>Ga0335072_10001796_pt1 | contig 34127 bp, 30 predicted proteins | sample Lox_Sample_21_FD_206725 | JGI IMG/M metagenome (GOLD analysis project Ga0335072, IMG submission 206725) | Soil microbial communities from Loxahatchee National Wildlife Refuge, Florida, United States - Lox_Sample_2.1 | ecosystem: Environmental > Terrestrial > Soil > Wetlands | place: USA... | reverse complement strand
GTCTCATGTTGTTCCATCGAATTTCGAAGACGCGCGCTTGCCCGGTTTGTAACAGCGCGGAAGCTTACCGCGTGCGGCGTGCCGGGCTCCCCGTTAAGGTAGTTTGCAAACTTCTGAACCTCCGCCCTCACTGGTGCCCGGAGTGCGATACCTTTTTTCTCGGGCCCAGGAGTTCCCAAGAGCACCGGCGCATCGGGGAATCTTTGCCTGCGCCGCAACCACCAAAAACGGGCGGGGATGCCCAGCCACACCCGGGCCACGCTTAATCCCGGGAGTATCGCGGCGGGTTGTGCCTAGGCTGCTGGGGCAGCGCTGCCTAATTTTTCAAAGGGCACATTCAGGATTGGGTACAGGCGCCAATCCTTGTAATCGAAGTGCCACCACTCGTCTTCGTTTACCGTGAATCCTTCTGATTCCATCGCGCGCTGCAACAAATCGCGGTGCCACCGCTGTAACGAAGTGCCTCCCGGAAAATCCGGAAAGGAACGCGGGGACATTTCGTCGTAGAGTCCGGTCATTTCCACCGGTTTTCCAGTGGCGACGTGGTAGAGGGTGAGATCTACGGCGCAACCGCGATTGTGGCGCGAGCCTTTTTGGGGATCGGCGACGAAATTGTGATCGGCGGGTGGCGTGGCGTCCCAGAAAATTTTGGTCACGTACCACGGGCGGTAGCCATCATGAATCAGCAGCCCGTAGCCCAAAGGTTGCAGCTTGTGCAATACGCGGAGTAGCGCTTCCGCCGCGGGTCTTTGCATAAATGCGCGCGCCTGGGTGTATACGGGAGTGGAAAGAAAATTGTTCGTTTGCGCATAGCGAATATCCAGATGAATCGCGGGATCCAGCGTGGTCAGCTCCACCAAGTCCGGCTTCCGAAAGGGTCCCGTTTCCACGGGGGGTTGCGCTGCCAACGCTGCGGCGCGCAGCTGCTCCAGCGGCTTGGTCAGTTGAATATGGAAGTAGTTCGCTGGATCCGCACCCGCGTCAATTCGTCGATACACCGTCTCGCCAATTTTCAGCTCGACAACAGTGCCATCCGCTGCCCGAGTGATGGAGAATGACGAAGGCGGTACCGGTTTCTGGGAAATCGGGACACTTTGCAGAATGCGCCATTCCTCTCCGGGGCCGCTCGCGATCGCGTACTCCGCATTCCACTGTCCGGGTCCGCCTTTTGCTTGCCAATACAACTTTTGAGCGCGTTCCAGGATATCGACCGTTTCGGTGTCATAGCGAAATAGGCCGATCAACTTCTTCCACTCCTGTGGAGCATCGGACGGCTCCGTCCCAGGAAGGAAGGGTGAGCCAACACGCCGGGCGGTTTGCGAATGCAGCGCGGGAAAAGCCAACGAAAGGCAGAGCAGCAAGAGCAGGCCGCGCATGGAAGGTCGGGTCACGCGACTAATCATATCGAAAACCAAGAGGAATCGCTGGACACGCAGCTGCTATGGCGAGCCCGATTCGAGCGCCGAGAGGCAGCACCAAATCGAGCGAAAGGTTAGAAAACGTTCCGTCTGAATCCCCAGGCTGCATCAGGTTCCTCAGGGAAATAGCCAACAAGCAGATTGACCTGAGCCTGTTATCGACGAGGCGTTGCAGGAGGCTGCGAGCCCTGAGCACACCGCTGAGAGTTTCTGGCGAAAGGACTTGGAGAGCCGCAAAAACTGACAAGACAGTAAAACCTCCGCCCGGCATCGCTCGAATCGAGGGCGCTAAGCTTTCTGTAAACCGTTTAGAACTTGGGCACGTTTACAGTCCTTACTGCACATGGCCTTGCTAAGCTGTACGTGGAGGGTCATCCAACATGGCTACAATCCTAGAGAAAACAGCACGTCTTGAAGTCGCAAGGAAAAAGGTGGAAGCATTTGTAGCGGCTGGCGGCGATTTGAAATCCAAAGAAGCTGTTCCAGTCGGATTGGAACTCGTGAATGCTCTTGCTGATCTAGCAGAAGACTTCGGATATGAGATTCTCAAACCAATTAAGAAGCCGGGAGACTTCATCCGACCCGATCCCGCTTCGCGGCGGTAAACCGTGGGCCTGCCACCGGACGCGGTGAGACACTTCGCCAAGCAACACGTTGAAGCTATTGAGAAGCATCTCTTTGCTGTAGAAGACAACATGTACAAAGAGAGTGCTGAAGACAGGCACGCCTTTGAAAAGTTCTACAACAATTTGGCACTGTTTTCGGGCGGCACGATAGCCTTGAGCATCACGTATTTGGGATACCTAAAATCACTCGGAAAACCACTGCTTCATCCGAGGCTGCTTACTGCAAGCTGGGCCTCGCTTTTTATTTGCCTAGTGGGCTCATTGCTCTACGTGCTTTTGACTCTGTATTACTCGCATCATTTCCGCGAGCGCGAATACAATGATGTCAAGCGACGAAAATATGAGATAGAGGCAGAAGAAACCCCCAAGATTGGCGTAGTCAATCTAAGAACTCCGCAAGAAATCGCTGAATTTCAGAAGCCACGGCTAGAGGCAGCTCGCAACTGTGCAGCTATCGCCGAGAAGCACAAAACACTTCAAGACCGCTACCTTATTCTTTGGCGATGGTGTGGAAGAGTTGCGCAGCTTGGTTTCGCTAGTGGAATCGGAATGCTTCTCTGGTTTGCAATATCCAACTCCTAAACAATCGAAAACCAACGCAATACTTGCCACGCGGCAATAATTGTCAGACACGCGGCTAGAACGTGAAATATCCAGAACCACCAAGGCAGCGGCTCTGCGTGCAGCTGCACCTCGAACTGTGCGAGGGCACTCTTCGCAGAACGGAAGGCCTTGTATAAACATAGCTCGTCAGTAGTCTCCTCACCTCCGATTAAGTTGTTGTGCATTCTATGATTCATTCCAAACACAAAGTTCATGAAGTCAGTCTCTGCAGGCAAATAAACACTCTGGGGGTCCTTGAGCTTCTTGAACACACTTGTATATAAGACGGGACTGTTGTTGACGAAGGCACGAAAATCAGCGTGAAAATCAAAAAGGCGGCGGAACGAGTAATTCAATTTGACGAGTGGCTGGACAATCGTATTCAGATGACGGATGTATTGAGATCTTGTGAGATTCTGAAGTGTGGGAGTTTCTAAAGTGAAAATGTAACGACTCGGATTGAACCAGTCCTTCTGTTCTTTCGTGAGCGCCCTTAAATCTTGCGGAAGCACATATCCGCGGTCTCCTTCACCGCCGCTCGCCCATTGCGATATCAAGTCGAGTTCTGCGTTAAGTCCGACAAGCAGATTCCGAATACCCTGATACGTCTCTCGACGAGAACCCAAGACTGTCGCAGCGAACGTGAACCACGCACCAGCAGCACTCAGTAAAGTGGCTACACCGGCCCAAAAAGCGACAGAGGTCGGAATGTCAGGGAGCGTCATTCCAGAGAGTATATCACGTCAATATGTACTACTCAATAACACGGGCTGACGTTTGAATGTATCTAAAAAGGCCCGCCCTGAGCCCCGAAGGGCTTACCCTGATTTCCGAACGGCTCGTCCGAGCACCCAAACCCACTCGCTCGCCCTGACGCTGGAAGGGGCGGTGCACCTTAACTCCTTTGTTTCCCCTTCATACAGAGATTCCCTCGTAAGTCCTTTGTTTCCCCTTGATACGAAAACACAGGGGGGGCTCAAGTCTTGCCTAACCTCTGCCCACTCCCTAAAAATTTTTAAAAGTTTTCAAGCTAACTCCCTTGTTTGCCACGTTTTTAATTTTTCACCGGGGGCAGGGGGCATGCACCTGTAGCAGCGGCTTTACGCCGCTGTCAGGAGTGCGGCAGTGTTTTAGTTGCGAGGCAAGACGGAGCGAAAAACGAACGGCCCGACTCAGAAGGCGGCCCCTACAAGGGCGCAGAGGGAAAGGCCTCACCCCTGCAAGGGGTGAGCTACAGGGTACCGCGATGCGGGCTAAACAAAAGTGGCGCGGGGAGGGAGCCTCCCCCGCGCCAGGTGGTGCTGGGCCGAATGGGCTGGGCTAGAAGAAGAACTTCGCGCCGAGGCGGATGCTGCGGGTGCCGTTGTTGAGCGAGCCGCCATTTTGCACCAGCGGATTGGCGAAGCCGACGCCCTCGCCGACCAGGCCGGCGTCGTCGATGAACGGGTCGATCCCCTCGCCCACCACGGAACCGAAGTTGGGATGGTTGAAGGCGTTGGTGAAATCGGCGTGGAATTGCAAGCGATAGCGCTCGGAGAAATTCACCGTTTTGAAAATGGCCAGATTGAGAACGTTGGTGTGGAAGTCGCGCAGGATGTTGCGCCCGGCGTTGCCAAAGGGCGTGCCGTAAACCTGCTCGGCCTGCGGGGTGTTGGCGATGAAGCGGACGCTGCCGGCGTTCACCGGAGTGACGGTGCCGGACTGATTGAGATTGTTCAGGCTCACGAGTTGGGTGGGAGCGACCGTGCATGCTGCTGGAAAGCTGCCGGTATTGCAGGCGTCGCCGGCATAGATTCCGACGGATTGAACAGGAGCGCCTGGGCTGCCAACGAAGGGACGCAGCGCGCCATCGGGCAACAAGAAGGCTGCGTTGAAGTTGGCGTCGTAAGGGTTGTTAGGGGAATTGGGCGTATTGCAAGAGCCGCCACCGCTGACGCAATTCAGCTGAAATTGCGAAGGAGTGAACGGCTGCCCGGAGGAAAGCGTGTACACGCTGGAGACGGCCCAGCCGCCCAAGGTGTGTCCGAGCCAGCCCTGCTGCCCGCGGAAGAAGGGAAGCTCTTCAATTACCGTGAGCACCCAGTTATTGGGGAAGTCGAGGCCGGAGAGGCCATATTCCTGCCCGTTGAAGTTGAGTTGATTCTGGGCCCCGGAACTGGTGCCGCCGGCGGCGAAGGTCGAAAAGATCTCGCTGGAATTGTCCATGGTCTTGCTGAAGGTGTAAGCGGACTTGAGGGTGAGCTGATTCCACACGCGATTCAGGCGGATTTCGGTCTGCAGCCCATCGTAATTGGAGTAGGCGGTGTTGGTGCGGCTCAGCAGGACTCCCTGGTTGCAATTTGCGGTGCCCACAGCCTCGGGCACGGCGGCCTGAGAAGCTGGGCAAGGAGTGAAATTCGCGGGAACGAGATTGGGATAAAGACTGGCTAAACCGGCGACGTAGGGATTGGCGTCGATGCTCTGAAAGAGATTGCGTCCAGCATTGCCGACATAGCGAATTTCGACGATGGCGTTCTTGGCCACTTCTTGTTGAACGCCGAGCGACCAGGAATAGACCTTATCGGGGCGGAAATTGGGAGCGATGGTGGTGTTGTCAAAGGTGCGCGGATCGAAGACTCCGGTTTGCAAGAAGGGAGCCAATGCGGAGCGTACCGCAGGTCCGAAAGGACTGGCGGGCACGGGATTGCTGGCGGCCACGGAACCAGACAGGGTGTCGTTCAAAACGATCGGAGCGGACTCCGCGATATTCGAGTAGATGTTATAAAACGCAGGGTCGTATGCGATACGAAACCCGCCGCGCAGCACGGTCTTGCCGTCACCGGAGGAGAACATCCCTTTCGAGGGGGACCAGGCGAAACCGACGTTCGGTCCCCAATTATCCTTCGGCACCGGAACATACGGGAACGTGGTGACGTTCAGCGGCAGGGAAGGATCCCACAAGGGGTCGCTGCCGGTCTGATTTTTGACGGTATTGTTATGGAACAGGTTGGCGGGTTGCGTGAAGTAAGACCAGGTGAGGCCGAGGTTCAGCGTGAGATTGCGGCTGACCTTCAAATCGTCTTGAAAATAAAGGAAAGTATCGTTTTCGGTGAACTGGAAATTGGGGTTGCCATCGGCAATATGGACCTGGAAGGGCACGTTTTCACCGAGTGCGCCGTAGTCGTTAAACACATACTGGCCATTGATGAGCGGCAAGAAAGTATTGGGAGAGCGCTGATTGGTGTAGTTGACGCCGGCCTTGAGGGAATGGCGGCCCTTGTAGTAAGTCCAGTTATCCTGTAGCTGAATGGTGTTCACAATGCGCAACTGCGGAAGAGCAGTGTTGGGACCGAAGCTCAAAAGGGAGGGGTCTGTAAAGGTAATGTTGGTAAGCGCGGAAGTGAGTTCCGCTGGAGCGGGAGTGGTGTTACCGATGCTTCCGCCGAAGCCGACGTTTTCCCGGCCGTAGGAGGCGCGGAATTCGTTGGCTTGATGGATAGAGATGTCGCGAGTCCAACTGAAGGCGTAATCCTGAGCAAGAGCGGGAACGTTGTAGGGATAACCAGCAGCCGCGCCGCCGCCTCCGGGATCGTTGTTAAAGAAGTTGGTGTTGCTGTAAAGATAGCGGCCGTAAAAGTGGTTTTTCGCGGTTTGAAAATCAATCTTGACGACAAAGTTGTACTGGCGGGAATCGGTGGGCAAGGCGCGCTGAACGCCGGCTTCCTGCACTCCAGTGCATCCCGTTACGTCAAAAGGCATGGGGGTCCCTTGGGGAACGGGATTTCCGGCCTTGACGGCATAGGGTCCGTAGTTTTGCAGCGCGGTCACACCGGCGCTGCCGGGGAAACAAGCGGCGAGAGTGGCGATTCCCGCCGGGGTGGGAGTCAACAGACCGGTGCCGTAGACCGAGGCAGAGTTGATGATCTCGGCATCGTCACCACCGAAGAAAAAGAGTTTGTCCTTGATGATGGGGCCGCCGATGGTGCCGCCGAGGAAAAGATCATTAAAGGTCGGAACGGAGGTGAGACCCTCGAAAGCCTTTTGGGTGTTGGTCAAAGTATCCAGGCGCTGATTGTTCTCGGTGGCGTACAGGGAGCCGTGATAGTCGTTGGTGCCGGATTTGGTGACGACATTGACGACCGAGCCGGAGTTGCGGCCATATTCCGCGCCGAAATTGCTGGTTGTGATTTCGTACTCGGAGACAAATTCTGAATCGGAGAGGAACAGAGCCGGGCCGCCAATGGAGTTGTCGTTGTTGTTCTGGCCATCGAGTTGTTGATCATTGTTGCGGCCGCGGAGGCCATTGACGGCGAACCCGACGCCGTTGGTATTCGAAAAGCCGAGGTCGCGGTTGTTGACCACGCCGGGAACGGTCAGAGCCAGCATGTCCATGCCTTGATTTTCGAGGATGCCGGGGAAAACGTTGATGGTAGTGTCGGTCAAAGTCGTGGTGACTTGTGCTTGGGTACTTTCGATCTCCGGCGGGGCGTTGGTGACTTCGATCGAAGTGGTCACCGAGCCGACGTCCAGAGTGAGATTGCCCAAGCCGGTGTCTGAACCGACGCGCACCGGCACATCATCCATCTGCACCGTGCGAAAACCTTCCTTACTGGCTTCCAGGCGGTAATCGCCCGGCGGCAACAGGGTGAAACGAAAAGCGCCGTTGGCGTCGGAAACGGTGGCGTGTTCCTCGTTCGTTTGCTTGTTGGTCAGCTTGATTTGCGCGTCGGCCACCAAGCCTTTCTGCGCGTCGACAACGCTTCCGGAAACGGAGCCGGTGCTCACTTGCGCCAGCGTTGCCGGCGCAGCGGCCAAGAAAAGGAGAAGTGCCGAAACAGCGGCGAACAGAGCGGGGCCCGTGGCTCTCGGAGAAGCGAGCTTCATAAAACCCTCCCGAAGATGTAGACCACCGCAGGAAATAAGGCTTGCACGAGTAATGCGAGACGTGACTCGGGACGCCAGCCGACGCTGCGCTCGCGTTCCAAGGCCGCTGCTGAAGAATCCAACCCCACCCGGCAAGACGTTCAGCAAGGACTTTGTTAGGACAGCCCCGGATTAGCTTGCAATTCGCGCACCAGAGCGGCGCAAACGGCGAGAACGAAATGAGGTGAGTTGTTTCAGTACGTTACGAGTCGACGCTCATGGGCGTGCGTCAATTGGCGCAGAAACACCTATGTTTCTTTGTATTGTTTGTGGATTTCAGGAAATTGCTTGCAATTTGCAAGTAATTGTAAAGAGTCGTAAACAAGTATCGAGTGTGGGGCGGCTTGCAGGTGGCAACCCACGAAGCACAGGCAAGAGTGCCTGTGCCACTCAGAAGGCCGCTACAAAGGCAAAAACGAACACTGTTACGATGCTTGTGCTCCAGCCGCGGTTACTTCTTCGCGGTGGCTGCCGACACTTCCAGGCCGGGCGCCACGATGGGATTGAGGAAGGGCATCATGCCGCGCAGCTTCGGTCCGAGTTGTTCAATCTGGCTTGTTTGTTCGGCCTTGCGCTTGGCGAGGAAGTTGGGGCAGCCCTTTTCGTTTTCCTCGATCCAGGCTTTGGCAAAGCTGCCGTCGCGGATCTCCGCCAACAATTTCTTCATGGCCTCGCGGGTCTGTGGAGTAACGATGCGCGGCCCGGCGTGATAATCGCCATGCTCCGCGGTATCGCTGACGGAATAGCGCATATAGCTAAGGCCGCCGCGATAGATAAGGTCTACGATGAGTTTCAGTTCGTGGAGGCACTCGAAGTACGCGACTTCAGGTTGGTAACCGGCATTCACCAGGGTTTCGAAACCGGCCTTGATGAGTTCGCTGACGCCGCCGCAGAGGACGGCTTGCTCGCCGAAGAGGTCGGTCTCGGTCTCTTCGGTAAAGGTGGTTTCCAGTACGCCGGCGCGAGTGGTGCCCAGACCTTTTGCGTACGCGAGCGCAAATGCTTTCGCTTTACCCGAAGCGTCTTGATGTACCGCGAGCAGCGCCGGCGTGCCTCCACCTTCGGTGAATACTTCGCGAACGCGATGTCCCGGAGCTTTGGGAGCGATCATGCTGACGTCGACGTGTTTGGGGGGCTGAATGGCGCCAAAGCGAATATTGAAGCCGTGCGCGAACATCAGCGTTTTGCCCGGAGTCAGGTGCGGTTCAATGGCTTCCTTGTAAAGTTTCGGCTGCTTGGTGTCTGGCGCGAGAATCATGATTACATCGGCCCACGCCGCGGCTTCCGCCGGAGTTTTAACGGTGAGGCCATCCTTCTCGGCCTTGGCGCGAGAGGCGCTGCCTGCGGGAAGCCCGACGACTACGGAAACGCCAGAGTCGCGCAGATTCAGGGCGTGAGCGTGGCCCTGTGAGCCGTAGCCGATAATCGCGACCTTCTTTGCCTGGACTAAGGAGAGGTCTGCGTCGTTGTCGTAATAGAGATTTGCCATTGCGTTGTGTTGTTCCTTTCGTGGGCCGCCTGGCGGCCGGAAAAAAATCTGTTTTGCGATAGGGTTTGGATTGGGTGCTAGATGGGGAGCAGCAGTCCTGCGCCCCTACGAAGAGGCTGGGGCGGAATCTTTGTCCGTGGCCGAATTTGTGGCTGCCGTAGGTGGCCGTAGCAAATCGCTGCCGCGAGTCATGGCAATGCGGCCGGTGCGCGCCATTTCGAGAACGCCGAAGGGGCGAAGCACTTCTAGGAGTCCATCGATTTTGTCGACGGTGCCGGAAACTTCCACGATGAGCGATTCCGGAGCCACGTCCACCACGCGCCCGCGAAAGACTTTGATCAATTCCATGAGATGGGGACGATTCTGCTGGTCGGCGGCAACCTTAATCAATGCGAGATCGCGCTCCAGCATGGAGCGATCCGAAATGTTTTCGGCGACGAGGACGTCTACGAGTTTTTCCAAGCTGGCTTCCAATCGCCGCGCGCCATTCTCGTCGGTGTGAGCGCAGATGGTCATCCGGGCGATCTCTTCGTTTTCAGTCGGGCCGACGGTCAGGGAATCAATGTTGATGGCCAAGCGGCGGGTCAGCGACGCGACGCGATTCAACACGCCTGGTTTGTTTTCTACATAAGCGACGATGGTTTGCATGCGTTCCTCAATTCCGAATTGGGGTCCTCATATTATGGCTCGGAAGCAGTTTCCACCAAAGGATTGTTGGGACGGCGAATCATTTCGTGGAGAGCCGCTCCCGCAGGCACCATGGGGTACACCGAATCTTCCTGCTCGACGCGAAAATCCAGAAGGACGGCTTGCTCGGTTTGGCGCGCCGATTCGATGGTCGGGACCACTTCCTTGCGCGCGGTCACGCGCTCTCCACGAATGCCGAAAGCGTTGGCCAATGCGACGAAATCCGGAGCGACGAGCGGAGTAGCCACGTAGCGCTTGTCGTAGAAGAATTCCTGCCACTGGCGCACCATGCCCAGGTAGCCGTTATTGATGATGGCGATATTGACCTTGATCTTTTCCTGAACAATGGTGGCCAATTCGCAACTGGTCATTTGGAACCCACCATCGCCGACCACCACCCAAACTTCTGAATCGGGCTTAGCGAATTTTGCGCCGATAGCGGCGGGCAGGGCAAAGCCCATGGTGCCCAAACCACCCGAAGTAATCAGGCTACGCGGCTGATTGTGGTGGTAATACTGCGCTTCCCACATTTGGTGTTGGCCCACGTCGGTGACCACGATGGCGCTGCCCTTGGTGACCTTCCAAAGATCGTTGATCACATGAGCGGCGTAGAGGTGGCCGCTGTCGGGCAAGGACTGAATGTCGCGAACCGCGGAGTTGCCCTTGAGTTCCTGAATGTGCGCGAGCCAGGCGGAGTGATCGCGTTCATGAATGTGCGGAAGTAGATGTTCGAGGGTCTCGCCCGCGTCGCCGACGAGGGCCGCGTCGACTTTCACGTTCTTGTTGATTTCAGCGCGATCCACTTCGATGTGAATCTTCCTGGCGTTGCGCGCGTAGGTGCGCAAATCGCCGGTGACGCGATCGTCGAAGCGCATGCCCACGGCGATCAAGAGGTCGGCTTCCTGAATGGCGGTGTTGACCCAGGCTTCGCCGTGCATGCCCATCATGCCCAGGTTCATGGCGTCTGTGGCCGGGAAACAGCCGATGCCGAGAAGGGTCATGGCCACGGGAATATTGCTGGTGCGCACGAATTTGTCGAAGGTGCGCATGGCGCCAGAAAGAATGATGCCGCGGCCCGCCAGGATCACCGGGCGCTTGGCGGAGTTGAGAAGTTCGACGGCGCGATCAAACTCTTGTTGATCGTGATTGGTGCGGTGGCGCTTGGGAGGAAGTTTGGGCGCAGTGTCGTCCCAGTTGAACTCGACACTGGCTTGCTGCGCGTCTTTGGTGATGTCGACGAGCACGGGACCAGGCCGGCCGGAGCTGGCGACCACGAACGCTTCTCGCACGGTGCGGGCTATGTCTTCGGCTTTGGAGACGACCACATTGTGCTTGGTGATGGGCATGGTGACGCCGGTAATATCCACTTCCTGGAAGGCATCCGAGCCCAGCAATTTGCTGCTGACCTGGCCCGTGATGCAGACGACTGGGGAAGAATCGAGCATCGCGGTGGCGATCCCGGTGACCATGTTGGTTGCGCCGGGACCGGATGTGGCCATGGCTACTCCCACGCCGCCGCTGGCGCGCGCGTATCCGTCAGCCATGTGCGTGGCGCCCTGTTCGTGGCGCACCAAAACGTGGTGCAGTTTGGAATGGCCAAGCGCGTCGTACACCGGAAGAATTGCGCCGCCCGGGTAGCCAAAAACGTGGCGGACGCCCAGGCGCTCGAGCGTTTCGCAGAGGATTTGCGCACCTGTCAGCTTCATAGAGTTCTCCCAGTCGAGACCGGAGCGGGTCCGGCGGAAAAGCTAGCGGGCACGGCGGTGACGGCGCCCAGCGAAGAAGAGGACACCAGGAGCGCATACTTGGCCATCACGCCATGGGCATAGCGTGGTTTCGGTGCTTGCCATGCGGCGAGACGCTTCTGCAGTTCGGCGTCGGTGATTTCCACGCTGAGAGTGCGGTTGGGCACGTCGAAGACGATGATGTCGCCCTCGCGAATGGCGGCGATCGGGCCGCCGACAGCGGCTTCGGGGGCAACGTGTCCGGCCATCAATCCATGGGTCGCGCCGGAGAACCTACCATCGGTGAGCAGGGCCACGGAGTCGCCGAGGCCTTCGCCGACCAACGCGCCAGTAACCGCAAGCATTTCGCGCATGCCCGGTCCGCCGCGAGGGCCTTCGTAGCGAATCACGACGACATCGCCAGCCTTGATTTTGCGCTGGTCGACGGCCGCGAAAGCCGCTTCTTCGCCATCGAAGACGCGAGCGGGACCGCGGAAATTAAGGATGTTGTGGCCGGCGACTTTAATGACACAGCCTTCGGGGGCGAGATTGCCTTTCAGAATGACCAAACCGCCAGTGGACTTTAGCGGAGTGTTTTTTGTGCGAACGACTTCCTGGCCCGGTGTTTCTTTGGCTTGGGAAGCTTCTTCGGCGAGGGTGCGTCCGGTGACGGTGATGCAGTCGCCGTGGAGCAATCCTGCTTCAAGCATGCGCTTTGCGAGGAGCGAAGTACCGCCTGCTGCATAAAGGTCGGTTGCGACAAAGCGTCCTCCTGGCTTGAGATCCGCAAGAATCGGAGTTTTCCGACTAATGCGGTCAAAATCGTCGATCGAAAGAGCAAGGCCGGCTTCGCGAGCGATGGCGAGCAGGTGCAGAACCGCGTTGGTTGAGCCGCCACTGGCGGCAACGCCGGCTATGGCATTTTCGATGGCTGGCTTTGTGATGACCTGTGACGGGGTCAGGTTTCGCTTGAGTACTTCGAGTGTGAGCTTTCCGGCAACAGCGCCAGCCTGAGCTTTTCCGGCATCGGTGGCGGGCACGCTGGAGAGGCCCATGGGCGCGATACCGAGGAATTCACAAACCATGGCCATGGTGTTGGCGGTGTACTGGCCGCCGCACGCGCCCACACCCGGGCAAGCGGAGCATTCCAGTTCTTTCAGTTGGGCATCGCTGATTTTGCCGGCAGCGTGCGCGCCGATGGCCTCATACACGTCTTGAATGGTGACGGCATGTCCCTCAAATTTGCCGGGAGCGATGGAACCACCGTAGAGGACCAGGCCAGGGATATTGAGGCGGGCCAAGGCCATGATTCCGCCGGGAATGGTTTTGTCGCAACCGACCAGCACGATCAATCCGTCCAAGAGAGCGCCGCGGGTGACGAGTTCGATGGAGTCGGCGATGACTTCGCGGCTGATGAGAGAGGCGCGCATGGCCTCGGTGCCCATGGTGATGCCGTCGGAAATGGAGACGGTGTTGAATTCGAGAGGAGTGCCGCCGGCGGCGCGAATGCCTTCGCGCACATGCTGAGCGAGTTCGCGTAGATGATAGTTACAGGGGCCGATTTCGATCCAGGTATTGGCGATTCCGATGAGGGGCTTGCGGAAATCGTCGTCCGTCAGACCGGTGGCGCGAAACATGGCGCGGGCGCCGGCGCGGTTCGGTCCATCGGTCAGAGCGGAACTTCTTTGTTTCAACGAGCTGTCAGCCACGGAAAGATTCCTCCGGGAATCGATGGTAAACCTAAGAACGACGCGGGGCCATCGCCCCTGTGGGAGGATGGCCCCTGAGAATCGCCAGGCAATCGAGCCAGGCCGGCACCCACCCACCACAGCAAACGCGAGTTGTGGGGAAACCCACACCCACAGTCCGCATGGCGGCCTTCCGCGCAAAGCGCCAGCGAAGTACCAGCATGGGACAGGGATCGAAATGAGTCAAATTAATAGAAATGGAGACGAAAATAAGACGAAATTATGATAGAAGGGAACACGCCCACGACAGTTGATCCGCATCTGATGCCTCAGACCGCCCCGGGAGACCGAGCTGTGTTTATTTTGTGAAACACTTTGCAGGGCAAAGCATCTCGTATAAGAAGCAGTGCATCCATTTGGGATTATGACCAGGCGGCCAATCTCGGAATTCCCGATGGATGACTGGCCAGCGAAAGGGGAACGCGTGACGCTGTCTCAGAAAAAAGACGATGTCTTTGTGATTGGAGGAGGCCCGGCGGGGCTTGCTGCCGCGATCGCGGCGCGACGCCGAGGCTTCCGGGTCACAGTTGCAGATGGGGCAGGACCGCTGATCGACAAAGCTTGCGGAGAGGGCCTGATGCCGGCGACACAGGAGGCGCTGGGGTGCTTGGGCGTGGAGTTGCCCGGGTCGCTTGGCTACCGCTTCAAGGGCATCCGGTTCCTCGAACAGACCGCGGAAGTGGGGGCCGATTTTCCTCACGGCTCCGGGATGGGCTTACGGCGGACGGTGCTGCATGAGTTTTTGGTTAGCGAGGCAGAAAAATCAGGGGCCAAGCTGCTGTGGAAGGCTCCCGTGGTGGGAATTGAATCCGGGGGAGTTCTCCTGAGCAACCGATTCGTGCCGGCGCGATGGATTATCGGGGCCGACGGCGGGCACTCACGGGTGCGGCGGTGGAGTGAACTGGATTCTACGGTGGCGAATCGGCAGCGCTTTGCGACCCGACGACATTACCGGCAGCGACCGTGGTCGGAGTACGCGGAGATTTATTGGGGGCCGCGGGTACAGGGATATGTGACGCCGATCGGGAGCGAGGAAGTGTGCGTGGTGATGATGGGAGAAACGGTGCAGGACGTGGAGTTTGAGCGGGCGCTGAGTGTACTGCCCAAACTACGCGAGCGTTTGGCCGGGGCGCAACTGAGCAGCCGGGAACGTGGCGCGATCACGACCATGCAGTCGCTGGCGCGTGTATGGCGCGACAATGTGGCGCTGGTTGGGGACGCATCTGGTGGCGTGGACGCCATCACAGGTGAAGGATTGCGACTGGCGTTTCAGCAGGCGGCAGCACTTGCGGAAGCGATGGAGCGAGGGAATTTGCAGGAGTACCAGCGGGCGCATCGCAAAATAGGGCGGCGGGCGTTGTGGATGGGAGCCATGCTGAAACGGCTGGGGCGATATGACCGGTTGCGTGGACGCGCTCTGAAAACGTTGAGCGAGAATCCGGGGTTGTTCGCGCGGCTGCTGGCGGTTCACGTGGGATGCGCGACAGGCGGGGACGTGGTGGCCGCGGGCGCGGCGCTGGGTTGGCAGTTGCTGGCGAATTGAGGGAGAGACGGCGGAATGACAAGAGCGAGCGAGTGGTCTGTGGTAGCGGTTGCTGGGATATTAGCGCTTGGCGCGTTTTGGACTGCTACGGCGGCACCCCGGCAAGCACAAGGCTCGCCCGTTGCCGCGCAAGAGATTACGCTGAAGATCGATGCCGCGAAGAGCAAAGTGCGCTATACGGTGGACAGCACGTTGCATACGGTGCATGGCACGTTTGCGCTGAAGGAAGGATCGAACGTGCACTTCGATCCCGTGACTGGAAAAGCCGGGGGCGAAGTGGCGGTGTATGCGACGAGCGGCGACTCGGGAAACAGCTCGCGCGACGAACGCATGCACAAGGAAATCCTGGAAACGGGCAAATATCCCGACTTCATCTTTCGACCAAACCAGATCGAAGGCACGGTGACGCCCGGGGGAGCGTCGGACGTGAAGCTGCACGGGGTGATGCTGATTCATGGAGGCGAACATGAAATTGTGGCGCAGGTGCACGCGGAGCTGGCTGGCGAGCAGTGGAAGGGAACGGCGAAATTTGATGTGCCCTACATCCAGTGGGGAATCAAGGATCCAAGCAACTGGCTGTTGAAAGTGAAACCGGTGGTGAACGTGGAAGTGGACATGGCCGGCGCGGAAAAGCAGGAGAAATAAAGCCAAAATGGCGAATATGCCTGCAGGGCACAGAGTGTTTTTATTTGCATATCGGTATCGCTTCCCCCACAATTAATTATTTGGGACACAGCATTCGGACTGAACTGCTGTCCCTGTGCAGGTCTACCAACAGAAAACTGAGGAATTCATGGAAAAGCCAAACAGTATTGCTCCGCCAAGAGGGAAGCTGGGAGTGCTATTGCCGGGCATGGGAGCGGTTGCAACCACGTTTATCGCCGGTGTGGAGTTGGTGCGGCAAAAGGAAGCAGTGCCGGTAGGGTCGCTGACGCAGATGGGCACCATCCGGTTGGGGAAGCGGACGGACGGGCGGTCTCCAAAGATTAAGGATTTTATCAAGCTGGCGAAGTTGGAGGATATGGTCTTCGGCGGCTGGGACATTTTCCCGGAGAGCGCCTTCGAGGCGGCGTCCAAGGCGGGGGTGCTGGATGCGCACCACCTGGCGCTAGTGAAGGCGTTCCTCTCAAAAATCAAGCCGATGCCGGCGGCCTTTGACCGCGAGTACGTGAAGATGCTGGACGGAAAGAATGTAAAGAAAGGAAAAACGAAGTACGACATCGCGTTGCAGATCAAGGATGACATCGCGAAATTCAAGAAAAAGCACGGCTGTTCGCGACTGGTGATGTTGTGGTGCGGCTCCACCGAAGTGTTCATGAAGGCGCACGAAGTGCACGAGACGCCCGAGTCGTTCGAGCAGGCGATGAAAGAGAATCATCCGGCGATTGCGCCTTCCATGTTGTACGCGTGGGCAGCCATCACCAGCGGAATCGCGTACGGGAATGGCGCGCCGAACCTGACCGTGGATATTCCGGCATTGCAGGAGTTGGCCCAGAAGCATAATGTGCCGATCGGCGGGAAGGACTTCAAGACCGGGCAGACGCTGCTAAAAACGGTGCTGGCGCCGGCGTTCAAGGCGCGCATGCTGGGATTGAATGGCTGGTTCTCCACGAACATTCTGGGTAATCGCGATGGCGAAGTGCTCGAGGATCCCGGCTCGTTCAAGACCAAGGAAGAATCGAAACTCGGCGCGCTGGAATTTATTCTGCAGCCGCATTTGTATCCGGAGTTGTACAAGAAGATCCATCACAAGGTGCGCATCAACTACTACCCACCACGCGGCGACAACAAGGAAGGCTGGGACAATATCGACATTTTTGGCTGGCTGGGCTACCCGATGCAGATCAAGGTGGACTTCCTGTGCCGCGATTCGATTCTGGCGGCGCCCATCGTGCTGGATCTGGTGCTGTTTCTGGATCTGGCGCAGCGCGCGGGTATGCGCGGCATCCAGGAATGGCTGAGCTTCTATTTCAAATCGCCGATGACCGCACCGCAGCTCTATCCAGAACACGATTTGTTCATTCAGTTGATGAAGCTGAAGAACACGCTGCGGTGGATGCAGGGCGAGGATTTGATCACGCACCTGGGTCAGGAATATTACGACTAAGCATTACTGAACGAGGCAAAAGGGAGGGCGTCAAGAGTATTCTTGGCGCCCTTTTTTATTTGGACTTTATTTGGACCGGGGGATTGTGGAGCCAGCGGCGTAAAGCCGCTGCTACGGAGGGGAACGCGGCATGTTAGGTGTCCGAAAGAGTGGCAAGAGAAAATCCGCACCCTTTAAAAACGAAGGGTGCGGCACCCGCAGACTTGTTACAACACATGTTGCCGAGATGGGGTCCAGCGTGCTGGACCCCTACGAAGAGGACGGCGCAAACGGAAGCGGCGGCCAGCGGCGTAACGCCGGCGCTACAGAAGGAGAAGGCGGCACAGACTGAAGTCTGTGCTACAGGCGCTCGGGGGATTCCCAGCGGCTGGAATGGGCGGAACGGAAGCAGGCTTCGATCACCGCCATGTTGCAGATGGCGTCCTCCAAAGAATTGGGAACTTCGGTGTTGTTGCGGATAGCGGCGGAGAAGAGGTCCGCTTGGATGGTGAATTGGTTGCAGAGAGGGAACTCTTCGAGGACCGCGCTGCGGCCGGCGTAGAGATCTTTGCAATCGTCGATGTAGATGCGACAGGGCTTGTCGATCGGGGCGTTGAAGGGAATCTCAACGTCGATGCGACCCGCGGTGCCGAAGAACTGCATCTTCTGGTAGTAGACCACTTGGGTGGAAACGGTGAACACGGATTGACCGGTGGGGAATTCGAGAATCGCTGAGGTCAGACGGTCGGTCTTGAAACCGGGGTCGCGCTCGATACAGGCGAAGACGCGCATGGGTTCCTCGCCAAAGACGAAGCGCGAGGTTTTGATGGGATAGCAACCGATGTCGAGGAGCGCGCCGCCGCCATAATGCTCGATATTGCGGGTGTTTTCCGGGTCCACGTTGAAATAGCTGAAATACCCGAGGGCGGAACGCAATTTGCCGATGCGGCCGTTGCGCGCGAGTTCGGCGGTGCGTAGCCATTGCGGATGGGTGCGCACCATGAAAGCTTCGCCGATTTTGACATGGTAATTGTCGCGAGCTTCGAGGAGGCGGCGGGCTTCCTTGACGTTGAGGCTGACGGGCTTTTCGACGAGCACGTGCTTGCCGCGGCTGGCCGCGCGGATGGACCATTCCACGTGCAGATGGTTGGGAAGGGGATTGTAGATGGCTTCAATTTCGTGATCGTCGAAGAGGTCTTCATAGGAACCGTAGACCTTAGGGATGGAGAACTTGGAGGCGAGGGCTTTCGCTTTGTCGAGGGAACGCGAAGCGATGCCAGTGACCTCGGCAAATTCGCAATTGAGCATGGCGGGAATGACGCGACGTTCGGCGATGGAAGCGGTGCTGAGAATGCCCCACTTTACTTTTTTGGTCATGGCGGACCCCGGGAGAGTATTGCAGAAATGGAATGGGAATCCCAGTGGTGGCGGTCACAACTTGGGATCGTGGGGGGCAGCGATGTAAAGCTGCTGTTACAGGGCTCGACGTGCGGCACGCGAAAGGGGACCAGGAGAAAATCCGCACCCTTGAAAAGCGAAGGGTGCGGCACCCACAGACTTGTTACCACACGGGTTGCCTTGATGGGGTCCAGCGTGCTGGACCCCTACGACGAGGGTGACACAGACGGAGTCAGAGAAAATCCGCACCCTTAAAAGCGAAGGGTGCGGCACCCGCAGACTTCTAGTCGACCCAGGAGAAGGAACGGGTGACGGCTTTTTTCCACTGGCGATAGTAGGTTTCGCGCTGGGATTCTTCCATGTGCGGTTCCCAGGTGTGCTCGGGTTTCCAGTTTTCGCGGAGATCGTGGAGATCGGAGTAGTAGCCAACCGCCAGGCCGGCGGCATAGGCCGCACCTAGCGCGGTGGTTTCCTTGATGGCCGGACGCAGCACAGGAATGTTCAGGATGTCGGCCTGGAATTGCATGAGGAAGTCGTTGACGACCATGCCGCCATCGGTGCGCAGGGAAAAAAGGTGAATCTGGGAATCCTGCTCCATAGCTTCCAGAACTTCCCGGGTTTGATAAGCAGTGGCTTCGAGGACGGCGCGAGCGAGATGGCCTTTGTTGGCGAAGCGGGTCAGTCCGGCGAGCACACCACGCGCGTCGCTGCGCCAGTAAGGGGCATAGAGACCGGAGAAAGCGGGGACAAAGTAGACGCCGCCATTGTCGCGAACGGAGCGGGCGAGGTCTTCGATGTCCGAGCTTTTGGAGATGAGGCCGAGATTGTCGCGGAGCCACTGCACCAGGGCGCCGGTAATGGCGATGCTGCCCTCGAGGGCATAGACGGGCGCCGCGTTACCAAGCTTGTAGGCAACGGTGGTGAGCAGGCCGCAGGAGGAGGGAAAGGGGTGCGTTCCTGTGTTCATCAAAAGAAAGCAGCCGGTGCCATAGGTATTTTTTGCTTCGCCGGGCTCGAAGCAGGTTTGTCCGAATAAGGCGGCCTGCTGATCACCGAGAACCCCAGCGATTTTCGCACCGGCGATGGCGTCGAGTGTGGCTAGGCCGTAAATCTCGCTGCTGGAGACGAGGCGCGGGAGGATGTTCGGGGGAATTTCGAAGGCCGCGAGAATCTCGGGGTCCCACTGGAGGGTGGAGAGGTTGAGGAGTTGGGTGCGGCTCGCGTTGGTTACGTCGGTAACATGGATTCCGCCGGCCACGCCACCGGTGAGTTGCCAGAGCAGGTAGGTGTCTACGGTGCCGCAAAGAAGGTCACCGGATTCGGCGAGTTTGCGGGCGTTGCGGACATTGTCGAGGATCCAGCGAATTTTCAAAGCGCTGAAATAGGTGGAGAGAGGCAGACCGGTTTTGGCACGGAAGCGATCGATGCCGCCGTGTTTGGCGAATTCGGCGACCAGGCCTTCGACGCGCGTGTCTTGCCAGACAATGGCGTTGCAAAGGGGGCGGCCGGTGTGTTTGTCCCACAGAATTACGGTCTCACGCTGGTTGGTGATGCCGATGGCGGCGAGATCGCTGGGCTGGAGAATTTCCTGGCGCATGGCTCTGCGAATGACGTCTTGAGTGCGGCGCCAGATTTCGTCGGGATCGTGTTCGACCCAACCAGGAGCGGGATAAATTTGCTCGTGTTCTTCCTGGGCGGAACAGACGATGCGTCCCGTGCGATCGAAAACGATAAAGCGGGTGCTGGTGGTGCCTTGGTCGAGCGCGGCGAGATAGGCAGGCATGCAGGCTCCTTAAAAGGCGAGAAATTTCACGAGCAGTCCGGCAAGAGCGCCACCGACGAGGGGGCCGAAGACCGGAATGTAGCTGTAGCCCCAATCGGAGGAGCCCTTGCCGGCGATGGGAAGAACGGCATGGGCGATACGCGGACCAAGATCGCGCGCCGGATTGATGGCGTAGCCGGTGGTGGCGCCGAGCGATAGGCCAATGCCCCAAACGAGGCTGGCAATGAGGAGGGGACCGAGACCGGCGGCAGGTCCGAAAGCTGTGACGTGTTTCGAAAAGATCGCACAGACCACGAAAACCAGGACGAAAGTGCCGATGACTTCACTTAGGAAGTTCGCGGGAGCGTTGCGGATGGCTGGGGAGGTGCTAAAAACGGCGAGCTTCAAGGTAGGTTCCGGAGTTTCCCGCCAATGAGGGAAATAGTGAAGCCAGACAAGCGCGGCGCCCGCAAACGCGCCGGAGAGTTGTGCCAGCAGGAAGGGAATTACGCGGGAGAAGTTACCCGAGCGGATGGCAAACCCCACGGTGACGGCGGGGTTGATGTGCGCTTCCGGACTGCCGCAGGCGATGGCGGTGAAGACCCCGCACATGACCGCGAAGGCCCAACCGGCGGTGATGACCAGCCAGCCGGCGTTTTCGGCTTTGGTTTTGCGCAGAAGAACCGCGGCGACGACCCCATCGCCGAGCAAAATCAGAACGAAAGTGCCCATGAATTCGCCGAACCAGGGAGGGAGCATAGGTTATTTTTATCACAAGAATCGAGCGTGTCCTTATTGTTGTGGGGCAGGTGGCCGAAGAGAGATCCCTCAGCCTCAGGCTGCAGAAGACTGCAGCCTGAGGGTCGGGATGACGGTTACTTAGTATTGGGTCGAGATGATGATTGGTTTGTTTTTAGGAATCGGTGATCTTGCGGACATGGGGCGCAGGAGTCCTGCGCCCCTACTTGGACAAGGCGACCTACAGAGGCGGCATGTAGGAGGCCGATTGCAGCGGGTGATTCGCACAGGCGTTGGAAAATTGGGGGTGTGCGGCGAACGGGGTACATAGTAAAATTAATGGATAACATTGAAGAAGCGTGGCTCCGGCGGGCGAATAGGTGCGCCCAACACTCGTTGGACGCATGGGGACCTGATTCAATCTCGTTCGAAATGGATGTCAACTGGGCATTGTCATAGAGGGTAGGCGGAAGAACTCTGTAAATAAGGGGAAGACATGAAAATTGCCGTATTGGGTGGAGATGGATATTGCGGGTGGGCGACAGCGCTGTATTTGTCGGCCAAGGGGCACAACGTCGCAATTGTGGATAACTTCATAAGGCGGCAATGGGACCATGAGCTGAGCGCGCAAACGCTGACGCCGATTCAGCCATTGAGCGACCGTTTGCGGACCTGGTCGCGGGTGACCGGGAAGACCATCGATCTGTACATCGGGGACATAACGGATTACGACTTTCTGTACTCGACGCTAAAGACGTTTGAGCCCGAAGCGATCGTGCACTTCGCGGAACAGCGTTCCGCGCCGTATTCGATGATCGATCGCAAACACGCGGTGTTTACGCAAGTGAACAACGTAGTGGGCACGCTGAACGTGGTGTTTGCGATGCGCGAGATTTTGCCGGATTGTCACCTGGTGAAGCTGGGGACAATGGGAGAGTACGGCACGCCGAACATCGACATCGAAGAGGGCTACATCACCATCGAGCATAACGGGCGCAAGGACGTTTTGCCGTTCCCCAAGCAGCCTGGATCGTTCTATCACCTGTCCAAGGTGCACGACAGCCACAACATCATGTTCACCTGCAAGATTTGGGGGCTGCGCGCCACGGACCTGAACCAGGGCGTGGTCTACGGCACGATGACGGATGAGGTGGCGCTGGACGAAGTACTGATCAACCGCTTTGACTATGACGACGTGTTCGGCACGGTGTTGAACCGCTTCTGCGTGCAGGCGGCGATTGGGCAGCCATTGACGGTATACGGGAAGGGCGGGCAGACCCGTGGGTTCCTAGACATTCGCGATACGGTGCGCTGCGTGGAATTGGCTTGCCTGAATCCGGCGGCGCGGGGAGAGTGCAAGGTCTATAACCAGTTCACGGAACACTTCTCGGTATTGGACCTGGCGCACAAGGTGCAGGTGGCCGGTAAGGAGTTGGGCCTGAGCGTGGAAGTGGACCACATACCGGATCCCCGGGTGGAAGCGGAACACCACTATTACAACGCCAAGCACTCGAAGTTGGTGGATTTGGGGCTGGAACCGCATTTGCTTTCGGAATCGCTGTTAGATTCGTTGGTGAACATCGCGATCCGCTACAAAGATCGCGTCGATCCCGCGCTGATGTTGCCGCAAGTGAACTGGCGTGAAGCGAAAAACGAGCGGCGCATCCAGTTGGGCGTGGCGGCGAAAAGCGCGATGGCTGGAGCTACGACGCAAGAGACGCCCGTGAGCAAAGGGCGCAAGCGGTAGAGCCTGCGAGACGGACGAAAAACAGGTTCCTCGGGCAAGCACTGCCCTCGGAATGACAAATTTTTTGGTTTTTCCGTGCCCTGGGGAGCCACGAGCTACAAGCTAAAGGGCTTTTCCCGCACGTCGTGAAGCCTGTCTATGGCAACCCAAGAGCACAGGCAAGAGTGCCTGTGCCACAAGAAGTGCGAACCCGTCAGTAGCGATTTGCTTGTTTGCGCCAGAGCGCGATTTGTTCGGCTACTTTTGACGCAAAACTCAAATCGAAGGGGAATTCGTCGCCGCGAATGGCGGCTTCCACGCGCGCAAAGAAGCGTTGAATGATGGGTTCCTGGTGGGCAAGAAGGTCAATCTGGGCGATCCGTTTGTTCCCCTCGGCGAGCCAAACACAACGCTGGTCGGGTTGCTCGTAGGCGCAGTCGATTTCGGCGATGGACGACCGCGGGACGCAGGACTGGTGAATGGAAAACAGGTGGCAGCCGAGATTGTCGAGGGCCGGAATGCCCAGGTGATTTGGGCGGTTGACGTGCATCCGTCCGCCGAAAGACAAACCCTCGCCGCCAGATGGTAGCTCGCGCCAGCGTTGGACTTCTTGGAGCAAACAAAACTCATAGTGAATGGCGAGTACACGCCCGCAGCTTTTCCCGAGACCCTGTAACCGGTGAGTTTCCTCAGACGAACAGAACCAGGGCTTTTCGACGATCACATGCAGACCAGCTTCCACAGCGGCCTGGATGATCGAAGGAATATGGCCGCCCGGTGGGACACAGAGCCACGCGATCTGCGCGCCACTGGCCTTGAAGGCGGCAGACAGACGCTGGCGGTAGACCGCAAGGTCTTCCATGGGCCCTTGCCGCGTTCCTTCGACGGAAGCGATGAGGCGATGGTCGGCACTCAGGATCGCTTGCATGCGCGCCGCCCAGCGGCCGCGGCCGGCGACAACATACTTCGGCACATCAGTCATCGAAGTTAATTCGCTCGCAAATCAGCCGGGCGGCTTTTGCAGCGCAAACTACCTTTCCCGAAAAGATATGAATCTCGCGGGGTGCGGGTTCCTGGATATATAAAGTGCGGCGATCTTCTTTGGGATTATCCTCGACGACCCGTATCGTGAAGCGCGATCCGATATAAGTAGCGTCATTTGCCAGAGGCACGGCAAGGGCGGCATCGCTTCGCATAGCTGCAAAGCGAGAGAAGGGCACAGGCTTGAACTCGGGCCGATTCAATAAACTGGCATAGGGCTCCGGAATAGGTAGGCATGGATCCGTGGTGGTCCAGTGATTGGTGTGCTTGGCGGAGCCAAACTGCGAGGAGGAAGTATTGCCATAAGGATCGAAAGCGGTGAAAGGCCCATCGACGATGACAAGCGCGACACTGCGCAGGGGCGGGGGCAGTTCGATCAGCATTTTCTCCGCTACCTGATATTTTGCACAGCGAAACATGCCGCGACTGGAGCCAAGTCCGTAAGTTGCATGGATGACAAAATCGAATTCCCGGCGCAATTCCTGGGGATAGTGCGTTTGGTGGAATTTAATGCGGAGCGCGCAGATGCGGGTTTCCAACAGCTGGCGCAACAACTGCGGATCATAAAGGTGCTCGTCAACCTCATAGCACCGGTCGATGAATGAAAAGTCCATCCAGGAAGGCTTGCAGGGGCGCAGGCACAAGTTATGACGGGCCATCATTCGTTCATAGGCGTCGGGCGAAGTGAGCGAACCTTGCTTGGGGATGGCGTAGTAATGTTGCCTACCGCGAACAATCGCGGGGGCAAATGCGGAGATAAATTCCGCGCGGGTTTCCAGGGTTTCTTCAATGGTCTCCGGGCTGCGAGGATAATGGTAGCCGGCATGAATGCGAAACTGGTTGACGTCGGAGGCTCCGCGGAGAACGCCGAGGGGATCGAACAATTCCACGCGGTGACCGGATTCGGCGAGGCGAATAGCAGTATAAGAGCCGTAAATGCCAGCACCGACGACAGCGATTCTAGCGCTCATGACTGGGGTTGGGGTGAAGCGCTGTGGGAATTGTCGTGATTGGGAAGTGTGAGCATGCCATCGCGCAGGATGTAGTCGATGCCACGCCAACGAATGGTGCGGCGAGTGAAGCTGGCGAGCCAAATCAGAAAAGCGGTGGCATCCCAGAAGGGAATTAGCAACATTTTGGACCAAAGGCCAGATTGCTTGAGGCCGTGAACGCCGACCAGCCAAGTCAGCAGCACGCGACAGAGAAAATACCCGCCGAAGTAAATCGCGGCGATGGTGGCTGTCGGATGGGCGGCGAAGGCCACGAGGGCCCAAGGCAAACCGAAGGTGAAGGTGAGCCCAAAGTGTCCCCAGGGGCGCATGTGACGCATAACGGTCATCCAGCGGGTACGCTTGATCCACAGATCCTTCATGGAGCGGAAATCCGGCGTGGTGCGGACTACGTAGGGAAGCAATTCGATGAGGAAGCCTTGCTCGGCGACGAGGCGGCAGGTGAGCAGGTCGTCGGCGGGGCGATTTTCGATGGCTTGGAATCCGCCAAAGCCCGCGACGCCCGCGCGGGTGGTGACGATGGTCTGGCCGAAGCCGAATTTCACGCCGTCGAGCAGCCAGGCGACGATGATGCCGGGGAAAAAGTCGCACATCATGCCGATTTCCTGGAGTTTTTCAACGAAGGTAGTGTCTGCCGCAGCGGCATAGAAGCAGGTGACTCCACCAATCTTGGGATTCTGCATCGGTGCGACCACGGTGCGCAGGTAGTTCGGCTCGACGCGTACGTCGCCGTCGGTGAGCACCCAAAGATCATAACGAGCGGCTTTGGACATGCGATCCAGGCGGGCGACCTTGTCGTTGATGGCGATGTGGTCGGGACCGTAGAGCAGGCGGATCGCCACGTTCGGGAAGTCTTGCATCAGTTGGCGCAGAACGGCGACTGCAGGATCGGTTTCATCGACACAAAAGAGGATTTCGTACTCCGGATAGTCCTGGCGGCAGAAGCTGGCAAAATTTTCGTAGGCGCCGGGGTCGAGACCCTTGACGGCCTTGAAGCAGCTCACCGGAGGAGTGAAGGGCGGGTCATGCAGAGCGAGGGAAGGTTGCGCGAAATATCTCAAGGCGCTGAAGATCGCCAGAAAGTAGTAGATGAAGGGAATCGCAGCGATGCCAAGTAAGATGTAGAGTGCGATGGTCACAATAGGTGTGCCAAGTCTCCTGGTTCATTCACAAGAAAAAAGCTCAATCCCCTGCTCCTCACACCAGTGCGCTTGAACAATTGAATGGGTCGCCAGCTTTGAGGAGTGCAATGCATAGAGTAACATTAAATAAGAAGCGAAATCAGCCGCGATGCGGAAAGAGAAACACTGACCTGGACGGGTGAGCGCGGTCCGGGCGGATCAAGGACTGCATGAAAGCCACGCATGGACTGCACTTGAAGACTTATCTAGCGATACTGGTCATTGTGATTTTTGCACCGATGGGGAATGTGTTCCTTGGGAAAGGCATGAGAGGTGTGGGCTCTGCGGCGACTTGGACGCTCGCCGAGTTTTGGCCGTTGGCCGCGCGAATTCTGAGCAACCCCTACGTGTGGCTTGGGATAGGGTGCCAGTTGACCTTCTTTGTCGCGTACATGCTGATCCTGAGTTGGGCGGACTATAGCTACGTGCAGCCCTCAACCTCTCTTTCCTATGCTACGGTGGCGTTGTTAAGCCATTTTCTCTTGGGAGAGTTCATCAGCCCGGTGCGCTGGCTGGGCGTTTTGGTGATTTGTACCGGCGTGTTCATCGTAGGACGGACAGCACCGCGGGCGCATCGGGTGCCAACATGCTGACGGTATTCTTATTCTTTTTGATCATCGTGTCGGGCACGGGCGGGGAATTGTGCGTGAGCCGGGCGATGCGAACGGTCGGTGAACTGCACGACTTCCGGCCGAGAGCGGTATTCGCGTTCGTGTTGCGGGGGCTCGGCCAACCGTGGATGTGGGCCGGGGTGGCCATGATGGCGATAGGATTTTTCTCGTTGCTGGCGATCCTAACCTTTCGTGAGGTGAGCTTTGTCGTGCCGGTGAGCGCGTTGAGCTATGCGGCGGGAGCGTTTGGAGCCAGGGGATTCCTGGGAGAACGCATCAGCCACAATCGCTGGCTGGGAATTTTGGTCGTTTCGATAGGAGTGACGATTGTGTGGTGGAGCGGCCGGCATTAGTTGTTGAGCGATCCGCCGGCGCGGTGCGCTGCAAGGTTCGAGCAAGATGCGACGGGAGGAAAAGCGGCAGCGAGCTGCCGCACTCCAAAAAAGAAAAGGCCAGAGTTTTTGCTCTGGCCTTTTGTGTTTTGATGGCGCCTAAAGCTAAATTGCGTCTATCGGCCGCGGCCTCCGCCCGGGTGCCCTTCATGTTCGGGCGGGCGATTTTCGTGCTGTTCATGCTGTTGTGGATGCGAGTTATTGGGGTGATTGTTATTGGAGTTGTTGGGGTGATTGTTGTTCTGCTGTGAATTGTTCGGGTGGTTCGCATTGGTGGTTTGCGGACGATCCTGGTAATGGGAATTGTTGCTGTTGGGGTGATTGTTATTGGCGCTGTAAGAGGTGTTGTTGCGTGCGCTGGGCGGACGGTCCATTTGCGCATTGTTGGGACGGTTGGAGTTCGCGGTGGCTCGGGAAGCGACAACTCCCTCACCCTTAAATACGCCGGGATGCGCGGTGGCGGCCACGGCGGGGTGGCCGTGATTCTCAGAGGCGAGCATGGTGCGATCGCTGCGCGCCATCTGTTCGTGCTGGGTTTGCATCGCAGTAGGCTCAACGTGATGCTCGGCCATGGCGCTGCGTTCTGCGGCGGTGGGCTGGGCCGTTAGGCCGCCGGGTCCACCGTTATAGCTGACATTGTTGACGACGGTCCTGTTGACCACGGTGTTGTTCACGTAGGTGTTGTGGATGATGGTGGTATTGACGTTGGTGACGGCAGTGTTGTACTGGAAGACTCCGCCGTGCCACGCACCGCCCACGAAGCCAACGCCGCCGTAACCGAATCCATAATTAATGCCGCCGTAGAAGCCGACGTGAGGGCCCCAGTAGCCACCGTGCCAAACGTAGGCGCCGCCGACAAAACCCCAATAGCCCGGGGTCCACAGGAAGCCCGGAGTGGGGGCCAGGATCCAAGTGCCAGGAACCCAAAAGTAACCAGCAGGCCCGTAGGCCCAATAACCCGGAGTCCAGATATAGCCGGGAGCTGGGCAGACCGGCTGCGCATAAACCGGCAATGCGGGTGGGCCGATGTGGATGGAAACCCCAACGGCGATTTGAGCCGAAGCCGGCGCCGGAGTCAGAAAAGCGCCAAATACGACGAATAAGAGCACAGCAACAACTTTGTACAGGCGGATCATAAGATTCCCCTTGAACGCGAATCCCAAAGCTTGCGTTTTACGTCCTAGATTTAAGGCCAGCTGGGCGCTAGCTAAGCGATTGAACCCGAGCCAAGGAAAGAAGTTGCAGGCGACCCAGCCAGGAACCTGTTAACAAGAGTATCTGGAGTTTCGGGCGCAACGGGGGCGGTTGTGAGCAATGCGGCGAACCATAAACCTGTACTGAGGAGCAGGAATGCAGTTTGTATTGGATTGATTGGTGGGCGGATCGATTGCATACTGTCCCGGTTTCGGCAGGCTGGGGGCCTTGCAGACGACTCACTCGGTACTTGCGGCGTCCCCCTTGGGAAGAACTGGATGAGTAGTCGGCGATGATGCGCCTTCGGCTTTAGCAGGAGGTGGAAAATGAACAGCAGAGTGAGGGATCCCCGGAGAGATGCGTGGCTTGGGTTGGTGGTCGTAGCGCTGGTGTTGTTGCTGGGAGTGACGGTAGTCAACGCGCAGACGCAGACTGGTACGTCTTCGAATGCCCGGTCTGGGAACAGCGCGCTGGCGATCACCCGCGGAACGATTCTACCTGTGGTCTTGCGTACGCCGGTGTTATTTGAAAAATGTAAGGCGGGACAAGTGGTGTCCGGCAAAGTTGCCCAGGATGTGCCGCTAGCCAATGGTGTGAAAATCCGGAAAGGGACGGAGGTTCAGGGCCATATTGTGGAAGTGACGCCGAACGCGAATGGAGCGGGGCAACGGGTCTCATTGCAATTTGACAAGATTTATTGGAACGGGCAATGGGTTGCGATGGTCACGAATCTTCGGGCGTTTGCGTCGTCGTTGGACGTGATGCAAGCGCATGTCCCGGAAGAAGCGCCCAATGAGGGCTCTCCGTATGAGTGGTTGCCGACCATGCAGATTGGAGGCGATTCGGTGTATGGGTTGAGAGGGCAGGTGAAGAGCGCGGAGGACCCATCGCTGGTCGTTGGAAAGTCTGTTCCCGGTGGCGTGATGGTGCAAGCCAGCGCGCCAGAAGGATCGAAGTGCCGTGGAGACGTAGAAGGCAATAACGAAGCGCAGGCGCTGTGGGTATTTTCCAGCGGGGCATGTGGAGTCTATGGAGTGGATGGGTTGTCGATCGTGCATGCCGGCCGGACCGATCCTACGGGAACGATCATCCTGGCATCGAACGTCGACAACGTGAAACTGCGTGATGGAGACGGAATGCTGTTGCGAGTCCACTAAGCAGTAGCTGAAGCGCAAAGCCAGTTCGACCTCTCTTCAAGGGTAGTGGCGGGCGTCCCAGTTATGAGTAGCTGGGAGGCTCTCGTGTTTGCATAGGCCGTGAAAAGGTACATCTCTCCCTGTAGCGATGCCGAAAACGCAGGCGCTTCAAGTCAAGCCGTGGCCAGATTCAGGTTTAGGCCTGATTGAGGATTGCGGCGACCGATACGAAGCTGAGCTTGCTGTCGAAGATCCGGTGTTGCTTGATGTGGAACCGGCGAACACAAGGGGGGAACGGTATGGGACTCGTAAGAACTGCCAGCCTGATTCTGTTTGCGGCGCTGCTTGCAGGTGCTACAACGCTGGCGCAGGATGTACGCACCGACTACGACAAGAAAGTCAACTTTGAGCAATTTCATAGCTATTCGTGGGGAAAAGTGCAGACCAGCAATCCCCTTTGGGAGTCGCGGATCAAAGATGCAGTCGATAAAGAGCTGAGTGAAAAGGGCTGGCAAAAGGTGGAGTCGGGCGGCGACGTGGTGCTGATGGCCGTGGGCGGCACAAAGAATCAGCAGGAATATCAGACGTTCTACGATGGGCTGGGTGGGGGTTGGCGCTGGGGCGGTTTCGGCGAGACCACGACCACGGTGCAAAATTACCGCGTGGGGACGCTCGTGGTGGACATGTACCAGGCCAACTCGAAGCAGTTGATTTGGCGCGGCACTTCAACCAATGCGCTTTCGAACAACACAGAACACAACGAGAAAGACTTGGACAAGGCGGTGGACAAGATGTTCAAGAAGTTTCCGCCGAACAAGTGAGCTGGCCATTAGCCAGGAACGGGCCAAAGGAAGGAGTTAAAGGATGAACCCTAATGTAGCTATTGCAGTTGCGTTCGTGGTCGGCGTCTTGGTCGGCGTGGTGGTGATGTATGCCGCGCAGCAGGAGCGGACCGCTCGATTGAAGAAGCAGTTCGGCCCGGAATATGGCCGGGTGATCGCGGACACTGGCGATCGATACAGGACCGAAGCGGTGCTGGAAGAACGGCATCGCAGAGTCCGGCAATTGAGCATCCGGCCGTTGACCGCGACCGAAAGGAGAAACTTTGAGGAAGGATGGCGAAGCGTGCAGGCTCGATTTGTGGACGAGCCGGCCGTCGCGCTAAGAGAAGCTGACGTTCTGATCGGTAAGGTTATGACCGCGCAAGGCTATCCAGTGACGGAATTCGAGCACCGCGCCGAGGATATCTCCGTCGATCATCCGATCGTGGTGGAGAATTACCGCGACGGCCATGCGATTGCCATTAGAAATGAGCAAGGGCGTGCATCCACGGAAGATCTACGGAAAGCGATGCTCAACTATCGAAGGTTGTTTGAAGAGTTGGTTGGGCTGCCGGAATGGGAGCCAGCAGAAAGGACAAGGCTGTGAGCGACGAAATTACCGTGAGAGATGAACCGCGTGACCCCAATGTGGTCGCGATCAACCCAAGTGTGGCACGCGAGAGTAACGTGGAGGCGAGGCGAGAAGGCAAACTGCGGCAAGAGCCCATTGCGCCGCTGTTCTCGAATGACGAGAGCCGCGGGCTGCGCACGCGTTGGGAAAATCTGCAGGTGGGATTCGTAGACGAGCCGCGGCGCACAGTGGAACAGGCGGACCTACTCGTAAACGAAACGATTCGCGGACTGACGAGCGGTTTCGCCAACGAACGAGAGAAACTGGAGAAGCAGTGGCACCAGGGAGCGGACGCGTCCACGGAGGATCTGCGGTTAGCGTTCCAGCGGTATCGCTCGTTCTTCGAACGGCTGCTTTCTATCTAGGGCATTGCTACAAGGCAGTCCGGGAAATAACAGAACAAAACCGAAGACGCTTCAGGGGCTAAAGCCCGATTCATCCGCGACGACTTGCGTGGCGGCTGAAGCCGCCACCTCCCAAAGAGAAATCTCAGGAACGCCCGAGACGCGACACAGGCTGCCCTAGCGCTGCTGGCGATGTGGTGAATGTGCGCTCGAAGGAAGCGCGCGCGCTTTGGCGTAACCGGGCTTAATGACGGAGTAGATGTAATCGCAGCGGCGGTCGTAGGGAAGAAAGGCGCTCTTCATCGCGTTAATGGTGATTTTCTCGAAGTCGTCGAGGGAGAGATCGAAGGCCTGCGCGGCGGCCTCGAATTCCTTGCTCATGGAAGTATCGCTCATCAGGCGATTATCGGTGTTTAAGGTGACGCGGAATTTTTCCTTGAAGAAAATCTTGAAGGGATGTTCCGCCACGCTCGGTGCCGCGCCGGTGTGGACATTGCTGAGCAGACAAATCTCCAGTGGAATCCGCTTATCGAGGACGTATTGAGCGAGATCGCCGAGCTTGACCGCTTTGCCGTCAGCGACAGCGATGTCGTCAATCAGACGGGTACCGTGGCCGATGCGGTGGGCGCCGCAGTATTGGATCGCCTGCCAAATCGATTCCTTGCCGAAACCTTCGCCGGCATGAATGGTGATGTTGAAGTTTTGGCGTTGAATATAGTGGAAGGCATCGACATGTTTTTTGGGAGGAAAGCCGCCCTCCTCACCGGCCAAATCGAATCCGACTACGCCGCGTTCGCGAAAGTCCACGGCGAGTTCGGCCATTTCCAGCGAAACATCCATGTTCCGCATGGCGCAGATGATCAGACCGGAGGAAATGCCAAAGGATTTGCGGCCCTCTTCGAGGCCCTTCAGCACCGCGGAAATGACCTGCTGGTGCGTCAATCCATTGCGGGTATGAAACAGGGGAGCGAAACGGGTCTCGAAGTAGACGACGCCGTCGCGGCTCAAGTCTTCCGCTTGCTCGTAGGCTACGCGTTCGAGCGCTTCCTGAGTTTGCATGACGGCAATGGTGTGCGAGAAACCTTCGAGATATTTCGGGAGACTGCCTTGGTTAGCGCCCTGGTGAAACCAGTGCGCGAGTTCTTCGGGATTATCGCTGGGGAGCTGGTCGTAGTTTTGCGCCTTCGCTAATTCAATGATGGTCGCGGGCCGGAGCACGCCATCGAGATGTTCGTGCAGCAGAACTTTCGGAAGAGTCTTTAGAACAGTGCGATCGAACTTCATAGACGCCTCCAGGCAGGGCTCTTTTGTTTTGTAGCAGCTGTTTTGTAGCAGCGAGTTTATCTCGCTGACCAGCAGCGTAAAGCCGCTGCTACAGCACAGCTTGATTATTATCACAGTGCGGCGGGGGAGTCAGATGCCGCGCACGAGGCCGCGTTCCGTGGCGCGCGTGTTGCGCACGAGGAGCAGAACCAGAAGCATGCCCGCGAAGGGAATGAACCCGGCAAGAATCATCAACGGGTCGAATAAATGCGTGCCGGTGGCGATGCGCGCATCGGAAAGATGGCCGGCGAGTTCATACACGATGATGGTGCCGATGGCTGCGCCGGTGCCACTCAATCCGCTGACCGAGGCTACGGATTCGGGATAGAAGAGGTCGGAGGGCAAAACATTGGCGATGGTGGTGTACGAACCGTAGCAAAAGGTTGCGAGAGCAAAGAGTATCGTAAGAGTGGGCAGGTGAACGGTGAAGATTGTGGGGATGAGCAGAGTCACGCCGAGGCCGCCGAAAACCACCACCGCTTTACGGGCTTTGCCGACGGACCAACCCCGCTTGATGAGATGCCCAGAGAGCCAGCCACCGAAGAAATTGCCCAAATCCGCGCCGACAAAAGGGATCCAGATGGCGATCAGACCGCTCTTGAGCGAGATTCCTTTGGCCACGAGGTAGATGGGAAACCAATCTGCGATGAAAAAGAACACCGGGTCGGTGAACGTGCGCGCAATGATGGTTCCCCAGGTTTGGGGAAGCTTCAGGAGGTCGCGCCATTTGGGCGAGGGCCGGGAAGAGACGTCATCGGAGGCGGCGTCTGTTGTGATCATGTGAAGTTCCGCAGGGCCGATGCGCGGATGTTCTTGAGGGCGGTAGTAGAGCCAACGCCAGGCAATGAGCCAAAGCAGGCCGAGCAGCCCAGGAATTACAAACGCGGGCCGCATGCCCCAGCGGAAATAGATCCCCAGGACAATCAACGGGGCGATCGCGCCGCCAATCGACGAGCCGCTATCGAAAAGAGCGGTGGCCAGTGCGCGTTCGTGTTTGGGGAACCATTCGGACACGGCTTTCGTGGCGCCGGGCCAATTGCCGGATTCTCCAGCACCCAACAGGAAGCGTATGCCGAGAAAGCTATAGAAGCCGCGTGCCAGAGGAGTAAGGATGGAAACAATCGAGTACCAGAGAACGGTGATGGTCAGGCCACGCTTGGTTCCCACGCGGTCCATCAGGCGGCCGCATAGAGTTTGTCCGATGGAATAAGCCACACGAAACGCAACAACGATGTTGGCGTAGTCGGTGTTGCTCCAGTGAAAGTCCTGCTTAAGGAAAGGAGCGAGAAGGGAAAGAGTCTGCCGGTCGATGTAGTTGATCGCGGTGGAGGCGAAGAGGATTCCACCAATCCACCAGCGCAGCGACGGGATCGCGCGGCGGCCGCTCGGGGCGACGCGAGAAGGAGAAGGCGCTGGGATATTGTCTGTCAAAGGAAGTCTCAACCAGGAGGGAAGCGTGGTTAGGCGGACGCTGTCAGACTCGCGAGGGTCTCGGGGCTGAGCAGGGATGCGGACTCTTTGTCGAGATAGATGGTGGCGTTATTGTGCGTGCGCAAGATGGAAGAAGGCGCCATGGTGCTGATCGGTCCGTCGAAGCAAGCCTTGATGGCCTGCGCCTTTTTCGGGCCCGGGACGATGGCGAGAATTTCTTTGGACTTCAGCACCTGGCGAACGGACATGGAAATCGCGCGCTTGGGCACCGCGTTCAAATTGGGGAACCAGCCTTCACCCACCTGCTGGCGGCGGCAAGCGTCATCCAGATTCACCACGATGTACGGTTCTTCAGTCTCGAAGTCGGCCGGAGGATCGTTAAACGCGAGATGTCCATTTTCGCCAATACCGACAAATGCCACATCGACCGGTGCTTTGCTGATGGCGGCATTCGTGCGCCGGATTACGTCCGAGGGATTTTCTTCTCCGTTGAGCAGATGATAGTTGGTGATTCCGGTTTTGGAAATCAAGCGATCCTGGAGGAATTTGCAAAAGCTGGCCG
>Ga0335072_10001795_pt1 | contig 34130 bp, 33 predicted proteins | sample Lox_Sample_21_FD_206725 | JGI IMG/M metagenome (GOLD analysis project Ga0335072, IMG submission 206725) | Soil microbial communities from Loxahatchee National Wildlife Refuge, Florida, United States - Lox_Sample_2.1 | ecosystem: Environmental > Terrestrial > Soil > Wetlands | place: USA... | reverse complement strand
CGGAATATCTACTCGACTTGACGATTCAGAGCAAAGGATTATCGAAGAGTCTGTACAGATGGCCAAGGAGATTGATCAGAAACTAGCTGCACAGTTCCCGACTATCTTGAATGGTTAGGATTCTTTTTTTCAAATTTTATTTTGGTGCAGTATAGTTGATATTGACTGCGGATCGAAGAAAAGACCTCGAAGTTTGAAGAACGCCCTTGTTGGAGATCCAAGTTGCTAGAAAACGGAATGTTCTGGAACGGTGTCACAAATGATAAATAAACGTCAGATCTCAAGAAATAGAACTGTTAGCGTCCTAATTCATATTGTCATTGTCATCGCAGCTTCTACAGCCCTAATGTAGACACTCGTAGGCCCAAAAGGCACGATGCGAGTATAATTCGAATCATCTTGTAATTCTAATAATAATAAGACAAATATTAACCCAAGGCTACATGCTACCGTAATTTTACATATCATACTGACGGACCCCAAGACCAATCTCTCCACTTCTGACTGACGCATTTAATCATACCAGGAGGTTGAAGCTGCCAATGAACCGGGACGGTATCATCTTTCATTGATGTCTAATCTACGTAATCCCCAACTCGACCATACAGAGTTTTAGCCCTCTCTCCCTGGTCGACCTTATATGCGACATTGACTGTGGGTACGACTTGTATCTTGATTCTTACCGTACCCATTTCTCCACAAGTCTTTGCAAAACAGCGTCGGCTCGCCCATGGTGCACTCGAGCTCCGTTGCACCGCGAAAAAGAATCCCTTTTAGGATCGGTTCCGCGGAGAAAACGACTACTCCATTCCACACGAGTAGACTTGGAAAGGCTCTCTCTTGTCCAGCTTCCCTCTTGTACTGCGATCGTTCCACAACAAATTGTCTGCATAAGCTGGTTTGACATTCCACTGGACATCTTGCGGTACCTCATAAAATATATCGCCATTAATGCTACGCTCAATCCAAAGGTCGTAAAAGGCCATGACGCCGTTCGTGTCCTTCCAATCCATTGCGCAAGTCATAACGGCTGACTGTACAATTTATTGATGCAACATTTCGAGCAGATCGTCGGCACACAATGTGATGTCGTTGACGAAAATTATGAGGGTGTTGATGTTATATAACTCGCTGTGCCGGTCAAGTGGTCTTAGTGCTTGATTCCGTAAACCTGCGAGGGCATGGATTCGGTCAATCTTTCCACTCTTTGGGTTCGTGTCATTTCTCCCTAGGTAATAATGCACTCCTAACTTCTCAACTTCTTCGCGCAACCCAGCTACAATTTCGAAAGTTCCGTCGGTAGAACGCCCCTCCACAATTGACAATGCACAATTCTCCGGGCCGAGGAAACGGATGGCCTCCACAACTGCACCAAGCATAGTTGGCAGCACGTCCTTACACTGGAAGAGATTTATGGCGAAGAAATATTTGATTGCCGGGCTTCGTCTTCCGCCCATGAAGGGTTTCTCGTGTCGAGTCACATTGAGGTGACTATAACGATTGGGAGGAACATCGATTGGCGGACAGGAAAGGCGATCGAAAGTTCGATCTGTGAGGTTCATGATTGCTTTAATGTAAGGACTGCCGTCAAATGATGAGGCGGTGGAGTTCCAGGTGATTTGGCCGTCGAGAGATTCATCGAGCGCCGCTGTGTCGGGTTGATGGATGGCCGAAAGTAAGTAGAAATTTTGAGTTGAAGCCATGACAAAAACCACGGCTAACGGCAATAGCAGAGAAACAACAAATCTTTCTGAGCACCACCATTAATAACTAGTCTTCCTCACCGCTGAGAATTTTGAGAGAACAAATTGAATCGTATATGTCGACTTCAGTACGAAAGCCCCTTGCACAGATTCGTTTTTACTTTTTCTGGAGCCTTGAATATAAATGAATCTTAAAATATCTAGCAAATTAAGGGTATTAGGTTGCCCCTGAAGTATGAAATGTTTTTAAGTTCGTGCACGAACCTCCTCCTATTATTCAAAATTGGGTTTCCTATAAAGTTCCTAGGAGCCCAAATCCGCTTTAAATCCTCCCTAATTCAAATCAACAATTCTCGGAGAACAGCAATTTATTTGATGTACCAAATGCAACGCGGAACCATAGGGAAGAGACTCGAAGCCAGGGGATTACTTCGTGCTTCAGTGAAATTTCGGCCGTTGAGGTGAGAATTCACTTTGCGGTGCGATAAAATGCTCACATTTTAGACCTAGACAGACATATCTTACACTCTGGATCCTCGTTACGTTTGCAATGGTATCAGTAATATCACTGTATACCCTACGATTTCCAGCACATGGCGACCTTTCAGTTCCTCCAGAAGAGTTGAAAATCGAAAAGGTTAATGTTGCATTGACCGAGACGGGGGCCTATCATGATGAAGTCGTTGCAGCGTTGTACTACACAATTGGATCAATCCCTGGGGCAAACACGTCAATGTACCTTGCAAGGACAAGATTCGGAATACAAAGCGTCTATTCTTGGATTCAGCAACACGACAATCTATCCTCGTATTCCATTTCTTCCCCAGACCAATTTCAGCCAAATGATACAATCACACCAACGCCTGACGTAATTGTACTTACGACCTGTGAGGTTGACATTCGCTCCCTAGAGGAAACTTTGCGTTACCATTTCGAACATGGTTCGCAAACTCTGGTATGCGTAATTCATCATGCCGATAGGTTCGGTTCAGTTGATGAGCGACTTCAACCATGGGCGGGTGCTGAACGTCTTCGAATTATCACCCTCGCGAAACATACTGCGATCGAGCTGCGGAAACAGATAGATGAGAAATTTGACGGAGATTTGTATGAAAGCGTTAGCATCGATGTATTGCCTCCAGTTTTCCAAGCACCTCTGGATCCCCCTACCTCTGATTGTCTTTCGATTGCTATCCAAGGTAATCTCGATCCCGATCGACGCAGCTACAACCAAACGTTCCAGGACTTTGAACGACTAATCGATCAACTCCCCGATCCACTTCTCTCACGGATGCGTTTGATCATAGTGGGATCCGGCCATAACATCGATATTCCCGACAAACTCCAGCCTTACATTTCACAAAACAATGCGCTCGACTATATTCCATACTATAACCTTCTTCATGAATCATTCGCACTGATTCCCGCATTTGCTGACGGGGACTATTATAAGACCAAAGCAAGCTCAAGCATTCCGGCGGGTTTTATCGCGAATGTGCCAATTATGGGATCCCGACGCCTGTCTGATGCCTATGGTTATCTGTCTCAAGATTCAATGTGGTTGATGGGGGACGCAAAGATGAGCGAAATGGAGATGATTCGTGAGATATTTAACATGCACTTTGATGACAAGGGGATGGAGAAAGACAGTTGGGCGTCAGTTGTGGAAGGAAACAGACAAGCTGTCAAAAGCCGCACTGAAGAACTGATGAGGGAGAACAGACGATTAATGCGGGACATTGTCTTGAAGGCATTGTTGTAGGCTATGGGCAAGAAACGGAACCAATTGCGAGGCTTAGCCGTCGTGGAAATTGCAGAGGTTATTTAGATTCGAGCGGCTGAGAGAGTTTTGGGGAGCGTTCTTGTATCTTTTGGTGTCTAAAATTACGAATGCGGTCCAGCGCGCAGTATATAATAATGCATATCTTGTGATGAGACTTGTCAGATTGATTCCGAAGTCTTGTGCACATTGACTACTATACACTATCGAATACAGAGATTGAACTATGGAAAGAGTAATCTCAGAGCTTCACATTGACACGAGCGACTTTCCATCTGTAAGTTCTCCAGACTTGTCAGATACAGGTGACTTTGACTTTCTTAGGGTAACTAGTTATAAAGTAACCTTGAGTTCCGACCTGCCCGAGCACGTGCACTCCAAGCTTGGTGACAATCAGAGGAATGATATTATCCATGGTCTATGATTGTGGTTTGTGATCCACTGTCCACCGTGGTCCATGAATTATGGTCTGTGATTGGTGGTTCATGGCCTGTCGTCTATGGCTCGTAGTATGTGATGTTCTAGAATCGTTAAGATCATCCTATAACTCAAGAAATCTGTGGCAATATGCCATGAATGCACCCTCACCCTCCCATAACTCTCCAATTTCTGGTCCCTGCGCTATGAAACTGCAGCGTGGGATACTCCGTTGAATGTATATTGATATTCTACAATCCTTAAAGCCATGCTATAATTCCTTGGTCTTCCATTACATCCCATAACTCAGAAAATCGCTGCCCGTACCGCCTAGAATGCATCAGTTCCTGTCAATCTCTGTGGAACTGGGATCAAATGTACCTCTTAATGATTGCTGAAGTTGCATGATCATCGCTGCCACCTTCCCTCCCCTTGGTATCTCATTCCATCTCAAAGTTCAAAAAATTGCCAGACATACACCCCAGTATGCTCGTTCAGCCACCTCTATCCCCACCAGTTCTGCTCCGTTCCTCATGCGATTGGGACCCAATATACCTCTCATTGAGTACTTTGACGTTGCACAATCGTCTCTGGCGTCTCCCATCTCCTTGGTACACCATTCCATCCCATGCATCAAAAATCTCCAGCTCTGCATCACCACTCCAGTTGTACACTGTGAACTCAATCGATCGGTCCTATATTTGGCATGTCGAGACAGTTCGACGATGGAGTGAGTGGACGATGCCGGCCTCAATTCAATTGGAACAAGATCTACAATTGCCTATAAACTTTCGCGGCGATGGCGCCAATCGGCAGTGCACTGCTAAAGAATGTGTGCACCGAGCGCGCACGGGTGGAGGACAGTAGGTACCGGTAATTGGAAATCCAGTGGCCCTTCCTTAAATATATCCCGCTTCATTGTCCGCTAAATCGCAATATATCGCAACCCGGCTACGTCGTCGCCATTCCGGGATTCACGATGTCGTCCTATAAAGGCCGTGAGGAAACCGTGCGTTAAATGAGAAGGCTCTGTTCAGTTGGCTATTAACTCACAAAGCCTGCTTCCGCTGCCATTGTGTTAACATGGAAACAGTGACATGACTTTATTGCGGTCTGGAAACTCGTCCTCCGAATATGGCATTCACGAATTGTGGGTATAATCCCAAGCGATAGAGAAGTGATCGAGTCCCATGTCAGTCGCTGGTGAATGGTCTTCCTCAACAAGCCAATTAATTGGTCAGTCAAGTTTCAACCACAATCCGTCACCCTCCACAAGTCCTCCATCATCCTCCACAGATCCTCCACAGATCCTCCACAGATCCTCCACAGATCCTCCACCGATCCTCCACCGATCCTCCACAGATCCTCCACAGATCCTCCACAGGCCCTCCACAGATCCTCCATCGATCCTCCACAGATCCTCCATCGTCCTCCACCAATCATCAGCAAGCGGTTCACCGTGTTTATCCGGAGCAGTCGTTAGACTGAGTGTTGTCGTTTCGGACAAACCTGTGCAGATAAATGAGGGTTTGTTCCTTATACAGCAATTTTGTGTCCTAAAGATTTGTCTGGGATTTCACCAGGAAATAACTCGAACTCCATTGCCCCGACAAAGACAAAACACTTTGAAAATAGATCAAGGAATCTGTCACGTTGTTGAGGTGAGGCTTGAAGTAATTTAACCAAGTAATTAATTGTAGTGCAGGTCTTTTACTACATTCCCAGTCAACATCGGTAACTCAGTTGCTGTAAGAAGCTGCGCTAGTTTGTTTCCTATCGAGGGATTCTGGGTTCATTGATCTCATGAATTCAATGGAGTCGATGTCTAATCCAGCCGCTGCGTAAATGTTTGGGATGGCCGTGAGATCGATGTCTATGACATTGCTTCGAGTCACATGTTGGTAGCTCAGTGTCGGAAATCGAGGAAAAAGCAAAGGTGTTTGTCGGTTATGCCATTACACTTTATTTGGGCAAGAAGGCCAGCACAAATGTAGAAGGGTTTGAAGCAGGCGCCACACTGGAATTATTGCCAATCGGCTTATTGAAGAGGCATGACCAGAGATTTGATATACTGTCTCCAAGAAAGAAAAGGAGGATTGCGTAAATTTCTCAATTCGAAAGTTGTCATTCCATCGACTAGCATTCTACGACAATTGCATCATCAAATAATAGGCATCTGCTTGGTCCTGTACCCAGCGCCCTTGATAAGTCGCTACTTGGTCCTGAACTTAGCGTACTCGGTAGCTCCGCACACGAGTCTGATGCAGAATCTAATGTGGGATCAACTTAGTCTGTTCATTCACAGCCTCATATGGCTTCTCATTTTCATCCTCTACAGTCTTCTATGGCTCATACTCCGTCTCACGAGACGGTTGAATGCCAGATCACTCTATCGACAGGAATAATTGGATTATGCATCAAGTATATTCTCAAATAGATCAGTTCGATCCCATACACAAAGCGTTCTGGAGCATGCATACCAGGCACCAAAGCGAAATTCACAAGGCTTCCGTTTCACTGGGCTGATTCTCTATAGACGACTGCTCCCCTCAAGCTAGTCGATTTCCTCCGTCTTTTCCGTACGTGCACATGGTAGGATTCATTACATTCATCGATGATTACACTGGCTATCTGTCAATTTACAGGGCTACTTACACCCCTTTTCAATCCGCATGGCATTCACCATGCGCCTCCTACTCTAGGCACTCCACAAATAAATGGGGTCGCTGAACACCTCAATAGAAGATCTGAGGAAGGCCCCCAGTGTCATGCACTATCTCGCAAATGTGCCTTTCCGCTCCTGAGCGAAGTCCCTGCTCACAGCAGCTTATACGAGGAACCTACTTCCTCATTCTTCATCGCTTTACAATCTCTCTCCTCTTGAGCACTGGTTCAAAGCCAAACCAGATTACCACAAGCTCACACCTGCATTTGCTTGGTCATACATCACGAACAGTTCATCGCTACTATCATTTCAAGATCGTGCACTTTCTCGAATCTCACAATCTGCTATTCTCAGTCACAATTCCCTGAGCTTGATGACTTCATGCTTCCTGGTGCCCCTCAGATACCTTCCAGCTCCTTAAATTCAAGCACCTTTGCAAGCTCAGGATCCTCCTATTCAAGCTCCACTTCAGCCACGTCCTTTGCATAATTTCTATAATCCAGATCCTGCAATAAGCTTGCCCCTCCGACGTTGACAATACTCCTATTGCCCAAAGTGGCAAAAGCCCCAACATCCTCACTGGCGTCCTTCATCTCAATAGATCACTATACGGCCTGAAACAAGCACCCGTTAGGATTTACTCCACTCAAAATGGATGCATGTGTCCATCTCGATCTTCCAACGGAATCATCATGGTCGCAATCGTCAATGACATTCTCATCCTTGCACCTACCAATGAACTCTGACAGCAGACCTTCCATTCCCTTCCAAATACTTCAAAATGGTCAACCGTTGGTTCCCCAGTACTTATCTCGTACTTATCTTTCGAACGGGTTGCAATCATATTTCAATTGATCAAACCGGTTATAACAATGGCAAGCTCGAGAAATATGACTTGTCTAATTGCACATCTGAACGAATTCCACTCCATCCCAGACCGGTCAAACTCCATCGCTCAATGGTTGACGATGAACGATGCGACCAAGAACTCTACAACTCCATCATTGGATCAATCAATCATTTAGTAATCCATTCTCGTCCCAATATCTCGTTTGCAGTCTCTCAACTTTGTGGCTACAACTCCTAGCCATCCGTTAATCAACTCAACGCGATTTTCCTACATCAGTGAAGTCCACCACTCTGAACACTTCCAGAAACTACACAATCTCAACTCCCTCCTACTCTCACCACCTTCTTCCCTCAACTCACTGGGCGTGTCCGAATCCCGTGTATCACAGAACCCGTCCCATGGCCTGTAGAGACTTGCAGAGAGAGGATATGCACCTTCATGTGATAGGCCAAATGTAATGCACATACGATGATTTCAATGAATTGGTAAATTAATAAAATAATTTTAAGGTTTTAATAAGAAAGTTTACATAGCCTCCCTTGCTGAGATTGCGAGGAAGAAGTATCAAAATTCTGAAGACTAGAAATGGGATTCTATTTGATATTCAAAAATTTATACATCATTTTACTCACTGCATAGCCATTGAAGTAGTGTATCAAAATTGGCTTTGAGTTGCTTCCGCTTCAGAATGCACCATCCTTTAATTGCAATTTAAAATTGTGGAAGAAAAAGCTAATTTGGGAGACGGAATACTTAATTCATTCATACCTGACTCATGAGCTATCCACCTCCATCGGAATCCATTCGATAATTCCCATATCTATCGCATGCTTCACAGCAGGGTAGACTCCTCTTGCGAAATGACTCTTCTTAGCCATAATATAATCCAAATTCAGGCCACCATATTCTCCAAACAACTCTAGTATGTTCCCACGCAAAGAAGACGACCAACCGTGGATCGCCCAGGACATATCCCATCTATTCCAGCTCGCGGGGCCGCCAGTCTGTAAATATTCCATATAAGCGCGTATATCGAAGGATGGCAGCCGTTCACTCTCCTCGATCCAATGTGGATCCCAATTTTCTTGCATGCGATACATTTCCCAAATATCCGGATCCTCCCCACTCAGCGGGAAGAAAGCATTTTGCCCCATCACAAGAACTTGGTTTTCTTTGTCAAACATCGACAATTCTGCTGCGACGCGAGCTAACAAGTCTTCTGAACGACTTGTCCATCCATTAAAATCCATATCTTGTAATTCGTCGAATGCAGAAAGGAGATGACTGTCCGTAGTGCACATCATAAGCCTATTATATATCACCCCGTGTTTTTGCAATCCGAGAATAGCTTTGAATCCAGATTGCAGTAAAGGAGCGAAATCTTTGACAACGTAAACGTCGGTATGGAGATAGATTCCACCAAATTCTCGTAGAACTTTGGTCATAACGAAATCTGCTTTATGTTGAAGCCGTTCGATGGGGACTCCACGACTGGTATGACGTGGTGGCACTGTGTGTCGAAAGACTACGTTGGGAAGATTCATAATTGCCCTGGTGAATTGATTTCCAGATCGTCGCGCCGCCTCAATCATGCCCTCGTGGGCGTTAGTGTGAATGTAGATTGTTTCCGGTCGGAGGTAATAGTACGCCGAGTAAACTGCGATAAACTGAGAAAGTCCGAATGCGAACGAGGTTGTGTCAGGGAGCAGTTCAATAAAGTGCACGATATTTGGAATGTCGCTTCGGGGTGATGAGGGATCGATGGGTGCAGGGAGGGATGGTTGTGCAGGCGTGGCATGAACTCCTTGTCTTTGTTCAGGGGTGAATATGTTTAGATGAATTTCTACACAGACATGGTGGAAAAGGAACCATGATGCGACGAAACCGACAAGGAGACCAAGCAAACAGCGTTGAGAAGAAGCGAATCTGTCCATTGCAGTTGGAAGTGGACTTTAAGTCAGGGGTGAAAGTATCCAACGAAGAAGTAGAACCTGGTCTTATAAAAGGCTCAAGCTTGAAGCGGACAAACTTGTCACATAATGGCGGAAAGCGGATAAAAGTTTAAATCTTTAAGCAGGAGCAGGGACTGTGGGCATGGGGCAGGGTGTGGTAAGACCTTTTTGTGATTCAGCTATGGGATTGTCGAAGTTGGAAAAAAGGGGTCGAAAATCTGCCCCTTTTCTGGTTCTGGAGTTGGGTTAGTGGGTTAAACTCCAGCTATAATATGGATCTTTTTCCCACGCCCTTTTTCTTATTTCTGCTTATACATATATATAAGGTTCGGGACGTGGAACTTGATTAGTACTAGTAACTAGCCTGCATTAAACAAATCAGGTGGCGGCGGTTGGGGCCTCCCTTGTGCACTACAACGAGATTAAGAGCGACGCTCAAACAGTTTCTTATTTTATGTTTCAAGTAGTCTGTGCACCTTTTGTCAAAAAGGGGCTGGTTACTTATGTGTCTCTATGTACGTATCTCCTCTACATGTATGTAACGGGTTTGTTTATATGTGATCCGACGAGTTTGGGAACTGGCGATGGGTCTTGACGTACTGGAATTGATATTGCAGATGATAATTCGCCATGTGTAATTATCGGGGTCGCAACTAGAATGGAATGATGGGTGGTTGCATACAGGGCCGTTCAACGGATTGACACTGATGTTGAGGCGCTCGTGGTGTTAAGCGGAAAGGCGAAGTGCTTTGCATGGGGGGAACAGCGCCTGCTAGGCTGGCTCATATAACTGTAACGAGGGACGTGGCTGGAATGGCGATGCCAAGAATACAGGTATGAATAGAGTCCCAGAACTAGGCTATGAAGATGCTGCACAGTCAGCCTATATACATGGAAATGATGGAATGGACGATTGGACCGTAGAAGGAGAACATCGCGGGGAGGAACATGATTTGGTATATAGGGCCTTTTGTACGTAACTACTTGAAAGATTGCAATATTCATTTTGATGTTTATTTGGTGTGGAGTACAGATAATTCCTGAAGATGAACAACCCGTGACCGAATCGTCTCCTCTCCACTAAGCCCATTCCAAATTAAGATAATAAGAAGCTGTCTCCGCCCACGCCGAATTTTGCTTTAAGTTTCGTGTGATCAAGGTCCAGCGCTGCCTTTCACTAGCATACGCCGTCCCGTTGACCACATGGAATCGCTTGAGATGGCTATGTAGACACGTCTCGAAATCATGTGCAGTTGACCATGTGTTACTGACCGGATACGGCATGGACGTGGCAATCCACTTGACTAGACCCAAACTTAGAATGTACCCTGATCCGAGGACTGTTGTGTCGAATTCAGTCGACGGCCCAGTCCAATAGATTTCCTTTTGCACTGAATTTGCGTCAAGTACTTGTAACAAGGCTATACGGACAATTAGCACCTCTGGAGAAGAAAAGCTGCCGAGAGAGGAAACCATACCGGGAATATTGATGAAGGTATTTTCATCCGTCACCATAACATGAGTATACATACTACTCTCCCCGAACTCTGACCAAACTTTCCTCAAATATCCGAAACTTGAACCATACTTTTGCCAAGCATCGTCACAATACGAGGCCCCATCCGGAACATTGCCCACCAGAAAGGTGATGTCCACATTCCAGGGTTTGCTAAGTCGATGATACACCGTGCGCATCAGTTTTGTTCGTGGCCACGTAACTGTAGACGACATCACACTGATTAACAATCGAATGCTCTCCGTTTTGCGTGGCGCTTGAGCGATGATATCAATTGGGCCATGTTCTGGGCTAGGACAATTTGGTGGGGTATTGAATGGTATGAAGTCGAAGCCAAGCTCCCGAATGTCGGAAACACTCTCTTTCTGCGACGGTTTGAATTGCGGTCTGGAGACAAGGTTTGGTACGGGTGGATCCGGCCCCATGTCGAACGGGTCGGTTTCGATATCCAGTAGACTATGTTGGTATGTGTAGGCGGCTTGAGAGGAATGTTCGTTTGAACGGTGGCCGAATAATCTTGGAAGCTGTTCTTTGAGTGAGTCTGGAAGATGCGATTCATTGGATTTCAGAGCCCAGAACAGTCTCTCTTCAATTGAACGGTGGAAAATGACGAGGAAACTGAACGAAAGGATGACCGAAAAGAGCAACCTCATGCTCTTTTTTATCGCAAGTGCCATTCTTGAATCTCTTCACAATTCGAAATGAAGTCGGCACTTGTTGAGGAGATTCGTCCGGCCGAAGTAAAGAATAATGGAAAAGAGTTTAAATTTTAGCAAAGACCACATAAGAGACACCGAGCTCGACGGGCAGACACGGGGTAGGTCTAACATCAGTTTGCTCAAACGTCAAAGTGACGGAAAAGGGGGTTATCTGTTCAAAAGAAATGGCCCGGGCACATTTGTAAATACAAAAATAACGCCAGTGAAATTGTAGATAGACTGCGCTCGGTTCTCAGGCGACCACATTGTAGTATTGAATTTTCTTGGCAAAAAGAGGAAGGAACCAAAACCCCTTAGTTTGGGCCAGTGAAGGCGAGCCTTTCAATTTGTCTGCCTCAACCTCTGAGCCTTTAACTACTAGTTAGTTAGTTTGTGCTCGAGCCAGTTTAGTATGGTCATTTCAACTGCTTTTGCCTGGCGCCTCCAACAATTTCAAGTTCTAATAAGCTGGACTTATTTAAGAGAAATTTAAGATGAAACGCTTGGATGTTACTGGTCGAGCCGTGTATGTAGATCCATATACAATGTATAATAAGGGGTCTGAGCGATAACTATAAGGGTCTCGGACGTCGGCAGTTCATGTCCCGGCCGGTCTGGCTAGCTGATAACCCCACTCTCAAATCAATTTGCGTCCACACACAAATTCACAATAGTCTGCAAGTTCAGGCTGTCTGACTGGTTGCACTCATTATAAGCCGTTGTAGTGATGGATGGACGAAAATGGGTGTGTCGAAATCCCTTGCGCATTCGTTCTACGCCATTATTTACCTTCGAATCAACAGCATCATTTTCAACTGAACCGCTTTCCACAGAATTGCCTTCAACAGAATCATTTTCAACAGCAGATCAGTTTCACGAATTACGAGCCTCTTCGGTTTCCTCCTATTCAAGAGGCTAAATCCTTCAAATTCAATTGGTTCCCTACACTAAGGACACACCACGTCGCAAAATCTATGAACTAGTTCTTGTTGGGAATATTCTAGCAATTTCTGTGCCTCCATCTCATGTATATAAAGCTAGATCTATAGCCATCTCAACAATGTAATGAACTCGCTCACACTCGCATATAATTCCTCAGGTTATGAGCCCTACCAACGCCTCCCACTGCGCCTAACTCTGCTGGAAAATTCATGGTTCATGGTGGAAATCAAGATCACCACTTTTGATGATTTTGAGATCACCACCTCCAGCGAGTTTTTTCAACCATCTCACAACTAAATGCAAGGCTTCTTCTCTCAAACTTTACAAGCGCGAAGCCAACTCTACTACGGAGTTATGTTTAACTCCACTACTCTCTATCTCCGCTTACAAATGCGCTGCAAACTCCGCTCTTATCTCCATTTCTGGAATTTTCTAGAAATTTCTCTCTTACAAATCAACTTGGGAATTAATAATCTCAAGAGTTTCTAGCAGCTTCTCTCTGATCTCTTAGGATCTTCTAGAACGCTTGGCATTCTCTGCATTCGCGCATAAACGCTGCTCTATCTCCGCTGCTACTGCATCATACAACTCAACTCTCCACAGTACTCATACTTACTCAACTGCAACTGCCAAAATCGCCCCATCTCAGCTCATCTCAGCAATCCCTACACTGTACTCAAAGCCCACGATGCCTACAGAAGACAAGAAGACTACAAAGACAATCACACTCAAGAGATTCAAGCCCGATACCTACCGCTTTTGGGTATCTGCTGTCTCTGCCACCTTGCAGGTCCATGACTGTTTGGATATTGTCCTTGGAAACGAAGCCAAACCTACTCAACAAGACCCTGATGTTCCTCCTACTCCTGCACTCCGCAAGTCCATTGCAAGCTGGGAAAATCGTCATGCTTTGGCAAGAGAGGCACTACTCAATGCCTTAGATGACAGGGAGCTTGTTAAGGTCTATCAATTGTCAACTGCCATGGAGATTTGGAATCGATTATCTGAAGAATATGGTGTAGTCTCAGATCTCAAGTATGCCAGAGCAGAGACTGCACTCAGGAGTCTCCAAAAATCGCCAACAACTTCTATGAAAGCTCATATTGATACTTTCACAAGGTTGAAGGAAGAGAGAGACATCTCAGCACCAGACAACATTGGAACACTCAGTACCGCTGAAACAAACCTTGCTTTCCTTGCTTCTCTTGGAGAACCATGGAAACTCTTTCATCAAGCACTTGGAGATTCAGCACACACCATCAAAACTGGCGAGCTTTTTGCTAAAGTCCTTGCTATGGATGATTCTGACAACAAAACTCAATCCTCAGACTTCAAACCTCTTGCCAATGCTTTGAACACGAACTACAAAGACTCCCACTACTCAAACAAGAAGAAAGGAAACAGATCTCAGCCCTACAACAAAGATCTCAGCTGCAAATACTGCAAACAGCAAGGCCATACAATTGAGAAATGCTATAAGAAGATGTGGGCAGATCAACAGTGGAATAGAAAGAAAAAAGATGGAAGGAAATACTCCAATTCCCGCCAAGACTCAGCCCCCAACTTCAACACCAACAACCAGTCTTCATCTCATGAGAATTCAACCTCAGATTCACCATACTGGAAAGCCAATGTCACCCGCTACAGAGCCTTTCAATCCTCTCTTCATGAGTCAGATCCATATGAATGGATTGTAGACTCCACTTCAAATGCTCATCTCACTCCTTACAAATCACACCTCTCAAACTATGAGGAGTTTAAGACTCCCAGAACCATTGAAGGACTTGGCTCTCACTACATTCTAGCTCTTGGATGTGGAGATCTCACTCTCACTGATGCTTCTGGCAACTCTCATAAGCTCAGCAATGTTATATATGCACCAGACCATCCAACAGCGATCCTATCTCTCTCCAAACTCATCTTTGAAGATGGCATTCAACTGCACATCTTGGGAGCTGAAGATGATGGAGACTTCATCCTCTCCTTACCAGCATCTCCATTTCTACTCATTGGACACTCCGTTGACAATATTCTATATGTCAATGATCAACCAAAGTCTCATCTCACACTTATGTCAAAAAGAAAGTCACCATCTCAAGGTCCAGACTATTGGCATCTCACACTGGGTCATGCCTTTGAGTCCCATTTGCAGAAGCTACAACACCTCATTGAGATCCCTGACACCACTTCTGACTGCTTGGCCTGTATCAGAGCAAAACAACACAAGATACCTCACAAACTCGGACATCTCAAGTCAAAAGTCAAAGGAGAACTCATACACTCTGATCTAGCGGGCCCTGGGCCCTTTTACTCTTTCAAAGGGTGGCTCCAAGTATGTTATCACTTTCCTTGATGACTTCACACACTACTGCTGGGTTGACTTGCTTCCTAACAAGAAATCTAAAACGATTTTGAAGGCAATGACAAAATGGCTACAGAAGAATCCAGATCTCAAGGTGAAATACCTTCGTACAGATGGCGGAGGCGAGTATCTTGGACATCTCACAGAATACATCACCTCTCTGGGTGTTGTTCATGAAACAACAGCCCTATACACACCACAATCGAATGGAAAAGCAGAAAGACTCAACAGAACTCTTGGAGAGATGGTGAGAGCGCTGCTATTTCAAGCAAATATGTTCTGGGCAGAAGCAATGGACCATGCTGCACATCTTCTCAACTTCTTGCCATCAGATGCAGTTAATGGCACCATCCCTTGGGAGCTGTTCACAAAGAGAACTCTTACCAGAGATATCTTAGACTTGCTCCATCCTTTTGGCTGTCTCATTCATGCATATATTCCTCACCAGAGAAGATGGACAAAGGGAAAACTGGCGCATAGGTCAACAATTGGAGTCCTGCTATCTCCCAAGTGGTCTAAAGATGAAACACCAACAGATACATACAAATTCTATGATTTGGAGCGCCAATGCATGGACTACACTCATCATCTCACTATTACTTCATCCTTTCCTAAAGATGGCGATTTTGAAGAGTCACCAGCAGCACCTCCACCTCCTACTGCAGTAATACCTCTATCTCAGCCTTCAATACGATCTAACTTGCCAAATACCTTCTCAAGATCATCTACACCAACCTCACGATCATTTTCACCATCTCCAATACCTCCATCTCACTCTTCATCTCCACCTCCTGAACCTATTATCCATGATATGATCATCGTACAAGCACCACCATCTGCTCAAGTCCTCCATTCAACAATCTCTCAGTCAGATCTCAACTCAGAACCAGTTTCATACCAAGATGCAATGTCCAGAAGCGACGCTGAACAATGGCAAAAGGCTATGGAAGATGAGATGCAATCAATTCATGATAACAAAACCTGGACTCTGACAGACTTGCCTCCAGGCAGGCGCTGTATTGGAACCAAATGGGTATACAAGATCAAAAAAGATGCAAGCAATAAGTTCCAAAGATACAAAGCAAGAATTGTCGCCAAAGGCTATGCTCAAGTAGCTGGTCTAGACTTCGACAAAATCTTTGCACCAGTGGTCAGAATTGACTCTATACGATTGCTCTTCGCCATCTCAGCCTTCTTAGGTCTTGAGATCTTACATGCAGACTGCAAGACTGCCTTCTTCAATGGAAACTCCGATTTAGAGATCTATATCCAACAACCAGAAGGCTTCATATCTCATCAGTATCCTCACAAAGTTCTTCTTCTCAACAAATCTCTTTATGGGTTAATTGAAGCAAGCGCCAAGAATCTGGTATCTCTTGCTCTGCACTACTATCATTGAGCTTGGCTTTACACCTCTGAAGACAGACCCCTCTATCTACTTTTGCCCATCTCAACACATTCTTCTAGCTGTTTATGTCGATGACATCCTCATCTTTGGTCTAACCAAAGAATCCTGTCAACAAGTCTACAATCATCTCAGCAAACACTTTAAAATGCAGAACTTGGGCGCTCCTACCTCCTTCTTAGGTCTCAATATTGTGAGATCTCAGCCTCATAAGATCTCAATCAATCAAATAGGATACATAGATCGTATCCTCACTCGTTTTCAGATGCAGAATGCACAACCAGCACGGACACCTTTAGATGCTTCTCTCCCTCTTCTCAAAGCCGCTACAGATGACAAACTTGCAAACCTTCAACTCTATCAAGAATTGATAGGATCTCTCAATCATCTGGCTGTATTCTCGCGCCCTGATATCTCAAATGCTGTATCTCAACTATCTCAGTTCCTTACACAACCTACTAAGACACATCTCAAAGCAGCAAGGCATGTACTCCGCTATCTCAAGCATACAAGCGCCTATTCTATCTCATATCTTAAGAGAAACAATCTCAATCTCCGCCTCCTTGGGTTCACAGATGCAAACTGGGGTGGAGACAAGAATGACAGAAAATCTCATACAGGATATCTCTTCTGTCTAAATGGCTCGCCTATCTCATGGACTTCAAAGAAACAGAGTACCGTTGCAACCTCTACCATGGAAGCAGAATATATGGCTCTATCTGACGCTGCCAGAGAAGCCATAGCTCGCTTACAACAGCTCTCAGAACTCAAGTTCATGATTCCACCTCCACTTCTCTTGTCAGACAATCAAGGAGCTTTAGACATCGCTGAAAACCCCACAAACTTTCAAAGGGCAAAGCATATTGATATCAGATATCATTTTGTGCGCCATACTCTGGAGTCTAATCAGATCTCAATTGATTACATTCCCTTCTCTGACAATCCTGCAGATGTACTCACAAAAGCGCTTGAGCCAGCCAAGCATGAAAGATGCATTGAAAGGATTGGACTGCATGAGATCTGACATCAGATCTCACTGGCAAGCGCCAGAACAAGAGGTTTTTTTAGTGAGTATGCCTTCAGGAGAGTCTCACATAACTTGCTCTGCAAGTATCTATAAAAGATTTTTCCTCTTGAACCTCTGAGTGGCGAGATCTCATCACAAAAGAAAGAAAAAGAATAGCAGGAATGTTGGGAATATTCTAGCAATTTCTGTGCCTCCATCTCATGTATATAAAGCTAGATCTATAGCCATCTCAACAATGTAATGAACTCGCTCACACTCGCATATAATTCCTCAGTTCTCACAGACACTGAGCTTGATTGATCTCGATATCTATGAGGACGAGGTCATAGATTTTGCGGCCTGATGTGCGCTTAGTGTAGGGTAATCAGTAGGAAGTCGACTACTTTGTCGTCGTTGAGACAACAAGCAATTTACCAAAACTGAAACCACTCAACTTCAAAGCCAATTTTGATCACTTCTAAGACTTTTCCTGCAAGATCGTATACCGCGTCATAAAGTATGACCACATCACCGGCGACGACCCCTGGGAATGCGAAAGATGTTCCCGCAACGCACCTTTCGATCTTGTATTCCCTTCTTTCCGCGACCCTACGGCTCCCGAACTAGGTGATAGTATCAGATGCCGATGAACTGGCACGCCGCAGCACCCTCAGTAATTGTCGATTCCCAGGACGAACTACCATTCGCGCCAAATCCTCCTTCCAGACCGAAAATGACTACGACGGCTGGTGGCATCCATAAGCTACCTACTACCAAGGTCTTGCTGGAGACATCCGTCTGAACATAAATGGAGGTTTATAGGATGTGTTATGAGGCTGGAGTCCGCTGATTGACGAATTCAAGAGATTAGAGAGGGGAGTCCTTGCGTGGGATGGATATCAAAAGGAATGCTTCCCCCTCCAGGGTTCTATCTTGCAAGTCGTCGGAGATGGGCCAGCGATTGCATCAATTATGGGAATGAAAGGGTCTCGAGGAAAGGTTTGTTGTCGAAAGTTCTGCCTTCTGGGGGTGTTATAACACGCGAGGGTCAATTTGACAAACTCGCGCAGTGGCACACTTGCTTCTAGTTAAGCAAAGAATATCCTGAATAGTATCTGACTATTCCTGGTTATGCCCGGAGTCGTTGAGCTGAGGTCAACCTAACTAAAAGCAAGACCGCTCTGTTCTTTGGAGTTTATTGAAGGTCAGTCAATAAGTTAGCTTTTTGTACTTTTCTATGTATTTCCTTAATTTGGCTTACTACCTTAACTTTGACTGCTTCAGTAGCTTGACTACACGTTTGCCGACGGTCCGATATTGCGTTATTTTTTCGATCAATTCGAATGCGGTTTGAGACTCATCCGTCGTCGTTGTCCATTTGCTTTCTGCAGGTTAGCGCCTTTTTTTTTTTTTTTCTGCGCCACCAGCCACACGCCTAAATCTTAATTGTTGTTACAGGCAGTTTTCGGCCCGCATCCATAGCCCCTTAAACCGTTAGAGTTAGCAGCTGGCAGGCTAACCGACGTATCCCTGAATTCTTCGGTGATCCTATCTCAATCCTTGCTTCCCCTTACGCAACATATCAGATTCAGTATCGGGATAAATATTCTCAACAACAAAAGTCTCGCACGCAAACTTTCAATTTGTAAGCACGCTCTGTCTGCTAGAGCTAGTGCAAAATGAGAAAGTAACGCCATTTGTTGTCGAGACGAACAAAGATCATATGCCAATCAGTCGAACTGTGTGGGATCTGGGATAACGAGATTTTGGAGATGTAATTTATGATAGGCGGCATAGTCGACAGTAAAGATCTTATGCATCCACGCTAAGCATGAAAAGACCAACACGTGAGTTCTGCAGTGAAATATTGTTTGAATCGCTCATTAAAGGAATCCTAATTTACGCCAGAATCGTCTAAAACGTCCCAATCACTCTAGCCTTTTCCAGCCCTTAGCAAAGGATACCTCCAATTGGGTTAGTATAATCCCAGTTCCGGAGCGCCTGTCGGATAGAGCACTCTTAACAACCGACACAATCAATTGCGTACCACCCACCTGGTCCATACACTCCCGTCGACACCGTTCCAACAATCACCAGAGCACCAAGAAATACCACCTTCCTCCAATTCGGAATCATCCACTTCCTGTTGTCATTTCCTTCAACATTGTCGCTCAACATCAACGCCTGCTTAGCATCTCTCTTAAGCAGTGCCGCACTAGACTGTTGCCGATAATAGTCGTAAGTCCACGTACTTATCAACACTATTCCAGAGCCAAACATGGTTTGCATAGTCAATGTCCTCTCTCTGAAACTCTCAAACAAGTCAAACAAGATACATTGACAAAAAATGATGGCGACAATACTTGCTGAAGTGCCAATTAGTTTCAACAAATTGTCTTGTTCTCGCAATATATTCGCGATGACTAGTCCGGTAAAGGCGGTTGATGTCACCACAAGGATGAACATCACACTGTACTCGAAAACAGAGGGCTCGACGCCGGCTGGAGTCGCGGAAATCGCGCCGTCCCAGAGATAATATGTTAACCCCGAGAACAGTGTCCCAAAAAAATATAACCATGTTTGCACCAGCCAAAATGATAAATCTCTTTTGAGTATGATTTCAGTGTAAACAGAGGTGAACCCACTGATAATTGATATTGCAAATCCCAATGATGGGTGGTGCTTGCCATGCGTCAGATTATCTAAACCATCATGGGAGCTGCCTATATCGCTGAGTGCTACCTTACATCCTTCAAATAATCTAAACAATGCGTGTTACTTGCTATGCTGATGATCTAAACACTTGGTGCTACTTGCCCTGCCAATAATTGATGGGTGCTACCTGCATTATGACAAGGTCAACCAGAACAAGAATAAATGGAAAATTGCTCACTTGAAAGTACCTGTTCAATTGTTTGTGACCACTTGCTGAAGTTTGTGGAACACACGCTACCTGTAACCTACCTGCTTTCGTCCACCATGCTCATAAGTTTAAATTCGCAGTTGGGAGCTATCAAGGTCCAGCCTATTATACCAAGGCTCCAATGCTGACTCGTCTTGCATGAGAAAATCGAAATGACGAGTGCTGACTGTCCTGCCTTCTCAGGTACTAATCCGATAGTCGGAAGGATGAGATGAGTGCTGCCTACTACGCATACGCCAAGCGATGGGTGCTGGTGGCAAGTTCGATTGCCAACAATTCCCTCCTAAACTTGCCGAGCGATGTTCTATCTCACGCTAGGAATGTCCCACTCTTAGACATGCTTATGATGATACAAATTCACTGCTCTTTGTGTCTCAGATATAATGAGGAGTGTGGGCTCGAAGTGCGCACAGGTTGAGGCTAGTCTACACTTTAATTTCTCAGGACGTTCATCTATCAGAAGTGTGAGATCGACTGACATAATTTGAGGAGGCATATCTCAAGGTCTCCGACCCAAATAAAGTAGGGGGGCAGAAGCTTTTTGGACAATCTCCACCCGGAAGAAAGCCTACCTCCTGAGTTCATAAGGATGTCTCTACTCTCTCTTTGCAAGCCGAATTCAATTCTCGGTTGAGAGCAGCCTCCTCAGATTATGGACGACAACGAAGAATGGAGAGTCAAACAAAGCTTCGATTCTCTGATCTCTCGCACCAAGGTGCAGTACTGCATCGACCGGCGGGGCTACTCTCTCACATAGGGCTCCTGGGAACCTGCCGAATCCCGATCATGTCTCTTACGCTGAAGATCTTGTCAACTCTCAGTACCATTCCAAATACCTTCATCACCGTTCGCGACAGGATATTCCTATCATACATCGACAGACCTCAGCGGCTAGGAGAGGCCGTACTGTCGGAAATTAGAGTCATCGCTAGCTTCGGAATTAGGCCAAGGGTTTTGCATCCCTCATGGTTCGTACAAATTGGCAATTGGTTGTAGAATTATATCTAATACCTCAGGACTCCGAAATAACCAGCTTCCGCTCTCCTTTTCCTTCGTATTCGGTTCTTACATCTTCTCGTACCACGACCTCACACCTTCGACTTGGGGCGGACTGTGAGATCGATTTGCACGAAGCTAGAAATGCTAGCTTTCGGCTCGACCGACGCGATTTCTGGGTTTCGGACTGGCGGATTTGAACCGGCCGATCGCAGTAGAAATGCATCAGATAATTCGAGAATCGAGATATGTGATGGGTGGCTGTGATTTTGCGTTGAGATGGGACGATTCCTATTATAGTACATCTTACTGTCTCACGGTTGAGACTGGGAGACGACATTTTTGGTATAAGATATGGCAATATTGTTGTTGTGCACAGTCATAATACCCTAAGAAAATTCAACAGATTTGCTGCGCATATGCATATATGAGATTGTAGAATTTTTGGTTAAGTCTAGATGTATTTAGCTCAGGTAGTTATTCTAGATGCAAAACCACAACATTGAAATACAACCGAACCGATTGAGTCTGCTCGGATGAGAAAAATTAAATAAAACGTGATACAATTCTTCCGGACCTGACTTGCGACTATTAGGTCTGTCTCCAGCATCTGTCAGTTGCTCATGGAATTCAGCACGTTCTCACAGATAATGTGATCTCTTAAAACTTCTTGCACCTCCACCTCCAGGAAATGACAACTGCTGTCTGCAATTCCAAAAGAAATAATCAAAATATCATCAAGATAGCCCACTGCTAGCTCCGTGGGAGAAGTTGTAATCTCCCTCTTCCTGAAACTCAACGAAACCGTATACACAAGTTCATGCTTTGGATACGTTCCCACTAATGCAATCAGTAAAACAAGACCTTTGAAAAAGAGAGGGACCATACTGTAAATCAATGGTTTGGATATACTAACGTAATTGAAGGGAAGCGTAGCCTCGAATGTGACAATTCTCGGTTCGTAAAATCCCCGATCTTCATGGTGTAGGACGTGCACCGAGCCCATATATATTCGATTTTTGGGATGAGTTGGATCGCACGCACCAGACCGAATTTCGGCGTACGTACAAAGCACGGTTTCGACAAAAGGGGAGGATTGATGGAAGTCCGACCCGTTCAAGGCGATATTGAAACAATTCGGTTCATCAACGGTGTGTAGTACAACTGGTTCTAGGATTTCTAACTCGGGTTCTGGCGATTCCCAAGTTGGTAAAATCGGTAAGGATAAGTCGAGTTTATAGATCGTTTGGGGAACGAGACTGAAGTGGATGTAAATCTCGCCAGATGCAGTTGTAAAAGGAATCCAATTCTTCTGAGCTTTGGCTTGACCGGGAATGTAGAGAGGAACAGATTTGTTGAAGCGGAGAGGAGTCGGCTCGACACCTAGTTGCAAGAGTCTGTCCACTAAGGGAGGGTATACACTGCGTAAGTCGGTGAGATATAACATGCGACAGAGATCAGTGCTTTTGGCCGAAAGAGAATTATAGACAAGCAAAGGCTCACCAAGATGCGACCAGACCAGACGTCCATCCTCAGGCCCTTGATTGTTGTAGAACCATCCGATAGGATCAGGTAAACATTTGGGGAAGCGGAAATCGTCCGAACGAACTAGACGGTCGAGCATCTGAACGAAGTGGGACGGAGTGTGCGGGTAATCTCTAGGGGCCCACCTGCCTCTGACTCTGGGATCAGAATCGACGATGTGAAGGAGAGCGCCGAAGAGGGCATGGGGCTGGACTTCATTAGCGTCTATAGTCACTACTCTGTGGGCATCTCTCCCAACGGCGACTAAAGTCCAATTTCCGTTCCCAGTTGGGTCTGGAAGGGATAATATCGAAGGGTTGAAACCGGCGAAGTCAGGGAGATCGATCGTCTCAAATATGCCCCAGAAGTGAGAGCTAGAAGCCAGTGGGAGAATGTGGAAAGGTGTGGGATCAGTGTTGAGACCCGGCGGTTTTTGGGGCACCGGGGATCGATTGTTTTGGGTAAGGAATAAATAAACCCCTGCGAACAGGCCAAGCATCGAGAAGACAAGTTTCTTCCTGGAAGAAAGGGATTAATTTAAAGAATGAACAAGAGATCAATGAAAAGCACTTACCTCAGCGCATTGGGTTGTTTAGGAGCCCATGGCCAACCATACTCATGGAGTGACGATTTTTCAGTTGCGAGCTTGATCATGACGAGTGAAGTGAGAGATAGAATCGTGGTCGGCCGTCTGCTGGTAATGACACCGTAGTGTTCAAAAAAGGGGCCACAAAGTCCATTCAGGGGCTAATCCAGTAAAATGGGAAAATTGCCAATTTACCAAAATGGAAAAGAGTTTATTTTATAAAGGGAAAGATAAGAGAATGCAGCGTGTGCCTCGCCCGCGCTTCGCACCCAGGGGGGATAACACTAAGCCTGAACCCGCAACAGAGTATCATACCTGTCTCTATGTATACATGCTTGTAGCCTGTAACTGCTTGTAATCACCCGTAACCCGTCGCCAACTGTACTAAACTGGCCCCGATACTTCTGCCGAGTGCCTGTCGCTGCCTACAATTTCCCGTCGACCTAACGCAGAGCCCCAGCCCTTCCCTAACCGGCATGTAACAAGACCTTTTAATCATGAGTTTCCCTATCGCCAATCCTCCCTCTCCCCCAAACTCTAACCTCCTAATCTCTCTTCGTCTCTAGTAATTGGAGTTTGCTGCCCGCCAGTTTATCAGCTAGCCTATGGGCGGCCAATCAGACAGCACAAGATGGACGGGAAATTAAATAAATGAGCTGTGGCACTGACCTCTTGGGAAAAAGTGGTCCCGAAATTATTTATGTATTATGTATTAAGTATAAGATTATGTATATCTGGCTCAGTCATTGATGCAAAAAGGAGATAGACTAGCCTCGTCCCCGGACCATAAGCGGGCAGCCTTAGGACTGGCCGAGCCGATCCGCGAGGGCCTGGGAATTTTACTCGAGCCCGCAAAAATGAGGTCCATCAATAATCAACTTTTTGCAATTCTGAGAATTGGATTTTGATCCTGAGATCATTCTTCATCAGATTCCAGGTTGAGCCCTTTAAAAACGTTGAGATCTCATAATTAGAATAGAAGGTGAAGTTTGTCCGGAATTGGTAGTAATCTTTCTCCGAGCTATTTTAATGCTGTCGGTAAATTAAGCTTTTACATCTCGTGGAAATTCACAAATTTCCAATAGACTTGAGCCCCTGAATTCTTTCCATAATATGCAGTAATCTTCACATTTTTAGCACCTTTTCAAGGTCAGTTCAGAATCTTGTCATCACCTGTGTTCCAAATTTTCCTATAATGGGGCCTTCGTATCGATCGTTGACGTCTGGAAGGTATCTTGATAGTTCTTTCCGCTCAATTGCCCGAAAAGGCTGTATATGCCTGCTGGTCTTCCTCTCGTTGTTGGCGCTCTTCCGTTCGATGGGAACCAAGACGAGGATTTCAGAAGCTATCTTTGGACCGTTAAATACTGAAGAATCCAAAATACAGGAGGTATGCTCGCTGCACCAGCAATGGTTAACTTAAGGTCGGGAACACGACTCCTTTTAAAGCGGTCCTGGAGCAAATCATTGTTGACGCAGCTTTACAATATCGACCAGATGCAGCCAAGTATCAGGATATCGCTTATCACGCGGAACAGACTGCCGTATTCATAAATCTCTTACGGATATATCGACAGCTGAATAACTCAATTGCGAGCGTTGACAGAAAGGCACTCCGAGATACCATTGACCAGCTTCAACAAGTCTTATATCCGTGGATTACCTCACCAGAATTCGGCAAGCCACGATACTCGTCCTTCTTTGATTTACTTGACTCATATGATCAAGACTCTGGGATCGTAGTCACAATCGGAAAAAACGGTGGGTTTCGTTGGGGAGTTCATCAGCTCGTCCAACTCCGTGCTGTCATCAAAACAAACCTACCTATCGAAATCTTCTATGCGGGAGACAATGATTTACCCCTTCCTTATCGCCAATTCCTCGCTGACATTCAAGCCGCATACCCCGACACTGGAGGAATCACCATCATCGACATTAATGAAAGATTCCCAGATTCGGATAGGGTGTTAGGTCTCCCCGGGGGATGGGCAATGAGACCATACGCGATGCTCGCATCGTCTTTTAGAAGAGTCATATTAGTCGACGCCGATACCGTCTTCATTAAAGATCCACGTCTCCTTCTAAACGAGCCGAACTTTCGCGAACACGGTAGCGTATTCTGGCATGACAGAATGCAAAACACTCGTCGTCCGGACGATGATTACGAATACACTGAGGAGCTCTTGGAACTTGCAAAGGCGCGATATCTGGATAAAATAAAGACTACTTTAGATGGCGAGTGGTTCAAACGTCACACGGTTGATGAACAGGAAAGGTATAAACCTCCAATGAATATAATAATGCTAATAACAGTGGAGTGGTGTTGATCGATAAAACTCGGAACCTAGCTGGATTGCTAGTGACATGCCATCTCAACTCTAAGCGTGTCCGTGAGGAAGTCTACACACGTATGTCCGCGGGAGATAAAGAAACCTATTGGTTTTCTCATGCTTTGTCGAGTACCCCATACCATTTTGTCCCCGGGTATCTTGGAGGTATCGGAAAAATCACTCGCGACAGCACCGGGAAGGAAATGATATGCACGTCGAACCTTCTTCATATTATCGAGTCTACCGGGGAACCTTTCTGGTTCAATAGTGGCATAATGGAGTTCAAGTGGCATAATAACATGGTATATTTGGACGCAGAGGGATACGTCGGACATAACGGATGGTGGGAACAGCGTGAAACAAAGTATGATCAGTCGTGCGTGAGTATGCCGAATGGAGAAGAAATGGTTACGCGGGTTTCAGAGGAAATAAAGCGACGGATCGACGAAATGATAGAGCTCGCCAAAACCTACGATGACCGTATGCAGCAAGCTGGTCTGGTTATAATATCGTCAGATAGATGAAAAGCGAAGTCGAGAATCAGCCGATTCCATGTTCTTTTGCGGTTAGTTTGAGATTAGAATATGTATGAGCAACTGCACTGTAGCTATTTCGGGCGAGGACAATATCGCTAGTTCAAAAGTTGAGTAGGAATTGCTATCCAAAAAGATAAATATTGTCGAAAGAGTGCGCACCCCTACGAAATGCAGCACTTCCCGCCACTACTCCTTGGCAAGCCACATAGTCGGAACAGATTTGCCCAAATTATAAGGTGCTGCAGTAGGTGTCGAAGTTTGACGGCAAATCGTAAAATTTTATTTTTACATATCCTTTTATAACTCCACAAGCATGAGAGCAATTGCCAAGGAACTTCGCGTCGCATCATCTGTATGATCTGCCAATTCTGCAGTTACAATTTAAGCTTAAACGCATTAACCAGCACCTGAATGTAGGCCACTTTCGCATGCGATTTCTGTTGATCTCTTTTTTTCTCAATGTTCAATATCTCATCCAATCTCGGGCTATTTCACCGGCCTTTTGAGATAGATTTTTACCTGAAATGACTCTGAAGAAACGAAAAGAGTGGAATTGAGTGCGACAGAGGTTAACAGTAGAACTGTGTTTTGTATGCACAAGTTGGATATGTTGACGACGATCGAAGATATTACCTCTGCCCCGCAGATGAATCCTCCGCCAAATCCTCCCGGTATTCATGGAGAATGGTTGATATCGATGGAGAGTCCTATCCGTTGCAAATTTGAACGTAGAGAACTCAACCCACGGTAGAATTCGCCTATGGCCCGGCACGTCGACAATTCACTTCACGCTCAGTATCATGATCTCCGGCAGGTCGATAGTGTGTATAGATCGCATAGAACTGATAGAGGAGAAAGGCGAGAGGACGGATGGAGACATGGAAGAAGTCGTGGAACCGGAAGGAATTATGGAAGGAGAATGGAGCAAGGTAGTAATGGTAAGATCGACACCAGCAGGACCCTGAGATGCTTCATCAAGAACTTTAAAATCATGATTGCTTCCCAGTGACGACAAACTTGAAACAATGACCAGTTTCAATCCGTTCGAGCCACCGCTTGGCAAACAAGTGGAAGCAATATGGTTGATGTTTGGTGTAGGCTTTGTAATCGGACCATTATTGAGGGCTGTAGACGATTGTTTGACAACTTAACGAAGCCAAAAACGTGCGTGCATACATAAATAAAGTTTAGACGAGGCTGCGCCTCGCTCGCGCGAAGCGCGGGCCTGCATCAGATTAGCATAACTCTCTCTATGTGCCTGCTTGTAGCTCATTAACTGCCCATTAATCTAACTTCTGCCTGTCGTTGCCTGTCGTTGCCTGCGATTGCCTGTCGACCTTCCAACCATTTCCAGCCCGTAACCTTCTTTACCCCCAATCGCCACTAAACCATTTATTTAAGCCTCTAAACTTTTGACTTTTCTCTAATCACCTACTTTCCCCAACCTCTCCAACTTCCTTAACCTCTCTAGCCTCCCGAGCCTCCCTAACCTTTAATCCGCGTTTGAGTTAATTTCTCTTTCTCGGAACCTGCGTGGTGCTTACCTGTACTTGCATGGTATGGCCAATCATGGGGGCGAAAAGGCCTGGGAAATTAAATGTGATGTGGAACGGACCTCCTGGGAAAAAAGTCTGATCCGAAATTATATATATTCTGTGATGTGATGTGATCTGTGATCTGTGATCTGTGATTCTGTGATCTGTGATCTGTGATTCTGTGATTCTGTGATCTGTGATGTGATTCTGTGACTGTGATGTGATACGGTGTTAGGATTGATTGCTTTCATATAAACTCCGTATCTAAAGTAAATATATTTCCTTTAAACTGTAAATTTATACATATTTAAATATTTAAGAAACTCAAAAAATGGTTTGTGCAATTTAACTGCTTGGCCATTTTTGGAGTTTCCCCTTAATGTATTAATTTTCACTTCCCAAAGTACGTAGAAAAGGGGCGACTTTTGTCAGCGCGACCACGTCAACTGAGCTTTACTCTTCCATCACCATTGAGGCGACAGTTTTCTTTAGTTCACTCGACCTACAGGAACATCGGAGACTACGATGCTACTCCCTAGTCGTGGCCGATGGCAATGGCCGTTGACTATAACACTCACCGCCATTTTCGGGGCACTAATGGTGTCGTGGTTCATTCTGAGCAGCCGCTTCGAAGGAAGAATCAGCGGGGTACATTATCAAGTATAACAATTGTTTCAGATGCATGTTTACACATAGAACTCCTCTATCTCTTTACTGAATGAGGTCCTGAAGGGAATCGTTGTGGATGCCGCTGTACAGTTTCGACCATATGAAGAGAGTGCAAAGGACCAGGATCTAGCTTACATTGCTCGGCAGACCGTCGTCTTGACAAAGTTATTACGGATCTACCAATCTATAGACCCAACGGCAGAATTCGAATCCGAAAGAGCTGCATTTCGCCATACCATCGAGAAACTGCAGCAAACCTTATACTCCTGGATCTACAAAATAAAAGACGGGGTTCGAACCTACAAATCCTTTTTCGATTTGATTGAATCATATGATCAAGATGCCGGTATAGTAATCACTGTCCGGAAGGATGATGGGTTCCGTTGGGCAGTTCATCAAATCGTCACTCTCCGCGCTGTTATCCGTTCAACCTTGCCGATACAAATCTTCTACGCAGGAGATGGGGCTCTACCTAAAAAGTATCGCGACTTCATTAAGAATATACAATCCTCATATCCTCGCTCCGGAAGCATTACCACCATAGACATCACCAGAAAATTTCCCGATCCAGATCAAAGATTAGATGTCAGTGACCAAAGGTTAATGAGATCATTCGCAATGCTAGCGTCATCTTTCAAGCAAGTCATTCTCAGCGGTTCTGATACGATATACCTCCAAGATCCCCGAATGCTCCTCCAGGAACCCAGCTTCCTTGTATACGGTAGTTTATTTTGGCATGACAGAATTTTTGAACCTGCATCGGAAGATATATACAATTGGGCAGATGAACTCCTCGAAAGAGCAAAATCAAAAAACTTGGAAAAAGTGAGGAAGGAAGGTGTAGGCTGGTTCAATCGCAAAGGATACTACGAGCTGGAAAAGTACGCAACGAACCCAACCCCAAATCAGGCTGGAGCTATGGCTAATCATAGTGGTGTGCTTGTTATTGATAAAACTCGGAACCTGGCAGGACTATTAATGACTTGTCATATGCATTCTAAAAGCGTATTCGAGGAGATAACGAGCTCCCGATTGTTGGGCGACCAGCAAGCATACTGGTATGCACATGCTTTGACAAGCACCCCGTACCATTACGTCCCTGGGTACAGTGGTGGAATCGGACGGATCACTCCTCAAACCCAAGATGCCAACGAAGAACATATATGCACTTCGAGGCTGCTTCACATTCTCGAGTCGACGAGTGAACCATTCTGGTTTAGCAGTGGGTTGACAGAGTTCATGGCAAATAATGATGCTGAATATCTCATTCCACAAGGATGGGTGGGGCATGATGGGGAATGGTATCACGATCCGGCTGCAACTCGGTTGGACCAATGCTGCGTCAAGATGCCGGAAGGGGAACAGGGAATTTCGAAGCCGGTTAGACGGGTTGAGGAGGGGATGAGGTCCAGATTGGAGCAGATGATTCAGTTGGCTAAAGTCTACGATGGTCTCATGGTGGAAGCTGGGTTGATTAATATATCTGGGCGGGAAGATGGAAATGCCAGTCCAGCTACAGATTTCAGGGATTTTATTGAATATTATTGATTTGAACAGACCTTTAGTTATTTGATTTATTTTCCCCGCACAAGCGTATTTTGCCTTTACAGCAACTTATTCGCAGCTTGACGCAGCTTCATCAAGTTAGCAGCCAACAATCGTATTTTTGAGCCGAAGCCACTACTGTTTTCAGCAAGTAATCTACTGTTTTACGGTGTAACTTATCAAACGGACGCAATTTTTCATCGTCTTCAGGGTGCCGTGAAGTTGACGTCAAGCAATCCTCTAGAGGATTCAAAATGTGGACCGAATAAGATCTAAAGCGGTATGTCTATCTCACATCAGGCCATCTCGACGCCGTAGCCACCAATTGCCCATAGTCATCATCTCCTCAAATACCAAATCGAATCTGTTGGAGATGTACAACATAATGTTGGTTTTGCATGCAACTGTCAACAACGGACGCGAGTAGGTAATCACATCGCCTACAACTATTACGTCGTATTGTATTGATTAGGGTCGCAATGGTCTCTATGAGACGGCCACCATTCCGGAGAATTTTCATCCGCCACTTGGAAATTTTGCTGTATTGCCGACGCCGCGGGTATGTTTGTATGTCACTTTTACGTTGAGAGGTGACAAGATCATTTCGAAGACGGCGTGAACTTCGTTTTCGACACGTGGGTCGTCATTGATGAAGAAGACTTTTATGTCTTTCGGGTGTTTGAGATCCAGTAGCAGGGGAGTCCCTTCAAAACTGAGTGCATGTGGACATTCCATCCAGGACTGATGGATCCTTATGAGTTCTGAATCGTCGATTGAAGGCGAACCGGATCCATCTCATTAGTGACCGGTCAATCTGGGGGGATCCAATATATAAGAGTAAAAAGGAACCTCATGCTCTGGCACACTGGGGAGCGTGTGATCTTCTTTGGTGTTGAACGAATTGCGGCCTTTTATTAGGAATTACAGATTTGCCATCACCACCGCTGGAAAATCGACTGTTTAAAAGCCTATCCTCATCATAATCTCCATCTATCTTGAGAATCATTTGCTTCCCGGTCCTACTATATCCTCCAATTGCTTTTGAGGGACATTTTGAAATAAACAAACCTATATTACTATTAGACTAGTAACTTCTACGGGGAAAGTAATGTAGTAATGCCATTGCAAATGAGGCGACTAGACTAAGAGACTGCTCTCATAACACTCAAATTAGCTCTCAAATCATAACTCGTGAACGATTTGGTAGCCATTAGTATTAGCGTGGTAATGATCTTGCGACTCCGTATTGTCCCATGAACCTCCATATAGTCGAGCAACATCTGTACAAAGCAGTGTCTTTTAGCCACCTCGCAGAATACGTCCCGTACAATCCAAAGGCAAGACACAACCGAAACGTCATTGAAACCCGGTATATACCCCTACGTTGGAGACATGATGAGGTTTCCTGATATGCGGAGGCATACTACAAGTAGTCCTCACAGCCGGATGAACGTCCAATTCGACAAGCCGATCAACTGGTAAATGACGGTTGTTACTGTAAACTTGACCTGTCTCGAAGGAACGACTCGGAGGGATTCAAGTCGGTCGTCGAACGGTTGTTGAGTGAACGCGTCCATATCTCTCCAGATACCGCGTTGGCGTAAGACCGCTGGATACTTAAACCAATCAGACCGAAGAGTTTTGAAGTTCATCACGTCACGTCCGTTGGACGTCACAGAGGCGATTCGCAAAGGGCTGTTGTACCTACTTGATTTCGGTGTGATTATTGAGGTAGAGGATATGGTTGAAATCGGGGACGTGTTCTTCCGGAGTGACTAACGATTTGTTTTGGGGTCGAACTGAGTACGCCAGGTTTGAATAACGTTACGATTGTACCGCCGAGTTGGGAATGAATATCAATTTCAGGGTGACAATGAATATTAATAGGTCCATGCGCACTAGCGGCTCAAATCTGCAATTTACACATTTATTACGTGTAAAAACTACCGTAATGGAGCTTTGACCCGCTACTGTGCAAGGACCTATTGAAAAAGCGACAAAAGCTAGAGCCAGACTGCCCTTCATGGCAATTTTGCAGCTGGTCATTCGTACTAAGCAGAGAAGAGAACAAGCGAATGAAAATATAAGATTCAAGTGAAAATAGGAGACAAAGTTGACAAGCAAATCTTAATGTTCCCCATACATATTGTGAAGCGCACCAACCCCGGACCGGCACGGCGCAAACTCATTTCCACTCATTTCCGCTCATTTCCTCTCTAATTATTCTATTCTCGGTGGCGTCATATTATGTATATCCGGCAAGCAGCAAAAGTCACAGGTGCCAGGATCAGGCACAGAAATTTCTAACTCACACCACATGCCAACATTATTTCGACCATTTTTATTTCATACACAACGCTTAATTTCCTGATTGATCCTAAGTACCTTCATTGAGTGTGGCCAATCAGAGGGCGAAAAAGGCCTGGGAAATTCGCTGTGGAACGGAAAAAAGTAATCCGAAATTAAATATGATCTTTGATTTGATTGAGGGGCGATTACAAGCTTAAACGATCCGTGCACCATAAATATTGCCAGGCTTACTAATGAGCGACTATTTTGTGTCGGTTTCAGCTAGGTGAATATAATGGATATAATGTAACACTTTTTGATTTCTGAATGAAAGTTGCCTGAACAGGCTTAGTTAACACCACCGAACTTTGAATGCAAGTCTAGAGCGTATTGTGGGGCACTTACCTCGAATTTACAATAACCCGTGATCGACGCCCGGAGGCCGATGCGCGATCGACGAAGTCCAATAAGGAGCAAATCGCACAACACACAGACGACCAGGTAAATACGGAAATCGTAAATGATGTATGTAAATAGGGTCGGAAGGCGGGGACTTGAGGCAAATCTTGGCTAATCAAAGGAGGGGGAGAGATAACATAAAATTAAAATGGGGAACAAGCGCCCTATTACTTGGAGTCGCGGGCGTGATTGGAGGCCCGTGTGAGGGCTTGACCGCGAGGCTAGCTCGACCGTTATCAAATAATTCCACAAGGCTGTCCACGACAATTGAGTGAATATTCGCCGTGTAATTTTGTATGCAATTTTTGTATGGTGTTTGTTTAACGGATGCCTCCCCATGCCGCCATGTCAACCACCAAATCCTCCACCGTCCTCCATTTAACCTGTCATCATCGGCCACCAATCGTCCATCATCGTCCACCAATCGTCCATCATCGTCCACCAATCGTCCATCAATCATCCACCAATTGTCCACCAGTTTGCCCCGCCTTTATCCATACATTTCTTTATCACTCTCATATGTCAGGGGCAGACCGCGACATGTCCCCTGCATCCACAAATCATCCTCCTACTATTCAAGGGAGATATGCATGTGATAGATGCGATAAAACATATCCAACGCTGAAGAGCCTGCATCAGCATAACCAGAACCGTAAGCCATTGTTCCGGCGGCGCAATAAGCTCTAACGTTTTCCTCAGATGACCCGAAACATATGTGCCACATTTGTGCTGAGAAATTTCCTCGACCTCGCGACCTCAAAAGGTACGATACTGATCTTCATTCTTCGAGATGCTAACTTTTCGTGTAGGCATTTAGAAAGTCACCCCGCCCCGCCTAAAGGATCATTGCATGATGTGATTTTGCTTTGGGAACGACTCCATCCAACCCCAAATCAGCAATCCGTCCTAAACTTGTTGAAAAAAATCGCGAACTCTGGTTACAAGTCATTAGAGACATTCAAAATTGAGTGCAGAACCTTTCCTGGCGTACACCATCTTGTTCGTGATATCTTCGACAACGAAAATATTCAGTTCCGAGAGACTAGGACAGGAAGGAATGCAGGGAGTACGGGTGACTTTTTTGCCGCCTGGGAAGCCTTAAAGGACCATCCAGGGGCAGATATCAATGACCGTCTCCTGACTCCTTACTCGGCGTGGGGGGTTAAGGCAAAAGAGAACGGATTGCTTGCATGTGGTTTGCGGCCGCCTCAATTTCTCTTGGACCCCGGGGTTTTTATTAGCCCTGTAGGGAACGGGGAAGAACTCCCTTTGGCGAGTAAGGATGAACTTCCTTGTTTCCATTCCATTATAACTCCGGCTGGTACGATCACTGATATCCACTGCGACTGCGATATAGCGGCAAGCGTGTTGGTGCAACTTTATGGGACCAAAGTTTTGTTTAGTTGGCCAGGTACAAAAGCTAATCGCGACTACTTTCAACA
>Ga0335072_10001794_pt1 | contig 34135 bp, 32 predicted proteins | sample Lox_Sample_21_FD_206725 | JGI IMG/M metagenome (GOLD analysis project Ga0335072, IMG submission 206725) | Soil microbial communities from Loxahatchee National Wildlife Refuge, Florida, United States - Lox_Sample_2.1 | ecosystem: Environmental > Terrestrial > Soil > Wetlands | place: USA... | reverse complement strand
CGACTTCGTCCGCGAAGTCCGATGGACACCCGAAGAGACCCGGGCCACCGGCGACGGGATCGACCTGGCCACCATCGACTTGACCGCCACCCAACGGGCCGGCCTGTCGGTCGCACGATCGTGGCCCGTCGTCGCCAACCTCAAACGGTGGCGCGGTGGCGGCGCGTTCGAGCAACTTACGCATGATGCCGTCGACGCCGCATCCTGCGTCGGCCTGCTCACCATGCCGACCTGGAGCAGCCGCTGCTTTTTCGACGGTGGCCGTGCGCTGCAACGTTTTTGGCTCACCGCCACCGAACAGGGCATCGCCGTACAGCCCGTCAGCCCCGCCACTTTCCTGTTCGCACGCCTGGTGCACGCCGAAGGTGCCGGGCTCGATCGGGACGCGGTGGCTGAACTGCGCGAACTGCGCGGGCGGTTCGTGGCGCTATTCCCGATCGTCGCCGAGCAGCACGGCGAAATCCTGCTGCTGCGCCTTGCGATCGCCGCCGAACCGGCGACGCGGGCCCTGCGCCGTCCGCTCGACGAAGTGCTGACTTTCCACGACGACCCCCCACCCCACAACCCACCCGCCAAACCCCTGGAGGCGTAATGAACGTTCATCTCACGACACCCACCGTGGTCACGGCCCGATTCAGGCTGCCCGGCCTGGCGTACCAGCTGCCGACGATGGCGTCCATCGCGCAACTGACCGTCACGCCCCACCCGAGCCTGCAGTCCCTGCACGACGAGTTGATCGCGCCGTTCCGTCACCGCCCGACCACCGACGAGGTGACGATCGCGCTCGTCGGCCCCGACACCTACGAAGCCGGCCACGCAGCCATGATGCTCAACTGGGGTTACTGCTCGCACTACCACACCGGAGAGCACCCTCCCGCGTTGCCCGTCGAGCTGTTCGACCCGCGCGCGCACACCTACACGCTGGCGGCATATCTAACCCTGGGCGACAGCAAAGCGCTGGTCGGCACGCTTCAGGTCGTCATCGGCGACACCGTGCCGGCGCTGTCTCTTTTCGAGGCCGCCGACGGCGCGCAGTTGCCCCACGAGCCTGCCGGCGCCGGGCCGATCGCCGAACTGCGCCGCTTCAGTGTCAGCCCGATCCTCGAAGTCGCCCCCCTGCCTGACGACCCGCTGAACGTCGTGCTGCGCGAGTTCCGCAGTCGCATCTACCGAGAGCTGTATACCTTCTCGCTCAAGCTCTTTCGCGCGACACGGGTGCGGGTCGTATACGGCATCGCCACACCCGAGATCTACCGGTTCTTCACCAGAAGCGGGATGCCGATGCGCCGCCTCGAGGAGACGGTGCTGGTGGACTCCGCGGAGGTGCGTGCGCTGCAACACCAATTTGCGCGCTATTGGCGCCCAACCGCACCGCTCGCGCAGCAGCCCGCCCTCTACCAGATTCTCGTGCCAACCCACGGTGCCCCGAAGCTGACGGGCAGCTGCCGGACGTCGGTCGAGCGCTCCTGCCAGTGTGCGGAGGTGGCCTGCGCTCGTATTCCCTAAATGCTGCTCAGGCTCTATATTCAGCAAGCCGCTAGCGAGTCTGACCTCGGGGGTTTGCAATGCTGATTTCCGGTATGTCCGGCAACGAGGTCTACTGCCTCGCCCAGAAGGGACTTTCGCCAGGCGAGATCGTCGTGGGCAACAGCGTGTGTTCGATGGGGTTCGGCGGCGGCATCGCCAGATTCGGGCAAACGCTCGCCGGCGGCGAGATCACGACGGTCACCGAGCTGATCTCCAACGGCCGACACGCCGCGATTCACCGTATGGAGGAGGAGGCGCGCGGCCACGGCGCCGTCGGTGTCACCAGCGTCATCACCGAGCTTCGCACCCTCGCCGGCTACACCGAGTTCCTCGCGCAGGGCACTTCCGTGCACGCCCAGGGCGCCGGTGGCCGCGCTCGCATCTTCTCCAGCGCCGCCTCGGGGATGGAGCTGTACTGTCACCTCGACGTCGGCTACCAGCCGGTGCGCTTTGTGATGGGCAACATCGCCTACGCGCTCGGGATCGGCCGCGGCATCACCGGATCGCTGCGGACCTTCGCCCAGGGTGAGGTCCACGAGTTTTCACAGATGTACAACGCGATCCGGCACCACGCGCTGGAGCGCTTGCGCGCCGAGGCCGCGGCTGCGGGGGCGAACTCCGTCGTCGACGTCATCATCCAGATGCTCCCGTACGGACCCAGCACTCTTGAGCTGCTGCTGACCGGCACAGCCTCCTACCATGCGAGCATCTCGAAGGGCCCGGTGTCACCCGATCAGGTGGTGACTTCCGAGCTGACCGGCGACGAAATCTGGAATCTCGCCACACTCGGCTACGCCCCGGTGCAGCTCGTCATGGCGACCTCGGTCTACTCGCTGGGGCTCGCCGCCGGCATCGGTACCCGGTTCAGGAGCATCAGCAGGGGCGAACTGCCGCAGGTCACCAAGCTCATCTACCACGCCCGCGAGAACGCCCTGGACCTGCTCCGCGGCGAAGCGACCCGTCTTGGCGCCGAGCGCGTGATCGGCAACAAGCTGCGGATCATAGAGCTGGCGCCTGGCTTGATCGAGATCATGGCGATCGGGACCGCGGTGCGCCGCGTCGAGGGGATGCGGCCGGCCACCGGTGCGCTCATCCCTCAGGCGCTCATCATCGACCGCGACACCATCGAGACCAAGCGCACGCTGCAGGAGACGCGCTTCGCGGCCCTCAACGTCGGCCGGGCAGGGGTGCAATCGACGTCGCAGCGCGGCTGCGCGATCACGGTGGCGGTCTTCTTCATCCCGCTGCTACTGATGATCATGACCATCGTCATCCGGATCCTCACGCGGCGCTGAGTGACCGACGATCCACGCGTCGACGCCGTCTCGCGCCAATACGACCGGTGGGAATATCCGCCTCCGGTAACCGATCTCGAAGCGTGGACCAAAAACCACTGGGATTTGTTCGATCCCTTCTGGGCTCATCGGGTCTTGTGGCCGAACCGTGAATACCAGCCGGACCTCGACATTCTGATCGCGGGTTGCGGCACCTTTCAGGCCGCCGTCTTCGCGTTCAAGAACCGCTCCGCGAAAGTGGTGGCGATCGACGTCAGCCGGTCGGCGCTGGATCACCACCAGTACCTGAAAGACAAGCACGGGCTGCAGAACCTAGAGCTGCATCTGCTTCCGATCGAGGAGGTGTCAACGCTCGCAAGCGAATTCGACCTCATCGTCTCCAGCGGCGTGCTGCACCACATGGCTGATCCGCTGGCCGGGCTGAAGGCGCTCGGCGGGTGTCTGCGCAGAGACGGGGCGCTCGCCGTCATGCTGTACGCGAAGTACGGCCGGTTCGGAGTCGACCTGCTCGAATCAGTCTTTCGCGACCTTGGGCTGTCGCAGGACGAAGCCTCGGTTCAACTGGCCAAAGACGCGATTGCGATGCTCATGGGCGGTCATCCGGTGATGAACTACTTCGCGCGGGCGACCGATATGGTGTCCGACGGTGCCCTGGTCGACACGTTCTTGCACAGTCGGCAGCGAAGCTACACCGTCGACGAGTGTCTGGACCTCGTGGACTCGGCCGGACTCGCATTTCAGGGCTGGTTCTACAAAACGCCGTACTACCCGAACGACCTTTCGACGCCGGCCAGCGGATTCAAATCGGTTCTGGACCAGTTGCCCGACGTCAAACTCTGGTCGGTGATGGAACGTCTGCAGCCGGCAAATGCCACCCACTTTTTCCTCGCCTGCCGCCCCGACCGTCCGAAACAGGATTACGCCATCGATTTCTCGACGGCCGGCTGGCTCGATTATGTTCCGGTGGCGCGAACCGCGTGCCTGCTGTCCGGCGACGAGATTCTTTCGCCCGGTGGGAAACTCAAACTCAACCAGGATCAACTGCCCTTCGTTCAGCATGCCGACGGCCGTCGCACGATTCGAGAGATCGCCTCGGCTGTCGCGCAGCGCGCCGACGCGTCCCGCGAGAGCGAGGATGACCACCAGGAGTTCGCGCGCCAACTATTCCAATCGCTTTGGCGCCTGGACTTTCTGGCGATGGCGCTGAACACGCACCCGACCGGTTAGCCGGACGCCGGTGCCCCAAATTCCTCAATTATCTTGCGGCACTTCGGCAAATCCCGGTTGCCCGGCATCTGCGACGGAATTGAACCGGACGCGAGTTTCGAGACGCTCGTTGATTTCCTGCATCGCGCTTTCGGGCAGCGCCGTCACATCGAAGTTCTCGCGTATGCGCGATGGCGTGACGGATCCGGTGAGAACTGCGCTGCCGCGCTGAATGCCCCAGGCTAGAAGCACTTGCGCGGGAGTCTTTCCCACACGTCGAGCGATCGAAGCAACGAGGGGATCGTCGAGCAGTCGCGGTTCCAGTCCGTGCCCCAGCGAAGCGAACGCTAACAGGATGATCCCATGTGTCTTGCACAGTTCGTGGAGTTCCCACTGGGGGTGATAGGGGTGCGACTCGACCTCCACGACCGCCGGCTTGATTCGGGCGGTGTTGAAGATCTTTTCGGTGCCGGCGGCGTCGATATCGGACAGGCCGATCGCTCGAGTGAGTCCGTCGTCAACAAGGGCCTCCATCGCGGCCCAGGTTTCCTCAAGCGTGACCCCGTCGTCGTAGACGACTTCGCCGCGCGAATCGCGGGGATCTTGGTCGTCGCCGGGCTTGAACGCGAACGGCGTGTGCACCAGATACAGATCGACCGCGTCCAGCCCGAGCCTGTCCAGGCTGGCCTGAAGCGCTGGCTTGACGCGTTCGGGTCGGTGGTTGTTGTTCCACAGCTTTGTGGTCACGAAAAGCTCCTCGCGGCGGACTGTTCCGTCGGCGAACAGCTCTTTGAGGGCTGCGCCGACCTCCGCTTCGTTGCGGTACCGTTCGGCGGCGTCGAGGTGGCGGAAACCCACCTCAACCGCGGCCTTCACGGCATTTCGTGTCTGCCTGTTATCGGACAGCGAAGTCCCAAACCCGAGTGCGGGAATCTCACCGCCGCCGTTGTTCAAGACAAACCTGCGCTGACTCAGGTGCTCAGTAGATGTCATTTCGTCAGACTCCTTACCCGTGAACCTCCACGCCGGATCGTAATGTAGCCAGAATAGATGACCAGTCGTCTATAAATCAAGTCGCGACAAGAGTCTTCTGCGTCGCAAACAGATCAGTGCAGAAGTGCCGGGAGGGTGACTGCTTCGAACCGTTCGTACGGGTCGCGACTGCGGGTCACCTTCCCACGCAGGGCCGCCCCTTCCCATGCCTCGACCAACAGGGAGGCGAGCTCGGCCGCATCGAGGTCCACTCGGATGTCGCCGGAGCCGCCCTGGCCGGAACGCACACACGCCGTGAGCGCCTCGTCCCAGCGGTCGAGAATGCGGACGAGTTCGGCATGCACCAGGTCACTCGACCCACCAAGCTCGAGCGACAAGTTGCCGACCAGGCAGCCCAGTAGGAAATCGCCGGCCTCGTGCTCGTCCGCGAGCGCATGGAAAAAGCGTGTGATGCGCTCTGGCACCAGGCCGTCCGCGCCGAGGATTGGTAGCAGCCGCGTTTCGATGTCGGACCAGTAGTGTTCGAGGATCGCTGCGGCGAAGGCCTCCTTGCTGGGAAAATACGCGTAAAACGACCCTTTCGGCACGCCGGCTGCGTCGGTGATGTCTTTGACGCCGGTGGCGGCGAATCCGCGCGCGTGCACGAGATCAAGGCCCGCGGCAAGCAGGCGGCGACGTACCTTGGGGTTCGCTGGTCGTGGCATGGCATCAATCTTAGCCGACCGGTCGCTTATCTTGGTCGAGCGTGTTACCGGCGCCACTAGATGTAATTAGCGTCAGCGCAGCAGCGGCCCGAGCGCGAAAGGTCGCCGGTAACGAAAAATGCGAAGCCGGCGAGAAACTCGGCAGAAGCCTTCAGAATGAGTGCGGCGGCCCCGAGGTTGCTGGTTGGTTCCCAGACAGAAGGAACAGGATGACGACGAGTCCCAAGATGCTGATCGGCTCGACACTTAGCCTTGCGGCTACCGTGATTGCCACCAGCGGACTGCTCGCGGTGCCGGCCGCGCACGCCGCCGGGAACTGCACGGTGCCGGGGCCACACCTGGATATCCACCACTCCACCGGCTATGACGTGTCGGTCGACGCCCGTGGGGCGTCGCTCGGGCCGAACGCGGTCGTCCGCTCCCCGGGCAAAACCACGAATTGGACTGTCAGCAGCGGCATCAACGGCCGCAATCTGGATTTCATGATCGGCTATCCCGGCTCCAAGGCATACGTCCACTACACGGGGACGGTTGGCAACGACGGCATCGCGCACGGCACGTCTGGCGAGATAGGGTTTCCGGTCCTACTGGCCGCGGGACCCTGGGACTCGGTAACTCGGCTCACCTGCTAGCGCTCCAAACGGCCCGGACGGTAGCGAGGAGTCGCTGTGAGGTTGAGCCTGTCCGCCGCGGTTGCCCTAGATGAGTAATTCCAAGGGTTTAGTGGTCGTAGGCGGTCAATTATCGCAGGATTGGTTGGCCTTGTTGGTCGTTGTGCCATATTGCTGCGGTGAGGGCCAAGATGCGTTGCAGGACGCGGGCTGCGACGCCGGCGATGGTGCGTCCGCCGTGGCGTTCGAGGTCCAGTTGTGCCTTGAAGGTGTTGTTGATCGACTCGATGACCTGCCGTAACGGTTTGAAGTAGCGGGTTCCGGCGCGGGGCTTCTCGCCCTGTCGAGTCGGACGTAGCAGTTCGATACCGGCATCGGTGAGGGCGGCTTCGAATTGGCGGCCGTAGTAGTTTTTGTCGGCCATCAGCGTCTGGGCGGGATGGGTGGCCAGCAGGTTAGGGTCGGCGTCGAACATCCCGAGCAGAGTGTCGCGTTCGTCGGCCTTGGCGCCGGTCAGCGCGAACGCCACCGGCAGTCCTGACAAGGTGCACAGCAGATGCAGGCGCAGTCCCCAGAAATAGCGTGAGTGCGACGCGCAGAACCGTATTCGGCCCATCCGGCCAGATCGGAACGTGTGGCGGTCTCTCGCGAGCGGGCGCATTCGATGGGGGTCGAGTCCACGACCCACACGTCATCGGCACAGCGCGATGTATCCGCTACCAGGTGCGCAATGACCGCACGCAACACCCCGACCGCTGCCCGGACCCGTTTGTTGTAGCCCGATTGCGTTGGCAAATAAGGGAACAACCCGTGTGGATGGCGACGTGCGTAGCGCAGCCGGGCCTCAGAGGTAAACCCGAGCAGTGCCTGGGCTACGACCAGGGTGACCAGTTCCGCGTCATCCAGACACGGGGTGAACCCCACTTTGGGACGCCACGGCCGGTGCTGCGGATTGTCGATTAGGAAATCATCAGCGGTGACGTACAGTGCGGTAACGAGGATGTCCAGGTCAGCGTCCACGAGAGCATCCTGCGGTACCTGCGCGATGACGGCGTCATTGTCTTGCACGACTGCAACCCCGTCTTCGAACACATCGGCCGCCCTGCGGAGCACTTGGACGACTTTCGTGCGCATGCCCGTTGGTGGGAATGGCTCTGGAGCGGCGACGTCTGGAAGGCGATCGTCCACCTACGCAGCACCCACGACGACCTACGTGTCGCGGTGCTGAACTGCGATTTCGGTGTTGGGATCGTGCGTGAGGGCGTGCCGGATTCGTGATTGTCCTACACGGAGGCCGAGGTCGAGGCGCTGGACTACGCGGATCTGGTCGCCGACCGCGAGCGACTGCTCAACTTGAGACCGCCGGGGTACCTGGACGAATTTCTCGCATCGCCGGCGGGATCTCCCCGCAGCTAGTCCAAGCTGGTGGCGATCGCCACCCGAGGGTCTTTCGCCGAGCGTGCACTCAGTGCGATTTTGAGCGCGCTCTTTCGCACTGGTTGCACGTTCGGCGCAGGGCGCGAAACCGCGGTCAGCCGGGCGGTCGGTCAGCGAATTGCTGGCACATGGTGTCGATCGCGGCCCGGATGACAACGACGACGTCGTCGGCACTGTATCCGCCGGCCGCGGGCTGCCCGGCGATGTCTTGGCGCACCCCGGCGTAGCTTCGGCCGTTGTCGAAATCCCGGCAGACAGTCGTGCCCAGACCCGCCGTGGCGTTGGGATCCTGGTAGGTGATGCCGTGTAGGCGTAGTTCTCTGAGGAACAGAACGCGCGCTGTCCGTCGACGCGGGCTTCAACGCCAAGTAGGGCGTCACTGGCTCGCGCGTGCGGCGTCGATCGGGACTATCGCGCAAAGCCGGTCGCCGTGCACGACGTGGTAGACGTCGTACCGGTCGACCGTCGGGTCGCAGTGCGGCGTCACGAGTTCGACACGCTCGCCCAGGCTGACCGCGCGACCGGCGGGACGGGTCAATGCCCCATGCTCGTCGCCGTAGAAGACATAGGTGGAGTCGGCGAAGCCGTCGGTGACCGGGAGCGGGGCGGGACCGTCGGTCGCGAAGGCCTTCAGGCCCGCGTCGACGGTCACGATCGGGCCGGCATTGATGCTCACCACTTGAGTCGAGACCCGCAGGCTGGGTTGGAACGCCCCGTCCTCGTCGTCGCCCAGTGCGGCCAGGTATTGCGCGTCCATGAAAACGTAGGAGCCGGGCTGGATTTCGTTGAGAACTCCCAACTCCAAATCCGTCTGCACTGTGCCGGTGCCGCCGCCCGTGACCAGGTCGATCCGATACCCCGCGTCGCGCAGCGCTCCGACCACAGCAGCCAGAACTTCCATCCCGGCATGCACCGCCGCGCGGCGCCCATCGAGCCCCGCGATGTGCTGCCAGTGGCCCCCGTAACCCTGAACGCCGACCAGCGTCAGCGACCGATGCCGCGCGATCTGCCCGGCAAGCGCGAGCGCTTCGGCAGTCCCCGGCACGCCCGTGCGCATCAGGCCCACGTCGACGTCGATCACGACGTTGACCGAAGCACCCCTGCGGTCGGCCTCCTCGGCCAGCGCGGCGACCGGATCGGGATGGTCTACCGCGCACATGAATCCCGGATCGGTTGCCGCCACGTCGCACAGCCGGTTGGGCGCCGTGGCATCGACCACCGGAGAGGTGAGCAGAATGCCTCGTACACCGGCTGCTGAAAGCGCTTCAGCCTCACCGAGTTTCGCGCAGCAGACGCCCACCGCTCCGGCCGCGACCTGCTTGCCGGCGATCCACGCGCTCTTATGGGTCTTCGCGTGTGGCCGCAGCACCACCTTGCCGGCCACCCTCGCTGCCATCTTGGCGATGTTCGCATCCAGCGCCGCCTCGTCCAGAATGAGTCCGGGTGTCGGCACGGTGTAGCGGGAGCCTGGCTTGCCGATCATGGCTTGGGCCAAGGCTTCTGCGACGCGCATCGTCAGCCGATGGAGGCGAGGTGCTCGAAGCCGGCAAGTGCGGCGACCTCGGGTAGGCGGCGGATGCTGCCGTTCTGTGCCCACTGGCCTTCGGGCACTTCTTGGATGACACAGGAAGTGACCACCATCCTGCCGCAGTCGCTGTCGGTGACCGACTTTGCGGCCTCCTCAAGCTCCTGCGCGAACCGGGCTTTGCGGGCGCCGTCGAGCACACCGGTGCTAACTTGCCAATCGATGAAGACGCCCGCCACTGCGGCGTCCGCACATTGGCCCGCGGAGAAAAAGCACCCGGGCTCCAGCTCCTCCAGGAGGACCAGGGCGCGCATACGGCTTTGCGGCAGATCAGGAACCGACTCGGCGCGGCATGCGGCCTCGGTCAGTGCCACCGCGAGGCGAGACTTTTGCGTGTCGTCGAATGCTCCGGGCGTCAGCGTTACTCGTAACAAAGGCATGTCCACTCCTTCGGGTTGGTTCTGTGCTCGAGAACTACTGTCCTAAAGTGCGCCGCACGACGCCAGTGGCGAGAATGACAACTTCATTGCAACTTTCGCCAACGATGAGGCGCCACGCAGAGCCGGCCGACCAGCGATACTGACCTGCGCGACCGCATCTGCAGACGGGATCGCAGCGGGCAAACCCGCGGCTCATACACTGGCCCATCGTGGGCATGCTGTCTGGCTTCGCGCCGTGGATCGTCTTTTGGGTGCTTATCGGTAACGTCCCGTTCGCGCTTGCCGCGCTGGTCGCGCTGGCAATAGCCGTCGGCGGATTCGCGATCGGGCAAGCCGCCCGAAAACCGGCGACAACGCTCGAAATAGGTTCTATCGCGGCGCTCGCGGTGCTGACGGTACTGGTGCTGGCGATGAGCGCGTCGGACCTAGGGCCCTGGATACTGCCGGTCAGCAACGCCGGGATCTTGACCGTGGCGCTGGTCAGCGTGCTGACCGGCAAGCCGTTCGTACACGAGTTCGCCGCGGCCGAACAGCCCGCCGACGTGGTCAAGACCGAGCTGTTCGCCCAGCTGACCAAGGTGTTGACCTGGGTCTGGGTCGGCACGTTCGCCGGTATGACCGTGTCGTCGCTGATCCCGCCCCTGGTGGACGGCCACGGCGCCGTCTCGTACATCTGCTACTGGGTCATCCCGTTCGCGCTGTTCGGAGCCGCGGCGCTTTCGTCGCGATTCCTGCCCGCGCGGATGCTGGCCGGGATGGAGGACGTTGCCCGGGAGACCTCGTTCGTCGCGTACGACGAAGCCACCATCGATGAGCTGTACTACCTCGCCCAGGAACACGCCAACCGCGAAGTCGGCCCCGGCAAGGAGGCCTACAGCGTCAAGGTCGGGGGCATGGGGACGCCGCTGACCGGAGACGAGTCGCGAAAGTCGTGGCCGTCGACCTACAAAGTGCGCGACAAGCGCCATTAACCGAAAAATTTGGCCGGCGCGCAGCAACGACCGGGCGCGCCGTTGGAGTTCACCAGCATGACAAATTAACTTGTTGAGCCATGCGCACGGCATTCACGAAGAGTTGGGCGGTTGCGGCGGGAGCGGTTTTGCTTCCGCTGGCGGCCTGCTCTTCGTTCGACACGTCGAGCCCCGAGTCTGCGCAGCCGGTCAGCGCAACCCCGAGCACCAAACCCGGCGCAGTGCTGACCATCCCCCCGGGCCAGTTGTTGGCCGCCACCAACGGCGTGACGCCGGTGTCATTCGGCAAGCCCGCGCACGGCACCATCGCCTACGGCTCATACGGGGCGATGATCTACACCCCCGACGCCGGCTTCACCGGCACCGATCAGCTTCCCGTCACCGTCAGCCACGCCGTCCGGCTCTACTCCGAGGACCAGCCCCCGCTGACCATCGTCGGCGAGGTTGCCATCCAGGCCAACGCGCACGGATCCGCGATCGCGGCGGTGCCGGGCAGCGCCGACGAGATCTACGGCCTCACCGACCGCGGACCGGATGTCGCGGGGCGTTCGCCTAACGAAGTCGTGCTTCCGCTACCCGATTTCCACCCGCAGATCGCGAAGTTCAAACTCTCAGGCGGCGTGGCGTCACTGGAGCGGATCATCGTGCTGAGCGGGCGTGACGGCAAGCCCTTGGTCGGGCTCATCGACCCGCAGGCATCCACCGGCGACACACTGGTTGACCTCAACGGCACCGCGCTGGCGCGTTCCGACCACGGCCTGGACAGCGAAGGTTTGGTTGCGATGCCCGACGGGACGTTCTGGGTGTCCGACAACTACGGCCCGTTCATCGTCCATTTCGATAACGACGGCAAAGAGCTGGAACGCCTTTCGCCGTTCGACGGGACCCTGCCCCGCGAGCTGTCGCTGCGCAGCCCGAATCACGGCATGCAGGGGCTGACGATCACCCCCGACGGATCGACGCTGGTGGGCATCATGCAGTCAGCCCTCAGCACGCCGGGTCTGGCGGGCTCGCCCATGTCCGTCCCGGTGACCCGCATCGTGACCGTCAGCCTCGCCGACCACACGAATGTGCACGAGTACCTGTATCCGCTGGCCAATCGGCAGCAGACGAATGTGGGGGTCTCCGACATCACGGCACTGAGCGCCACCACGTTCCTGATCGACGAGCGCGACAACGCGCCTGAACCCGGCGGCAACAAGAAGATCTACGTCGCCGACATCTCCGGGGCCACCGACATCGGCCCCCGCTCGAGGGTGCCGGGGACGTCCTATCACGCCGAGGCGGGTGGGCTGCTCGTCAACGGCGTGCCGATCGAGACCTTTGTCGGCACCGCCACCGAGACGGCCGCCGCGGACAAACTCAAGGTCGCCGGGATTGCCGTCGCCGGCAAGACGCTCAAGCTCGATCTCGGAGAACTGGTGCGTTCGCTGTCCGCCAACGGCGATTTCTTCGGCCACGACAAGATCAACGGCGTCATCAGCCGCGACGGTGGCAAGACGCTGATGATTGCCAACGACAGCGACTTCGGCCTGGCCGGTCTGGCGTCGCCGACTCCACCGTTCACACTCAAGCCCAAGATGCTGCCCAACGGCACGCAGGACAGCGGCGAGATTCTGACCGTCGATACGACCCAGCTGCCCGCAAAGATGGAAACCGTGCTGGTGCCGATCAAAGTCGGCTGAGTGACCCTGCTCGCGCTACCCGGGCCGCAGGCGGAACACCCTGATCTCGCGGGGCGCGCAGCTGGTGCGATAGCTCTGGTAACCGCCGTAGAAGTCGACGGCGGAGTCCCATGCGTTCGCGCGGGCGTCGCCAGTCAGCAGCTCGGCCCGATACTTCCGGGGCGGCCCCTTGAACTCAACAGTGCATTCCGGGTGCGCCAGCAGGTTGGCGCTCCACGCCGGATGATTCGCCCGACCGTAGTTGGATCCGATCGCCAGCAGCCCGTCACCGTCCTCGATCAATACCAGCGGATGTGTGCGCTGCTGGCCGGACTTGGCGCCGGTGCTGGTGACCAGCCCGACCTTGTTGAGTCCGGTTGAGCTCAGTCGGCCGTTAGTGCGGGGAATCACCACTTTGTCGATGCGCGGCGCCGCGTGGAGCAGGAACAGATAGCCGGCTCGACTCATCGCAAAGCGCTCAAGCAGCGCCTCGTCGAGCCGCAAGCGTCGCCCGCGAATCGGGCTTTCTCGTCGCAGCGCCACGGGTAGGACAGTAGTCGTGCCGGGTGGCAAGCTGAAACCGTGAATGCAATCGGCCCAGATGCCATCCGCGCAGAGACGATTACCATCACCGGACACGGCGGCGACGAGATCGAGGCCTACCGTGCTAGCCCAATTTCCGAGCCGCTCGCTGATGGATCGCGCGGCGGAATCGTCTGGATCCACCACATGCCCGGCTACGACCGGGAGACCAAAGAGTTCGCCCGACGGCTCGCCGTCAGCGGCTACCACGTCGTGGCCCCGAACCTGTACTCCCGCGAAGCTCCGGGGGCGGCTCCCGACGATGCCGCCGCGGCGGCGAGGGCGGCCGGCGGGGTGCCCGACGAGCGACTGGTCGGCGACGTCGCCGGCGCGGTGGAACACCTGCGGGGGTTGGCGGGTGCGAACGGGAAGTTCGGCGTCATCGGCCACTGTTCGGGTGGGCGGCACGCCTACCTGGCCGCATGCTCGTTGCCGTTCGACGCCGCGGTCGACTGCTACGGCGCGTTCATCGTGGAGGATCCGCCGGAGGCAATGCCCAAGGCGATGCAACCCATCCTCGACCTGGCGCCGAACCTGAGCTGCCCGCTGCTGGGCCTGTTCGGCGTCGAGGACCGCTTCCCGGCACCCGCCGCGGTGGCCAAGCTGGACGCCGAGCTGACCAGGCTGGGCAAGCCGCACGAGTTCCACTCCTGCGACGGTGCCGGCCATGCGTTCTTCTCCGTCGACCGGCCGGTGTACCGGGTGGAGGCAGCCGTCGACGGCTGGCGCCGCATCGACGAGTTCTTCGCGGCAAACCTGAAAGGCTAGGTATCGCAGGCAATGTGCACGTATCTCACCGAACACGTCGAGATCGACGGCAGCGGCAAGGGCGCCACCGGGTGGTTCGGCGCCGACCGCGCCACGGTCTATGTCGACCATCCCGTCCACGCGCCCTACGGCCACACCGTCAACATCGATGTGATCAATCCGCAACTGGGCCCGTCGGCGCGGGTCGCGCTGGAACTCACCGAGGAGAGCGCGCTGGCGTTGGCCGACGCCATCCGGCGGGCGATCGGCCACGCCCCGGCCGGCCTGGCGTCCAAGGACCAGCCATGAGCGACTATCCCCAGATGGCCGCTGCGCGAGGGCGAATCGAGCCGGCGCCGCGCCGGGTCCGGGGCTTTCTGGGCCATGAGCTGGTCTTCGACACCACTGCAGCACTTTACGTGTGGGAAATCCCTTATTACCCAGCGTATTACGTGCCGCTGCAAGATGTCCGCACGGAGTTCCTGCGCGACGAGGACCACCCGCAGAAAGTGCAGTTCGGCCCGTCGCGGCTGCACTCTCTGGTCGGCGCCGGGCAGACCCACAAGTCGGCCGCGCGGGTGTTCGACGCGGACAGCGACAGCGCCGTGGCGGGGACCGTGCGATTCGAGTGGGATCCGTTGCGGTGGTTCGAGGAAGACGAACCGATCTACGGCCACCCACGCAATCCCTATTCGCGGATCGACGCGCTGCGATCGCACCGCCACGTCCGGGTCGAGCTCGACGGGGTGTTGCTCGCCGATACCCGGTCTCCGGTGCTGCTGTTCGAAACCGGTTTGCCGACAAGGTATTACATCGATCCGACCGATGTGTTCTTCGAGCATCTGGAAGCGACGTCGACACAGTCGCTGTGCCCGTACAAGGGGACGACGTCGGGCTACTGGTCGGTGCGGGTCGGTGACACGGTGCATCCCGACCTGGCGTGGACCTACCACTACCCACTGCCGGCGGTGGCGCCGATCGCCGGTCTGGTGGCGTTCTACAACGAGAAGCTCGACATCATCGTCGACGATGTCGCGTTGGCCCGGCCGCGCACGCAGTTCAGTTAGTATGCTCGAACAGCAAATTTTCGCATCCGTCACTAATGGTCGAGACTTCCAAAGTATTTGCCAGGGTTTTTACAGCTGATTTGCAACTAATTTGCAGCTGATTTGCAGCAAAACATCAGCAAATTCCCAAGTTAGCAGCCATCTTCGCGCGCTAAGCCGGCGTTGACGCCGGTTCTCTCCCGGGGCCTTCACCGGTCATAAACGCCCAGTTAGACGCCATAGAGGCGGGGCTCATCGGGCGCCGAAATCAATATTTAAACGGTTGCACACACATACGAAACATTCCCATTCGATGCTTCCACGGTCTACGGCGTGAGTAGTAATAGCGCACCGCAGCTGATTCCATCAAGCCCGTTGGCTCGAATTAGGGGTGTCTGGACAATGTTGCCCTATCCCGATTGGCTGAATTCCGGAGATAACGCCTGGCAGTTGGTGGCAGCGACGCTGGTCGGCTTGATGAGCCTGCCAGGCATCGCCGTTCTGTATGCCGGCATCGTGCAGAAGAAGTGGGCCGTCAACACGATGCTCATGGCCTTCACCGGGTTCTCGCTGGTGCTGGTCGTGTGGGTGCTGTGGGGCTTCAAGATGGGTTTTGGCGAGCCGCTCAAGCTCGGCGGGGGCATCCTCAGGGCCGCGGTCGGGATTCCCCACACGATCCTGAGCAGCAACAACATGGAACAAGCCGCGATCCCGTTGATGGGCGACAGCGTGATGCCCAAGTTCAGATTCTCGGAGTCGACGCTGGCCTACTTCCAATTCGTGTTCGCCGCCATCACCCCGCTGCTGTTTCTGGGCAGTGTGGTCGGCCGGATGAACTTCAAGGTGTGGCTGATCTTCGTGCCGCTGTGGTCGACCCTTGCCTACTCGGTCAACGCGTTCCTGTTGTGGGGCGGCGGCTGGTGGGCGCAGGCGGGTGCCTTGGACTACAGCGGTGGGTACGTGATTCACCTGGCCGCCGGGACAACCGGATTCGTCGCCGCCGCGGTGATCGGTCCCAGGCTGGCTCGTGATCGGGACCGCGCGGTGCCCAACAACCTGCCACTGGCCGCGGTCGGCGCCGGCGTCCTGTGGTTGGGGTGGAACGGATTCAACGGCGGTGACCCGTATTTCGCGGGTGCCGACGCCTCCATCGGGGTGATCAACACCAACCTGGCGACCGCCTGCGCGTTGCTCACCTGGGTGATCTGGGACATCTTCGTGAGCAAGCAGCGCAAGCCGACATTTCTCGGTGCGATCAACGGCATGATCACCGGGCTTGTCGCGATCACCCCGGCGGCCGGCTTTGTCAACAGCTTCGGCGCGATGATCATCGGCGTCGTCGCCTCGTCCCTGGTCTGGATGTCCTGGAACTGGCTGGGCAGAACACGCCTGTTCAAGAAGGTCGACGACACCCTGGGCGTGTTTCACACGCACGGCGTGGCGGGCCTGGCGGGCGGTCTGCTCGTCGGGGTCCTGGCAGACCCGAAGATTGTCGAGTACCTGGCCGGCGGGGGTCAGAGCGCAGTGAGCGGCGCCGGCTGGCTGTGGGGCCACCATCCCAAACAGATACTGATCCAGGCCGGCGCCGCGGCCACGGTCATTTTCTGGGACGCCCTTATCACGTTTGCCATCTTGAAAGTCCTTGGCCTCTTTATGAACTTGCGGTTGCCGGACGAGGTGCTGGAGACCGGCGACCTCGGTGTGCACGACGAAGAGGCTTACCCCGACGAAACCCTCGTCACCGGCCGGCGGGTCGACTCGTTAGTGGCAACGCGGACGGTGGCCGCCGAGTCCGCTGAGCCGGTGGACGACTGACGCCATGAAGCTGGTCACGGCGATCGTCCAGCCGTTCACCATCGACGACGTCAGGCATGCGGTTGAGACCGCCGGCGTGCTGGGTATGACCGTCGCCGAAGTCCAGGGGTACGGCAGGCAACGCGGGCACACCGAGGTCTACCGCGGAGCCGAGTACATGATCGACTTCGTCCCGAAGGTCAAGGTCGAGGTCGTGGTCGACGACGAGTCAACCGAACGCGTCGTCGAGGCCATCATCAGAGCCGCCCGCACCGGGAAGATCGGCGACGGCAAGGTGTGGGTCTCCCCGGTGGAGAGTCTGGTCCGCATCAGGACCGGGGAACGCGGCCACGACGCGCTCTGACGTCAACGATGCCGGGCGCGGCCGGTGACCACGAGCCGGACGTCGCGCCGCGGGACGATCGCGATGCCCCTCGGCACTGACCGCGGCGGGCTCTTGCGGCGCTCGCGGTTCGGCATCGACAGCTCTACCGTGCGCAGCATGGTCCCGATCGCGACGGCCATCTCGTGGCTGGCGAACGATGCCCCCAAACAACGCCGGTGGCCGCCGCCGAACGGCAGGTACTCGAACGGCGTCGGATTAGTGGCCAGAAAGCGATCGGGATTGAACCGGGTGTGGATCATCCCAAATCTCGCGGTTGAAATGTATTGCGGGAACCGCGATTCCGACGGTCTCGCCGGCAAAGAATTGGACGCCGCCGATGGATCGGGGCTCGACCAGCCGGCGCAACACGATCGGCACCGCGGGATGCATCCTCAGCGTCTCTTTGATGACTGCGGAGAGATACGGCAGTTTCGGCATCTCCCGCGGCGCCGGACCGTCGGACAGCTCGTCGGTGATCCGTTCGCGGATGCCGGTGTCGCGATGAATGTGGTAGAGCGCCCAGGACAGCGCTGCGGCCGTGGTGTCGTGGCCGGCGATGACCATCGTCCGCAGCTGTTGCTGCAGTTCGTCGTCGTCGAGATTGCGTCCGTAGTCGTCGGTTTCGCTCAATAGGTGCCCAGCACCGCGCCGCGTCCGGCGTGCGGACACTGCCGGCCACGCTCCACCTGGCCGCTGAGCATGCACAGGAACCGTGTTCGCAATCGCACCAGCCGGGCCCAGGGACCCAGGCCGGCGAAGTTCCTGCGCAGCGCCGGCAGCAGCAGTAGCGGTGCCGTGTTCGAGTTCATCAGGGCGGTGACGACGTCGGCGTACTCATCGCTGTGCTGACGATCCACCCCGAGCACCGTCTCGATGATGATCCGCAGGGTCAGCGATTTTGTGGTGCGGTGCAACGCGATCCGGTCACCGGGGCGCCAGGTGCCGATCTCGGCGAGCACCGCATCGGCCATCGAGTCGGCCCGTTGGCGCATCGGCGCACCGTGAAAGGCCGGCGACAGCATGCGACGCTGCCGGTGGTGCTGCTCGCCGGAGGTCGAGATGACCGAGTCCGGCCCGACGATCGGCTCGATGGGGTTTGGCGTCGGCACGCACAGGTTCTGCTGCGGCGTGGTCAGCAGCTGACGGGAGTCTGCTGCGGTGGTGACGAAGTGCACCGGCCCGAGGCCGGGGAACATGACGACGAATGGCTCTGGGCGGTCGGCGCGGTTGCGGAAGTACGCCTCGGGATCCAGCCCGACGCGCGCCGATCGGACCCAATCGCGTGTGTTGCCTGTCCCAGGCCGAATCTTCGGCACAGACTGCCTCCCCCGCTGTCTGTAGCTGCCTTCTATTTGGTTGACGCGAGCCGCAGCTCGTAATCAGCTCACCGACACGTTTTGCTCCTGCGTTTCGAGTTCGGCCACTATCCGCGCGGCTACCCGCTTGGACTGCCTGGCGACGTAGCCGAGCAGCCCGGGACGCGACTGGAAGCCGATGAACCGCAGGCCCGCGGTGGTGGGCACCTCGCCCTGCGTCCTGGGCACGCCCTGCTCGTCGAGGACGCCGAGGTGACCGACGACGGGCTCGAGGCCGTGCAGGTAGCCCGTCGCGCAGATGACCGCGTCGGGCTTCAGCCGCAGCCCGTTGACCAGCGAAACGGCAGCGCCGTCGAACCGCTCGATGGTGGGCACCACCTCGAACACACCGTCACGAATCGCCCGGATCACTTCCTTGTCGACGATCGCCGGCGCCCGGCCCAGCCTGATTCCGCGCGCGATCACGCCCTCGTCGGGTGTCGGCAGGCCGAACGGCGTGAGGTCGCCGATGCTCGCCCGGCGCCCGATCGCGGCCAGCGTGTCAGAGAGCCATACCGGTGCGCTGAACAGCGGCGTCGCGATCAGGTCCGAGGGCACCCCGCCCGGCAGCGAGCGCAACATGATGTTCGGCGACGTGCGCACCCCAAGCCAGGCTCGGTCCGCTCCGCCGGTCGCGACGTCGTGGACGATCTCCAGCGCCGACGAACCCGCGCCGACGACGAGCACGCGCTTGCCCTGGTAGGGCGCGGGGTTGCGGTAGGCCGACGAATGCAGCAGCTGGCCGGTGAAGCCCTCGACGCCCGGCCACACCGGCATCCGCGGCGTGTGTTCGTAGCCCGTCGCGATGACCACCTGCCGGCAGCCGATGTCGCCGGACGTGGTTCGCAGCCACCAGCCGTCGTCGCGCCGGTCGATACGGCAGAGCTCGGTGTTGAGCCGCAAATCGATCCCGTCGTCGCGGGCGTGGCTGTCCAGGTGCTCGACGACCTGATCGCGGGTCGGAAAGACGCCGGTTTCCTTGGCGTACGGCCGATCGGGTAGGTGCGAAAACTGCTTGCACGTGTTGAGTTTCAGCTTGTCGTAGCGCCCGCGCCAGGATGAGCCGACCGCGTCGGCCCGGTCGATCAACAGCGGACGCACGCCGCGGTCACGCTGGCTGAGTGCCATCGAGACACCCGCCGCGCCCGCCCCGACGACCACGACCCGATATTCGCGCGATTCGGTCTGTTGCATCGCTTCCCGCCTAGATCCAACGAGCCGGTGGCTCAACGGGGTTGGCGTCGGTCGAGGGCAGCCGGCCGGGTTTGAAGCCGAACACCGCCGACGTCGGACCGACCAGGTGGCGCACCTTCACCCGGGTGAAGCCGCCGGCGCGGAGCAGTTCCGCGCATGCGCTGGTGGAGGATTCGTAGCCCTCGCGCGACTCCAGCATGATGTTGAGGCTGGACAGCAGGCTCAGGTAGTTGTTGTTGCGGCTCTTTCGCAGGCCGGGCTGAATCATCGCGTCGTAGACGATCACGGCGCCGCCAGGGGGCGTCGCCGCGTACGCCTTGGCCACCAGTTCCTGGCGAATCGACTGGTTGCGTCCGTGGAAGACGTGGCCGAAGGAGATCACGTCCGCGCGCGGCAGGGGCACTTCGAGGAAATCGTCTTCGACGAAGTTCAGCCCGTCCTCGAGTCCGAACGACGAGACGTATTCGTGGAATATCGGCCGCACGGCCGGGAAGTCGAACCCGGTGCCGCGCAGGTGCCGATGCGTCAGCGCGACCCGAACCGGAAGCGCGCCTTGCGCGCACCCGATGTCGACGAAAGTCCGGAAACGCTTCCATGGGAACCGTGACGCCAGCAGCGTGACCTCGCCGGTCGAGATGCCGGTCATTCCCGCCAGAAAGTCCCTGAGCGCCAAAGGATCCTGGTACAGCATGGAGAAGAACTCGTTGTCCCCTCGCTCCTCTTCGGCGCCGGGCCGGCCGGTGCGCAGCAGGTCGTCCAGCTCCAACCAGAGGCCGTAGAGGCGCTGGACAGTTCCATCAACCCGCCGACATAGCTGGGCTTGCTGCGGTCAAGGAAGGTAGCGCCACGAATTGTGTTGGCGTAGCGGCCCGCCCGGTCGCGACGCAGGAGACCGGCGGCGACCAGAGCGTCCAGCGCAGTGCCCGCCGCACGCGGATGCCACCCGAGCGCGTCGGCCAGTTCGTGTTCGTACTGCCGGCCATTGGCCAGTTCGGTGAAGACGCCCGCCTCGACCGCGGAAAGGATGAGCCGCGAAGACCAGAACGACATCCCCATCTGGACGATGTCCTCGGGGCCGCCGAACCTACGCAGAAGTGGGCCCAGGATCGGGTTTTGGAACGCCCGCATCATCCGTCGTTCGCGGCGGATGTCGTGCGGGTTGTTGCGAACTGGTCGTGCAGCATCTACGTCGAGCGCCATTGCGTCGAGGCCCCTTCCGATCGTGTCCCCCGGGAATTGGGTCTGTCTGGTGATACGGGGCAGCCCACGACACGCGTTCTACCGGAATTCTTGAAGCCCTGCTCAGACTCGATTACCTGCGGGTTCAGGCTCAACACGCACGGCGGCGCGCAGTGTGACATATGCCTCTTTTGCCCGATAAGTCTAAGAGATTCTTATTTTGGTGCTCATTGGGTGAGTCCCCATCGGGTTAGCGGCACTCGGCAAGATAGCAGTTGAATGGCATTCAGCTAGTTTGCTGTATGAAGTCGAATTTAGTATTCGTCAGCTAAAATCTGAGCTCAGCCTGAGTTGGTCACGTGACGTAGGCAACAAGATTGAAATTGCCGCTATTTGGCCGAAATTCAGCCGGTAAGATTCTTTTTCAAGCAGTCGCAAACAGCGCCTAGTTTTTTCCTGGTGCTGAAATCCGGTAGATCCGGGCGCTCAGTGTCGCACAGCGATGTCGCGACGTCCGGTGCCCGCGTGCACGTCCGACGAACACAGCAAAGGCGGTGCCAGCATGAGCCTCATGACCCAAAAGACAGATGTGAACGGCCGAGAGGTCGCCCGTTACGGGCGCAATGACCGGGTCCTCGAGCTTGAAGCCGCACCCGGTGACGCGGTCGTCGTCGAGATTCCCGTCAACAACGGTGCGATCAGCGCCATCGCCGTCAGCCCCGACGGCAGCCGACTGATGGTGACCAACTATGGCGACAACAGCGTCTCGGTCATCGACACCGACACCTGCCGGGTGGTGCAGACCGTCGACGGCGTCAACGAGCCGTTCGCGATCGCCATCGACGGCCAGGACGCCGACCGGGCCTACGTCAGCATGGTGTCGCCGGCGTACGACTCGATCGGGGTCATCGACGTGGCCACCAACTCCGTCGTCGCGACCCATCCGCTGGCGCTCAGCGTGACCGACCTGGTGGTGAGCCCCGACGGCGGCTATGTCTACGCCAGCCGAAGCGGTGCCGGGGGGGCTGACGTCGCGGTCCTGGACACCACGACCGACAAGGTCGAGGTAATAGACGTTGCCGCTGCGCCCGGCACCAGCACCCAGTGCGTGCGGATCAGTTCGGACGGGTCTCGCGTGTACGTCGGCACCAACGGGCCGGCCGGCGGCCGCCTGGTCGTGATCGACACCCACGCCGACGACGAATCGGGCCGTGCCGAGGCGCGTCCGCGCTGGCGCAAGAAGAACACGAAGTCGCGCGGGAAGCATGCCGCCAAGCACGCGTTGCGCGTCGTCGGCACCATCGAGATCGGCTTGCCCATCCGCGACGTCGCACTGAGCCCCAACGGGGCGGTCGCCTACGTGGCCAGTTGTGGTCCCGACGGCGGCGCGGTGGTCGACTTCGTCGACACCCGCACCAACAAGATCACCAACACCCGCAAGGTCGCCGAGCTCGGTGGCCTGCTCACCGGGCTGACGGTCAGCGGCGACGGCGACCGCGCCTACCTGGTCAGCGACGAAAGCATCACCGTGCTGTGCACGCTCACCCATGACGTCGTCGGGACGATCAGCCTGGCGACGCAGCCGTCGTGCGCGGTCGAAAGCCCGGACGGAAAGTACCTGTACATCGCCGACTACGACGGCGGCGTCACCGTGGCACCGATCGCCTCGACCATGACGAGCATCGAGAGCGGGGCGCATGAGGCCGAGTGGGCGATGCCCGAGCTGATGCAGTACGAGGCTGCACTCGTCTAAACCGGGAACCTGCTTTTCTCCCAGCTCGGTGCGGCGATAGCATTCGCCCGGTGGACAGCACGATGCAGGACTTTCCGTTGACCATCGACGCCATCATGCGGCACGGCTGCGGCGTCCACGGAGCGCGCACAGTCACCACCGCCACGGGCTCCGGTTACCGGCAGACCAGCTACCGCGAAGTGGGCCGACAGGCCGCCCAGCTGGCAAATGCGTTGCGCCGCATCGGCGTCAACGGAGACCAGCGCGTCGCCACGTTCATGTGGAACAACGCCGAACACCTGGTCGCATATCTGGCGGTGCCGGCGATGGGCGCAGTGCTGCACACCCTCAACATCCGCCTCTTCGCCGAGCAGATCACCTACGTCGCCAACGAGGCCGAAGACCAGGTTGTGCTGGTCGACATGTCGGTGGCCAAGCTGCTGGGCCCGATCCTGCCCACTCTCGACACCGTGCACACCGTGATCGCGGTCGGAGAGGGGGATCTGGCGCCGCTGCAGGAATCGGGCAAGAACGTGCTGCGCTACTCCGAGGCGATCAGCGGTGAGCCGACGGAATTCGACTGGCCGGCGATCGACGAGAACTCGGCGGCCGCGATGTGCTACACCAGCGGCACCACCGGCCACCCGAAAGGCGTGGTGTACAGCCACCGTTCGAGCTTTCTGCACACCATGGCGGCCTGCACGGCCAACGGCATGGACCTGGGGTCCAGCGACTGCGTGCTGCCGATCGTGTCTATGTACCACGCCAACGCGTGGGGTATACCGTACGCGGCGCTGATGGCAGGCGCGGACATGGTGTTGCCCGACCGCCACCTGGATGCCCGGTCGCTGGTCGACATGATCGAAAAGCTGCGGCCCACGGTGACCGGCGCGGTGCCGACCATCTGGAACGACGTCATGCACTACCTGGAGAAAGACCCCGACCACGACATCTCGTCGCTCCGGCGCGTGATCTGTGGCGGCTCGGCCGTTCCGGTGTCGCTGATGCGCACGTTCGAGGAGAAGCACGGCGTCGAGATCCGGCAGTTGTGGGGCATGACGGAGACGTCGCCGCTGGCGACCATGGCGTGGCCGCCGCCGGGGACGCCGGAGGACCAGCACTGGGCGTTTCGCGGCACCGTGGGCCAACCGATCTGCGGCGTGGAGGCCCGGATCGTGAACGACCACGGCGACGTGCTGCCCAACGACGGCAAGGCCGTTGGCGAGGTGGAGGTTCGCGGGCCGTGGATCACCGGCTCCTACTACCAGGGGCGCGACGCGTCCAAGTTCGCCTCCGGGTGGTTGCGCACCGGCGACGTCGGCCGCGTCGACGAGCAGGGCTTCATCACGCTGACCGACCGCTCCAAGGACGTGATCAAGTCCGGCGGGGAGTGGATCTCCTCGGTGGAGCTGGAGAACTGTCTGATCGGGCACCCGGACGTGTGCGAGGCGGCCGTCGTCGGCGTTCCCGACGAGCGCTGGCAGGAACGGCCGCTTGCCGTCATCGTGCTCAACGAGGGCGCCTCGATCAGCGCCGGCGAGCTGCGTACATTCCTCGCGGACAAGGTCGTTCGGTGGTGGCTGCCCGAACGCTGGACGTTCGCCGACGAGATTCCGCGCACCAGCGTGGGTAAGTACGACAAGAAGACCATCCGGTCCCGCTACGCCGACGACCTCTACGATGTGACCGAGGTCCGCGACTAGGTGGCGCGAGCAGACGCAAAGTCGCATATTTCCGCCCCCATACGTGCGATTCTGTGTCTGCTCGCGGGGAAGGTGAGCGCATGACCATGCGGGTTATTCAGTGGGCGACCGGCGGGGTCGGGGTGGCGGCGATCAAAGGCGTGTTGGAGCATCCCGAACTCGAACTCGTCGGCTGCTGGGTGCATTCCGAGGCCAAGGCCGGCAAAGACGTCGGCGAGATCGTCGGCACCGCACCGCTGGGAGTGATCGCGACCAACAGCATCGACGAAATCTTCGCCCTGGACGCCGACGCGGTGATCTACGCCCCGCTGATGCCCAACATCGAGGAAGTCGCCGCGCTGCTGCGATCCGGCAAGAACGTCGTCACCCCGCTCGGCTGGTTCTACCCGAGCGAAAAAGAGGCGGTCCCGCTGGAAATCGCCGCGCAGGCCGGCAACGCCACGCTGCACGGCGCCGGCATCGGCCCCGGGGCCGCCACCGAGCTGTTCCCGTTGCTGTTGTCGGTGATGTCCACCGGTGTGACTTTCCTACGCGCCGAAGAGTTTTCAGACCTGCGCACCTATGGTGCACCGGATGTGCTGCGCTACGTGATGGGGTTCGGCGGGACACCGGACAGCGCGTTGACCGGCCCGATGCAAAAAGTGCTCGACGGCGGCTTCCGCCAGTCGGTGCGGCTGTGTGTCGATCGGTTGGGCTTCGCCGCGGACCCCAAGGTCCGCTCGTCGCAAGAGGTAGCCGTCGCGACCGCGCCGATCGACTCGCCGATCGGGGTCATCGAGCCCGGGCAGGTCGCCGGGCGCCGTTTCCACTGGGAGGCGGTGGCCGACGACACCGCCGTCGTCCAGATCACCGTGAACTGGCTGATGGGATCCGAAAACCTTGATCCGCCTTGGTCATTCGGGCCGGCAGGGGAGCGCTACGAAATCGAAGTGCGCGGCAACCCGGACACCTTCGTCACAATCAAGGGATGGCAGCCGGAAAGCGTGGCAGCAGGACTGAAGAGCAACCCCGGGATCGTCGCGACCGCGGCGCACTGCGTCAACGCGATCCCGGCGACCTGCGCCGCGGCCGCCGGCATCCAGAGCTTCTTCGACCTGCCACCCATCACCGGTCGGGCCGCTCCGCGGCTGGCGCCCTGACGCGAACCAGCGGCGGCCGGGTAGCGAGCGCGCGGTGTTACCCGCAGCATCGAAGAGCCAGAGGGCAATTCGGGTCTGTAGGCCGATTGTCGACATGCAGACAGGCCCTATGCATCAGGTCCAGTCATGGGCCCAGTCGAACTGCTCGAGATAGATCCGCAGGCTGTTTTGTAGTGCGCCGGCGAGCTGGGTCAGCTCTGCCATGCTGAGGAACAACGTCTGCGTGCGCGGCAGATCGGTTCCCCATTCGCGTTCGACCACAGTCACTTCGACGCCGGACAGTACGAAGCCTTCGTCGATGAAGGTCTGGTAGGGCCTGCTGGCGGGCCGCACGGTTGTGGTGCGGTCTACGCCGAAATGCAACGGCGTGTGGACCACCAGTTCGAAGGCTGCCCCGCAGGCTTCGAACCTTTCATCCCAGCCGGCGTTCCAGGGCGGGTTCGCGTAACCCGGCAGCGGCCTGTCCCGGTCCGCGGTATCAGTTCGCACGGCCCGCCTGCAGCGAGGGCACGGTGGCGCGGTGGCACCGGCGCCAGCGCCGTACCACTGGCTGACAGGCCAGCGGGCGTCAACAGCATCGGGACGCTCTGCGTCACTGGGAACCGTTTGCTCCACCGTCGAGGGATTGGCCGGTCCGTACGGCATTGTCGGCGCTGGCCGCGTTTTCAGGGGGTTGCTATCTGCAGTTGCGACAGGCTCGTAGCGCTCGGCGTTGCCCGGCGCAGAACTCGGCGGTCTGCGTTGGTCGGGAAGATCGGTCGCGATGTGTTCAAAGGCGTCCCGGATCGGAAGATGACGGTACTTCTCTGCCAGCTCCAGGTGCTGACGGCAAAAAGCTGCCCAGCCGTTCGGGGTCGCAAGCACCCCAGGCTCGGCGTGGTAGTCGGCGAACTTGACACCGCCGGCCACCGGGTTGCGGCTGTTGAATCCGCATACAGCGCAATGAGGCTTAATCACCAGGGCTCACCACCCCAGCGCAGTCGTGCTTCCGTCATACCGATACTGTGCCCCCCGACTGAGCCATCCACCACCCACAACGACACCATCGCGCCGTCGGCACGGTCCTTTAAGTCGGTCATGGCATCGCTCTTATCCATTCATCGCCAGGCCGTACAGCGCGACTAAAGCGTTGGCCAACAACGCATCGCGGGTCACACGTCCGTCGCCGGCGCCGGGCTGGCTGATGCCGGCCGGGGCCTCTGGGGGTCGCGCATCCCCGCCTGCGTCCGCAGTGGAATTCAACGGCCCGAGCCGTTCAGCCCAATTCCGCACCCGTGAAAGGAGCGGTCAGACCGAGCCGCAACGGAATTCGGTGCTCGAGCTGAAGAAAGCACCCGGGTGGCGAGGGCGCGTCAGCGGGCGGCTGGCATTTCGGCGTCGTGCTGTGTCCGTAAACGGCGAACATGGGCGTATCGATGCTCACTAGTAGCTGCCCAGTCGCGGGCTGGCTGAACGTGACGCCCCGATCTATCGAACTCACAGGCGTCATGATGTCGAATTTCCAATTGGGCGCGCTGATCCCGTGCGGGAGGTGCCGGAGAACCGCTTGGGAAAACGTACGCGACAAGTCGCTGACCGTGGCACCCGCGCCGACCGGGCACTTGAAGCTGAGGTTGACTTCTGTGGCTCCGCTGTCCCCGTACCGCAGAGTGACGCTATTGCCATCGGGATTCTCCGAGCAGGGCTTCGACCAGGGCGGGCGGGACAGTGAGTTTCCCTGATCCAGTTTCAACGCCCATTCGGTGGGGTTGCGCAAAATCCAATCCCGCGCGGCGCGCAGGGCAGCTTGATACTCATCGTCCGGGCTGGACGAAGTCGTCGCCGCAGCCGACTTGGTTGTGGTCGTGGGTTGGGGAGACCTAGAGCACCCGCTAAGTGCGACTAACGTCGCAATAGCGCAGGCGACGACAATCACCTTATTCATGCAATGCATCATGGCAGCCCGCGGCGCCGAACCAAGTTCAGCCAGCAAGTTTCGGCAACCGCTCCGAGGCTAAGCGTTCGGCCAGGCCAAGATCGAGCTGGGCCTGCCCGGCCGCCAACCGCTGCGGCCTTCTACACAGCGACCCCGGCTTGGTCCCGCGCCCAATCGATAATCAGGTCAGCTGCGACACGAACGCCATCCGTTCCCGGAGCTGCCGCCTCTCCTCCTCGGTCGCCCCCAATCTCTCCATCATGGCCAGCTCCGCGGCGTAGCGCTCGTCGGACCCACCCGGCCATAGCGGCCAGTCGGGTGGGGGTGTCGGCGAGGCCGGCGGTGGTGTCCAGCCGGGTCCGGGCGTCCATCCCGGTGGTGGAGTCGGCCAGTTCGGTGGTGGGTTGAATCACATTGCGGGGCCACACCTTTCTGCGAATCGCTGATCGGCAAGTGCCAATGCGCGGATGCGTCTGTCGGGATGCCACCGCCAAGATCAACGGCAGCAACAGCCGAAGCTTCCGAGCGGTGCTTCCGCAGTCGGGTCTGAGCGCGTTCGCTTCTGCCCATTCGGTGTTCACCGTCGTCGGGGCGTCGGTCACGCTCGAAGGGAGCATCGCGGGCTGGAAAACCGTTGCGGGCATTGCGATTATCGTCGCAATGGTCGCTGGGCTGGTCGGGCTCCTCATGCTGGCGGTGGGCTCTGTGCGGCGCCGCCGCAAGGAGCCAGCCGCAATCGTCGCGCGCCGACGATCAGCACCAGACGGTGCTCCGCGGGGATGACCAATGGGGAGTGTTCGGTCGACAGCCACCGCGCCGCCACGCCCGGCGTTTTCGGATGCGATATGAATGCGACTGAACGACAGGATGTTTCGTCAGCAGTGGCCGGGATACTGCGAGTGAGCGGCAGGATTTCTGGCGTGACCGGTGCGGGAATTGCGTTCATCCCGCGAGCAGCTGTGCTCGCCTCGCAATCACACCGGTCCCGTGTACCACCAAACCACGTCAGCCCAGTTCAAACCCCCACTACACCACGACTTTGCAAAGGCCCTGAGGATTTTCTGAGGCAGAAATATCATTCTGTGCAGGTATCGATGAGCACCGAAACAAGGAGCACACATGTTTAGACAGCTGAGCACTTGGGTGGCAATCGTAGTCGCGGCGATCTGTATTGGCCTTGGTGGACTGGCTACCCATACACTCCTGTACAAAGTCGGTGAGACTTCTACCACTCCGGCCTATTGCGGTGGCCAGGCGATGCAGCCGGGAGAAACCTGCAAGGTCACGAGTGCTGGCCATACCGAATACCACGGAGGGAGCCCTCACACCGAAAAACAAGGCGCAACGGCCCCAATCATCGGAGTTGTCATCTCTGCGATCCTCTTTGTGTTGTGCGTGGTTTTCCTCTTTAGGCGCTGGAAAGCGCAGTCCCGTACCTGACGCACTTCGCACTCCATAGGACGGGTCCACCCTCGAAATCATCCACAGCAGGAGAAGCGTTGATGGACGCGACAGCAAATAGTGCTTGGCGGGTCGGCGAGGTCATCGAGAACCTGTATGAGGTGCGCCAGGTGATCGAGTCCAGCGGGATGGGACTGGTGCATCGGGTGCATCACCGCGGCTGGAACATGGACTTGGCGGTCAAAACACCACGCCCGGAACTGATCACCTCACCGCAGCAGATCGCGGATTTCGAGTCCGAAGCCCAAACCTGGGTGGAGCTGGGTCTGCACCCCCATGTGGTGGCCTGCGTATATGTGCGGCGTCTAGGTGGGTTGCCGCGGGTATTCGCCGAATGGGTCGACGGCGGCAGCCTTGCCGACGCCATCGAATCCCGTCGACTGTATGAAGGCGGCAGTAGGCAGGTGCTGCCCCGGATCCTTGATGTGGCAATCCAGTTCGCGTGGGGCCTGGACTACGCGCATAGCCGCGGGCTGGTGCATCAAGACGTCAAACCCCTCAACGTCATGCTCACCGCCGACTGGACGGCCAAAGTCACTGACTTCGGGCCGACCAAGGCGCGTGCGGTCGCCGCCGAAAAGGCCGCTGAAGCCCCAGGGGTGAGTGTGCTGGCCGGCTATGCGGGAATGACCGCGGCGTACTGCTCACCCGAACAAGCCCAAGCCGCTCACACCGCTAAAACTGGCGGACGGCCGGCCCCGTTGACCCGGGCCACCGACGCCTGGTCGTGGGCGATCAGCGTGTGGGAAATGTTCACTGGCGAGACCTCTGTGGGCCGCGGGCAGGCCGCCGCCGAGGCGTTTGCGGCGTTTCGCGAGGATAGTTGGGTCGAGGACGCCGCGATTCCGGCGATGCCAGATACTCTGGCGCAGTTGCTGACTCGCTGCCTGGATCCCGATCCGGTGACGCGGGCCCGGCGTATGGGCGAACTCGCCGACGAACTCGCCCAGCTGTATCACCTCCTGACCGGCGTGCCGTACCCGCGACCCAAATCCGAACCCGCGAAGCTGCTTGCCGACGGACTCAACAACCAAGCCCTGTCAATGCTCGACATCGGCCGCGCCGACCAGGCCGAGCGGCTGTGGCAACAAGCCCTGGCCACCGACCCGCACCACCCGCAGGGTGTGTACAACTTCGGTCTGCACCGCTGGCGCGCCGCGCTGATCACCGACGTTCAACTCATCGCCGAGCTGCAGGCGATGCGCGCGCGCCACCCCGATGACCCCCTATGCGGCTACCTGCTCGGGTCCGTACATCTGGAACGCGGCGACGTCAACGCCGCCCGCGAGCTCCTCGAACCACCCGCCGAGCGAGCGCCACTCGACCCCGATATCGCCGCCGCGCTGAACGAATCTCGATCCTCCCGGTCCGCCACCGTGGAACCCGTTGGCGCGCTGGCGGCCCACAACGGGTGGGTGGTGTCGGTGCAGCTCAGCGCCGACGGGAGCACCGCGGTGTCGTGCGGCGAGGATGGCGCCGCGCGGGTGTGGGACCTCTCCACGGGGGAGGGACGAATCCTGGCAACCAATGAACGGCCCACCGTCAGCCACGCAAGCACGCATCCCTGTGCCGCCGTCAACGCCGATGGGAGCGTCAAAGTCGTGGGCCTCCGCGACGGAACGGTCCGGCTGTTCAGAGACAAGAGTCTGACTGCGCACACGCTGACGTGTCACTCCGCCGAGCTTCCCGACCGCCGCGCCCGCGCCGCCGCGGCGGTCGGCTGCGTCTCGGTAAGCCTCGACGGGCGGTTGGGCATCTCCGGCGGAAGTGATCAGACGGTTCGAGTGTGGGACCTTCAGCGCGCCCACTGCGTGCACACCCTAACGGGGCACACCGGCACCATCATGTCGGTTTTGTTCAGCGTCGATCACCGCCTGGCTTTCTCGGCGAGCGGCGACAACACCGTACGGGTGTGGGCCGTCGGCACCGGGCGGTGTCTGCACACCCTTACCGGGCACACCGACGCGGTCGCTGCAGTGGCGGTGAGCGCAGCCGGAAAGCTCGCCGTTACCGCCGGCTTCGACGGGACGGTGCGGGTCTGGGACACCGACACCGGGCAGTGCCTGCATACCTTGTCCGGACACTCCGGACGGGTCACCTCGGTGGCACTGAGTCCCGATGGGCTGGTGGCGGTTTCGGGCGGTTGGGACGACAAGCTGCTACGGGTGTGGTCCGTAGCGCAGGGTCGGTGCGTGGGCACCCTGTCCGGCCATGAGCAGGACATCACCTCGGTCGCCATCACCGGCGACGGGCGGTTTGCGCTGTCCGCCAGTTGGGACGCCACCGTGAGGTTGTGGGAGTTGTCCACCGGGCGGTGCCTGCACACCCTCACCGCCCACCAGGCACGGATCTCGTCGATGGTGCTGACGCCCGATGGACGCACGGCGGCGTCGAGCAGCTTCGATCACACGGTACGGGTGTGGCACCTGGCTGCCGAGCTCGGGTCTGATTCGCGATGGATCGGCCGATGGAGCTACGTGCGGCCACAGAGCTCTCAGACGCTCGTCGACAACGCGGCACTCGTGCGCGCGGCCGTCGAAACGGTCGACGGGCTGATCAGCGACGGCCAGTTTGCCGCGGCTGCCGACAAGTTACGCGCGGCTCGCGAGGTGCCCGGACACCGTCATGACCCGCAGCTGGTGGACCGATGGCGCCAGGTGACACGCATCGGACGACATAGTGCTCACTCCGCCGCCCGGCAACTGCACGTTCTCGAGCACCGAGGGCTCACGTCGGTGGCGCTGAGTGCAGACGGACGGATCGCGGTGTCCGGCGGGGAGGACGAGATGGTCCGGGTGTGGGAAGTGGCCACGGGGCGCTGCCTTCATGTGCTGACCGATCACGCCGGACTCCCAGTCCCTATGCACGACCACGTGTTTGCGGTGGCGATCAGCGCCGACGGACAAGTGGCGGTTTCCGGCGGTGAGAACGGCGCACGCGTCTGGGACACCGCCAGCGGGCGGTGCCTTCGGACACTTCATGCCCTGACGCCCTTCTTAGGGTCGATAGCGCTGAGCGCTGATGGTCGCGTCGCGCTCACCGGTAGATCCGGCGACGCCCGCTTGTGGGACGTGGGCACCGGCCAACTACTGCACGCATTCGGCGGCCAATCCGGCAAGCTGACGTCGTCGGCGTTGACCCCTGACGGCAGGCTGGCCGTCTGCGGGAGTCAGTCCGACGCGGTTGGTGTCTGGGATGCACGAAACGGAAGCCAGTTGGGTTACTGGACTGATCGTTTCGGGGGTAGATCGCTCGCCGTGAGTGCCGATGGCCTGACGGCGGTGTCGTGCGGCTGGCAGAACGGCATTCAGATCTGGGAGCTGAGTACCGGTCGCTGTCTGCAGACACTCGCAGAGGCGGCCGGCCAGCAGACGTCTGTGGTAATGGGCGCCGACGGCCGCCTGATTGTCTCGGGGGGCACCGATTCGACGCTACGGGTATGGGAAGTGGGCAGTGGGCGGTTGCTGCATACCCTGCGCGGTCACACCCGCACCACAGGCCTGTTCAGCGGGGCCTGGGTGGCCGTGAGCGCCGACGTCGACGTGGTGGTGTCAGGCAGCGGCGACAACACGATTCGGGTGTGGGAGCTGGAGTGGGACTACGAGTTCGGCGCCGGCGAGTCCGCGGCAGAGGCGGCGACGGTGTCGGTCGCGGATCTGCCTTTCGGCCTGGTGACCAGGGACCAAATTCGTCGCCGGTCACGCGGCGAACTGCGGAGTTCTGAGACGGTCGCGGATCTGCCTTTCGGCCTGGTGACCAGCGACCAGATTCGTCGCCGGTCACGCGGCGAAGTGCGGAGTTCTGAGACGGTCGATCTTCGGCGGCGCCCCGCTGATGGCACCTTCGCGGCGGTGCCGGGGGGGTTGTTCTGCGAGGAGATCTTCGGCCCGCTTCAGCCATGGCAATGCGGCTGTGGCACAAATCTGGGATTCGAGGTGTGTCCGGCGTGCCGCGTCAGGGAGCCGGCGGCGAGAATGCGTCGCCGCGGGCTGGGCCACATTGAGCTGGCGGTCCCAGTCCTGCACCTTTGGTGCTACCGGCGCCCCTGGCGACCCGATTTCGGCAGCGACATGTCGGGTGAATCCAGTGCGGTGGCACTGCTGATCGACATGCCGCAAAACGACTTGGAGGCGGTCGTCGACTACGCCGCAGCCGTGATCGCGTCGGTGGACGCGGTCCGTCGTGAGGCGGACCTGTCGAGGCTGACGGCCGAGATGGCAGCCGAGCGGCAGCGGGTCGTCGATCTCCGCGACAGCCACGAGCCGGCTCGCCTGGACGAGCTCTGGCACACCTTCCTCGGGCTTGACGAAAAACAGCTGATCCGGGACCCGGATTTGTTCGACGAGCTCGTGATGCGCTATGGCGCATACTTTTCCGGCGGCTGGGGTGCGCAGGCGATCCAGACGATACTGGCGGCGGTCGACCCCGGTGCCGCCGTCGAATCCGTCGGCATGGCGCCCCCGGCCGTGGTGTTGGACGCCGTGCCGGTGGCCACCCCGCAGTTGCGTGGGATGGCCTATCGCGACGACAAGAAGGTCTTGAAGTCGGACCTGGCCTACCTCTACGAGAAACTGCTCATACACAACACGCGGTCCAAACGGCTCAAAGACCTCGTGGCTCCCCTCCCGATCCTCCGCAACGAGCAGCGGATGCTGCAGCGGACGGTGGACGCCCTGCTCGACAATGCACACATTCCCGACCCGCTCACCATCGAGGACAGGAGGCTGCGGTCGTTGTCGGATTTGGTTGGCGGACAACGCGACCCGTTCGGGCAACTCTTGGCAGTCCACCCCGAAGGCTAGTTGCTGCTGATCAACGTCCCTGGCTTCGCCGCATCTGGGCGGTTTGGCGTTGCTGTGCCTTGAGTTGCTCGAGCAGTCGCGGTTTCTCGACATTCCCAGCAGCGCACCCCACCGCGCCACGAATTTGTCGTTCGACAGGACCTGCTGGTGCCTGATGGTGACGGTGAATTCAGATCCCGGGTCGGCCGCCGGCGTGGTTGTCGAATCATCTGCGTCGATCGTCAGAAATGATCGAGTGAGTTGTTGTTAGTAGCCGGCCTGCTTAACCAGCGGCACGTATTCAGGACAATAACGCTGAACCGACAATCGGATGATTTCGACGGCCTGAAGATGTGTGAAGCCACCCGCTAACTGGGTGCCATCCACTGTGCCGTGGACAGCCCCGGTGGTGGGACCCTCCGCCAGGTTCGAGCAGATGCTCCTGCCTTGGCTGTCAACATAGTGTTGTACCGACGGGTCGGTGTCGGCTTTGGCTGATGCAAGGCCGGAAACGATGAGTCCGCAACAAATAAGTAGCGCCATCGCCAGCCGTCGGGAGTCGATTCGTGTTGCGCCCATGAGGACTTCCTCTCGTCTTGAGGTGCCGTTCTACGGCGACCGGTTGACCGGCTGGGACTGAGCAGATTTCCGGCACGGCCCCTCCGCGCCGTTCATCAACACACAACGCAATATCAGGTCGGGATCTCAGGAAAACCTCAAGACGACCGCCCGGCGCGCACGAATTCGCC
>Ga0335072_10001793_pt1 | contig 34138 bp, 28 predicted proteins | sample Lox_Sample_21_FD_206725 | JGI IMG/M metagenome (GOLD analysis project Ga0335072, IMG submission 206725) | Soil microbial communities from Loxahatchee National Wildlife Refuge, Florida, United States - Lox_Sample_2.1 | ecosystem: Environmental > Terrestrial > Soil > Wetlands | place: USA... | reverse complement strand
GTTGCGCGGCAAGAGAAACGAGGTAGAAGCCCATGACCAGACCTCCACCAACTAGCTGAGTAACAAAAGTCGGCCCTGTCGCGTGTTAGAGCACTCGGCAGGGCTAATCCGAATCGCGGGGTAAGCCGAGACTCAGACCCAATCTCATTGTACGGCTTTTCCCGCTCAACGCAAGCGGAGAAAAGCCCATGACCTGTATCAGATGCCAGCACCAAACCTGCAAGAGATTCGGATGCTTCGGCAAGCGCCGCATTCAACGTTGGCGCTGCAATTCCTGCAAAGCGACATTCTGCGAACCTCAGCCTACGTCGCCTCTGGGCGCGATGCGTACCAGTCCGGATGCCGCAGCACGAGCGCTGCAATGCCTGCTTGAAGGATGCTCGATCCGCGCTGCCGAGCGGCTGACGGGACTGAATCGCAATACCATCATGCGGTTGCTCGTTCTCGCGGGCGAACGCTGCGAAAAGCTGATGGACAGGGAAATGCGCGAATTGCCCTGCCGCCGCATCCAGTGCGACGAAATCTGGACGTTCCTGATGAAGAAGGCACGACACGTTCGCAAGGACGATCCGGTAGAGTTCGGCGACCAATGGGTTTTCATCGCCCTGGACGCAGACACGAAACTGATTCCGGCATTCTTGGTTGGCAAGCGATCCAGTGCGAATACGCAAGCGTTTATGCGCGATGTTTGGAGTCGGATCGCTGACCATCGCGTGCAACTGACAACTGACGCCTACATCTTCTACCGGAAGGCGGTCGAGGAATCTTTCGGCGGAGATGCGGACTTCGCCCAACTTACGAAGCTCTACGGTGATTACGGCCAGCACGGGAATGAGCGGTACTCCCCAGGAACGATCACGGAGGTTATATCCAGAGTCCGCAGCGGAAACCCTGATCCGAAGCACATCTCCACAAGCTATGTGGAGCGCAGCAATCTGACCATACGAATGCAGCTCCGCCGCTTCACGCGGTTGACGAACGCCTTTTCGAGAAAGATTGAGAATCTTCGGGCTGCTGTGAATCTGCATTTTGCGTACTACAATTTCTGCCGGGTGCATACGAGCTTGCGGGTCACTCCGGCCATGGAAGCGGGACTGACGAACCATGTTTGGGCAATCCGTGAGCTATTGGAGAGCATATGAAACCAATGAAATTCGAGGACATGATCGGAGAAACAGTTCTCGCAGTCGTGCCCTTTATTGACTCCGTTATCTTTCAGCAGTTAAAAATCCACGGGGCAGAAGCCGGAGGCATTTGGGTCGAATGCCAACATCTGACCGACAAAGTCCTGAAGTCGATCAGAATGCCAGCAGTCGCAAAAACGCCGATATTCTTCGTGCCGTTCTCTCAAATAACGTTCGCATGGAGAGCAATCGACCAGACCGCTCTCTCCGAACAATCATTTGGCGTGTGAGTTCTATGTTTTGTTCCTGCTCGAATAGTTCTGCAAAAGCTTGCATCCTGCCGTCTCCGATGTAAAATGGATTCGGCGAAGCACGTCGTATGGACCAACACTAGTTGTTTCGGCGAAACATTTTGCGTATTGGAAAAGGCCCAAATATCCAGATTTGGGCCTTGACTTTTTCTAAGGAGAAAACGCAATGCAACGTCCAAAGCAAAAAAGGAAACGCCATCTAAACGAAGAAAGAGTCACGGTGCGTATGGGCCGTAAAGTCGTCGAGATCAAAGTACGGCTACCCATACAAAAACTCATTAATCTCCTACGGAGAGGAAACCACATAGATTGACGCTCTGCGTGCGGCACGGTGCTGCTAGGCCGATGTCTACGCTTCAGAGTCGGCCTAGCCTGCCATTGTTCCGGCAACACTGAGTTAAGACACTGCCGCGGTCGGCCTTTGCTTTGTGAATCCCTTGACGTTGGTTGTAGACTTATGCGTTTTGAGGTGGATCGATGCCAGTTCGTCTGGGATCGAATCGAATTTGTCTGGCCGCTATTGCCTGTTGGGGCCTGCACGTTCTTGTAATCCTGGTCTTGCCCCTGAATGGCACACGAGTCTTTCTCTCCAATGCCATTCAATGCCTTATCGGCATCCTCGCAGTCGCCGCGAGCGTGCAGGCAGCCCGTCGCTCCAGGTCGTTCGGCCGCACCTTCTGGAACCTTGCCGCGATTGGCTTCGTTCTCCTCACGCTCGGCCTCGCCCTTTCCATCTATGTCGACAGCTTCAACGGCACACTAGGCAGCCGTGCGTGGATCGTCGACGTTTTGGTTAGCGCCTGGACCGCTCCGCTCGTCATGTGCCTGTTTCTCGATCCGTACGCAGAAAGCGAGAGCTGGGATTGGCGTCGAGTCTTCGATTTTGCCCAGGTCGCAATTGTTTTTGTGCTCTTGTATGCATATTCCTCCATCGTATCGAGCGAAGGATTCGCGCCCCGGCGGTTGGCGCTTGCCAGCGACACCCTGATTGCGACGGGGTTTTTTCTGCGTGGTTTCACCCTGCCCACCGGTTCCGCGCGCACTTTGTTCGTGCGCTTCGGATACTTTCGCAGCGTTTCCGCGTTGACTCAGCTCGTGCTTGTGCTCGGCGTACCCGAGCCTCACAGTGGCGACGCCTTCGACCTGATCTGGAGTCTCACCCTGGTCCTTCCGGTCATCATCGCTGCGGACTGGACAGGCTCCGACAAACCCGTTCCCGAAAGAACGTCTTACTGGCGCTCTTCGCGGTTTCTGACGACCCAGCTCATGCCGCTACTCTTTCCCACACTCATCATTATCCTGGCCTCGCAACTGGTGAGCCGGCGGTTGATGATTGCCGCCGCGGCCGCTCTAATCTCAGTCGCGCTGACCTATGGGAGACTTCTGCTTACGCAGCGCGAGCAGGAGCGCAGTTCCGAAGCCCTGCTGCAGAGCGAGAGTCTGGTGCGATCCATCATTGAAGGCGCCAACGAAGTCGTCTTCTTAAAGGACCTGAAGGGATGCTATGTGATGATCAATACTCCGGGCGCGGCCATGATCGGCCGCACTGTCCCCGAAACTCTTGGCAAGACCGACGCCGAGATTTTTCCTCTCGAAACCGCCGAGGCCATCAAGAAGTTCGACACTCAGGTCTTGCAAACGGGGAAGGCCCTGACTTACGAGCTCGACATGAAGATACCCGGCGATGGCGTTCGGCATTTTCTCAGCACCAAGAGCCCGCGCTTCGGACCCAGCGGCGATTTGATTGGACTCATTGGCGTTTCGCTGGACATCACCGATAGTCGCAAGCTCGAAGAACAGCTTCGCCAGACACAAAAAATGGAGGCCATCGGCACTCTCAGCGGCGGCATCGCCCACGACTTCAACAACCTGCTTACGGTGATCAAGGGGTACACCGGCCTCGTGCTCAACGCCACGGCCGATGCCGGCATGCGCGCCCTGATCGCCCGTATCGACCAGGCCGCCGATCGCGCTGCCGCGCTCACCAGCCAACTTCTGGCCTATAGCCGCCGCCAGGTATTGCAGCCGCGCGTGTTCAACCTGAACACGCTGGTCCTCAACCTCGACAAGCTGCTGCAACCGTTGATCGGGGAAGACATCACGTTGAAATCGGTGATCGAGCCCAACCTTGGCTCGATCAAAGCCGATCCGGGACAAATCGAACAGGTCATCATGAATCTAGTCGTCAACGCGCGCGACGCCATGCCGAAAGGAGGAGGCTTGACCCTCGAAACCGCGAATGTGAATCTCGACGGCGATTACGCGCGAACCCATGAGGGCGTTCGTCCTGGCTCCTATGTCATGCTCGCGGTGAGCGACACCGGCTCTGGCATGGACGCCTCCACTCGCTCTCACATTTTCGAACCATTTTTCACGACGAAAGGCGTCGGACGCGGCACCGGCCTCGGCCTCTCCATGGCGTACGGCATCGTGAAGCAGAGCGGAGGTTCGATCGAGGTCTATAGTGAGCCCAGCCACGGCACCACCTTCAAGATTTATCTGCCCCGGGTAGAGCAGCCGGTCGAAGCCCTGCCGGGAAAATCCCCTGACGAACTGATTCGCGGAACTGAGACCATTCTGCTGGTCGAAGACGACCACCAGGTGCGCGAACTCGCGCGCCGCATTCTGAGCAGTTGCGGCTATACGGTGCTCGCGGCGGAATCCGCAGCTGCAGTGATCCGCCATTGCGAAAGCCACACCGGCCCCATCCATGTATTGCTCACCGATGTAGTGATGCCCGGTGTGGGAGGCCGCGAAATTGCAGAGCAAGTCAAGCCCCGACGCCCTGGCATCAAGGTCCTGTATATGTCCGGATACACCACCAACGCGATCGTTCACCATGGGGTGCTCGATCCAGGCACTCATTTCCTGCAAAAGCCGTTCACGCCCGCATCGCTCGCCGCGAAGGTCCGCGAAGTTCTGAATCACACGAAATAGGCGCCCCCGAGAGACGGCGCAAAACTGAACTCCGGTGCCAAAAACACAAGTCATTCGGCTTGACGGCAGCACAGCAGTTTAGTTGTCATCCTGAGCAAGCCGGGGTTGCGGCGCGAAGGATCTGGGCGATCCGCGCGAAGCACCGCAGCTTTTGCGATGCAAGATTCGCGCGTCTGGATCGTTTCCAGTTCAAACTAACCCACCACCAGCTTGACGAATGCGAGTGAATGTGGCGTTACGGACCAATCATTAAGTTTTTTCATGGCCCGTTAACCTGAGCTGAAGCGGCTTTCTTTATAGTTTCGCAATAATTCCGGGGCGTTGCTCGCACATGGCTTAGGAGGTCATGAAAAAATGAAGAAACGCCGTTCGATGGTGTTTGCCGCAACTCTGGCGGCAGCACTGGCTCTAGGAACATTTTCCATCAAACTGAATGCACAGCAAAACCGGCTAGATTTCCACTACCATTTCCAGGGTTTCGTGCCGGGCAGCATTGTTCTGAGTGGCACAGTTTATGTCGGGAATGCCAATACCGTTATCGCAGGCGAAATATTACCGTTCGGATGTCTGAACACCGGCCCAGTCACGAACCCGAATCCTGCCACCGTGAATGTGCCTCTGCTTCCCGCCGACCAAACCGCCTCCAGCTCCACAACAGCGGTGACCGTTACCTGCGGTTATGCCAGCGACAACGGCGAAGCCCCGAATCTTCGCGACAATCACAATGTCTGGAACAACGCGAACACCGATCCGAACTTTGGCGTCTCCTCGCCGATCGTTCTCTGGGACCTTGGCGCGAATGGCGAGGTGCTCGGCGTCCTACCCGTTCCCGGCAACCAGATGGTCACCAGCTTCAGCTCCAAATCCGAGCTCGCCCTGAATCGCTCAGCGGACGGCCGCAGCCTGACCTTCATGGGATACCGCGGCGGTCCCGGCTGCCCCGTGCTCACGCTCGATCCCACGACCAACATCCTCACGCAAGGCACAAACGTTGGCCCTATCTCGCCGACGGCGCCGAACCTGCTTGATGTTTCGGCCTCCAGTACGCCCGGCCTATGTGATCCGACCAATCCCTCGGTCGCAAGCTATGCCGGCGCACCCAATCCGACGGCTTACTACCGTTCGATCGCCGAAGTCGACGCCTGGGGCCACATCTTCTACACCGATGGCGACGCCTACAGCGGCGACAACTCCCGCGGTGCAGTTAAGGCGGACAACGGTCTTTATTACACGGTTGGAAACGACAACAACAGCGGGCTCTCGAAGAAGCAGATGCCGATCACGCAGCTCGGCTTCGATCTCTCGCACTCGACCGGCGCCGAACTGTTCGTTCCGGGCGCAACGCCGCTCGTGCCGCCGGACAACAACATGATTTCCTATTTCGTTTTCTCGGGAGATAAACCGGGGAAGGACACGAATTTCCGTGGTGTCACGATCTTTGACAATACCCTGTTTGTCACCAAGGGCAGCGGCGGGAATGGCGTCAACACCGTCTACCAGCTCGGGACACCGGGAACTCTCCCCACTCCCAATCTCGGCACGAGCGCCCTCAATGACGAGCCCTACACGATTCTCCCTGGATTCCCCAACACCAGCGCCAGCACCAACAGCCCGGGCGGTGACTATCCTTTTGGGATCTGGTTCGCGAATGCTACGACTTTGTACGTCTGCGATGAGGGAGACCTGATCTACACTCCGAATCAGGTGATCAATGGTCAAGTGAATGTTGCGGACGCCGGTACGCTGGCGACCGCCGGCCTGCAAAAGTGGGTTCTGACCACAGCCGCGGGTGGCGGCCAGACTTGGGTGCGCGAGTACGTTATCCAGAATGGACTCAACCTCGGCGTGCCCTATAGCGTGCCGAACTATCCTGCGTCGATTGAGCCGGCCACAGGCGGATGCCGCAACATTGTCGGCGTCGTCAACGGCGACGGTACTGCGACAATTTACGCGATCACGTCCACGATCAGCCAAAATGGCGACAACGGAGCCGATCCCAACCAACTGGTGAAAGTCACTGATGCCATCAGCGCCACGCAGCCCGCAACGAACCGTTACCTCGACACCTTCGTCACGATTCGCTCGGCGAGAGCGGGCGAAGCGTTCCGCGGTGTCGCCCTGGCGCCCGAGGAGTTCGGCAGATAAAAACCAGCAGCAGAGTTGCAAACCAACCAAGGCTCCCCGCGAGTTCAACCCGGGGAGCCTTGTTCGTTGTTTGCGCAAGCCAGCGATGTCTCGATCGATAACGTCAGGGCGAGTCGCACTGAAGTGACCTTCAGAAACTAAGTTCAGCTTCAAAGGAGTATTCTGTTGCCGCCCTTTTCGAGAAAAATGTCATGAAGATTGTGCCGGTGATTAAGTCGAGCGATTTGCAACGGTCATTGCACTTCTACATCAACGTTCTCGACTTTGAGCGCAAATGGCCCGGATATGAAGACCGCGAGATGGCCAACGGAGTCATCGATCTGGTTCGAGATGGGGCCGAACTACAGCTTTCCCGTCATGCCGGAGATGGTGTCTTCGGCTCGGTGAATCGTGTTTTTGTGGACGACGTTGACGAGCGTTACCTAACCTTTCGTTCTCGAGGCCTGGATACGACACGGCGTCCTGAGTCTCCGATTCACACGGCGCCCGTGGATCAGACGTGGGGATTGCGTGAGTTTGCGGTGACGGATCCGGACGGCAATGGTCTTTGTTTCTGCATGCCCATCAAATAATCATCGGTCGTACCGCGAAGGTGCCGCCCGGCGCCGTATTTAATTTAGACGGTTTAGATTTGAAAGATTCCGTGCTAATCTCTGTGGCCGATGAGCAGGCTCAGGATATTGAAGAGTTTGCTAGTCGGGGGTGCCTTTCTGGCTCTCGTGCCATGGTGTTGCGTGAATTCGAATGGTTCGACCACTCCGCAAACACTGATCGACGGCGAAGACGCGGGGCCAGCGATCCCGGTTTCCTGGTTCAGTTCCGACGCCTTCATGACGCTTAGCGGCTTGCCGGACAGCGCAGCGGAGAGCCCTATATCTGTTGACCCTGAATCTGCTGACCCAGGATCTGCGAGCGAGCCCCCAGCGGCTGCGACACCGGGCGCTTGCCCACAGGATGGAAAAGCCGGTCCCGCCGACGCTTCGACTGGGTGCTGGGCGCGGGCGGACGGAGCCGGAACCGGTCCAACAACCGCAGCGGGTGATCCAGCGAAAGCTTCTGCAAATTCGCCAGTGGAAAGAGTCGTGTTGACGAACTCCAAGCCCGCAGACAGAAACCGAGAAATCTATTATCGAAACAAACTTGAGCTTGCCTTCGATTTGGGAACGTTTCCCATTAATATTCCATTCCCGTTCGATTTCATGGAAGGCGATCCCTATACCGAACATCCGCTCAAGTACACGCTGGTGCCCGTCATACTCTCGCTACGCTGGCACATGACGAACCTGGGAGGGCGGTGGATTTTTCGGGGTAATTGGGATCTTACCTCGAGTGGATCGTTTACCTGGATTCCGAGCGGACCTGAAACAAGGTATATCTCCTACGACATGGGAGTGCGCCGCAATTTTGTGCCGCGCAACCGAAATTACGCTTCCTATTTCGATATACGTCTGGGCGTGGGACAAATCAACGCGAAGGGACCGAAAGGCGTGCCTTATGCGCAGGGAGAAAACTGGCCCGAATTCACGATGAATATGGGGAGCGGCGTGCGATATAACTTCAGCCCGCGCTTGGCGTTTACGGCGGGCCTTAATTACATGCACTTATCCAATATGGACTTATCCGAACACAAGCCGAATGCCACAGATCCGAACTGGGGGCCGATCAACTACGGGATCAATGTCTACGGTCCGGCGCTTGGGATTGATATCAAGCTGGGAAGGAAGTTGCACCGGGAATGAGCAGTTGGGGAAATGTGGGAACAGGGAAATGTGGGAACAGATGGGACGTTGCTGCAAGAAAGACGGTGGCAGCCGGCATCCCACTGACAAGTTATGCGGCAGAGTGAACTGGTTCGGTGCCTTCCGGTTGCAGAGCGCTGTTCGAGATGGGGACAACCACGAAGACCGCGGTTCCGGAGAAGTCGGAGGTGAACGTCATCTCTCCGCCGAACTGGCGAACGCGCTCGCGCATGCCGCGGATGCCAACTCCGGAGCCTTTGGATTGGATTTCGGCGACCTTCCACTGAGGACATGCCTTTGCCGTGATCGCGAACCGATAGCGTCAGCGTGGCATCGTCGCAGCCGACGTCAATGTCTGCGCTCGCGCTCTCGGAATGGCGTAGAACGTTGGTGAGAGATTCCTGCACGATGCGGAACAGGCATAATTCGAGACCGCGCTCGAGGCGCGTGAGCTTGGCGGAAATGTGCAGCGAGACGTCAATTCGACTGCGCTGGGCGAAGCCGTAAACGTATTCCTCAAGAGCGGATTTGAGGCCGATCTCGTCGAGCAAGGGAGGATAGAGCAGATAGGACATGGTGCGGATGTCCTGATTGACGTGTCGAATCAGGGTTTCGAGGTTGACCACAGACTTTCCGTCATCCGAAATTTGGCTGTGTCTTGTGGCGACAAGGTTGGCGACCTCGATGCTGGCGGCGGCGAGCAGTTGCCCGACGCCATCATGCAGCTCGCGCGCGAGGCGTCGCCGCTCCTCGTCTTGCGCCTGAAGAATTCGGGCGGAAAGTTCGCGCAGCTGCTGGCTGGCGGTAAACAGTTCTCTGGTTCGTTCATCCACCTTGCGCTCAAGTTCGGCCTGGTTTGCACGTAGTTGAGCTTCGCTATATTTCTGCAAGCGGGAGATTTCTAAGCGGGCGGCGATGCGGGCCAGAAACTCACGCGCGGAAAAAGGCTTCACCAAATAATCGTCGGCTCCAGCTTGCAATCCCTCGACGCGCGATTCTTCTCCCGCGCGCGATGCAGCGTCTCATAGCCGAGAAGGACTGGTCGCGGACTCCGCTCGGCGCGGCCCGAACTCCGCGTCCGCGACACCGGCGTGGGCATACCGGTGGAAGCCATACCGAGGCTGTTCGAACGCTTCCATCGCATTCCTAAACCTTGAGATGTGGGAAATTGCCGCCAGAAACTTTACGAAGACATTATGTCTTGAAGAATACAGTGGAGGGTCTACAGTAGTTTCTGTAGCCGGCGCTTACTTGACCGGGGCGAAGAAAAAGTAGTCGGCCGCATATTTGCTTTTGGTCTCGTCGCCTTTGTGCGAGGCGTCGCAACCGTAGTTGGGCGGCATGCCGCCGCGAGTATAGACGCGCTGAATTTTCGTGACATTCGCCAGCGCGCCTTTGCCCGAGTTGGTCGTTACGTCGACGAGAAGCCAAGGCACTGATTCGTCGTCGAGCGAGTTAACATGGGCGACGGCTTTTCCCGTGACTTCACTGCCGTCTTTCAACTTCCAGGTCGGCCCGGCGGAGTGTTCGCCGATGACCTTATCTTTCCGGTCTTTGAGTTCGGCTTCGGGAGCTTTGAAAGTCCAGGCGAACTTGCCGTTTGGGCCAGCTTGGCAAGTGTAGATCTGCGATCCGGAACCGCGAGCGAAGAGGACCGGTTCGAGCCCGGCGGGAACAGCGATTGCGTCAGGAACGTCAGGCGCGGATTCCTTTGCAGGAGCGTCCTTCTGGGCGAAAGCGAGGCAGATCAGGAGACTAATAGTGAGCCCCAGTCGCGCAATATCGCGCAAGAGGCCCTCGATCCACTGTTTTGCATCCCGCTCGCGTTCCTCATCTTTCGCCATTTCGCGATAGCGTTCCTTCAAGTCGGCTAGCTGATTCGGACGTTGTTTCATACAATTCACCTGCATTCCTGCTGCTAGTTCCTCAGAGTCTTCCCTGTTTTCAGAGTGTATTGGATTCGTTCCTGAGTTTTCTTCTCGCCGCAGAGGGATTGGAAGGCTTCGCGCTCGAGATCGAGGATGTATTGCTCACTCACTGGCGTTCCCGGCGTGACGTTCCCTCCGCAGAGGACTTCGGCAATTTTCCCGCCTAGCTTCACTTCGTAGTCGGTAATGAAATCTCCCTGGCGCATAAGATATACGCCCATCTTTAAAGCCGCGAGCAGATTCTCTCCCGGCGCAGGAATGTCCGTGCGTGGAATGGGCGGTTCATAGCCGGCGCGGACCAGTTCGAGTGCGCGGGCTTTAGCGTCGGAGAGGACGCGGTCGCGATTCATGGTGATGCCGTCGGAGTCGCTGAGAAACCCCAAGCCGCGGGCTTCGTGCGCCGAGGTTGCAACTTTCGCGGTTGCGATCGTTTCAAACGTTTTCTTCATCGCTTCGAGCATTTCGACTGATCCGGCAAGAGCTTCGCCGGAGGATTTCTCGCGCGCGGCCGCCGCAGCATCCACAGCACGAATCAGCATTTCTCTACAACCACCGCCGCCCGGAAGGAGGCCAACGCCTACTTCAACCAAGCCGGTATACAGTTCGGCATGCGGCTGGCGTGCGGCGGCGTGCAGGGAAATTTCCGTGCCGCCTCCGAGCGTTAATCCAAACGGTGCAGAAACGACCGGTTTCGGGGAAAATTTGACTGCTTGCGTCATGCCCTGGAATTGGCGGATAGCAAGATCGACCTCGTCCCATTCTTCTTCCTGCACGCTCATCAGCAGGAGCATGAGATTGGCCCCGACGGAAAAATTAGTAGCGTCGTTGGTGATGACGAATGCGTCGAAGTTGTCGCCCGGTCCCCCGGTCTTCAGTGACTGCGTAATCAGGCTGATAATGTCAGCGCCGAGGGCGTTCATCTTCGAGTGGAATTCGAAGCAGGCAACGCCGTCGCCGAGATCGACCAGAGAGGCTCCGGAATTTTTCTTCACGACACCGTTTGATTTCTTCGCGACGGTGACGGACCCGACGCCTTGCGGCACTTCAACCGCGCGCCAGGATGCGCTGCCGAGGTCCCAATACTTGCGGCCGGATGCGGTCTTGGAATCGTCGCTGTACCAGGACTTCTGTCCGGAGGCGAGCAGTTTCTCTACGTTGGCCGCGACGGGCTTGCCTTCTTTTTTCATGCGCGTCACGGTGGCTTCGACGCCGGCTGCGTCCCAAAGCTCGAAGGGACCAAGTTCCCAGTTGAAACCAAGCTTCATGGCGCGATCGATCTCGACGATCGAATCGGAAATCTCGGGAACGCGATTGGCCGAGTAATTCCACAGATCGGAAAGCGAAGCCCAGAGGAATGCGCCGGCTTTGTCTTTTTGCGAACCGCTCGTGGCCGCGGCACCGCTCGAAGGACTCTTGCCATCCGGCAGACCTAACAACATACGCAGGCGTGTGCCGGTGTCTTCAACGTTTTTGGCCATATCGAGCGCGGCAAATTTCGGCTTCTGCCGCGGATGGTATTCGACCGTCTTCCAGTCGATGGCAAGGCGCTCGTCTTCTTTGCCGTCGTCGCCTTTGATTTTCTTGTAGAAGCCACCTTTCGTTTTGTCGCCCAGCCATTTGCGCTGCAGCATCTGGGTGAAGAAGTCGGGAAGACGCAGATCGTTGCGCTCATCATGCACGTTCTGCGTCATGTTCCCGACGACGTGGCCGAGAATGTCGAGTCCGACCAAGTCGATGGTGCGGAAGGTCGCGGATTTCGGCCATCCCACGGCTTGGCCCGTGAGCGCGTCGACGTCTTCGATCGTTAGGTCCATCTCCTGCATGAGCCGCATGACATTGAGAACGGAGAAGGTGCCGATGCGATTGCCAATGAAATTCGGCGTATCTTTCGCGAGCACAACGCCTTTGCCCAGGTGTACGTCACAAAAATGTGAGACGGCGTCGACGAGAAGTCGATCACTCTGCGGCATGGGAACGATTTCCAGCAGCCGCATGTAGCGCGGCGGGTTGAAAAAATGAGTGCCGAACCACGCGCGACGGAAATCTTCGGAGAAGCCTTCCGCAATTTGGGCGACCGGCAGTCCGCTGGTATTAGTCGTGATGATCGTTCCCGGCTTGCGGATCGCTTCAACTTTCTTCAGCAGCGCACGTTTGATCTCGAGATTTTCCACGACGGCTTCGATGATCCAGTCGACCTCGGCGATTTTTTTCAGATCGTCTTCAAAGTTGCCGACAGTGACCAGGCGAGCCAGCCATGGGTCCATAAATGCTGCGGGCTTGGATTTCCTGGCCGCGTCGAGTCCCGCGGCGGCAATTTTGTTGCGCGCGGGTGCGTCGGCGTCGGGAGGAACGATATCGAGCAGATAGCTGGGAACTCCGGCGTTGGCGAAATGAGCGGCAATGCGCGCGCCCATCGTTCCTGAGCCCAGCACTGCGACTTTATGAATGGCTTTCATCGATTGCCTCACCAGAAACTTTTCAGTTTACGCCAAGGCGGGAATCCCCACGGCTGCGCGTTCCGGATCAACTGCCCGGGGCCCAGATCTCGCGCACGGGATGTCTGCTTGTGCCATAGTTGCTCGCAACATTCATTTGAAGCGCATAGAAAAAACGCAAGGCGGTTATTTTCGAATCAGCAAATCCCCGGCAACAAACGCGAAGAACAAGACCGAGATGACGCCGTTCATGGTGAAGAAGGCGGCGTTGAGTTTGCCGAGGTCCTTGGCTGAAACCAGCGAGTGCTCATAGCCAAGCAGCGCCGCGACCACGACCACGCCGGCCACTGCCAGCTTGCCAAGGCCGAATGACCAAACGAGCGCGACCAGCAACACGAGCATGACCATGTGAAATCCGCGAGCGACCCAGAGCGCGCTGCGAATGCCTAAAAATCGGGGGATGGAATGCAATCCGGTCTGGCGGTCGAACTCGAGATCTTGGCAGGCGTAAAGCACGTCGAAGCCACCGACCCAGAACGTCACTGCCGCAGTCAGCAACAAAATTCGCGGATCGAGCGAGCCGCGGACCGCGATCCACGCCGCAGCCGGAGCGATGCCCAGCGCAAACCCGAGCACCAGGTGCGACCAGCGCGTGAAGCGCTTCGTATAGGAATAAAGCAGCAGCACCGCCAACGCTACCGGCGAAAGCCACAGAGCGAGTCGATTGAGTTCACCGGCCGCCAAAACGAAGATCGCGCTTGAAACCACAACAAACGTCGCTACAAATGCCGGCGTGAGATGTCCCGCAGGAAGCGCCCGTGTACGGGTGCGCGGATTGGCCGCGTCAATCGTCTCATCTGCCAGCCGGTTGAAAGCCATGGCCGCCGAGCGCGCCGCGACCATCGCCACGATGATCCACACCAGTTGATGCAGCGCCGGGAAACCGTTGGCCGCCAGCATCGCCCCGCAAAGCGCAAACGGCAGGGCGAAGATCGAATGTTCCCACTTGATCATCTCCAGCGTCACGCGCAGGCTGTGCAGCACGGGCATGCCATCGATTGTAATCGAACGCGCGCTCGCGATCCCCCCTGAAGCGGCCATGATTGCCGTAGTTAGTGTACCATGGTACATTGGTACACGTGCCCAACGACCCAAAGCTCGAAGTCGAACGCACCCAGACCGGCGTGCGTATCGAAAAACGAATCCTGAAGGTTCTCAAAGCGTTCGCCGAATTCCACGACATGACTCTCGGCGATGTCCTGGAGGGCATCGTGCTGCATGCTTTCGATGGGAAAACTCCCTTCAGTTCGGCGTCGCTGGAGCAGATTCGACAACTGAAGCAGTTCTACGGACTCGATCTCGATTCGAGCGCGAGCCATCGCTTGAAAGAGATTCGAAAAAGGCGAGGAGGAAGTAAATAAACGGCTGCCAGGAACTTTTGCTTTCCATGCGCGTGCCGGGCTATTGACTGAATATTCTTCGCACTCGAGGAACTTCGATGGGCAACTCACAAACAAAACTGGCGTTAGGCGTTCTGCGATGGGTGCTGGGGATCGTGATCCTGGCCGAAGCTGTGCAATTCGTTCTTCCCCAAGCGGCGCACGAGTTTTCCCGCACTCATCTGCCGGACGCGATCCGTCTGGTTGTCGGATTCGGGGAAATCATTGGCTGCATTCTGCTGCTGATCCCGCCGACCGCCGTGCGTGGCGCATGGCTGCTCCTTGCAGTTTTTACCTTCGCAATCGTGATTCACCTTCTCCACGGCATGTATGGAGTCGGCAATCTGGTGATCTATGCTGCCGCGGCTTTCGCGATTGCCGCCAGCAAATGAAATCGCAAGAATAACTCGATGTTTTAGTAACGATAAAGATTGATTAAAGATAGAGAGATAAAGATTGATAAAGATAAAGAGAGGTCGCATGAGCCGCTTTGCGATGCCATCCACCGCGGATCGCGTCCGGCAAGTCCATCGCACTGGCAACTTCCATCTCGACTGCGATGCCGAAACCGCATTCCCGCTCTTCAGCCCCGAGGGCGAGCGCGATTGGGTGAGCGACTGGGATCCGAAACCCGTATTTCCAGATCAAGTCGCATTTGCTCGCGATACCGTCTTCCGCGCGGGCAAAGGCACGCATGAGGCGCTCTGGACCATTGTCGACGTGGATTGGCAGATTCATCGCTCCGAATACGTTCGGCTCGCGCCCGCATCGCACAGCGCACATATTATTGTTGAGGTCGAAGCAGCGGGATCAAGCCGCTGCCATGTGGTCGTGACCTACGTGATCACCACCTTCGGCGAAGACCAGACGCACATGCTTGACTCGTTTTCGGAAGCTGCCTATGCCGCCAGGATGCGCGAATGGAAGCAGCGAATCACCGCCAGCCTTGTCAGTCGATAACCAAGTGGCAGCGAAGACTAAGGCATCGGCCAGAAGGCTTCACGATGCCGGCAAGGGCGATTGTTCCGGTTGCGATTGCGGCTTTCTCCTCAAGATCGCCGCAGAGATCAGCGTGATGACGAACCCAATCGGGAACGGGTCGAGGAACGTCAGCGCCGCGTTCAAAAGCGGGTTCTTGTACAGCTCCTTATATCTTTTCACCTGCTGAAGTTTTGCCTGGACCGCGGCAGGGCTCGCGCCTGAGGCCGTGAGCTTCTCCACCAGATGAGCGCCATATGCGTCCCAGAAGCCAGGGATGAAGTTGTAGTAGATCACTTCCCACGTCACGACATAGAAGATGCAGGAAATCAGAGTAATGGAGATCCCGACGGCAAAAGCTTTGAAGAACGTAATCTGGCCATTGCCGATGTTGTCGCGGTACGACCGGATACCAAAAAACACCATCAAGAACGAGAGCACAATGGACGTGTAGCCAATGACCGCGCCCCGGTCAAAGCCAATCCTGTCCCCGAACGTCACCAGCGCTATCATGATCAGCGAAGAGATAGCGCCAGAAATCAGCCCGAAGGTCAGTACCGTTTTTCTCATCGATCCCATAATTTCTTTTATCCGCTATCCCCCATTTCCCACTTACGATGACTACGTGCTCCTACGGTCTCAGCGGCCGGCTGAGCTAGCCGACGGGCTCGATGCCACCGGAACGACGACGATTAGATTATCCCCCGCTCCGGGGTGCGTCATCCCCAAATAATCCAGCTTCGGTTCGCCGTCGAACCCCATGTCCTTTGTCGTCATGTTGGGCGCATAAAACATCAAGTGCGGAGGGAAACTGACAGTGCCGTGGTCGCGGGTGGGGCCCAGGCGGTTCTCGCTCGACATCATGTAGAGGAATCCCGGCTTGTCGGGATACTTGTAGCGGCCTTCCTTATATCCGTCGGCGACGTCCGCCTTGATCTCCGCCTCCGACTTGCCGCCGGAGCGCATTTCTTCCCCGTGCAGGTAAATCGGCAAAAGAGTCCGGCTGCCTTCGGCGTCGAAACATGTTGGCTCAATCGTGGTTTCTGTGGGCTTTGCGAAATGCCGGCCCACAATGCAGCTGAAGCCGTTGCTGCCTTCGCGCGCTTTCTCGTAGCCCTTGGGGCCCAGAACATAAACTGTGGCTTTACTCGACACTTCGGCCGGGGCCGCGCTCTCGGCCAGTGCGATTTGCTGCTCCCGCGGCATCGACGCGTCGTAGACCTGGGGAAGTTCCTGGGCCATTGCTTCCGTTGCCCCTGCGCTCGAAAGCAAGCCGATCGACAGGGCGCCTGCAAAAACCTTCATCCAATTCATAGATTTCATGTTCGCTCCCTTTCCGCGGCTCAACTTACCGCATCAGGCGGGGTCTCTGTCATCACCCTTTCAGGTGATTTTGGCTGCGGAGCGAAAAATCACTCGTTGGAGGGAGTAATTCTTGGGTGCGACGAACTCTTGTGCAGGCGTAACTCAGGGGAGCAGGCCGAATTCCTTGCCGAGTTGCACCGCTTGCGTCCTTCGTCTAGCCCCGAGTTTGTCGAAAACACGGCTGGAGTGGCTCTTAACCGTATTCTCGCTCACAAAAAGCTTCTCGGCGATCTCGCGGTTGCTCAGCCCTCGGGCGATCAATTCCAGGATCTCAAGCTCGCGCCGCGTAATATGGAGGTCCTCTCGTTTTCTCTCGTCTGGGATGAACGGTCCCCCGGCAGCAACCGGTACCTCCTTCACAACAACGGTCTGCGGTTTTCCTGTTAGCTTCAGGCCAAGCCAGATGCCAAGTACGGCAAAGGTCGCCGCGATCAGTGCGCCGTAGATTTCGACCGAATGTTCAACCACCAGGAACTGATACTCGCTCCACTTGAGTAGGGCGATCAGGACTCCACCGATCAACCCGTACATGAGCACGTGGCGCTTCATAAATTCCAGGCAGGATTCGTACCGAAATTATCGCACCCAGGGTGGTTACGGGGCGAGATCGATGTCGGCCGCCTTTGCCCGATGCACACGCCCTGGAACCGGGACCGGCCATGTGGCGACGCGCGCCTCCACCGGCAAGCGGGTCCGCGAACTCCCGCTCACCCGCAACGGCTTTTCATAGATTGCGTGGGATTTCCGGGGATTACCTGGGCGGCGTTTCGCGCTGGACCACTGGATTTTGAGTGCTATCGGGCTGTTTCACCACTTGATGAAGGGCCGCGTTACAATCTCTCGACGTGACGAACTTTTCTAACTGGCCGGAGTGGTTGAAAGTCCTCGTTCTTGTGCCACACGGCATTCTCGCATCCGTCGCTTGTTGGTTATGGTGGCCGAAAGCAGAAAAAGGCTGGCGCAGGTTCGGATTTGTGGTGGCGTACCTACTGGCGTTCTTAGTGGTCATGCGCTACGTCTTTCAAATGAAAGATTTCAAATAGTTGACGCTCACGGGCCGTCACACTCAAGCCTCTGCCCATGAGGACGATGAGTGAAATTGAGATATTTCGCCAATCAGCGGAAGCGGGCTATAGCAAAGGAGACAGTCGCGTAGGCCAGAATCCCAAGTAGGCCCGCGCCAGCAATGCTTTCGAGGCTCATCCAAATGAGGTATGCAGTCCTGTTTGGAACTATTGAAACCCGCCGCCACGCTCGATTGAAGTAGGTTGCAAGAGCAATCGGAGTTCCGATGAGGAACATGCCATAAACCACGGCGATAATTGCCCTCACGACAGGGTGAGCGCGAGCGTGAGAATCGAGGTTCGGCAGCACCATCCCCGCACACCAGAGGAAGATCGCCCACCCAAAAGCAATCTTTCCGAGCGTAATGCGAGATAGGGTCATCGCTGCTAATGATACTCCGCCAGCCTCGCCGCTCAATGACAGCGCTCACAACCGGTCGGTCAACCGTTTGGCAACGATTTCGCTCACTGAGGGAATTTGAGTGCTATCCGGATGTTTCGCCAACCGATCAAGGTGCATAGTGGGTGAAGACCAGGTCGGTCGATTCTGCCTTCTCGTGACAGGGGAAGCAGCTCTTCATAAACGCCGCGTCGCCAGGTTTGCCGTTCTGAAAGTGACCGAACCCCCAGCCACCGGTAGCAGCGTACTTGGTTGAGTCCTTGATCATGAACTGAATGTTAGTGGGAGGGCCGGGGACGTAAGATTGAACCTTGCCAAAAACTTTGTTGTTTTCGTCCGACGCGACATTCTTGTAATGCAAAGCGGCAATGATGGTGCCGTCCGGGTACGGAAGTTTACCTTCGCGGAAGGCGTTAAAAGCCACATCGTTGCCCAGGACTGCGCCTAGACTGTTGAGAGTTCCCGCTTCATGAGCCGAAGAAATCCATCGGAAGTCGCGGTATCCGTTCGGAATCTCGGTAACGTAGGCGGGGGTAGCCTCCCCAGTTGCGTGCCCTGGTGCAGGAGCAAGGTAAGCGACAAGGGTGGCTGTTGTTGCGACTGCAACCAGAAAGAACATGAAGTGTTTCATGAGGGTCCTCTTTCCAGCATGGCTCCCGTTAGGTAAGAATCAGGAGTCCGACGGTCTTAGATGTTCGTCCGATACCTTTTCGCGAACAGGGGCGCGTCCGGGTAACTTAAGCAGAACTTACGGGCAACAACCATACCCGAGAAACTGTATCGCGGACATGATGCCACTGAAGCTGTCTACTAAACCGCCACGTAGACTTAGAGCGAACAAAAAAGCCGCCCGTCGAGGAGCGGCTTTAGATCATTGAATCCGACAACCGGGAATAAGTATCAGGGTGTCACCGTGAACTGGGCGGTGCTCTCCACATGTCCGCCCGGAGTGCCCAATACCATAAGCTCTCCTGTCGTTCCATCTGCGGGCACGATGGCCGTGATCTGCGTATCGGAATCGACCGTGAAGCTCATCGGCCACTTGCAGGCCAGCTCCACACCAGTCGCTCCGGTGAAACTCGTGCCGGTGATGACCACCTTGGTGCCCACCGGACCGCTGGTGGGCGAGAAGCTCAGAATCTGCGGTGTCACACGGAATTTCTTGTCACTTTTCAGCGTGCCGCTGTCCGTGGCCACGGTGACGAATCCCGTGCTCGCTCCGGCGGGAACGGTTGCCGTGAGATAGGTGTCGGACTGGACAGTGAAAGTTGCGGGAGTTCCATTGAAGGAAACACCCGTTGTTCCCGTGAATCCTTGTCCCAGAATTTCCACGACGTCTCCGACCGGACGACCCGCGGGCCGGAAACTTACAAAGGGGCCGAGGCCGACAGAGAGGCTGAAGACCGTCCCGTCGCCGAGCCCGCCCGATGCCGTTGTCCCGTAAAAGATCCCACTGGTGTCCTGGACCAGCGACGCGTAGGACTGGCTGCCGTCCGTGCAATCGCTTTGGGAGCAAAAGCTGTAAAGCGTCGTCAGCTTGCCACTCGGGGTGATCTTGAAGATCGTCCCGTCATTGGCGCCTTTGGCCCCGCCATATAGTGTTGTCCCATAGAAGTTCCCATCGGTAGCTTGAACCAGCCCCGCGCTGGGGATGCCGCCGTCCGTGGAGTCGAAGCTGTGCAGCGTGGTCAAGGCACCGGTCGGGGTGATTTTGAACACGGTTCCACAGCTGACGGAACGTTCATGAGATTGGTCATAACAGGTGTTGGGTCCGCCATTGGCCGTCGTCCCATAGAAGTTCCCATCGGTGCCTTGGACCAGCCCCGCGACGGGGTTGCTTCCGTCCGTGCAGTCGCCGCCTAGCGGGCAAAAGCTGTGCAGCGTGGTCAGCCTGCCGATGGGGGTGATTTTGAACACCGTCCCACAGCCAATGTAACAGTTGTTGATCCCACCATACTGCGTCGTCCCATAGAAATTCCCATCCGTGCCTTGGACCAGCCCCGCCTGTGGGAATGCGCCGTCCGCGCAACCGCTTTGCGAGCAAAACGCGTAAAGCGTAGTCAGCGTGCCACTGGGGGAGATTTTGAACACGGTGCCCTCGGGGTTCCCATTGGCCGTCGTACCGTAGAAATTCCCATCGGTGGCTTGGACCAACGGCGCGACGATCTGGGCGGCGAAATCGCTCGACAGCACCGTCTCGATGCCACTCAGGGTGACCTTGAAAACTGTCCCACCGGGATACGGCGTTGTCCCGTACAAGTTCCCGTCGGTGGCTTGGATCAGCGCTGCTTGGGGATTCTCGCCGTCCGCGCAATAGCAAAAGCTGAGAAGTTTAGTTAGCGTGCCGCTGGGGGTGATCTTGAAGACCGTGCCTTGGCCTATGGCCCCGCCGGCTTGCGTTGTCCCGTAGAGGTTCCCATCGGTAGCCTGGACCAGCCCCGCTAGTGGGCTGCCGCCGTCCGTACCATCGAACCGATACGTCTTGAAATTGAAAGTCTGCGCAGGTAAGGCAATCGCTACCGCGACGCAGAACGCAACGACGATGCAGGCCGTCTTTGCGAAGCCAAGGTCGCTTGTTCCAGCCGGCTTTCGGCCATGCGTGAGTAAGAGACAGGAGGGCCCAGGAGTTCTTAGCTTCGTCATTTTAATCCTCCGTCGTGCGAGATTAGGGAATCGCGTCGCAAACCTCAGGAGAGATCGCACACGGCTGGGCTGGGACCGCGAGGCGGGAGACGGATGCCGAGCAGCGCCATTGTCCTCCCCGGGTCACGGACTGTCAATGCTCCTCGGCGATAGCTGTCCCTAACGGGGCCTTAGCGCTCAGAATGCCCTGCTACCGGCAGGCCGCGTGAGCTTCTTCCGGAAGATCAGGAAGCGTCCGGTCTTGGTTGTGATCGCTGTAATTAACATCCGCATCCTGATTGTTCGATCCTTGCCATCGCGTCCGGGTCTTCGCCGAACACCTAAGTCTTTGCGGCTCACGATTTTGCCCGTAATCGATTGAGCCCCAGAGATAAAATCGCAATTTTGGCCCAAGTTGCTGATTCCAATAGATCGAGGGGGAAGGGGGATACCCCGAACGGCCGATCTTTCCCAAAATGGGTCGTTTGCATCCCCCTGCCCTCACCTGCAATCCAATGCGTTAGGCTTGTAGTTGCAAGTTCGCGCTGAGCCGATTCCCACCGAAAAAGCTCAACGGAGAACCGGCAACTGGGAACTGCTCTTATGGGAAACACCTTCAAGACCGCATTTCTGCTCACCGCGCTGACGCTGCTGCTGATGTTCATCGGCCGCGTCTTCGGTGGCGAGAACGGGATGTTCATTGCCCTGGCGATTGCCGTAGTGATGAACTTCGTCTCCTACTTCTATTCCGACAAGATCGCGCTGGCGATGTATCGCGCGCAGCCGGTCACGCGCGAGCAATTGCCGAAAGCCTATGCGGCGGTGGAACGAATCACGCAGCGCGTCGGCCTTCCCATGCCAAAGATTTACGTTATCCCCACGGAATCGCCCAACGCCTTCGCTACCGGACGCAATCCGCAGCACGCATCGGTCGCCGTGACGCACGGCATTCTCGAACTGCTCAACGACGAAGAACTCGAAGGCGTGCTCGCCCATGAACTCGGGCACGTGAATAACCGCGACATCCTGATCAGCTCCGTCGCCGCCACCGTTGCCGGCGCAATCACCATGCTGGCCAGCATGGGCAAGTGGGCCATGATTTTCGGCGGCATGGAACGCGGCGGCGATCGAGACGATCGCGGCGGAGGCCTCGCCGCGCTGTTCATGCTGATCGTCGCGCCAATTGCTGCGACGCTTATCCAGCTCGCGATTTCGCGCTCGCGTGAATATCAGGCCGATGCCACGGGAGCGAAGTTCACTGGCAATCCCTATGCACTAGCGAGCGCACTGCAGAAGCTGGACGCTTATTCGCGCCGCATTCCTATGCAGGCCAGCCCGTCGACGGCGCACTTGTTCATTATCCAGCCGTTGCTTGGAATGAATGCCGGCATGTTCGCGGGCCTGTTCTCGACCCACCCTCCGATTGCCAAGCGCATCGAACGGCTGACCGGAAGGCCGGCGGAGTTTTTGCAATAAATCAGCCGACCCGCAATCTCCGCGAGCATTCGCGTTCTAAGGGAGGAAGAATTTGTTGCTCCGTGCAACCAAGTTTTGCCTTTAGCTGAAAGTGATAGCTGACAGCGGAGAGCTTTTCTCGTGACTCCGGTAACTCCATCCCACTCCCGCGCGAATAGTAGAATCGATGCAATGTCGCCCGAGACCGCAACTGCTTTGTCCCATAAGCCCTTGGTCAACCAAAGATTGATCAGCAAAGCCAGGGAACTCGAAACGTCCCTGCACTCCGTCATTCGCGGAAAAGACGACGTGGTTCGTTTGGCGCTGGTTGCCATGCTCGCCCGCGGACATCTGCTGATCGAGGGCGTTCCCGGAGTCGGCAAGACCACGCTCGGGCAAGCTCTCGCCCGAGCCGTCGATTGCAGCTTTCAGCGCGTGCAGTTCACCAGCGACATGCTGCCTTCCGATGTGCTTGGCATTTCGGTCTACTCCGCGATGGAGCAGCGCTTCGAGTTCAAGCGCGGTCCGGTCTTCGCGAATGTGCTGCTGGCGGACGAGATCAACCGCACAACTCCGAAAACGCAATCGGCGCTGCTTGAGGCGATGAACGAAAGCCAGGTCACCGTCGATGCGCATTCTTACGAGCTGCCGCAGCCGTTTCTCGTGATCGCGACGCAGAATCCGGTCGAGCACCACGGAACCTATCCTTTGCCGGAATCGCAACTCGATCGTTTCCTGCTGCGGGTGCGCATGGGATATCCGGACGAACAGGCCGAGCGCGAGATTCTGCGCTCCGAAGCAGGTGCATCGCAGTTGGAAGAGTTGCGGCCCGTTCTTGCTGCCGCGGATGTGCTCGAAATGCAGGAAGTAGTAAAGAACGTGCGCGTGGACGAATCGCTGGTCAGCTACACGCTCGAAATCGTCCGCCGGACGCGGAATTCTGACTATCTCGCGCTCGGAGTCTCGCCCCGCGGATCGCAGGCGCTGTATCGCGCCGCCCAGGCGATGGCATTCCTCGAAGGCCGCGGCTTTGCCACTCCGGAAGACTTCAAGCCGCTGGTGGTCCCCGCATTTGCGCACCGCGTGGTGGTCAATGGACATTTCGCGTCCACGCTGAAGAGGTCCGAACAGTCGGATCAAGTCCTGCGCGAGATCGTCGAAAGCGTGCCCGTCCCCGTTTAAGAGCAGTTTCAGTTCTCAGTTCCCCTAACGAGCCATGAGAGAGAATCAGTCGGTGCATGATTGCCGGCTGCGTGCGTTCTGAGGTTTGCATCCAATTTAAAGTATGACTGCTGAAGGCAATCCCGCACGCGTGCAAGTGATTCATTCCGAAACGCACTCAGTCCCGCAGCAATTGAACATTTGGCTCGAGCAGTTGACCGCGCGGAAAGGCAGCGATTTGCTGCTGGTGCCGAACGCGCCTCCGTCAATGCGAGTCGAGTCAGTCCTGACCGGCATCGGTTCTGACCCGCTGACGGGGGAACAGATTGAAGCCGCCGTTCTTCCCGCGCTAGCGGCTCATGCCCGCGAAGATTACGAACGCGCAGGCATTGGTGATTCGTCGTATCGGGTGGAAGGGCTCGGCCGATTTCGCATCAATCTGCACCGCGAGCGTGGACGCGCGGCTGCAACTGTGCGGGCTCTGCCCTCGAAAGTTCCGACATTGGCCGAGCTTCATCTTCCCGCCGGAGTTGCAGCTCTGGCGAAGGTCCAGCGCGGGCTGGTCATCATCGGCGGAGCCACGGGATCGGGGAAGACTACGACGCTTGCCGCTCTGGTGAATGAGATGAATCAGCACCAGGCGCGGCATATCGTCACCATCGAGGATCCCATTGAATACGAGCACGCGCACGCACGAAGCCTGGTCGAGCAGGTAGAAATCGGAATCGATGCGCTGGATTTTCCAACCGCACTGCGAGCCGCTTTACGACAGGCTCCCGACGTGATCGTGGTCGGGGAGATGCGTGACCCCGAAACGGCCAGAATCGCGCTGTCCGCCGCCGAAACTGGACACCTTGTGTTCACAACCCTGCACACCACCGACGCCGCCTCGACCGTGTCGCGCATCGCCGATTCGTTTCCGCAGGAGCGGCAGCATTCGATCCGTGCAGAAATGGCGATGGCTCTCTCGGCAATGCTGACCCAGATGCTTATTCCCAAGCGCAATGGTGTACGCGTCCCTGCGGCCGAGTTGCTCATGGTCGGGTACGGCGCGCGGCAGCATATTCGCAAGAACGCTCTGCAGCACCTGCATCAGGAGATCACCATCACACGAAGGCAGGGCTCGTTTACGCTGGAAGAGTCGCTGGCGCAGCTGGTCTCTCAGCAGGAGCTGACACGAGAAGAAGCCATGACGCGGGCATTACATCCCGAAGATCTAGACACGGCATTAAAAACGAAGGGTTTTTGAGCATAAGCGCCGACTTGCCAGGCCTTAACCGAGATTAAAAACACGGCGGAGGACGAGCCACGAGGGTCTTCCTGTCCTCCGCCCATGTGCTCGCATAAGCACGCCCCAAGCGAGCAAAGTCGAATGCCAGAGCTTCATACAGATATTTCGCAGAATTGAAGTCGGCAACGCCGGTCAGGCGGGAACCACCAGCCGTCAGCAGTTCAAGGTGCAGGTGAAGGTGTGCAGATCCGTCGAACGCAATGGGCTGTTGACAGGAGAAAGCAGCAGCGTAGAAAGTTCAGAATCGGTCCAAGGCACAACCGCGCTCCGCCAATCGGATTGTGAGACGATGCGATGGACTGAGCGGTGGACGGCGCAATAGTGCCCGGCGCTGAACGGGCGCGGAAAAATCGCGATCAGGAGCACGCCTACGATACATATCAAGGCGCACACGACCATCAGCGTTTTGCTGCGATTCGACATCTTTACGAAACTTTAGGTAATTGGCGGCAAAAGCGCAAGTCACTCCAGTAACCAGTGCCCATTGGGACGCGGGCTTAGGAAGTGTTCGCTTAGGGTGCAGGGCCCCGAGGGTATTCTGACCGCATGAGCAACGATGAATCGGCACTGGCGTCGGTCACGCGTCTTCGCGTGCGAGCCCTATCGTACATGCCGGGATTTCTTTGGTATGCCTTTCTCAGCCAGCGGCACGCCAAGCGCGCTCCGGGATTTGTGGGCGGAGCGCTGTTGGTGGACGCGCATCGGACCTTTTGGACCTTAACGGTTTGGGAGAGCGAAAAGGCGATGAAGGCGTTTCGCGGCTCGGACGCGCACGCGCGAGTGATGCCGCGGCTTACGAAATGGTGCGATGAAGCGGCGTATGCACATTGGACAGTTCCGATAGCATCTGGCATCCCCTCGTGGCCGGAGGCTTATGATCGACTGGTCACCGAAGGAAAATTGTCGCGGGTAGAAAATCCATCGAGTGATCATGTAGACCGGAAATTCGCCAGCCCGCGGTTGAAACCGACGATTGGGCGGGAACTGAAGCGTTACTGATGAACTCACAGCCATTCCTTTTCTCCCGGCCGAATCGGGACGACTGACGCGGTGTCGCCTTCCTTCTTTCTTATGCCCAATACGTGCGGTCTAAGCTGCGGTACTGGATGGCTTCGGCGATGTGTTTGGGATCGAGGTTCTTCGCATCTTCCAGATCTGCGATGGTGCGGGCAACTTTCAGGATGCGGTCGTGGGCGCGGGCACTCAGACCCTGCTGCGTCATGGCTCGTTCGAGCAGGCGCTCGCAATCGGCGGAGAGCTCGCAAAAGGTGCGAACGTGGCGGGAGGACATCTGGGCGTTGCAGTAGAGCTTTTCGTGGCACGAGGCAAAGCGTTCCAGTTGCTTGTGGCGCGTGCGGACGACGCGCTCGCGGATTTTGGCCGATCCTTCGGGCTCGGAGGAGGAGCGCATCTCTTTGTAGTTCACGGCGGGAACATCGATGTGAATGTCGATGCGATCCATCAGCGGGCCGGAGATTTTCGAGATGTAGCGCTGGATCATCGGCGTGGTGCACTGGCATTCGCGGGTACGGTCGTTGTGGAACCCGCAAGGACAAGGATTCATAGCGGCCGCGAGCATGAAGCGCGCCGGGAAGGTCAACGACATGGAGGCGCGGGCGATCGAGACTGTGCCGTCTTCGAGCGGCTGGCGAAGGACCTCGAGAACGTTGCGAGGAAATTCGGGCAGTTCGTCGAGAAAGAGCAGGCCGTTGTGAGCGAGCGAGACCTCGCCGGGACGCGGGATGACGCCGCCGCCGATGAGGCCGGCATCGGAGATCGTATGATGCGGCGAGCGGTAGGGACGGGTTCCGACTAATCCTTTGCCTGATTCCAGCACGCCGGCGACGCTGTGAATTTTCGTTGTCTCAAGAGCCTCTTCGAAGGTGAGCGGGGGAAGGATGGTCGGCATGCGTTTGGCTAACATCGTTTTGCCGGAACCGGGAGGGCCGATCATGAGGATGTTGTGTCCGCCGGCGCATGCGATCTCGATGGCCCGCTTCGCCGTCTGCTGTCCGCGAACATCTTTAAAATCGACGGCGAACTGCTGCGATTCGCGCAGGAGCGAGTCGCTGTCGCCTTTGACGGGGACAATGCCGTTGCCGGAATTGACGAAGTGGATCACGTCGAGCAACGAACGCACCGGATACACTTCCACGCCGCCCACCATGGCGGCCTCTTTGGCGTTGGCTTCGGGCACGACCAGCCGGGAAATTTTGCGTCCGCGAGCTTCAAGAGCGATGGGCAGCGTTCCGCGAATGGCGCGAACGCCGCCATCGAGTGAAAGCTCGCCGACAAACAAACAGTCAGCAATCTCTTTCTTGGTCAGCCCGCCGTAGGCGCCGACGATGCCAAGCGCCATCGGCAGGTCGAATCCTGACCCTTCTTTCTTGATATCGGCGGGCGCGAGATTGATGGTGATGTGGGTGGGAGGGATGTCGTATCCGCAGTTCTTCAGCGCAGCGCGAACGCGATCGCGGCTCTCGCGCACGGCAGCGTCGGGCAGACCGACGGTGTGAAAGTGGTCCTGGTCGCACTTGATGCCTGAACAATCGACTTCCACTTGAATAATGTTGGCATCGATGCCGTAGACAGCGGCACTGAGAGTTTTGTAGAGCATGGCTTCGGTTCTACGCCTGTGGCGAAGATCTGGCGAGCAGGCGTCCGCCCGAGACTTTTGCCGATAATCAGCTTATAGATTGGCGCTGGTTTGTGGCTGTGACAGATGTCACCATGAGGCTGTGGAAAACCCGCAGTCAAATCAACACCGACATGGTTGCATGTTGTTCGGAATTCGCGAACCAAAATGCCCAACAGATCGAAGATCGCCGCTGCATTTAGAATGTTTGATCGAAGTCTCCTATGGCCCAGGACCCGCTTTCGTCGTCAGGCAAGCGCACGCCGGGAAATCTTGAACGCGAAGAGTCCCAGCTTTGGCGCTGGCTGCTTTGGTTCATGGTGTTTCTGGCGTTTGCTCTGGCAGTGCTGTTGTGGGAGCGGCTGGAAAATATTCCTTATCAACTGCGCGCGATCCCGATCGGAGTGCTCGTTCTTTCGATTTTGTTCGCGGCGTATGCCTATGGCCGGCGGCGCGAAGTCAGCGAGTTGAAGGGGCTGCTGCGCGACCTGCAGGATCATGTGGGCGCGGCCCCTTCCGAAGAACAGCTTGATCAGCTGAGCCAGGTCATCATGCGCTCGCAGCGCAACTTCAGAGAGCTGATCGACTCGTTTGACGATCCTGCTTGCGCCGTGTCGCTCGACGGCACGCTGCGAACCGTGAACCGGCGCGTGTCGCAGATGACTGGGCTCAGTTTTTCGGAACTCGTGGGCAAAAAGATTTTTGATCTCCTGGACGAACCGACGCCGGAAGAGATGGAACGCGGTCTCGCCCGCTTTCTGCAGCAGAAGCGTTGGGCGGGAACGGTGCGAATTCGCTTCAAAAGCAGTGCGCGGCCGCTTTATCTCGATTGCGTGTTGAATGCAATCCTGAAAGGCGATGAAGTGGTTGGCACAAGTGTGCTGGGGCGCGATGTCACCGAGCAGCGCGAAAAAGAGCTGCGCTTCACAGAGCTGTTCGAGACGCTGCAGGAAGGAGTCTACTTCAGCACTCCGGAGGGGCGATTGCTGGATGCAAATCCGGCGCTGGTGTCAACCCTGGGATACGCGGAGAAATCCGGATTACTGACCATTGAACCGACAGCATTGAATTTTGAACCGGGTCCGCCCGTGTTAGGCCGGGCGATCGATGACCGGGGCGGAGTTCGCACGCGTGAAATCAAACTGCGGCGAAAGGACGGCTCCGCGGCGATATTTCTCGATACTTCGCGTGCGGTTTGGGATACGTCGGGCAACATCATTCGGTATCAGGGCACCCTGGTTGACATTACCGACCAGCGCAGAATGGAACGGCAACTGGCCCGGCAGGAGGAATTCCGGAGACGGCTCCTGGAGAGCTTCCCGGACCTGATCCTCGTGTTTGATATGGAAGAGCGGTACACCTTTGTCAGTTCGCGATCGCGCGACTTACTGGGGTACGAACCGGTGGAGATGATCGGCAAGAAGATTTCGAGTCTGGAAGACCACTCGCCGGATCTAGCCGCGCTCTACCAGGCGGTTGCCTCCGGCAAGCAGGTGTTTGGCTCGGCGGAATACGGGGCGCGGCATCGCAATGGAAGCTGGCGTACGATGCGGGCATCGGCGAGCCAACTCACCGATGACGAGGGCAAAATCAGCGGCGTCATCGTCTCGCTGCGTGATATCACCGTTGAACGAAAGCTGGAAGAGCAGGTCGTGCAGAGCGAACGGCTGGCAGCGATGGGCGCGATGATTGGCGGGGTGGCGCATGAGTTGAATAATCCCCTGACCACGATTCTCGGCAATAGCGAACTGCTGCTGGACAGCGTAAGCGATGATGCGGCGCGCAAGCGCATCTCCTTGCTGCAGCAGGACGCGCGCAAAGCCGCCGAGATCGTTAAGAACCTGACTTACTTCTCGCGTCCTCCCACGCCGGGCAAGAGCAAAATTAATGTCACCGAAGTGGTTGAACGAACTTTGAACCTGCATGCCTACTCCCTGCGCAAAAACAATGTCATTGTGGATTTTTTGAAAGAGCCGGCGCTGCCTTTTGCGATGGGTGATCCGCATCAGCTGATGCAGGTGTTTCTCAATCTGATCGTGAACGCCGAGCAGGCTATCCGCGAAGTCCGCGAAAAGGGCACACTGCGGATTCGGCAAGGGAAAAGCGAAAACTCAGTCTGGATCAGCTTTCACGACGATGGCCCGGGAATTCCGAAGGAAAATCTGGGAAGCATTTTCGATCCTTTCTACACGACCAAGCGGCCGGGCCGGGGCACCGGTTTGGGCCTGAGCATCTGCAAGTCTGTGATGAAAGAGCATAACGGCAGCGTCGACGCGGCCAACGCGGGCGATGGTGGTGCGGTGTTTACGGTGACGCTACCGGTGGCGGGATGAGGCCCGGTTTACTAACCAAGAGATTTCATTCGCCTACGACTGTTAGTACGACCGTGCGCTCGCGTCCGCGAACGTCGCATTCTAAATGAAAAATCTGCTGCCAGGTTCCAAGAATCAGCTTTCCCTCTGCGATGGGCACGCTGAGCGACGGTCCGAGTAGGGTTGCCTGCAGATGGGAATGTCCGTTGCCGTCGTGCCAGGCTTGTTCGTGGCCGTAGCTGCGGCTGGGTGGGATGAGTTTATCGAGAATGGCGGGCATATCTCGTTCGAGGCCTGGCTCGAACTCGATCGTGCCGACAGCAGCCGTACTGCCACGTTAAATATGTTCACGATTCCAGTTTTGATGCCGGATGAGCTCACAGCCGCGGCGACTTCATCCGTGAGGTCGTGCATGTCTCCGTGGCCCTTGGTTTGGATCGAGATTTGTTTTTGATAGGGCATTGATTCGGATCTCCGAAAATATCGCTTTGGACGCAAAATCCCTGGAGTACTCTCAGCCGACAAGCCCACTTCTCGCAAAACGGTTAGAAGTGGGGCACCCATTTTCCTTTCGCAGCTGGCTTCTAGATTGCGCGGGCCAGCGCCATTTTTGCGGCGTGGTATCCACACATGCCATGCACGCCGGCGCCGGGCGGAGTCGACGACGAACAGATGTAAATGTTGCTGGCCGAAGTGGCATAGGTCCGCCAGGTTGGGCGAAACAAGAATTGCCGGATGTCGATGGCGCCGCCGCCAATGTCACCTCCCACCAGATTGGCATTCATGTTTTCCAGACCGGCCGGTGCGAAAGTCCGCCGCTCCAGAATGCAATCGCGAAATCCGGGAGCGAAGCGCTCGATCTGATTCTCGATGCGCGCGAGCATGTCGACAGTCGAACCGTTCGGAACGTGGCAGTAAACCCATGCCGTGTGCTTTCCGGCAGGAGCGCGCGAATCGTCGAACAGGCTGGGCTGCGCCAGAATCATAAACGGACGCTCCGCGGTCTTCCCTGTCCGCACGGCGGATTCCGAAACTGCAATCTCATCGAAGCTGCCGCCGAGGTGTACAGTCGCCGCGCGAGAGCAATCGGAATTCTTCCACGGAATCGGCGCGCTAAGTGCGTAATCGACTTTGAAGACTCCGGGGCCGTAGCGAAAGCGCTGCAGCGCACTCTTGAAGTTTTTCGTAAAAGTGTCGGAGCCGATTCGGATCAACTGACGCGGAGTAACGTCGCAAAGAATGAGATTGTAGTTGCTCAACTCCGCGAGCGATTCAACGCGCGACGAAGTTCGCACACTTCCGCCAAGGCTCGACAAGTAGCTGCACAATGCATTTGTAATCGATTGAGCTCCGCCGCGGGGAATCGGCCATCCGACCGCATGCGCTGTGATCGCAAAGACCATGCCGAAGGCGCCGCTCAGCGGTTCATCCAGAGCAAGAAAAGAATGCGCGGCAAAACCTGCGAACAGGGCGCGGGCGCGATCCGTTTTGAAACGACTTGCGATCGCTTTTGCGGACGGTAGCGCGTCGAGTGCAAAGCGAGCCATCAGCAATGGATGCTTCGGAAAAAACGTGACCGGACGAAGCACCCCCGGCGCAAATTCTTGCCAGTGTTGCACGAACGGCTGGACGAGCCGGATCCACGCGGGAGCATCTGCACCCAGAGCAGTTTCGACATTTGACAAATCCCGATCGAGCACGACAGCGCTGCCATCGTCGAGCGGATGCGCAAGCGTGGCGGGAGAATAAATCCAATCGAGGCCATGAGCTCCGAGAGGCAATGACGAGAAGAATGGCGAGCCGGCGCCTAGCGGATGAACCGCAGATCCGAAATCATGCAGGAAACCCGGCAGCGTCAATTCCATCGTGCGGCATCCGCCACCCGGTGTGGATTCGGCTTCGAAAACATCGACTTTCAATCCCGCCTGGGCGAGCACGATGGCGGCCGCCAATCCGTTTGGGCCGGAGCCGATGACGCATGTTGTCAGTTTTCTATCCATGAATTCGTCTCAATCCCGCGGTTGCACCGTCGGCCAGTCGATGACATCGATTTCACCATTCGATGCGCGTTCCACCGTTGGGGCGTAGAGGCCGAGAAACTGTCTGCGCCACCACATTCCAGTCTCGCGTTTCTCGGCCATACTCGTGAACCAATACTGCCATAGCACGACGCGAATCATACGAGGAGGATTCTGGGCGAACGGATTGCCCGCGAAAAGCGCCAGCACATCTTTGTCGTTCTGCAGCAATCGCACCTCGGTGTTGGGCACAATTGGATAATCGCGCCACCCGCCCAGCGATGCAAACCACAAATTCCAATCGAATCGCGGTTGATAGGGCGCGTAGATTCCCGGCGGTTTGTTCAAAGCTTGCGGTTTAAAGCGGAATGGATACGCGATCCAATTCTGGCCGTCGTTGGAGCCCTGAAATTCGATTTCATAGCGGCCGCGCGTCATCACCGCAAACAGGCCGTAACGATTGGCGATGCGGAGCGGTTCCAGCGCGACGATCGGAGCGGTCGGAAGAGGATAGTTCGCCACCATCTCGGCTGCGGTCGCATAGAAAATCCAAAACAGCATGATCGAACTGATCGAGAGGCTCGCGACTCTCCAGACGCGGCGCAGCTTGGCGGACGTTGAAGTCTGTTTGGTGTCAGATTCTGCCGCGAAAATTTCGGACTCCTGTGGCGCAGCGAATTCTTGCGGCCTCTTCCATTTTGCCGGAAGGAATTTCTGAAGAAAACGATCGTCGAGCAATAGCACGCCCAGCGAGAGAACGAGATAATTCAGGAATGTGTAGTTCGCGGTGAGAATCACGCCGATCTCCCAGGGCGTGACGATGCAGAACAAAACAATTCTCCAGCGGCGCGGCAGAAACAACATCCAGACGAGACCGAGTTCGAGCGCAAGGGTGGCGTAAACCGTTCCGGCATGAAACCAATGCGGCAGATGCTGCACGTACCAGCCGATCCATGTCGGCAGCGGGCCGTTCTGGTAGTACTCGTCCATGGCGGTGAAGTGGCGCCATTGCGGATCGCCGCTCATGATTTTCGCGATGCCGGATTCGAAATAGATGCGAAACCACTCCCACTGCAGCAAGAACAGGCTCGCGCGCGAGGCGGGATGCCCGCGAGCCAAACGCGGACGAAATCCCGGAGGAGCGAAGAATAATGAGATGAATCCGGCTTCCAGCAGCATGCCATCGGATTGATATCCGGAAAAATCCTGAGCCGCGGCGACGAACGAGAGAAAGCAAACGAAGCAGATGGCCAGGGTTCCGCGCGGCCATAAATTGAGGAAGAGAAGAATTGAGGCGGCCATGCCCGCCCAGCACAGCGCGATAAGCATGGCGTTTCCACTCGAAAACCAGAGCAGAGTTGGCGCGTACCAGATTCTTTCCCAACTGCCGAGCGATTGCGCCATGACATGAAGAAAGTTATCGGCGGCCAGAATTCCGTTTGGACCAATCAGACCCTTGATCTGGAAGACGAGGGAGAAGAACGCGGAAAAATAGATCAGGCCGAGCGCGCGCAGGAAGAGCCAGCGCGGAAGCAGGCGGTCTGCGGCTCCATGCTGTGGATCGAAGAGCCAACGAAATGCAGAGCCAAGGCGGCGGCCCATCAGCATTCATTATAGGGAGGGCGCGACTCTTCGTTTTGTGCAGACCTCTCCGGCGTTGTCATCCTGAGCGGCACTTTTTCGGCGAAGGACCTATGCAAGGTGCCGACAGCACATGCGCGGCCAGCAAATACATAGGTCCTTCGGCGCCAGAGTCTGCGCCTCAGGATGACAAGTGACTTGGCATTTGTTTCGAGTCAGGCTTGAACTGATGTCTCTCAAACCACTCCGCGCTTAAATCTTTCCACTCTGGATTCACGGAAACAATCAATGCAATTTTCTTGATGCGCAGCCAGCCTTTGATCTCTTTTTCACGCTCGATTGCGTTGTGAACATCTTCGAAGCGCTCGAAGTAAACCAGCCGGTCAAGCTTGTATTTCGATGCGAAAACCGACCCGTTGCCCGATTTGTACTCGCGCGCTCTACGCACGAGATTACCCGTAATTCCGGTGTACAGTGTCTTGGAGCGGTTCGTCATGATGTAGACGAAATATGTTTTCGCAGAACGCATGGTACCGACTCTGCGACTTGCCGTCGGCTATGTCCGTGACAAGTAAACATGCTGGTTGTGCAAATCTCTCCAGCGTTGTCATCCTGAGCCGCAGCTTTTGCGGCGAAGGACCTATGCAACTTACCGACAGCACATGCGCCGCCGGCAAATACATAGATCCTTCGGTGCCAGAGTCTGCGCCTCAGGATGACAGGTGGTTGAGCGTATACTCATCCGTTTGCCGTTTCGCGTCTTGTTTCAGGAGATCTTTATGCGCCGCATTCTCGTCTTATTTCTAACCGTCCCTGCGCTGATCGCCTGTACGGCGGCTCAGGCCAAGCATCCGTTCACGTTTGACGACATGATGAAGCTGAAGCGCGTGGGCGATCCGCAGGTTTCGCCGGACGGCAAGTGGGTGATCTTCAGCGTGGTCGATGTCGATCTTGCGGCGAATACGAAGACGCCGCACGTGTGGATCGTGCCGCTTTCTGGAAAAGCAGGTCCCTCGACTGCGGCGAATGATTCGCAAGCGAATCCTTCGTCCTCGCTCGGGATGACAGAAGAACGGGAGATCATCAGCGATCAGGATGCGGATCGACCGCGCTGGGCGCCCGATGGGAAACGCTTTGCGTTTATTTCGACGAAGGAGGGCGGATCGCAGGTATGGATCGCGGATTTCGATGATGCGGC
>Ga0335072_10001792_pt1 | contig 34140 bp, 24 predicted proteins | sample Lox_Sample_21_FD_206725 | JGI IMG/M metagenome (GOLD analysis project Ga0335072, IMG submission 206725) | Soil microbial communities from Loxahatchee National Wildlife Refuge, Florida, United States - Lox_Sample_2.1 | ecosystem: Environmental > Terrestrial > Soil > Wetlands | place: USA... | reverse complement strand
CGCGGATGCTCGCGGATCATCGCGGCGAGCTGGAAGCCGTCAAGTTCCGGCATGCACACGTCGATGAGCACGACGGCGACGTCGTTCTTCAACAGGAACTGCAGCGCTTCGCGCGCCGACGCGGTCTTGACCAGGTTTTCATTGAGCTGACCGAGGATCACCTCATAGGCCAAAAGCTTGTCCGGCTGGTCGTCGACCAAAAGGACATTGACCTTTTCTTTCCCGGGAGATTCTGTTTTTTCTGTCATGGCCGTCGCCTCAACGATGCAGCCACATCCGCAAAGCGGAGAGCAGCTGTTCGGTATTGACGGGCTTGGCCAGATAATCCGACGCTCCGGCCAAGAGGCACTTTTCGCGGTCGCCCTTCATCGCCTTGGCGGTCAAAGCGATGATCGGCAGCCGGCGATACATCTTATTCTGGCGGATCTGCTCGATGGTCTGATAGCCGTCCATCTCCGGCATCATGATGTCCATGAGCACGATCGCAAGCGCCGGCGTCTCCTTGATCAGCGCGATCGCCTCGGCGCCGGTCGTCGCCGTGAGCACATTCATGCCGCGGCGCTCGAGCGCGCTCGACAGCGCGAAGATGTTGCGCGGATCGTCGTCAACGAGGAGCGCGGTGCGGCCGACCAGGTCCTCGTCCGACGAATTGAGCCGCTGCAGCATCGTCTGCTTCTCGGCCGGCAGGTCGGTGATGACGCGATGCAGGAATAGCGCGGTTTCGTTGAGGAGCCGCTCCGGCGACTCCACGCCCTTGACGACGATGCTGCGCGCCATGGTGTGGAGCCGCGCATCCTCCTCGGCCGACAATTCGCGGCCGGTGAAGACGACGACCGGAATATCGGCAAGTCTTTGATCTGAGCGCATGTGCTCGAGCACTTCAAAGCCCGACATGTCGGGAAGCCGCAGATCGAGCACGACGCAATCGCAGGCTTGCGTCTGCAGGGCCGCCAGCGCGTCGCCGCCGGTCTCGGCATTGACGATTTCGATATCGTCATGGCCGAGCAATTCGCGGATGCTGGTCTGCTCGGCCTCGTTGTCCTCGACCACCAGCAGGCGCTTGCGCCGCGGCTCGGCGAATTGCTTGATCCGCGACAGCGCCTCGTCGATGCCTTCGCGGGTCGTCGGCTTGTTGACGAAGGCGAAGGCGCCGCGGGCAAGCCCGTGCTGACGATCCTCATCGAGCGAGACGATCTGCACCGGGATATGCCGGGTCAGCGGGTTTTGCTTGAGCTGGCTGAGCACGTTCCAGCCCAGCATGTCGGGCAGGAACACGTCAAGCGAAACAGCGGCCGGCTGGTATTGCTTGGCGAGATTGAGCGCGTCGTCGCCGCGCGTCGCCAGCAGCGCCTTGAACCCTTTATCGCGCGCCAGATCGACCAGAATGCGGGCGTAATGCGGGTCGTCCTCGACAATGAGCAGGATGGCGTCGCCGGCCTGGATGTCCATCCTGTCGTCGGGGATCGTCTCGACCGTGCGCTCCGGCACGCCGTGCAGGCCGGCCAGTTGGACCGCCGCCGGCGAGACTATAGCTGCCGCGCTCGCGGCGTTCGTTCCGGCGCTCGGGCCGACATATTTGATCGGCAGGTAGAGCGTGAAGGTGGCGCCGGTGCCGGGCGCGCTGCGCAGGTGGATCTCGCCGCCGAGCAGATTCGCCAATTCGCGGCTGATGGCGAGGCCAAGGCCGGTGCCGCCATATTTGCGGCTGGTCGAGGCGTCGGCCTGCTGGAACGCTTCGAAGATGAGCTTCTGCTTCTCCAGCGGAATGCCGATGCCGGTATCGGTGACTTCGAAGGCGACGACAGCGGGAGCCTGGCTGAGCACCGGATGATCGGCGCTCCAGCCGCTCGAGGCCTGCGACACGGCAAGGCGGACCCCGCCTTGCGCGGTGAACTTGAACGCGTTCGACAGCAGGTTCTTGAGCACCTGCTGGAGGCGTTTGGTGTCCGTGGTGATGGTGCGCGAAAGATTGGGATCGGTGCCGACCTCGAACGAGAGCTGCCGGGTCTCGGCTTCGTGGCGGAACGGCCGCGCCACCATATCGAGCAGATTGGCGACGTAGACATCCTCGGCATCGACCGTCACCGTGCCGGACTCGATCTTGGACAGGTCGAGAATGTCGCTGATGAGATTGAGCAGGTCGGTGCCGGCGCCGTGAATGGTGCGGGCGAATTCGACCTGTTTGGCGCTGAGATTGCCTTCCGGATTGTCGGTGAGCTGCTGGCCGAGGATGAGGATCGAATTGAGCGGCGTACGCAGCTCGTGCGACATGTTGGCGAGGAATTCCGACTTGTACTTGGAGGTGAGCGCGAGCTCGGTCGCCTTCTCTTCCAGCGCGCGGCGCGCCTGCTCGATTTCCCGGTTCTTGCGCTCCACTTCGACATTGCGTTCGGCCAGCTGCTGGGCTTTTTGCTCGAGCTGTTCGTTGGTCTGCTGCAATTCGCGCTGCTGCGCCTGCAATTCGCCGGCGAGCTGCTGCGACTGCTTGAGCAGGCCTTCGGTCTGCATCGTCGCCTCGATCGAGTTGAGCACGATGCCGATCGAGGTGGTGAGCTGTTCGAGGAACATCGTCTGCAGCGCGGTGAATTCCTGCACCGAGGCGAGCTCGATCACGGCCTTCACCTGGCTCTCGAACAAAACCGGCAGCACGATATTGTTGCGCGGCGCCGTCTTGAACAAAGCCGAGGAGATCGGCGTCGCACCGTCGAGCATTTCGGTGATCAGCATGCGCCGCTTGTCGACCGCGCACTGGCCGATCAGGCCCTCGCCGAGGCCGAGCACCTGGGGATGGCCGTTGGCGCCGTCGTCGGCATAGGCCGAGAGCAGACGCAATCCGGGCTCCTCTTCGCCATTGACCTGATAGATCACGCTCTGATGGGCGTTGACCAGCGGCGTCAGCTCCGACAGCAACAGCCGGCCCACGGTCGCCAGATCGCGCTGGCCCTGCAACATATTGGTGAACTTGGCGAGGTTGGTCTTGAGCCAGTCCTGTTCGGTATTGCGGTCGGTGGTGAGCCGCAAATTGTCGATCATGGTGTTGATGTTGTCTTTGAGCTCGGCGACTTCGCCGCGCGCGTCCACCTGAATCGAGCGCGTCAGGTCGCCCTTGGTCACGGCGGTCGCCACCTCGGCGATGGCGCGGACCTGCGTGGTGAGGTTGGCGGCAAGAAGATTGACGTTGCCGGTGAGATCCTTCCAGGTGCCGGCGGCGCCCGGCACATTGGCCTGGCCGCCGAGACGGCCTTCGACGCCGACCTCGCGCGCCACCGAGGTCACCTGATCGGCGAAGGTCGCCAGCGTGTCGGTCATGTTGTTGATGGTCTCGGCCAGCGCCGCCACCTCGCCTTTCGATTTCACGGTGAGGTTCTGCTTGAGGTCGCCGTTGGCGACCGCGGTCACCACCTTGACGATGCCGCGCACCTGTTCGGTAAGGTTGGCGGCCATGACGTTGACGGTGTCGGTGAGGTCCTTCCAGGTGCCGGCGACGCCGGGCGCCTGCGCCTGGCCGCCGAGCAGCCCCTCGGTGCCGACCTCGCGGGCGACGCGGGTGACTTCCGAGGCGAAGCCGTTGAGCTGGTCCACCATCGTATTGATGGTGTTCTTCAGCTCGAGAATTTCGCCCTTGACGTCGACGGTGATCTTGCGGCTCAGGTCGCCGCGCGCCACCGCCGTGGTCACTTCGGCGATATTGCGCACCTGCTTGGTGTGTTTGGCGGCGAGCTGTTTGCCGTTGTCGGTAAGATCGTTCCAGGTGCCGGCGACGCCCGGCACCACGGCCTGACCGCCGAGCCGGCCGTCGGTGCCGACCTCGCGCGCCACGCGCGTCACTTCGGCAGCGAACGAGCGCAATTGCTCGACCATGGTGTTGAGCGTGTCTTTCAGGAGCAGCATCTCGCCGCGGACGTCGACGGTGATCTTCTTCGACAGGTCGCCGCCGGCGATGGCGGTTGCGACCTCGGCGATGTTGCGCACTTGAGCCGTCAGGTTCGACGCCATGAAGTTGACGTTGTCGGTGAGGTCCTTCCAGGTGCCGGCGACGCCGGGCACGCCGGCTTGGCCGCCGAGCTTGCCTTCGGTGCCGACCTCGCGCGCCACGCGCGTCACTTCCGAGGCGAAGGCATTGAGCTGATCGACCATCGTGTTGATGGTGTTCTTCAGTTCGAGAATTTCGCCTTTGACGTCGACCGTGATCTTGCGGCCGAGGTCGCCGCGCGCCACCGCCGTGGTCACTTCGGCGATGTTGCGCACCTGCGCCGTCAGGTTGCCGGCCATCGAATTGACGCTGTCGGTGAGATCCTTCCAGGTGCCGGCGACGCCCGGCACGTTGGCCTGGCCGCCGAGCCGGCCTTCGGTGCCGACCTCGCGCGCGACGCGCGTCACTTCGCCGGCGAAGCGGTTGAGCTGATCCACCATCGTGTTCAGCGTTTCCTTGAGCTGCAAGATCTCGCCGCGGACGTCGACGGTGATCTTGCGGCTCAGGTCGCCGCCGGCAATGGCGGTCGCCACTTCGGCGATGTTGCGGACCTGGCCGGTGAGGTTCGAGGCCATCGAATTCACCGAGTCGGTCAAATCCTTCCAGGTGCCGCCGACGCCCGGCACGTTGGCCTGGCCGCCAAGCTTGCCCTCGGTGCCGACCTCGCGCGCCACGCGCGTGACTTCGGCGGCAAACGCATTGAGCTGGTCGACCATCGTATTGAGCGTGTCTTTCAGCTCGAGAATCTCGCCGCGCACGTCGACGGTGATCTTGCGGCTCAAATCGCCGCGGGCGACCGCGGTCGCCACTTCGGCGATATTGCGGACCTGGCCGGTCAGGTTCGAGGCCATCGAATTGACGCTGTCGGTGAGGTCTTTCCAGGTGCCGGCGACGCCGCGCACCGTGGCCTGGCCGCCAAGCTTGCCTTCGGTGCCGACCTCGCGCGCCACGCGCGTCACTTCGCCGGCAAACGCGTTGAGCTGGTCGACCATCGTATTGATGGTGTCCTTCAGCTCGGCGATTTCGCCGCGCACGTCGACGGTGATCTTCTTCGACAAGTCGCCGCTGGCGATCGCGGTCGATACTTCGGCGATGTTGCGGACCTGCGAGGTCAGGTTGGAGGCCATGGAATTGACCGAGTCGGTCAGGTCCTTCCAGGTGCCGGCGACGCCGAGCACATTGGCCTGACCGCCGAGACGACCATCGGTACCGACCTCGCGCGCCACGCGCGTCACTTCGCCGGCAAAGGCGTTGAGCTGATCGACCATCGTATTGATGGTCTCTTTGAGCTGCAGAATCTCGCCGGAAACGTTGACCGTGATCTTCTTCGACAGGTCGCCGCCGGCGATGGCGGTGGCGACGTCGGCAATGTTGCGGACCTGTGCGGTCAGATTGCCGGCCATGAAATTGACGCTGTCGGTCAGGTCCTTCCAGGTGCCGGCAACGCCCGGCACCTGCGCCTGGCCGCCGAGCTTGCCTTCGGTGCCGACCTCGCGGGCAACGCGCGTGACTTCCGAGGCGAAGCCGTTGAGCTGGTCCACCATCGTGTTGATGGTGTCTTTCAGCTCGAGAATTTCGCCGCGCACATCGACCGTGATCTTGCGCGAGAGGTCGCCGCGTGCCACCGCGGTCGTCACATGCGCGATGTTGCGGACCTGATCGGTCAGGTTGCCGCACATGGCGTTGACCGAGTCGGTCAGATCCTTCCAGGTGCCGGCGACGCCCGGCACGATGGCCTGGCCGCCGAGCTTGCCGTCGGTGCCGACCTCGCGGGCGACGCGCGTCACCTCGGACGCGAAAGAGCGCAGCTGATCGACCATCGTATTGATGGCCTCCTTGAGCTGCAGGATCTCGCCGCGCACGTCGACGGTGATCTTCTTCGACAAGTCGCCATTGGCGACGGCGATGGTCACTTCGGCAATGCTGCGGACCTGCGCGGTCAAGTTCGACGCCATCGAGTTCACCGACTCGGTGAGGTCCTTCCAGACGCCGGTCACGCCGCCGACCTGGGCCTGGCCGCCGAGCTTGCCCTCGGTGCCGACCTCGCGCGCGACGCGCGTCACTTCCGAGGTGAACACGTTGAGCTGCTTGATCATCGTGTTGACGATCTCGGCCGAACGCAAAAATTCGCCCTTCAGCGGGCGGCCGTCGACATCGAGCGGCACCGCCTGCAGCAGGTCGCCTTGCGCCACCGCGGCGATGGCGCGGGTGACTTCGGTGGTCGGCCACAGCAAATCGTCGATCAGCGAATTGACGCTGGATTCCATCTCGCCCCAGGCGCCGGCGTCGAGGCCGAAGCGCACGCGCTGCCGGGTGCGGCCGTCGCGGCCGACCACTTGGCCGACCCGCTCGAGCTGCAGCGCCATCCGCTGATTGGCGGCCACGATTTCGTTGAACGTATCGGCGATCTTGCCGAGAAGGCCGACCCGGTCGCCCGCCATGCGGACGGAGAAATCGCCGACGCGCATCGCTTGCATGGCGCCGAGCAATTCGACGAGTCCGTTCGCGTCGGCGTCGCCCTTGAAGTGCTCGGAACTCGTGTCGCCGTTCGGAGAGGCGGACGGAAACGGGGGCGCAGCCGTACCGTTGGCGCCGACAGCGCCAACGGATTCCTTAGTTGTCGGCATAAATTTCTCCGAAGACCAACCGCAAGCCCTCAAGCTTACGGTAGTCGAGGACGTGGTCGTCCAACGTGCGGCAATCGGGCACAGAAGCGTCGGCCCCAACGGGGCTACGGCTCTCGAGCCGGCGAAGCCGCCCCGCCCAAAACCGTCGCCACGACCAACGCCGGCTTGCGGCGGCACGTCGCGCACCGGACGGGATCAAATCCCGCAACGAGAAGTTCCTAACTCGGCCAGCAATCCCCCTCACGACGACACCTCAATCATTTGCGACTCGAGCACAAACGCCAGGACCGTGAAAAAGTTCCGAAAAGTCGGGGAATCTCGGCATTGGACACGCCGCGGCTGCAGAAATCCTCCGCCATACCGAACGCATGACTTGGAACGATGCCGCAACTTGCGACTTGAGGTGATGTCAAAAGACGTAGCGGCTGATGATCGGGGAAATCTTGGGTAGTCGGGAAGACGTCGCCTGTTACAGGTTGTACGCCGCCAATTGCGTGGAAATCGCCGCACGCCTGTCGGATCCCGTGCGCAAGCTTTTCTTCCTGAGGATGGCGCAGGCCTGGGGAAATTTGGCTGACCGCGTGGGCAAAGCGGAGCAAGAGGGCGCGCGCGACGGTGGGCAGGACCGCTTGGCCGGCGCGAACCATGAGGTTACAGCGGCAAGGTCGTGAGCCGAAGCCGGCGCCCGCATCTGAATTCCTCCGCATTTCGCAATTCACGTCGCCATCCGTTTCGCCGGCCGGTTTCATCGACCGGCGACAGTGCTTTCGCGACGGCGCGGCTGTGGCTATTTTCAGCCACGACATGGTTGCCGTTCGCTCACCCGCTTTCCCATGGTTTTGTCCCTTGGCTGACCCTATGGACTCCCATCAGCAAGCCGCGAGCCAAGAGCAAGCCGCGAGCCAAGAGCAAGCCGCGAGCCAAGCGCAAGCCGCGAGCCAAGACGACGTCTTTCGGCTGCTCGCCGACCCCGAAACACACGGCTTGGACGACGGCGGCGACCATAAGGTCCGCCGGATCGACACCCATGCCGCGGCGGTCTTTCTCGCCGGCGACATCGTCTTCAAGGTCAAGCGTGCGGTGAAATATCCGTTTCTCGATTACTCGACCTTGGACAAGCGCAAGGCCGCTTGCCTTGCCGAGCTTGACATCAATCGCGCCTTCGCGCCGCAGCTCTATCGCCGTGTCGTGCCGATCACGCTCGAGGCCAGCGGCGCGCTCGCGCTCGACGGCACCGGCGAGCCGGTGGAATGGGCGGTCGAGATGGCGCGCTTCGACGAGAACAAGACGCTCGATCGCCTCGCCGCGCGCGGCCGGCTGTCCGACACGCTAACGCGAAAACTGGCCGCCGAAGTCGCCGCCATGCATGCGCGCGCCCAACCGGTCGAGCCGAATGCATGGATCGCCGCGGTGCAAGGCTTCATCACCGAGAATACGGCAGCCTTCCGCGCGGCGGCTCTGCACGTGCCCGGCGATTTGTTTCCGGCTCACCTCATCGATCTGCTCGACCACAAGTCGCTTGCCACCTATCGCCGGCTGCACCCCCTCCTCACCGCGCGCGGCGCGCTCGGCCTGGTCCGCCGCGGCCACGGCGATCTGCATCTCGGCAATATCGCCATTCTCGACGGCGAGCCGGTCGCTTTCGACGCGCTCGAATTCGATCCGATCTTCGCTTCGGGCGACGTGCTTTACGATCTTGGCTTCCTGCTGATGGACCTGGTCGAGCGCGATTTGGCCGGTGCCGCCAACGACGTGTTGAACGGCTATTTCACCGCGACGCGCCGGATCGAGGATTGCGACGGCATCGCCGCTTTGCCGTTCTTCATGTCGCTGCGCGCAGCGATCCGCGCCAAGGTGACGGCGGCGCGGCTGCCACTCGCCCAAGCCGAAGACCGCGACAAGATCGCGCGCGCGGCCAAGACCTATTTCAAGCTTGCGCTCGATCTCTTGACGGAGGTGAAGCCGGTCGTGGTCTGCACCGGCGGATTGTCAGGCACCGGAAAATCGGTTTTGGCGCGCGCGCTGGCGCCGCTGCTGCCGCCGCTGCCGGGCGCGCTGGTGTTTCGCTCCGACGTCGAGCGCAAGCTGCTGCACGGCGTTGGCGAGCACGACAAGCTGCCGGCGGAGGCCTATCGACCGGAAGTGACGGAAAAGATTTATCACATCTTGTCCGACAAGACGGCGCGTGTCGCCCGCGCCGGCTATTCGGCGGTCGCCGACGCGGTCTTCGCCGGGCCCAAAGAGCGTGCCGCCATCGAGATGGCAGCGAAGGCGGCCGGCGCCGATTTCCACGGCCTGTTCCTGGTCGCCGACCTGCCGACCCGCCTCGCCCGCGTCGGCGCGCGCGGGCCCGACGCCTCCGACGCCGACGCAGCCGTGGCGCAGAAACAGGAGGAATATGCAGTCGGCGACGTCACCTGGGAAATCATCGACGCTTCTGATTCGCCTGCGGCGACGCTCGGCCAAGCGCGCGCGGAGATTGCGCGGAAAGCTTCAGGCGCAACTGAAACGCGCTGATGACTCACGTCATCGCGGAAAAGACGCCACAGGGCGATGCGGATGGCCGTTGCAGGACCGCCTGAACGCGCCATGAAAACGCGCCACGAAAGTGTGTGCAACTTCACGGCAAATGTGCATAGAATCGAGAAGTGACGTGCTGGAAGATGCGCCAGTTTGATACGTGGTGCAGCCATGGCCCGCATCCTTATCGCCGATGACGACCGCGTGGTTCGCGCCACCATGTCGTATTTGCTGGGCACAAAAGGCCATGAGGTGGTGGAAGCGGCCAGCGGCCGGGAGGGTCTCGCCAGAATCGCCTCCGAGAGTTTCGATCTCCTGATCGTCGACATTTTCATGCCCGATATGGACGGGCTCGAGACCATCAAGCGGGTCTTGAATTACAACTCTGCGCTCCCGATTCTCGTGGTTTCGGGCATGACTTTCCGGTCTTCCTCGGGATCGGACGAGGCGCCCGATTTTCTCGGCATGGCGACAAAACTCGGCGCCGTGCAAAGCCTGCGCAAGCCGTTCCGGGCGAACGAGCTTTTGACCGCGGTCGAGGACTGCTTGAATGATCGGGCCGCTGCGGACGACGTCCAGCCCGATCACGGGCAAGGCAGCTTCAAGAACGGCACCTGATCACAAACGAACACCGAAGCAGCCGGGCACTGCCATGAAGCCATTGCGATGAAACTTTCGACCCGAATGGCATTGGCGATGGTGGCGCTGGTGATGCTGACGGCGCTTGCCGTCGGTCTGTTGTCCTACACCACGGTCTGGTCGACGGTGTTGCCGCGTGCGGCGCAGCACAGCGCACTGCACGTCCGCGTGCTTGCCACGACATTGGCGGCGAGCGTGCGCGGAGCGCGCGAAGACATCCTCGCCTTGAAAAAGGCGGTCGCGATCGCAGGCATCGTGCGCGCGCAGCTGGCCGGAGGCGGCGATCCCCTGGACGGCACCACCGAGGCGACATGGCTTTCACGCATCGCCCTACGCTTCGCCGCCGAGCTCGCCGCGAAATCATCCTACGATCAATTGCGCATCATCGAAGCCGGCGGCCACGAACTCGTCCGCGTCGACCGCTCCGGACCGAATGGAGCAATCCGCATCGTCCCGCAAGCGGAACTGCAGCAGAAGTCCGACACCTATTTCGCCGAGGCACTGGCGACGCCGGCCGACCAAGTCTCGGTTTCGCCGGTCGAACTCAATCAGGAGCATGGCGCGATTCAAGCGCCCTACGTGCCGGTGCTCCGTGTTGCAGCACGCATCAACACGCCCGATAACAAGCCGTTCGGCATCGTCGTCATCAATGTGGATATGCGGCCGGCGTTCAACGAACTCGCCGCCAGCGCCTCGCCCGGCGGCCGAATTTATGTCGTTGACGAGCGCGGCAATTATCTCGTCCATCCCGATCCCGACCGGGAATTCGCCAGCGAACTCGGCAAACCGCGGCGCTGGCAAAACGATTTTCCCGCCATGGCGCCGCTGTTTTTGCCGGACCGGCCAAGGTGGGCGATCCTGCAAGATGGCCGGCACGAAAAGTCGCTGGCGGCGCTGGCGACTGTACAGCTCGCCGGCGGGCCGCGGGTCGGCGTCTTGGAGGTCACCCCATGGTCCATCGTGATGGCGCCCGCGCTTGCCGTCGGGCGCTCGACTTTGTTCGCGTGCTTTGGCGCGGTTCTGCTCGCGACAGCGCTTGCCTTTCTGCTGGCCCGCTCGCTGTCGCGGCCGCTGGTGCAGATGACCCGAGCCGTCGAGGCTTTCGCCCGCGATCAGACGGCGGCGTCGCCGGCGGCGGGCGCGGATCAAGCCCCCGCACTGCCGGCGGCGGGCGGCGAGATCGGCGTGCTCGCGCGCGCCTTTGCGCGCATGATGACCGAGGTCCACGACAAGACGGTGTCGCTCGAAAAAGCCGTCGCCGAGCACCGTCGTGCCGAGGCCGAACTCGAACGGCACAGCGACCGCGAACGGCTGCTCAGCGCCGCCGTGCAGTCGTCGAACGATTCCATCGTTACGCTCACCCTGGACCACATTGTCACCAGCTGGAACCCGGCCGCCGAGCGCCTGTTCGGCTGGACCGCCAAGGAAATGTTCGGCCGCAACCTCGATCGCATTGTGCCGAAGGACCGGCCTCACGAACTGCATGACATGTTCGACACGATCGCCCGCGGCGAGACTCTCGAAAACTACGAGACGGTGCGGGTGAACAAGGACGGCAGCGAGATCCAGGTTTCGCTCAGCGTCGCGCCGATCAAGCTTTCGTCGGGCAAGGTTGTCGGCGCCTGTTCGCTCGCGCGCGACATCACCGATGCCAGCGACGCCAAGGAGCGCCTCGAACGCGAAATCGCCGAGCGGCGCCGCATCTCCGAGGTGCTCGACAACACGATCAACAGCATGGCGGATGCGGTGCTGGTCGGCGACCGCGAAGCCAATATCGTGCTCTGCAATCCCGCCGCGCAGCGCGTGATGAATATCCGCGTCGGCATGAATCCGGCGCAATGGACCCACGCCCAGGAAATCTTCATGGCCGACGGCGTGACGACGATGCCGTTGGAACAAAGGCCGCTGATGCGGGCGGTGCGCGGCGAGTCGTTCGAAAATTACGAACTCACCGTCCGCTATCCGCATTTGCCGAAGCCCGTCACCTTCATATCGACGGGCGGGCCGATCCGCCTGGGCTCGCAAGACGCCGAAGGCGGCGTCGTGGTCTATCACGATATCAGCGAGTTGCGCGAGACCGAGCGGCAATTGCGCCAGGCGCAGAAGATGGAATCCGTCGGGCAATTGACCGGCGGCGTCGCCCACGACTTCAACAACATCCTGACCGTGATCACCGGCACCATCGAGATCCTGGCGGAAGGCGTCGCCGACCGGCCCCAGCTCGCCGCCATCACCGAAATGATCGACGAGGCCGCCGAGCGCGGCGCCGATCTGACGCGCAATCTGCTCGCCTTCTCGCGCCGGCAGCCGCTGCAGCCGCGCAACACCAATGTCAATGAATTGGTGATCGAGACCGCCCGCCTGTTGCGGCCGACGCTCGGCGAAAACATCGAGGTCGAAGCGATGCTCGACGACAATGCGTCGCCGGCGCAGATCGATCCGAGCCAGCTGACGACATCGTTGCTCAATCTTGCGATCAATGCGCGCGACGCCATGCCCAACGGCGGCAAGCTCACCTTCGAGACCGCGGATGTCGTGCTCGACGAAAGTTACGCCGAGATGAACGCCGACACGCGCCCCGACGCTTATGTGATGATCGCGGTCAGCGACAACGGCTCGGGCATATCGGACGCCATCATCGACAAGGTGTTCGAGCCGTTTTTCACTACCAAGGCGCTCGGCAAGGGCACCGGGCTTGGGCTGAGCATGGTCTACGGCTTCGTCAAGCAATCCGAGGGACACATCAAGATCTACAGCGAGGAAGGCCAGGGCACCACGATCAAGATCTATCTGCCCCGCTCCACCGGCCAATCGGAACAGATGGCGATTGCGGCGCCTGCCACCCCGGTTCGCGGCGGCCATGAAACGATCCTGGTCGTCGAGGACGACATGCTGGTGCGCGGCTACGTGATCAGCCAGGTCAAATCGCTCGGCTACCGCACGCTGCCGGCGACCAATGCCGCCGAGGCGCTGGCGCTGATCGAGAGCGATACGTCGATCGACCTGTTGTTCACGGACGTCGTCATGCCGGGCGGCATGAATGGACGGCAGCTCGCCGACGAAGCCCGCAAGCGCCGGCCGGACCTGAAAGTGCTGTTCACGTCGGGCTATACCGAGAATGCGATCGTGCATCACGGCCGGCTCGATCCCGGCGTGCTGTTGTTGGCAAAGCCTTATCGCAAGCAGCAATTGGCGCAGATGATCCGCATCGCGCTCGACGGCGAAGCGGACCAATCGCACACTGCGCCGGCGACCGCGGCACAGAGACAGGCCGGTTCATCACGCTGATCGTTTTCCGGCGCATGATCTCGTCATGCGCCGGGACTGCGGTTCTCGCTGAGCACGATGCGCATCAGGTCGGCGGCGTTCTTGGCGCCGAGCTTTTCCATGATCCTAGCGCGATGAATTTCGATGGTGCGGTAGCTGATGCCAAGCTGCTGGCCGGCTTCCTTGTTGGTGGCGCCTTCGACAAGCCGGCCGAGCACATCCTGCTCGCGCGCCGTCAGCGGCTCACGGCCCGGAAAATAGAACTGCGATTTTTGCTCGCTAACGCCGGCCGCGCTGCGCTTGGCATCGGCGGCTATGGCCTCCTCGACGCGGGCGACGACGTCCGACCCGCTGAACGGCTTCTCGATGAAATCGAGCGCACCGCTCTTGATGGCATCGACCGCCATGGCGATGTCGCCCTTGCCGGAAATGATGATGACCGGCGCCGGGTGACTGCGCGCGTTCAGCTCTTTGAGAATGTCGAGCCCGGATTTGCCCGGGATGTGCGCGTCGAGAAGGATACAGGCCGGGCTTTGCGTGCGGATCGCCGCCATCAGGCTCGCGCCGTCGGCAAAGCCCGCAACCTTGAAGCCCTGCCGCGTGAACAGCATGGTCAAGAGATCGCGGATCGCAGCATCGTCGTCGACGACAAAAATCTCGCCTGGAATTCTGCTCTCGGAAGATGCGGTTGTTTCAGACATCGTCGGCGGCTTCCAGGCCAGCAGCTTTCCAGTGGCTGCGGCTTTGAATCGTAGCCGAAATTTTTGTCCAATATACGTACTTGTCCTGATCTTTGCTGCCGCCTGCACTGCGGCCGATTGCGGTGCGGCGCGTCCAGCCATGCATCCGGAACAAAGCATAGGGCAAAGGTTGCAGGATTTAAAGCCGATGGTCTGAGCGGAACAAGATCACTGGGAAAGACCGCGGCCCATCGCATGACACATGCAATTCGCCGTCCAATTCGCCGTCACTCGTGCCGGACTGCGGGTTCCCTCCCCCGCGATGTGACGCTGCAACGCAGCAGATGCGCTAAAGCCTGAACAGATCGGCGCTGCGGCGGTCCTCGATGGTCTTGAGCCGCGCCAACAATTCGGCCGCACGGCCCCCCGGCAGGCCGCTCGTGAGATTGAAAAACTTCTTTTCGACGTCCGGCTCGAACGAAGCCGCGGCGTTGCGATCGTCGCCGTCGGTCTTGTCGACGGTCAGGGTGCGGCCGTCCTTGAGCGTCACGTCGAGCCGACAGGTCGCATTTTGGCCGGCGGCGATCGCGGTCCCATAGGGGCGCAATTCGATGGCGCGGCAGAGCGCGAGAATTTTCGGATTCTGGTTCGGGCCGTCGAGAAAGGCCTGCGGATCGGCGGGATCGCGAAACAGCGCCAGCGCCACGCTGAACGGCACGCTGTATTGCGCCGTGCCGACATCGCTCGGCGCGCGGTCGGCGTGATGCGACAGGACCTTGTCGGAGGCAAAGAGCACGATGCGGGCGACATCGTCGGGTCCAAATCGGTGCTGGCGCTGCAATTCGCGAATGGCGCGCACCGGCGCCTGCGCGGTCACGTGACAAGGAAACAGCTTGAACCAGATGTTCAGACTGTCCCAACGGGTGCCGAGCCCTTCCACCAGCAGCGCCGGATCGCCGCCTTCGGCGTAGACGTCGAGGTAGCCGAACTTGCCCTCGAGCACGACATCCGGCCCCTCGAAGCCGCGCGCGGCGAGATAGGCCGCGGTGACCCCGCCCTCCGCGGCGCGCCCCATATGCAGGCGCTTCACCATGCCGCCATTGCCGGCCTTGGCGAAGGCGAGCAGGCCCGAGCCGAACGAGCCGCCAATGCCGATCGCCATCGCGGTCTTGTGCGCGCCGTTGCCCATGATGCGGCTGGCGGCAATCGCCGAGCCGAACACGCCGGTCAGCCCGGGGGCATGAAAGCCGAAATGCTCGCTGGTGCTCTTGGCGGCGAGCCCGGTGCGCAACATGCACTCGTTGCCGGCGACCAAAGCCGTAATCAGATCGCGTCCCGACGCGTCGAATTCCTCGGCGACCGCAAGCGCCGCCAATGACGCCGTCGAGCCCGGGTGCACGCCGACGCTCGGCTGCCGCAAATTGTCGAATTCGAATGAATGCGCGAAAGTGCCGTTGGCCAGCGCCGCGGCCGGCGCGCTGACGCGCCGCAGGTCGGGACTCAAGACCGTGCTGGCCGCGCCGGGGGAGGCCTCGCCGACGTGAAAGGCAAAATCGGCGACGCTCTTGCCCCAGGGCAAACTGCTGCCGAACAGCGCGACCGCAACGGCGTCGATCAGACACGCTTTGGTGATGGCGATCACCGGAGCGGGAATTTCGTCGTAGCGCAATGCGGTCGCGAATTCCGCGAGCCTCTTGGTTTCACCGGCCATGGCGGATCAATCTCTTGCCAAATTTACGCGAGGGTTCGAGGGTTATTGTCAGCGGTCCGAGGTCTGCGGCTTCGTGCATAACCCGGCCGGAAAAACCGGTGCCACGTTTCCGCGACGCGCGCCAGTCCGGCTAGCCCGTCTTCTGATCGTCCGCCCGGCCGCCATTGGCGCGGCTCTCGCGCAAACGGGCGCGCAGCAATTGCCGGCGCAAATCCAAGGTCTTGCGCCGATGTATGCGCGCAACCCTTTCGGCGCCGTCCGCGTCGCGCGCTTCAATGGCCTGCAGCAGATCGCGATGCTCCTTGAGCGCCTCGGCGGCCCTGCCCTCGATATGCAGGAGCGTCGAGGTCTGTATCTGCCGCACATGCTCCAACAGGCTTTCCAGCGACTGCAGCAGACGGCCGTTATGCGCGGCGCGCCCGACCAGGCGGTGGTACTCAGCGGTGAGCGGCCGCAGCGCGACCACGTCGCCGCGCTGGCCGACCGCCTCCATGTCGTCGAGCAATTCGCGGATCTCGCCGATCTCGTTGGGCGTCGCGTTCTCCGCCGCAAGCCGCGCCGCCATGCCTTCCAGCGCCTCCCGCACATAGAACAGTTCGGTGAGATCCTGCTCGCTGAATTCGCGCACGATCAGGCCGGAGCCGGAGCGCTCGACCAGCCCCTCGGCTTCGAGCTTGCGCAAGGCTTCGCGGACCGGCGTGCGGCTCACTTTCATCTCGTTGGCGAGCGCATCGCTGCGCAGCCGCTCGCCCGGCGCAAGATCGCCTTGGAGGATGCTCCGCCGCAGCGCCTGATAGGCCGCATCCGCGGTGGTCGCCGCGCCAGATTCTTGCAATGGTGCGCGCAGTGGCATTTTCCTGACCTTTATTCTCTCATCTCTTTGTTCATCGTGTATCGCTCCGCGGCGTCCGCGCCGCCTCAAACCGTCGCCGCACGCTGTTCGCAGCTACGTATAGCCAAGCCAGCGCCAGTAGGTCGCCGCGAAGACCAGCAGCATCAGATAGGCGATGACGGTGAGCACGATGCCGACGCGGATGAAATCGCGCGCCTCGAAGGTTCCCGTGCCGTAAGCCAGCATGTTCTGCGGGCCGTTGATCGGCAGAATCCATCCGACGCTGGTGACAAACGACAGCAGCATGGTGACGCCGGCGATCTTCTGGGTCGGCAATTGCGTCTGCTGCAGCATGCTGATCATGACCGGGATCATCGTGGTCGCCATCGCCGCGCCGGAAGCGAAGCCGAGATGAATGACGATCAGAAACAGCCACAGCACCGCGAGGATGGCGAAGACCGACAAATGCTGGACATCGAACACGGTGACGACATAGGAGGCGAGCCAGGCCGCCGCGCCGGTCTTCAGAAGCGCGGTGCCGAGCCCGACGCCGACGCCGAGCTGAATGAGGATTCCCCACGGCACGCGCGCCTGCACCTGCGGCCATTTCAGGACGCCGATCCGCGGCAGAAACATCAGCGCCACGGCGGCGACCGCCCCCGAAGACGAATCGAAGTCGTGCAACTTATTTTCCGTGGCCCAGAACCCGAGCAGCGCCAGCGCATAGATCAGGAGCTTGATCTCGTCCGCGGTCATCGGGCCGAGCCGTTCCGGCGTCCGCGCGATGCCGCTTTGCGCGGCCCCCGCTTCCTGCGCGGACGCTTCGTCGGCTTTGGGCGCCATCATCCGCATCAGAAGAAAATACATTGCGACGCTCAGCGCCGCCGAGAACGGCGCGCCGACGATCAGCCAGTCGATCCAGGAAATCCGCACATGGATGGTGCGCTCCATCAGCGCGTTGACATAGACGTTCTGCGCCGCGCCGGTCGCAATTCCCATCGCCCAGATCAGCGACAGGTAGCAGATCGCCATCATCAGCATGCCGGCGAACCGGCTTTTCTTGTCGATGCCGAAGGCCGCGATCAGCCCCAAAATGATCGGCGTCAGACAAGCGACGCGCGCCGATGCGGTCGGGATGAAGAAGGCGAGCACGGCCATGACGATGATCGTGCCGATGAGAATGCGGCTGCGGCTGGTGCCGATCAGCGAAATCACCTTGAAGGCGACGCGCTTATCGAGCCCGGTGACCGCCATGGCCGCGGCAATGACCAGCGAGGCCGCGATCAATGCCACTGCGGGATTCGTAAAGCCGTCCAACGCCGCCCTGAGCCCGGCGCCGGTGCCGAGCATCCGCTCGGGATGGGCGGGATCGGGCGCGGTGCCGAGCAGAAAGGCCATCAACGCCATCAGCATGATGGAGCTCGCGGCATATTCGACGGCTTCCGTCATCCAGATCACAACCGCGAAGACGAAAATGCCCAGCATGTGCTGACCGGCGACCGAAAGCCCCGCGGGCTGCGGCATCGCGACAATGGCGGCAAGCGCGGCGACGCCGACCAGCAGGCCCCAAAATCGCATCGGTGATTTTTGCACATCGGCTGCGTGGCCCGCGGCAAACGCCCCCGCAACGCCGGATGCAGCGACGGCGTGCTTGGACGACGCCCGATCGAGGGCGGCGGCTTGCTGCGTGTCCGACATTCCTTCCCCCCTCCCTTTCCTCTGTCCCGCCGTCCCGGTTGGTCCCGAAACAGCCGACATCCGACGGCGTTCCGCCGCCAGCTCCCAATTTCAACGTCCCTCTCTAGAAAGTATAGTTATTAGTCGCCTGAAACCAACGATTGGTGCGTCCGGCTCGGCGCCTATTCGTGCCTCGAGTCCGTTGGCGCTGATTCCGTTGCCACCGCCCCCGTTGGGCGCGCGACACGGCGCGTCACCGGGCGGTAGCTGAAGGCCGTCGGCACGAACAGCGAATGGATGCCGGCGCCGCCGGCGACAACGATATTGATGTCCTCGGGCCGGTCGGCAACGCCGATGTGATCCGGATCGCCGACCTCGGCGAACCAGCGCGAGCGGCGGTGGCGCAGGCCTTCGACGCTGCGCTTGGCAAAGCGCGACAGTGGAATGCGCGCGCGCTCGAATATGGCGTTTTGGATCTCCGTCTTGCCGAGGCCGTCGCGCGCAAAAGTGCCGGCATGTTCGGGGCTCACCACGAAAAGCGGCCCGGTCGGGAAAATGATGTTGTTGTGGCCGAGCGCGGTGGCGGCGCCGATGAAATGTTCGAGGATGTCCTGCCCGGTATTGCAGCCGTAAGTGAAGATATTGTGCGGCGCCGAGGCGCCGATCGCGGTGACGGTGCTGTCAGCAGCCGCGAAGCCGGCGCCGACATGGAACGGCGTCCAGGGACTGTCGGCCTCCGCCTCGGCGATGCAGGAGCTGAATTTGCCGGCTTGGCCGTGGGTCGCCATGTCGGTTTCGCCGGCGATGTCGCCGCCGATATTGCGCAACACCAGCTGCACCGCGCGGCCGATCGTGGCATTGGCGCGCACGCCCTGGCCGAACACATTGCCGCGGGCATTGATGCCGAGCTTGTCGACGATCGGTCCGTTGACGATCAGCAGCGGGGCCGTGGTGTTGGTCGCGGTCTGGATGCCGTAAAGCTGGCAGTCGTTGTCCAGCAGCGCCTCGATCGCGGCGAGCACCACCGGGAAATAATCCGGCCTGCATCCGGCCATGACCGCATTGATGGCGATCTTTTCGATCGTGGCATTGCGCCAGCGCGGCGGAATCGGGCCGATCTGTTCGTTCGCATCGCGGCCCGACGCCTCGACCATGGCGGCGACTTTGCTCAGCGTCGGAAACACCACCGGCAGGCCGTCGGTCCAGCCGCGCGCGAACAGCATTTCCTGATCGTCATTGTCGTTGGCGCCGTCGAAATGATCGAGCGTCCGCGCCGCGGCCGAGGTCTTGGTGTCGGTGGTGAGTTGCTCCACCAAGGAAGCAACCGCGGCATCGGCGCGCTCGGTCACGGTCTTCTGCGGCGCGGTATGCATCGGATGCGGAATCTTGACCAGCGGCAGATCGTACAGGCCGCGCCCTTCCGCCTGCTTGCGTGCGGCTTCGGCAAAGGCGGTGCTGAACACATTGACGGTCGGGATGCCGCGCCGCTCGATCTCGACCGCGTCGGCCACGTTGATCGAGGTCGAGGTGCCGCAATCGCCGAAACACAGGATCACGGCGTCGCACTGCGACAGCCGCGACAGATCGGCCTCGCTCAAACGGTCCTTCGGCGCGAGCTTGCGCACGATCGGGCCGGGCACGACCGCAAATCGGTCGCCGAATTGATTGCATAGCCGCCGGATGAAGATATCGGCATTGCACTTGCTGTTGTCGACAAAGCCCAAGCGCTTGCCGCGCACGTCCGCCAAGCGCGGCGCGCCGGCAATCGCCGGTGGCCGATCGGCTACCGTTGGTTCCAACAGATCCAATGCCATCACGAGCTCCCCAAAAGTTCGTGGATAATGTTGGATCCAATATAATCCAGGTGCTGACAGTCCGTCAAATAGACCTGTGGAAGGCGCGGCGGCTTTTGCGCGCCGACGACGCGGCCCGGCGGCAGAACGCGCGCGCGGAACTGGCCGTCATTGATCGGCAGAGCGAGCGCGCGGAGGTGTGAGGCACTTGAAGGCCACCCGGCAGGACAAGCGGCCCGCCGTCTCGCCGGAATTGCAGAAGGCCACGACCGGCTTCGGCACTTCCGACAGGTCGACTCCGACAGGTCGACCTTCATGCGGTCGCACGCGAACGGCTGTGGTGACGCCGGTCTCGATGCCGTCGACCAGCCGCGCCGGCGTGGTCAGCGTCTTGCCGAAGCTGAATTCGCCGGTCTTTTCGTTGAACGCGGCAATGCCGGTGAAAGTGCCGCCCCTATCCGCCGACAGGCGGAGCCGAGCGGTCTGCGCGTCCACCTGCTTGAAAGCCAGTCAAGCGCAATTCTGCTTCGACCCGGAAGCGATGCGTCAACCCCAAGCCACATTGGCGCCGGCAATCTGCTCTGCTTTTTCAGCGGGCAAATCGGGCGACCACAATTTCGCCTGGTAGCGCCGCCCGGTCACCCGGTCGGCGTCGCGCGACACCAGCCACAGCAGCGGCGGCACCATCGCGTCCGGTTGCACGAGCTGATCGCGCGCCGCGACGTCTTCCTCCGGAATCATCCGTGTATTGGCCGGAGCACCGGGAATGAGAACGTTGACCGTGACGCCGGTGCCGGCAAGCTCCTTCGACCAGATGGCGCTCGCCGACTCGATGGCGGCCTTGGACGGACCGTAAGGCGAAAAGCCGGCCTTGATCATCGTCGTCAGGCTCGTCGTGATGTTGATCACGCGGCCCCAGCCGCGCGCGACCATCTGCGGCGCGACCAGCTTGGTCATGCGAAACGTGCCGAGCATGTTGATGTCGAGCACGCGCCGCCAAAACGACTCCTCGATCTCGTAGAATTTGAACGGATTGTCGTGGATATGCGGGGTCACGACCTCCATGCCGATGGCGGCGTCGTTCACCAGGATATCGACCGCGCCGAAATTCTTGCGCACGTCCGCGACGGCCGCGCGGCATTGATCGGTATCGGTGACATCGCAGTGGAGCGGATGCAGCAGCGCGCCATTCGGCAGCGCCTCGCCGGCGAGCGTTTGCAGTTCGGCGGCGCTCGACGGCAGGTCGCAGGCGGCGACGACGTGGCCGGCTTTGGCGAGCCCCAAGGCCATGGCACGGCCGAGACCGCGCGCCGCGCCGGTGACAAGAGCGACCTTTCTCGCCGCGGTCTCAGCCATGGTCGCTTCTCCCTGCTTTGCCGGCTTTCATTTTCGGTCCCGGTTTCGACGGTGTTTCGCCACGGCCGCCGCGCCGCGGCAGGGCGGTCCGCGCGGCGGCATCGACATGCTTGATCGCCGCCGCCCGCGCCGCCTTCGGATCATGCGCAAACAGAGCTCCGGCGAGCTTTTTTAGTTCCACCAGACTGGCGTGCCAGCGCTTGTCGTTCTCGCGCGAGATGCTGCGCAGCTGATTGATGCGATTGCTGAGATGATCGAGCAGATCGCGCACCACCGCGTTGCGCGCGCCGAAGCAGATCGCGTCGTAAAACTCGTGTTTTCGCTCGAGGATCCTTTCGAAATTCTTCGAACGATAGGCTTCCTCCAGGCGGCAGAGCGCGGTCTTGAGCCTTTCCACGTCGAGCGCGTTGGCGGTCCGCGCAAATTGCGCCGCGACCAGACCTTCGAGCGCGGCACGGACCTGATAAATATTGACGGCGTCCTCTTCACTGATTTCAGCGACGATCAAGCCGCGCGGCACCGCGACGACGAGCTTTTCCGCCTGCAACTCGCGCAGCGCCTCGCGCAGCGAGGTGCGGCTGACATTGAGCTCCTGACACAGATCCTTCTCGACCAGGCGCTCACCCGGTTTGAGCTCGCCCATCTCGATGGCCCGCCGCAGCGCCGCGATGATCTTGCGGCGCAGCGGCGCGGCTTCGAGTTTCAGCGGGACCAGCGCGGCGCGAGCGGCTTCATCGTTCATGGGATTGCCTCAGTGCAGGAGTTGCGGACGTGATTTTGCGAACGCGATCCCCGGACTCAAGATGATGTTGATCAGCGGCGGCACCGCGAAGACCAGGAAGAACCCGGTATAGGAGATGCCGAAGCTGACCAGGTAGCCGCCGAGCACCGGGCCGACGGCCCCGCCGAGGCGGCTCATGCCCAGGCCCCAGCCGATGGCCGAGGCCCGCAACTCCGTCGGAAACAGCTCGGCGACGATGACGTCGAGACAGGTATAAGTGGCGATGGAAAAGAATGTAAGCCCGAAGCCGAGCCCCATCACGCCGGCCGGACTGGTGGCAAAGGCAAAGGCGACGATGAAGGCCGAGGCGCATACCCAGAAGACGACAAAGGCCCGGCGGCGGCCGATCACGTCGAGCAGCGCGCCCATCACGATGGAACCGATCATCGGCCCGGCGCTGACGACGAATGTATAGAGATAGGTATTGTGCAAGGTTATGCCGCGGCCGACCAGAAGCGTCGGCAGCCATTGCGTGATACCTGCGGACAGGACCGCGAGCATGAAATACATGATGCCGAAAATGATCGTCGACTTCAGCCATTGCGACGACATGAGCTTGAGCCAATTGGAGCGCGAGCGCGGGAACGATGCGACAGCCGCCTGATCGAGCTTCACGCCCGGCGAAATCTCCTGCAGCACCCGGTTTGCCTCGGCGAGACGCCCGCGCGACAGCAACCAGATCGGCGATTCCGGACCCGTGAACAGCAGAAATACGCCAAGGATGGCGGGCACGGCGCCGAGGAAGAAGAAGGCGCGCCAGCCGAAATCGGGAATGATGAACAGCGCGGCGACCGAGGCGACGATCCAGCCGAACAGAAAGCAGGCAACGACCGCAGCGGTGATCGCGGCGCGATTACGCGACGGCATCATCTCGAACACCCAAGCCGTGGCGATCGGGATGACCCCGCCGAGCCCGATGCCGGTAAGAAACCGCAAGCCCACGAACGACTCAAAACCGGGCGCGAAGGCCGCGGCCGCAGTAAAGATCGAATAGATGATGGTGCAAAGCGCAAAAGCCCGCTTCCGTCCGATCAGGTCGGCCAGATAGCTGGCGCCGATCGAGCCGACGAACAGGCCGAGAAAGCCCGCCGATATCAGGCCGCCCAGCACCCGCGGATCAAGCTGCCACTCCTGGCGAATGAGCGGCGCGGCATAGGCTGTCGCCTGAAAATCGTAGCCGTCGAAGATCAGGCCGAACGCAGCGATCACGATGACCTTGAAATGAACGGACTTCAGCTCGGCATCGTTGACGACGCTGATGACCGAAGGACTTGCGGTCGAATGTTGGCTCATCGTGCGCTCCCTTTCATTCTTTATTTTGCGTTTTCTTCTGTTCGGACCGTCGATTGATTCAGGCCGAATTCACTGCTCGCAGCTGCTTTGCCATCCAGTCCGCCGATTGCGGCCGATAGCTGTACGGCCGGTTGTGGGCGACGTGATTCCCGTCCTCGATGACCAGAAGCTCGACCGGGCCTTTGATTTCGGACGCCAGCCGCCGTGCATCTTCCGGCGGACACAGCCGGTCGAGGCCGGCGGCGATGATGAAGATCGGGCATTCGATCTTTGCGCCGATGCCTTCGAGCGAGAGCCCGAACGCTTTCTCGCGCGCTTCGGCGTCGCTCTTGCTGTGGCTGCGCGCGACATAGGCGGCGCGGGTCAATTCCGGCAGCTTGTCCCACAGCGCGCCCCAATTGTAGGGACCGCAATTGGCGATCGCGGCCTTGATGCGCTTCTCGAAGGCGGCGGAGCGCGGCGCGTAGTAGCCGCCGAGGCTGATGCCCCAGATGCCGAGCCGTTCGGCGTCGACATCCGGCCGCTTCGCCTCGAGCCAATCGATCACCGGGCCGACGACGTTCTCGTAATCCGGGCGGATCGGAAAATCGTATTCGGCCTCGCCCTGCCCCGGGCCGTCGAAGGCCAGAATGGCCATGCCGCGATCGAGGAAGGTCTGCTGGAACGTGACCAATTCTTCCTTGGTGGAATCGAGGCCCATGGTCATCAGCACGATCGGCGGCTTTTCGACATTGCGCGGCTTGCGCAGCACGCCGGCGAGATGCTTGCCTTCATACGGGATCAGCACGCGCTCGCCCGGCGGCTCCATGAACGGCAGCGCTTCGGTGAGACAGGCGACGGCTTTGCCGTGCGCGGCCTTCATCTGCGCCATGTCCTGCACGAACAGATATTTGGCGAAGTGATAGGTCGCCGCGGCCCGCAACAAATGCTCGCAGGCGCTGGCATGCTGCCGGGCGGCCAAAGCGGCGCGGCCGCGCGCTTCGTGCTCGCTTGCGCGCGCCGACCAGACGCGGCACCAATCGTCCCAACTCTGTAGCGACGACATCACATCCTTGAAGTCGCTGAAATTGACGCCGTTGACCGTGAAGCGCGGACCCCAATGGGCCGCGGCATTGGCAATGCGCGGGTCTTTTGTTTTGACTTCGGCATCCATCGAACCCTGGCACTCCCTTCACCTGATCTGCGCCGGCGCCGCCTGCCCCCGCTGGCGAAACCGGCTGGCGGCATCCTTCTAACCTTTGTCATACTGTATGACAATACGATTGACAGGCAGACTGGCCGTCGACTTAATGGCCCGCGCGGAAAACAGGCGCGGCGGACGGCTTTGGTCTTCCGCGAGTAGTCTTTAAAAGATGACGCCGCCCGGTCCTCTGGGGCCGGCCGGCACGGAAACGCCAAGGGCTGCGAAAGCGAGATATGTCGGGCAAGTCATTGGGCGCCGCAGCGTCGAGCCCGGAGCTCTCCGGCGAACTGATCGGGCAGTCGGTCCCCCGCGTCGAGGACGCCCGGCTTCTTCGCGGCGAGGCCCGCTTCATCGACGACATCGTGCTTCCGGATATGCTGCATGCCGTATTTGCGCGCAGCCGCTCGGCGCATGCGCGGATCAAACGCGTCGATACCGCGGCGGCCAAGGGGCTGCCGGGCGTCCATGCGGTTCTGCTTTATGCCGATTTGCGCCCGCATCTCACCTGCGACCGCATTCCGCTGGCCCTGGCGGCGGCGGCGGTGAAGTTCGACGCCGAGCCGGTCTGTCTGGTCGATGACGAAGCCTGCTATGTCGGCGAGCCGATCGCGCTGGTCGTCGCCGATGACCGCCGCACCGCCGAAGACGCGGCGGCCTTGATCGATGTCGACTATGACGAATTGCCGGCCGTCACCGATCCGCGCGATGGGCTTCGGCCCGGCGCGCCGCGGGCGCGGCTCGACTGCCCGGACAATCTGACGGCGGAGCATGTCGTCAAATACGGCGACGTCGAGCGCGTCTTTGCGCGTGCGGCGCATCGGATCCGCGACGAATTCCGCATGGAGAAAGGCGGCGGCTTTTCCATCGAGCCGCGCGGCGTCATCGCGCGCTACGACGCCACCGAGGATCTGCTCACGGTATGGGACGGCACCCAGACGCCGCATCGCGCCAAGACGGTGATGGTGCAGACGCTCGGGCTCGCCGAGCATCAGCTGCGCGTGATCGCACCGGATGTCGGCGGCGGCTTCGGCCCAAAGGCCGTGTTTCATCCGGAGGAGATCGCGATCCCGGCCGCAGCCTTGCTGCTGCGCCGTCCGATCAAATGGATCGAGGACCGGCTGGAGAGTTTCACCGCCACCGTACAGGAGCGGCGCCAGATCTGGGACGTCGAAGTCGCTTTCGATGCCGAGGGCCGGCTCGGCGGCATTCGCGGGCGGATCTATCACGATCACGGCGCGAACGTGCCGTACGGGGTCGCGCTGCCCTATAACGGCATCACCAACATGATCGGGCCCTATGTGCTGCCCGCGCTGCACCTCACGGCGTCATTGTGCCTGACCAATATGGTGCCGGTGGCGCCGACGCGCGGCGCCGGCCGGCCGCAGGGCACCTTCGTGATGGAGCGTGCCCTCGACCGCATCGCCAAGATCTTGAACCTCACGCGCGACGAGGTGCGGCGGCGCAATTTCATCGCGCCGGAGCGAATGCCTTACGCCACGCCGATCAAGCAGCGCGACGGCGGCGTCATGACCTATGACAGCGGCGATTACCCGGAATGCCAGCGGCGCGCGCTGCAGGCGGCGGACTGGCACGGCTTCGAGGCGCGCCGCGCCACAGCGTGGCGCGAGGGCCGCCTGCTCGGCATCGGACTTGCCAATTACGTCGAAGGCACCGGCCGCGGACCGTTTGAAAGCAGCGCGATCCGCATCGGCCCGTCGGGGCAGATCATCGTGGCCTCGGGCGCGACCGCGCAGGGCCAGGGCACCAAGACCATGCTGGCGCAGCTTGCCGCAAGCGTATTCGGCGTCGCGGCCGACCGCGTCCATGTCGTCGACGGCGACACCGCCGCGACACCGCTCGGCCTCGGCGCCTTTGCCAGCCGCCAGGCGGTGACCGCGGGCAATGCCGCCTATCTCGCGGCGCAGAGCGTCGCGGAAAAGGCCAAGGCCGCCGCTTCGGTGATGCTCGAAGCCGCGCTGGAGGACCTGGAACTGAAAGACGGCGATGTCCGCGTCATCGGCGTGCCGAAAATGAAAAAGAGCCTCGCCGAGATCGCGCGTGCGCTCGGCGGACTGCCGGGCTTTGCGCTGCCGGGCAATCTCAATCCCGGCCTCGCTGCATCGTTCGATTATCAGCCCGCCGGCATGACCTATACCAACGGCACCCATATCGCGGAGGCAGAGGTCAATCCGATCTCGGGTGCGGTGAAGATCCTACGCTACACGGTCGTCCACGACTGCGGCCGCATGATCAATCCGATGATGGTCGAAGGCCAAGTCCGCGGCGGCGTGGTTCACGGCATCGGCATGACCCTGTTCGAGCTGATGCGGTTCGACGACAGCGGCCAACCGCTGACCGGAACGCTCGCCGATTATCTTTTGCCGACCGCCGACGTGGCGCCGCGCGTCGACATCCATCACATGGAATCGCCCTCGCCGCTCAATCCGCTCGGCGTCAAAGGCGCCGCCGAAAGCGGCACGATCGGCGCGCCGAGCGTCATCGTCTCGGCCATCGAGGACGCGCTCCGCCCGCTCGACCTGCGGATCGCCGAACTGCCGATCCTGCCGGCGCGGCTGCGCATGCTGATACGCGAAGCGCAACGCACCGCCGCACAACGACCGGCGCAGCCCGCGTGAAGCCGTCCGCCTTCACCTACCACGCGCCGAAGACGCTTGCCGAGGCGCTCGATCTGGCGGCGACGCTCGACAATGCGCGCGTGCTGGCGGGCGGGCAATCGCTGATGCCGATGATGAATTACCGCGTGGTGCAGCCCGAACATCTGATCGATCTCGGCCGCATCTCCGAGCTCGCTTTTGTCGAAGACACGGTCGAGGGTCTCAAAGTCGGCGCGATGACGACGCAGCGCACGATCGAACGCAGCGGCGTCGTGCAAAAACGCTGTCCGTTGCTGATCGATGCCCTGTTTCATGTCGGCCACCAGCAGACGCGCAATCGCGGCACGATCGGCGGCAGCATCTGCCATCTCGATCCGTCGGCCGAACTGCCGGTGACGGCTTGTGCGCTCGATGCCGTACTGACGGCGGCGAGCAAGACCGGCCGACGCGAGATTCCCTTCGCGGATTTTCCGGCAGGCTATCTGACCTCGAGCCTCCAGCCCGACGAAATCCTGGTGCAGATCGATTTCGGCAAATGGCCGGCGCGCGCCGGCGCGGCGTTCGAGGAATATGCAGTGCGGCCGGCGGATTTTGCCATCGTGTCGGTTGCGGCCCGCGTCGCGCTGAACGAAGACGGCATCATTACGGAGGCGCGTCTTGCTGCCGGCGGCATCGCGCCGGTTCCGACGCGCCTGATCAGCATTGAAGCCATGCTGAAGGACGAACGCGCCAGCGCGGCGCTGATCGAGAGTGCGGCAGCCGCCGCCGCAGCCTTGCCCGCCGCGGGCGACGACATGAATTCTGCCGACTATCGCCGGGAACTGGCCGGGCATCTCACACAGCGCGCACTCAGCAAGGCGCTGCAGCGGGTGCGGCCATGAGCACGCACGACATCTCCATTACCGTGAACGGCAAGATGCACAAGCGCAACGTCGACTCGCGCCTGCACCTCGCCGATTTCCTGCGCCAGGAGCTTGGGCTGACCGGCACGCATATCGGCTGCGAACACGGCGTCTGCGGCGCCTGCACTGTGCTGGTCGACGGCGCCACCGCCCGCGCCTGCCTGATGCTGGCGGTGCAAGCCGACGGACGCCGCATCGAGACCATTGAAGGTGTCGCGGCGGCGGATGGGCCACTGCATCCGATCCAGGCGGCGCTGTCACGCCACCACGGGCTGCAATGCGGCTATTGCACGCCGGGCGTCGTGATGACGCTTCTGGAACTGCAGCGCGAGTGCGGCGGCGAGCCCGTCACCGAAGCCGACATCCGGCGCGCGCTGTCGGGCAATCTGTGCCGCTGCACCGGCTATCAGGGCATGGTGGACGCCGCGCTCGAAATTCTGCCCGGCGCGCACACCAAAGCGTGATGGCGCGGCGCGCCTGCCGGCGTCCAAAGGCTGCGGCGGATCCCAACACGGATGCCTATATAATGTCGGCAAATTTGCTATGCTCTCCGCAATTTCCAGCTTGGCACAGGTGACGCAATGACAGCATCGACGGAACGTGCGGTTCTCGCAGGCGGCTGTTTCTGGGGCATGCAGGACCTGATCCGGCGCCAACCCGGCGTGATCTCGACCCGCGTCGGCTATTCGGGCGGCGATGTGCCGAACGCGACCTATCGCAACCACGGCACGCATGCGGAGGCGATCGAGATCGTTTTCGATCCGACCAAGACCAGCTTCCGCACGGTGCTCGAATTCTTCTTCCAGATCCACGACCCGACGACGCGCAACCGCCAGGGCAACGATATCGGCACGAGCTATCGTTCGGCGATCTTCTATACGAACCCGGAGCAGAATCGCATCGCCGAGGACACCATTGCCGACGTCGAAGCCTCGAAACTGTGGCCCGGCAAGGTGGTGACGGAAGTGGCGCCGGTCGGCCCGTTCTGGGAGGCCGAGCCCGAGCACCAGGATTATCTCGAGCGCTATCCCAACGGCTATACCTGCCACTATGTACGGCCGAACTGGAGACTGCCGCAGCGCAAGGTGATCACGGCGGCCGAATAATCAGGCCGGAGCGCGCTCGTCCGCGTCGGCATGCAAGGCCGACCTGGCTGAATTGGCGACGTTGGTCAGCGCGGCTTTGCGTGCGGCTCCGACATCCCGCCCGGCGATTGCGGCAAGAAGGATGTCGATCTCCTTGATGCTCTGCGCCTGCCGCTCGCGGCGCTGCAGCGAGCGGCGCCGCAGCCCGGAGGTGCGCAGGATCAGCCGGCTGATGATGTCGAAGGCGATCGGATTCCGTGCTCCGGTGCAGATGCGATCAAAAAAAGCGCGCTTGGCCACCAGCATGCGGTCGACATCGGCGGAGCGATACGCGGCCTTCAGGCGCTCGCCCGCCGCCGCCAGCGCGGCAATATCGTCCGCGCTCGCCTTCTCGATGAACTGCTCGACGACCAGCGCCTCAAGCGTGCCGCGGATGCGGTAGGCGTTCTCCGCGTCCGCCGGCGAAATCACGCTCACCGAAAGGCGCCGTGTCGGCGAATAGGAGAGAATGCCCTCGGCCTGCAATTCGCCGAGCGCTTCGCGCAGCGAGGTGCGGCTGACCTTGAGCTGCTCGCACAATTCACGCTCGACCAGGCGCGCGCCCGGCTCGAGCACGCCGGTCTCGATGGCGCGGCGCAGCGCCTCGATGATGCGGCTGCGCAGCGAAGCCTGCGGCTCCTGCAGCGCGGTGAGGCGGGCTGCGCCGCTTTTTCCGACCTTGGATGCGCGAACGGCCTTGTCCACAGGGTCACCTCGCTCACGTCGTCGTTGCGGGGAGCAAAGCGACGAAGCAATCCAGAGGCGCGGTGCCGTTCCGGATCGCTTCGCTCGCAATGACGATCAGTGTGCTCATCACACCACGGCCCAGACGCTATTTGTACGAACACGCCTCGCCGGGATGTTCCAGCGCCCGGCGCGCCATGACGAGAACGAGATTGGCGCGATATTCGGAAGAGCCGACCAGGTCTTCCAGCATGTCGCCGGGGTCGATCTTGCAATGCGCCACCGCCGCCGGACCGAAATCTTTTGCCAGCGCTGCTTCGAGATCGCGCAGGCGGAAGACGCCGGCCGATCCGGCGCCGGTCACCGCGGCGCGCGCCGCGGCACCAAACTTCGCGACAAAGACCGCCGCCACGGCATAGCGTGACGCGGCGCTGCGAAACTTGGCATAGCCGGCCTGATCGGGAACCGGAAAATCGATGCGGGTGATGATCTCACCCGGCTCGAGCGCGGTTTCATAAAGCGCAACAAAGAAATCGTCGGCGTCGATGCGGCGCCGGTCGGTGACGATCGTCGCGCCAAGACCAAGCACCGCGGCCGGATAATCCGCAGCCGGATCGTTGTTGGCGACCGAGCCGCCGATCGTGCCGCGATGGCGCACGTGGCGATCGCCGATGGTGCCGACCATGCCGGCGAGCGCCGGAATGGCGTCACGGACGACGGCGGATGCCGCCACTTCGGCGTGCGTCGTGGTCGCGCCGATCGAAAGAATTCCGTTGTCGCGCTTGATGCCGCGCAAGCCCGGCAGCGCCGCAAGATCGATCAGGTCGGACGGCCGCGCCAGCCGCTGCTTGAGCGCGGGAATCAGCGTGTGGCCGCCGGACAAATAAGACGCTTCTTCATGCTCGGCGTGAAGCGTGAGCGCCCCTTCGAGGCTCTGCGGCCGGTGATAGCGCGTCGGATACATCACCATGACATCTACTCCGCACCGGCCAGGACCGGCGCTTTGTCGGCGGCGCCACGCTTGGCGGCGGCGACAGCGAGGATGGCCTTGACGATATTGTGGTAGCCGGTGCAGCGGCAGAGATTGCCTTCCATCTGCTCGCGCACGATCTCTTCGGTCAGCGGCGCGGGATAGGTGTCGACCAGATTGACCGCGGCCATGATCATGCCCGGCGTGCAATAGCCGCACTGCAAGGCATGCAGGCGATGAAACGCTTCCTGCATCGGGTGCAGGGCGCCGTCCTTTTGCGCCAGACCTTCGATGGTGGTGACCTCGCCGCCTTGCGCTTGCGCGGCGAGCACGGTGCAGGACTTCACCGACTTGCCGTCAAGATGCACGACGCAGCAGCCGCATTGCGTGGTGTCGCAGCCGACATGGGTGCCGGTGAGATTGAGATGTTCGCGCAGGAAGGTGACGAGGAGCGTCTCGTCGGGGACGTCGCGCGAGACCTTGGTGCCGTTCACAGTGAGAGTGACATGTTGCATCGTTGACTGGCTCTTTATTTTTGTCTGCGCGTGATCTTTTCGGAAAACCGGTATCCGCTTTTCCGGATCATGCGCTACGCGGCCTTGTTGCGCTTCTTGAAGACCTGGATGGCGTTCCAGATCTTGACCGGCGTCACCGGCATCTCGATCTGCGGATGGTCGTAATCGGCGAGCGCGTCGTCGATCGCGCTCGTGATCACGGCCAGCGCCCCGGTCGTGCCGCCCTCGCCGCCGGCTTTGACGCCGAACGGGTTGGTCGGCGACAGCACTTCGACGATCTCGCTCTTGAACGACGGCATATTGTCGAAACGCGGCATGCCGTAATCCATGAACGAGCCCATCAGCGGCTGCCCCGAAGCGGGATCGATGGCGCATTCTTCCCACAGCGCCTGCCCCACCCCCTGCGCGATGGCGCCGTGAGTCTGGCCGTGCACGATCAGCGGATTGATGCAGCGGCCGACGTCATCAATGCTGGTATAGCGCTTGATGTCGACCGCGCCGGTCTCGGGATCGACCTCGATTTCGCAGAGACAGGCGCCGTTCGGGAATACCGGCGTGTGCATCTCGTTGTCGCGGCGCACCCGCAAGCCGCCCTGCAGTTCCACCGGCAAGCCGCCCTGTTCGGCGAACGTCGCAAGCTCGAACCAGCTGATCGTGCGGTTGCTGGACGCGACACGGAAAAGGCCGTCTTCGAATTCCGCTTTGTCGGCCGGCACATTTTCCAGATGCGCCAGAAGCGCCTTGCCCTTGGCGATGAGATCGACCGAGCCAAGCGCAATCACCGTGGAGGCATGGCGCATCGAGCGGCCGGAATGAGTGCCGCCGCCGGCGCTGACAATGTCGGTATCGCCAAGCGTGATCTTGACCTGCTCGAACGGCACGCCAAGGAGATCGGCCGTGACCTGCGCGAAGCTCGTCTCGTGGCCCTGCCCCGCCGGCTGGGTGCCGATGACGATCTCGATCAGGTCCTTGCGCACGATCAGGTCGGCGCGCTCCTTCGGCGAGCCGATCGAAGATTCGACGTAATTGGCGAAGCCGAAGCCGAGCAGCTTGCCGCGCGACTTCGCCTCGGCGCGCCGCGCCGGAAAGCCTTTCCAGTCACCGAGCGCCAGCGCGCGGTCCATATTCTTTTCATACTCGCCGCTGTCGTAGATCGAGCCGACCGCATTGGTGTAAGGCATCTGCTCGGAACGCACGAGATTGCGGCGGCGCAACTCGAACCGATCGAAGCCGATCTGGCGCGCCGCCTTGTCGATCAGCCGCTCGATGGCATAGGTCACTTCAGGCCGGCCGGAGCTGCGATAGGCCTGCGTCGGCATGGTGTTGGTGAAGACGGCGCGCGCGTGCAGGGTCGCGATCGGAATATCATAGGAACCGGTGATCAGGCCCGAGCCTTTGCTGAGCGGCGACAATGACACGCAGCGCGCGCCGACATTGCTGAGATTGCCGGCGCGCATCGCGAGGAAGCGGCCGTCCTTGTCGATGGCAAGCGAGACCTCAGTCACGAGATCGCGGCCCTGATAATCGGTGAGAAAGGCCTCCGACCGCTCGGCGCGGAATTTCACCGGCCGGCCAAGGAGGCGCGAAGCCCACATCACCAGGCCGAACTCGACGAAAGAGCGGTTGCGGGTGCCGAAATTGCCGCCGACGTCGAACGACAGCACGCGGACATTCTTCGGATCGACGCCGAGAACGGCGGCCAGTTCCTGCTTCTGCCGCACCGCGCCGCCCGACCCGGCATAGATCGTGTAGCGCTGCGTGACGGAATCGAAATGCGCGAGCGCGGCGCGCGGCTCGAGCGGCACGCCGGTGACGCGAGCGACATGCGATTTCATGGTGACGACATGCGCCGCCGCGGCAAAGGCCTTTTCGGTGGCCGCGGCATCGCCGAAGAACGTATCGACGAGAATGTTGCTCGGCAGATCGTCCCACAGACGTGGCGCCCCGGGCTTCGCGGCTTCCTGCGAGTCGGCGACCCAAGGCAGAACTTCGTATTCGATCGCGACCTGCTCGGCGCCGCTTTGGGCCTGTTCCAGCGTTTCGGCGACCACCATGGCCAGGGCTTCGCCGACATGCCGCGCGCGATCGGTCGGCAGCAGCGTGTGCGCGCCGGAGAAAACCTCGGTGTCGCCCGGGCCGCGCAACTTCATGTCGTATTTGGTCGACGGCACCGGATTGTGCGGAATGGCTTTCAGGCCGGCCTCGGCGCAGTCCGCGCCGGTATAGACGGCGAGCACGCCGGGCATTTGCAGCGCCGCGCTCTTGTCGATCGAGACGATGCGGGCATGCGGATGCGGCGAGCGGACCATCGCCGCAAAGACCTGCCCGGGCAGGCTGAAATCGTCGGAGAAGCGGCCCCTGCCCGTGATCAGCCGCTGGTCTTCATTGCGCGGGACCGGCTTGCCGACCGACTTAAATATTTGTTCTGCCAGCATAAAAGCGCCTACTCCCTGCGATCCCACGCGGTGTAAAATGTATTATGTAATACAAATTAATCCCGGCGCCTGCCGGGGTCAACTGCGACACGGACGGCATCAGTGCGGAGAAACTCGGTCCTGCGCCCTTTCCGAAGCCATCGGTCTTTTTCGATTTTCGGCGAGCCCCCTTTTGAATTTACCGGGCAGGCGGGTTAGCGGGTGCGCGCGATAGGCGATTCGCTTTCCTTGCCAAATGGGCGCATGCTTCGATCATCTTCGATAGCAGCTTTATCCAGGCATCGGTGGCTGAGAGACACGTCGCGCTCCCACCTGCAAGGCAACAAGGAGTGCGATCATGACGATCACACCCTTTCTTTCGAGCCAAGCATTTTCGCCCGAAACGGTTCAGACCATGTCCAACGTGCTGTTGCGGGCCTGCGACCGCATTGGCTTGGTAGATCGCACAGATGCAGCGGCCCAGCTGGTAGCTGAGAAAATCATCTTCCTTGCGCAGACCGGCGTCCTGGAGCCGGAAGCCCTTCTCAAACGCACGCTAGAAGAATTTAACGTGCGCGATTGAA
>Ga0335072_10001791_pt1 | contig 34140 bp, 45 predicted proteins | sample Lox_Sample_21_FD_206725 | JGI IMG/M metagenome (GOLD analysis project Ga0335072, IMG submission 206725) | Soil microbial communities from Loxahatchee National Wildlife Refuge, Florida, United States - Lox_Sample_2.1 | ecosystem: Environmental > Terrestrial > Soil > Wetlands | place: USA... | reverse complement strand
GCTTGCAGATGACATATAGACTGACACTTGATGGACTTACCTCTCATCACAGAGCGCTCAGGGAAAGCGAAAGGCAGAGCAACCAACTCCGATACCTGTCAACCCTTTTTCCACCTGCAAGTCACATGTCATGTTCCGCTTGTTGCTGATGTCCCGAAACAGACTCTCTTAAAAGGCCCGATTCAACCACGAGGAACAATAGTAGAGTACCTCGGTGATCTGAGGAGTGCTGGTGCAAGCACAGCTGGTTATGGTGGTGGCATCTGTCTTGCCTTCAGTGTGTATGAATGGATTGTACTGTACCCGGCTTAGAACTTGAAGCTTAGGGGAGTACGACTCAATCTTCAGCCCTGAGATTTCATTAATTGTAATAGGAGAAAGTAGGCTAGTCCATTTCCAGCAAATCTTGCATACTACTACTAATCTCTTCTGCATCAGTGCTTCGACGCCGAGGCACAAACCTCCACCCAGTCCCCTCATTCTCGATCGCAAAGCTAAAATTCCTGGTCTTCCGAACCATCTGAGAAAGATTCTCCATTCGTCCAAAGCGACCTCTGTGTTTATCCGTAGGTCCGGCGAAAATCAGGGCAATGGGACTCGATTTGAAAGTGGTGAGCTCCTTCCTTTGGGTCAGATACATGGTGCTGAGCAACAAAATCAACGTCAAGCACGGCAGTGATGCCGGCAGGATGAACCACAGCCAGTTCACCTGGGTATAAGCCTGGTACTCTTTCACGTCGCCAAAGACAGTATTCTCACTTTCGTCATTCATACTGTTCGGTGCACGCCAACTGCGCAAATGATAAGTCATCGCAAGGGCAAGGTTTTCCATGCGGGCGGCAAGGGTGCCGGCTGACATCAATACAGCAAATAATTCCATTGTATCGCTCGACGGAATAGAGCTATCGTTGCTTCCACTGACTGAACCAGAGAAGAGCATCCAAAAATAGTTCTGCAATGAGACTGCACTGTTGTAGGACATGCAATACGGGCCCCCAGGTATCTGGCTCGGATTCGAAATCCAGTCGGGCGTCCCCGGGGGAAGGGAGCTGGTATCAGTCCAAGTAGACATGCATTTTTCGTTCAAAGTGCCATTAACCACTGAAGAATTGTAAGTGTCGATGCTCAGATAGAGAATGCATTCCATGGCTTTTACATCGACATCGCCGCCTGCGGCTCGGGAGATGATTTGGAAGGTAGCCAGTTGTCGAGGAATGTTTGGAAAAATCATCGCACTTGTGCTGTAATTGTCAGAAATCAAGATCATCGTCGTAGAGTTCAGCAAGGATTGCTGTCCATTCAAAGCAGGGCCATCGTTGGGAAGGAAGAAGGTGCAATTCTGCGACAGCTTCTCTTCAGGGCAGGTACTCTCGACGTGAGAACCGACGTTGCTGCATTTGCTGCGAATAGCTTGTGTGTGTACAGGAGGCCACGTGCATTGGCCAGTAGGACAATTAGGTTTGATTGCGAATGGAGTGATATCGGAGTTGTAGAGGCCGGTCATTATCGCCGCGGACATGCTAGGAGCAATGCCTTTGACGTCCTCTTCCTCTCCAGGGATCCACTCATCATATATGCTGTTTCTACCAATCGTCGCTGATACATCCTTGGTGATCTCCTTGGTGGGGAATGTGACGATCTGCTGTACAGATGTGTCGTTGAGAAGGACCAATATGAAGAGAACGGCACCAAGAGATGCCCAGCCTCGACCACGTTGAAGCCAAATTAGTGGGAGGCTGCCAGCAATACCACGGCTAGCTGTGTTGAAGACCTCGAGGTCGTCGAGTGGTCTTGTTTGCCTAAACCAAACATAGCCAAGCTGAAAAATGGCTGATGAAACTGCTACAACAACGGCGATGCGCAATACAGTTGCGAAGATCGAGAGTAGGGAGTTCAAGGTCAAGTAAAACGGCCAATCCCTTAGCAGTTGACCATTGTGCAGGAGGAGAATGAGAAAGATTGCGAGAGTGGATAACAGAGCCACCAACGTTGAAGTAAGCTCCCACAGCCACACCTGGGGCCGGAGTTTCAAGTAGTAGTACCTCAATGCTCCGGTCACCCCTACCGTAAAAGGTTGCATGATTGGCTTGCAGGTTTCTGATTCTTGCAAAACTTGCTGTGGGTTCTGGTCGAGGACTAAGGTTTAGCGATGGTAAGGATTCTTGCCCACCGCTCTAGTACTATTTATCGCTCGCACATCATCCAGATGCTTAGTAGTACTCAAGAAGGCTGTCATACAGCCTTATGCCAATGATTTGCACATGGGGTGGCGTAGATCTCCCCAAGGGACCCGTCTATCCCACGCACAGCCCCTACAACTCACACGTGACTTTGTGCTCGGCCATCCGGCGGTGCATGGAATACAGGTCAATTTGAGGACTATAAGTAGCCTTTGGTGAGAAGACGCAGCGAGCGGGCAGGTTGCCCTGCGAACCAGGCGAAACCGCGAGGCTGGGGATACTAGCGTCAGACCTGCGAACGGCGTTTCCCGAAATCCGGAATTTTGAGACAACGAAATCTCTCTCAGCAAATGACATCTGCGCACAGGAGAAGGTCACAACAATGGGTGCCGGTCTGTTGTAGTACTAGTGTCCTTTCGTGTCCGCTTAGTACCTTCCAGCCTCCTCCAGTCGTCTTACAGCTTGGGAAACTTTCGAGAGGATTCTCGGCTTGTTGATCATGGACACGTACCACTGTGGCCGTGTGGTCGCTGGCAATTTACTACTAGTAGCATCGCCGAGGCAGCTTCATTTCAGGTACTCCCACTCGTCAACATCACCTTCGTTTGATTGATTCGTTTCCTACATTCGTTCCCTGGTTATCGCCCTACAGCAACCTGTCCACACGCCATGCGTCTTTCGATCGTTTCAATCGCTTTGGTTAGCTTACTTGGTCTTGGCTGCTTTGCCCAATTCGGCGGCTTGCCATACTGCGCTGTGGGTTTTCTCCTCAACTCTGCCATAAACAGTTCTGTGCTGACGATTTCTTTGAAGGAGGAAGCCGGCTTGAGTGCCTTGGGAGCTACCGGATGTCATATCCCAGACTTCCAATGCATATGCAGCAATCAAACCTACATCGACTCCCTAGAGCCCGCTTTCATGGCCGACTGTGACCCACCTGATGTTACGAGTAAGTTACAAAGAGCGCATTTATGTCTGAAGGTTTCTGACCTATCATCTAGGAGCACTGCAATTTGCCTCGAGCTTCTGCAGCCAAGAAGCCCACGTAACCATTACCTTCGCCACGCAGAATAGTAATGCATTCCTAGCTCCAACTACCTACTATTCAGTATCGACTTTAGAAACTGCTGCACCGAAGTCCACCTTGGTCTCTCCGCTCATAACTACACCGCCCTTTTCGCCATTATCAACCTCTCTTTGGACCTCACCTCCCATGCTTCCGGCCTCATCGTTAGAAACTCCAGTCTCCTCTGCGAATCTTTCCTTTTCATCTACAATTTCTAGAGATACTCATAATACCACGAAAACAATGACCGGGTTTACAACGAGCACTCCGAGCAACCCACCCACAACGTCTGTGGTGCTTCATGGAGAAGGAGTTTTGGGCCTTCACTTCAGTTATCCAGTCGTCCTCTGTATCATGGTTATTCATGTACTCTACTGGTAACCTTGCATGCCAGTGGTTGGCAGAGCCGCGAGCCTGAAAGAGGGCGTCGCCGAAGTTGGCCAAATGCCAAGTTAATATGGGTTAATGTGCTGAGACGCTTGTCGACGTGAAGAGAGAGCACCACCGACGACATTCCACAGATATAGAAGAGCAAGCGCTGAATCGCATCGCGACTTGAAGTTCCTACACATTGATATGAAGGAATGAACATATTTTCATCTCTCCAACTCTCCAACCATCCAACTCTGAGGAGGTAATGCGGCATGTACTATTAGCATTCACGGGATAGGGTTACCTCCTACCAGTACAGTCTGCTTCCACCATCATTTCCCAATAAAGGCCATCTGTGACCTTTACCCTAGCCATGCCAGCACAGCATTGCTACCACTACTAAATCTTGCACTCAATCAGGCCGTTACGTACTTCATGGCTATGCTTCAAAGGCAGTGTCCGATCCCTCATAATTGCTTACTCCACTCTCATGCATCAAAGAGATTCCCAGGAGATCGTACACCCCTGTTCCACAAGTGGCACAACATGTTGCGCGACGATCTCCTTGGATGTCAGATACATCCTGGCCATGCCTTCTATATTTCGATTGCCAGCTTGGGTATACAACACTTGGAGAAGCCTTACTGCGCTGTCTGAATTCATGGTTATCAACGGTCATTATTTGCAAAGTCCAGATGGCTGGCTTCGCCTATGATAAGCTAGTCGAGTGTTTCTGACGACGTTTGAGGTTCAGAATTGACTACTATCGTATCAGAAAGGCATTAAAGGCGTAGATACTAGGCCATGCTGCTTTAAGCCAGGACTTACCTCTTCGACTTGGGTCAAATTGCTTGTTGAGATCACTGGACCGATGCAGCTCCTCAAGTTGAAAGACACACTGCATGAGCCCTCCAAGCTTGACGTCTGTCTTTGTTTCCATCGCCTGCACAATACAAATCAAGTTCGGCGGTGTTCCTTTGCTTTTGGTATCGGAAGATTGATTGAGAAACTGAATGGCTCGGTTCCAATCCATCAACAGGTCATAGAGTTCAGAAAACTGTAGCCGCTTCTGAACCTCTGGATCCACAATTTTGAATTCATAGTCGTAGGGAATATCACGATGCCTATGCTGTCCGTCCCTCGTGGACCGACTGAGCAATAGCGTCCATAGTAGCAGAGTTATTCTTGTAGCCTCCAGTTTCTTCGTGTCGAACAGGTCAGAGTCGGCATTTGATTGAAATGAGGCAGAGAGTAGATAGTAAAGCAGTGCTATAACCGTGGAGAGGATCTTTCTCATGATCGGGCCTGAACAGTCGCGGCTTTTCCAAGCATATTCCAGCATCATGGTGCATTTTATCAGGTGGTGGATATATTGAACCAGCTCCTTTGGAAGTGGAGTCTGAGATGTCAACAGAAGGGCGTAGTCAGCTTGGCGTTCCAGTTCGGCGTCACATACAGCGTTCGGCAATACAACGGTTGTTGGCTCGGTCGGACAATCCAAAACAGGAGCTTCCAGTGTCGCCACCGCGCGGCCGAGGTCTGCCCGTACGATGGTTCTCAGAATGCCTGGCTCAACAGCGGCAAGTCCACCTCTTTGCTTGATGAGAAGTCTCGCCGCTCGAAGATGAGCCAGCGACGCAGCATAGTCTTGCAAGAACTTCCCACAGACGGCCATGACCACAATAGTGTGCAATAAGTCTGACCTGGAAGACTCTTTGTCCATGCTTTGCACTCGTGCTCGGACTGCAGCTATGGCGTTATGCAGATAGAATGTGCTGGGCGGCAGTTTGCGCTTCCAAACACCGGCCTCAGCACGCTCGATATACGCAGCAGTACACGAAACCAAAGAGTACAAACGCGCTCTATCGGCCATGCAACCCTTGACAATCTCCAAGGCCTTGTAATCCACACCTAAGCGGGCTGAAGCGTAGGCTTTACCTGTCCAAGAGGTTGGATGTATGCGTGCCAGGTAAAACTGAATAATATCGAACATGCTGGAGTCGACCTTTACTGCTGCGCAATCAAAGGGGTCCAAAGCCTCGTCCTCCCCGCAGATGCGCGGGGCAATTCTCGAGCTCCAATCTGGTTTGCGTGCGGATGCGTCGGACGCTTTGGTGTCGTCGTAGTTTGAAGCATTATGTTCGGCTGATTGGCACTGGGATGATGATCCATCTGCTGTGGCGCTCCGCCTCTTCCAGCCGACAACTGCGGTGGCAACCAACGACTCTTTCAGTGCACGCTGACTTAATCCGGCTTTCGTAGCTCTGGCCTGGACCTGAGCGTGGGAGTTGATGGCAGCGGCTTGCGCGATTGACGCTCGTCTGGAGCGTTTGTAGGACTTGACATCTGTGTTGACCCAGAGCAGTCTAGGATCTGACATGGTGTACACAAGCAGCTTCTACTCAGAACCAGGTATGCACCGCGGCGATTAGAACCTAATGGATGTCAGAACTTTGGGCCGGATTTATGTCTTCGGTAGGCACTTAGGCTCGTAATCCGGCGATTGACTTTGTGTCAGCAGTTTGCAGCGGTAGATTTAACCGTGTCGGCTTTGCTCGAGGTGACCGCTGCGCGCTGTTTTCAAAACCCGACACAAAAATTGGCCTGCCAAGGTATGACCTCACAGCAAACACCCCCACAGCGACCTCCCCCCAACCACAAAACCTAAGAAAGAAGAAACTGCTGGAGTCACCGCTACACTCAGACATAACAATTTCTCTACCTTAGTTTGTCACCAGTTTCAAGATACAACGGAACACCTACCGCGCCTAACAAATTAGGCACTGATGACGCTAAACTAGGTGAGAAAAAGAAATTTCTCTAGGCATGTCTTAGGTACAATTTATAGCCCTATTTATCTTTCCCCACCTAAGATGATCCGACGAAAAACCGGAGACGTTAGACTCAGGAAAAGAAGCGCCATCGAATGAGATGCAGGGTGGGTATTTCCGAACAGTAGATGAAATGTTGGAAATTTTTCGGGATACCCTGGATTGGAAACAGGTGGCGAAACAATGTCAGATATGCTGTCAACACGCACCCTTTGCGTAGAGATTTGCCAACCAACATACCTCACAAGGGTGCCATTTGGTGCTTGACACCCATTAAGGCAATGGCAATTGTATGCTCATCACCGAAAAGGAATTCGCGTTGAGACCCATTTGGGCTATCGGAGAATCTGTCATCATGCACGTCGGCTAAAATGCCGGCTTATGCTATGGTGGCGTGCGAAGGTCCCTGGGCAGGCGAATGGTAAAGGATTTGGACCTGGAGTGGTGGGGCTAAGGTGGAGAACGCTGAACAATTTGCAGCTATTGGTGACGACCGCGCCAAGGATAACATGACCTCTTCTACAACGCCTGTAGACATGACCCTCCCAGGCAAGGTAGGGCAAGCGTGAAGGAGGCCATTTACAATCGGTGAACCAGGTGATGCCCTTACGCAGGGTGCGCCATGGCACCTCTGAAGCATTGGTATTGTACAATTAAGGAAGGCGGAGCGGCAGTGATTTCACGTTAGTCACAATGAGAAGGTCCCCGTCTCATGCAGAACATCCGTCGCGCCGGTTTGAAGTTCAGAGAGCTTACAGAAAGTTGGGCATTAGGAGCTGGGATGAACGTCAGGCTTCTGATAAGCCTAGGGATCAGGGATGATACAGGATGAGATTGAGTGGCGAGAGAGACTACCAGAACCAATTCCAGAACGCATCCCCCGATCACAAACCCCTGATGGTCTGAACGCCAGTAGTAACTGCGGTACCAAGTAGAGTGATAAGCCCGATGTACTGGAAAGACCCACGCTGTCTCAGCGAAGGATCACCAGTCGAGTAGCCCAACGCATAGGCCACTCTGCCTGCCAACCAGATGACTCCTCCCACCGCGCTAATGATTGGATAACGAATCCCGCCCATTGCCAAAAGCGCCAAGAAGGTTGGATATGTCTCCAGGAAGTTGCCCTAGCACGTTTCATAAGCATAAGCAAGGGTCCAACGGGCACTCGGGTAGGGGTGAAAGACATACGTGAGCCCGCTGTGCGCAGTTGAACTGCTTCTTCTTGAGATCCTTGCTTGCTTCGTCGTGGGAGCAGTATGCGTTGGGGTATGGGACGTTGGCAGCTTTACGATACTTGCTCACCTGAAAGAGACACTGTCAACCCATCACATTTCGCAAATTAAAAGGGTGCTGGTGGGAAATACATTGACGCCATGCCATGACGCGACTAGAGCTGAGCTGCTCGCAACTAGGATGACGTAGCCGTATTCCTTTGGTAGAACTGAATCGAACATTTTTGTCTGTTGAACCAGAACGAAACAATAAATCTAGTTTAGGTAGCTGTCTCAAGGGATACGAAACAATCAATGGCGACTTTGATCGAGCATGAAGAGAGGAAATTTTACTTTGTTATGAGGTTGGGCTAGGCTGAAAAGTTGACATTACCTCGGGAAATTTTTAGGCAATTTCCCGCCGGAAGATGTAGCTTCCGGCGCCCCGGCGCACGTCTCGGAATCTGCCTCAGTTACCCAGGTCAAAACATTTCATGCAATTGTACGGGTCTAGAGACGGGAGACTTTGGGGAAGATATCTCTCATCTCTAAGTGAACAATAACGCTGAAAAGCATGAGGAGAAAGAAGTCTCGGCAATAAATGGAGGGGTTTACGCCAAGACTGTAGACCCTGAAAAAGGATGACGCCCGGGCCAAGTTCGTTCACACGTCGTCCGCGGCCGCTCAGCGCTACAAGGCCAGAAACACCACCGAGCACACAGGGCTGAACAATCAGAGCGAAGAACGCGCAACAACACAATTTGGCAAAGCTACAAGCATTGGCGTTGAGTACGAGCTGCACTGTGATGCCTCACTTTTCTGACAAGTGCAGAAAGCGGCTAGTCTGGGTTATGCATGGTCCTTTTCGCATCACAGCCACTGATCGGGCGCAAAGAGTAGAAACAAAGACGGAGCAATCCTGCCAATTGCTGCATACGACGATGTTAGCAGTACCTGCGAATTACCTAATACAGGATCAGTTGGGTACTTTCAAAGACGCAAGCTAAATCTTGGTACTTATACAGTGTGCTGACCCACATCGTGCATCATTTCTTCAATGGCACAAGCGGGTGCTCACTTGTGACCAGAGGGCACAAGGGAAATGTCGGGCAGCATCTGCTTCACCAAACCGTTGCAACGAATGAAAGAGGCATGGCTTCCCATGCCCCCCTCATCTGCGCCTGCTTCCAGAGGTCGGTCAGGAGTCCCACCTACTGCAGCGGAGTGGGAACAACTGCGATTGCTATTCACCAGACTTTATGTTGAGGAAAATACGACATTGAAGGAAATCCGTCAAACCCTTGCCCGAGATCATGGCTTCCATGCAACGTTCGCCACCACAAACAAGGGTTCTTCTGTCGTGTTGCTAATTTCATGCAGAGAACGTATGTACAAAAGCCGGATCACGCAGTGGGGCATTGGGAAGAACAACAAGGTCTCGTGGCTCAGTTCTAGACTACTTCTTTTAGGGGCAACCCCGCTGATTCTGGTTCTTATAGGAACGTGACCTACTTCATCTTATTCGCAAAGCGCGCAAAAGGATCGCTCAAGGCAAAGCTTCATCTCTCCGTGTGCGAGGCCGAAAGAAGACCTTGAGGGAGGCCCTTCAACATTTCAAGCGAAAGCACGGGTTGGATGAGATGCAGATCAAGGAGAGGTTACCGTCGTCACCTACACCTTCAGTCGTCAGTTGCGACACTCTGCTCGATCGTGCAGAATATCGGGAAGAGGACTACCATGTTTCTGGCGTACACGGGCACAGTGTAATTCCCAGTGCGAGTCTCGAAGAGCAAGACAATGGACCTGAGCCCTCTCAAAGGATGGTAAAATTTGGCGAGGGTCCTGCTCGGTCGCCGTGCTCAACGTTTAGCATGCCGCCAGGGACCTCAATGGTTACATTGCACCATGTCTATGATTGGCAAGGTGGACTTCGCCTCAACCCATCTCCGTCTACTCCTCAACAGATGCTGCAGATGCAGCGCGTTGCCTTCAGAACCAAGGTCTCCTGCAGCTCTTTTCTGGACAAAGGCAAGCTGGGAGAGGACAGCTCCGTTAGCGTCAACAATACCTACGCCTTCCCTTGCTTAATGTACAACGCTGGTGCTCATAGCGTCGTCGGTCGACTTGATATCGCCATGCCATACTACGACGCAGCAGCGGCTCTTGTTATGAGCCTCCTCAAGTCTCAGACACCACTCTGTTTAGTGCTTGTCTATCAGTTGACCTGCTCTCGCCAAAGGTTAGGCAGAGAACCCAATACAAGCGCAATGCTTCGATTCATCTCCGAACTGACCTCCGATCGCTTTGCCAAGTTTCATCCAATTGTACAGCTTATCGAATCGATCCTAGATAATCCACTCCCCAGAGACGAACTCTCTGAATTGAGCGTTCGTCAAGCCCTAATGGCCTTTGAGAACAGCTTCGGGTTCGTGCATGGTTATACCCAGGAAACCGCCTATAGACTCTGCCAAACTCTGATGAACCGGGGGGCGCATTCTGAGGCGACTCTCCTGTTACGGAAAATGGTAGCGGCCCATGAAGTTCTGTCGGGAAAGTGCTCCTATGATGTGTGCTGGACATTGATGGCTCTTGGTGATTGTCATCTGGCGCAAGGAAATCTGATCCAAGCCGCTCAGGTATACAACGACAGCGCAGAACGAGCGCGCTCGCCCTCGATCTACCAGAGAGATCATATTCGCGTCCGATACTATCAATGCACTGCAGAGTTATGGAGGGTACGAGGCGACTTTGAAAAAGCGGAAGTCATGGCTAAGTTGGGCATAGATCTTGCGTCACAAGCGTTTGGCCCGGAGGACTACAGAGTCATTGGCATTCGGGGAATATTGTCGAAGATCGAGCAGCAAAAGTATTCCAGTCATTGATATCGTTACATCACAGATCACCGCATACAACATTTCACAGATACCAAGTAGGATCCTTCAGTGTCACTTTTGAGCTCATCCTGCCACGCTCCATCCGAAGGTGAACTCTCAAGCCATCTCTAGATGATAGATCATGGCCGCGAGTGGATCCTTCCTCTGAGGAAGCTTGTTGGTTATAGGCACTTCTCAACCTGTTATTTCTACCATTTGATTCTGTTCTGTAGAAATCGTAGGGCAAGTGGAACGCCAGGATCAACAGCCCAGAGCTCCTTTAGCAGACGCTAGCTGCATTGGAAGATGCCGCCTTATACACCAACCAAGGACGCATGTCGAGGGGTTCAAAATCCTCCAGAACTATCCAGAAACCCCAGGAATGACTGGATTGTTGTTATATCTCCTGTAGTGTAGAAGGCGATTAGTGCCCCGGTCGCGGTGGCTGCCGTTGTATTCTGCAGCTTCTGCCCTGGAAGGAAATGGTGCGGGAGGCAGTGCAAGGTCAGGAGCCTGAAGAACAGTACGGAGAGCAACTGATGGATGAGGAGCCTGCGGCAAGCAAGGTCAGCTTAAGCTTCATCTACAGGGTCTGGAAAATGGAGGTCGAGCATCTTCACCTTATTGTATGATCAGAGCTTGCTTGACAAGATCGGACAAGTTTGCAATCGAATCTAGCGCAGAAGGCTTGCACTTACGAAGGAAATCGGGTGGGGTTGGCTGATTTGGATTCATTGCTGTGGTGATATGGGTGTGAGAAATATGCTTATCCCCGAAAAGTGTGCAAAAGCGGTTTCTTCAGACAGAATCGGATAAAACGTAGCGATAGTTTGCCCAACTCTTTGTAAAGGTCCGCTGGCATGTAGACAGTTGTGTTTGGTAATGTCTGATTTCGAAAATGTGATGGTTGGTCTAGAGGGGACATTCAACACTGTTAAGAACAGCCTCTATCACAGTTTCTGGTGTGACACCATCAAGCAGCTCCTGGACTGCATTCAGATCACTCCCATACTGCATACTTCGCTCTCTCTCTGGAGGAGCAATTTGTATGCGGTGTGGGTAGATCTTCTTGGCCGCAAGGGCTACCAACGATGGCGTAACATAGTCCACGCCGTGAATTGGGGCCAAATATCTTTGAAAGTCAGTCGAGATGTAATTTTTGCCTTGGGAACAAATACTGACTTCGACAAGGCTTCCAACAGAACTGTAGCATATGGAGTTACACCGCCAGCAACGCCTCGTTCGATTCTCAGGAAGACGACAACATTCTGCATATATGCCCGAACCTCGGGTGATATAGTCGCGGCTTCGCCTAATTCGCGAAGCTTCTGGATCATCTATGGGGGATTAGTCACGAATATACAAGGCAAGGACTTTCTTACCTGAGAATCGATGAACCTGGCACCAGTTCCGGCTTTATTTTCTGACTTTTGGAGGTTGGAATAGCTCGAGCCTTGCTCATCCCACAAATAACTGTCTCCCATATCCTCGAGATTTGGAAAGCCGTCCTCTACATCATGACGGTGTGAGATGAAGATACGGTCACACTTGAGCCCATTAGCTTCATATAGGTGGAAGCCAGAATTATCGGCAAATAGCATACCAAGTGCTTCATGAATCTTCTCTCCTTCGAACTGCTCGGAACAATGGCAAGGAACACAAATTCGTCGTGGGCTGCATGAACGGTGGTGCGGCTATAGATACGGCGTCGGCGAATAAGCTGGAGAGTCTCTGGTGAGCTCCACTATGTCCTCAAGGAAAGGTTGGATTACCTCTAGAGCCTGGGTCTGAACCTCTTCTGGACTCGAATTGAAGCTCTTGGTGATTACCACATTGACGACTTTTCTCGTGTCTAGCCGCGATACGTTTGAGCGAGAATGGCCAAGATCACCTAAGTGCGAGCCGTTGTCGAAATGCTGTCCAAGGAAAGTCCGTCAACAAGGGATTCAAAGGTAGTTGAATCAATCAAATTGTGCTGGATCAGAACGGGATCGTACCATGAGGTCATGTCCATTTATTCGCCCCTCGATTTCATCTGCAGGTCCAGTATTTCGGTCCAGGATATTGTCCCCAAAATCTTCCACGGTTCCTTGCTGGTCCTCTGACAATACGGCATACGAAAGCCCGAAGACCTCCGAGACTATCTGTCTTTGGTCAGACTTCTGCCACGGCCATCAAAGTGAACATACCAGGGCGAGCTCTTGAGCAAGATCATCTACCAGCTCATCCTCAACTTCGATGCAACAATGTTGCTTTGCAATCAGGCATAACAATATGGCGAGTTCGAGATCCGACGAATTTTGTACCCGTTCCACAAGCTTATGAATCTCCATTTTGGCCTATGTTGCATATTGCGGGCTCTTGTGGATCGATTCGAAGCGGGTTAGCAACGGCAGAGACATCAAACTCTAGGCGCTTCTAAAGCCTGGAGGTGGTTGTTGAAGGGTTGGATTCTAGCAAGCGTGAGTTGGAAGACTAGATTGCTTGGCATTTTTCTTTGGCCTTTCGGGACCCGCCCTTGGCTAGTCCAGGCATCGCAAAACATCCAAGCTCTCGTTCGTCTTTGAACTGATAATTCGTTCACCTTTTCGATAATGACGCAGTTCAGATGACAGCTCCAAATCCTAGAGCTGGCTGGGAAAAAGTCGGCGATCAGTTCTATCGCAAGATTCAGCTGTATGAATCAGTGTTCGATCCAGATCTCGAGCTCGAGAACTATCTTGTTGCAGGGGCACCATATGGAGGCGCGATAGGTAGATGACAATGATACAATGATGATGCTGAGCTGATCAGTCTTGTAGCACTCTACCGCGATGAGAGCAAGATCACCAAGTATCGAGCCAGCTCGGCCGTCAAGTCAACCATCGACGTGTACTCGTGCGCCGGCAAGCTCATCAGTCACATTAATTGGGAGAAAGGTTCGATCAAAGGCCTTGGGTGGTCGGATGATGAACGGCTGCTTGTCGTGACAGAGGATGGCACTGTTCGAGTCTACTACGGTCTCCATGGGGATTTCCATCCTTTCTCGCTTGGCAACGGGGCAGACGAATTCGGTGTGAAGTCTTGCCGGTTCTGGTCGTCGGGATTCGTTGCATTACTTTCGAATAATGTCCTGATTTCTGTCTCCTCTTATGACGAGCCAAGACCGAAAGTCCTCGCTAAACCTCCAGATGGAGAGGTTCACTCTTGGTCATTAATCCCGCCTGCCTACACGCTGTCCCGCTCCGTTGAGGTTCTCCTTGCTATTGATCACACGGTATATGTCGTTGACGTTGCCGAGGCTGAAGATCGAGGGCTGTCTGACGGCCCCTTCAAGCATATCAACGTCTCTCCTAATGGACGCTTTGTCGCTCTTTATACGGAAGACGGCAAAGTCTGGGTGGTAGGGAGCGATTTCCAGAATAAGTACAGCGAATATGATTCAAAGGCAAAAACTACACCTGCCCATGTTCACTGGTGTGGCAACGACTCGGTTATACTGGCATGGGAAGACGAGGTACACATGGTCGGACCCAACGGTGTCGCTGCGAAATACTTCTATGATGGTCAAGTCCACGTGATACCAGATCTCGACGGCGTTCGGCTGCTCACCAATGAAGCCTGCGAATTTCTCCACAAAGTTCCGGATGCAACGGAGGAAGTATTCAAACTAGGGTCGACGTCGCCAGCTTCAATACTGCTTGATTCGATAGAGCTCCTGGAGAAGAAATCACCAAAAGCCGACGAGAATATACAACGCATCAAGGCAAATCTTTCCGAGGCAGTCGAAACGTGTGTTCGCGCTGCTGGACATGAATTCAACATTTACTACCAGAAGCAGCTCCTCAAAGCAGCATCATTTGGCAAGTCGGTGCTTGATCTCTACAACAGCGACGAATTTGTCGACATGTGCGGAGACCTCAGAGTCTTGAATGCCGTGCATGACTATCGGGTGGGTCTTCCGATATCATACGACCAGTACGTCCGCCTCGCGCCACAGCGCTTAATCTCCCGTCTCGTAAATAGACGCGAGTATTTGCTAGCAATCAAGCTGTCGGATGCCCTCCACCTTCCCGCAAATCAAATCTACGTACACTGGGCGAGTCAGAAAGTCAAGGCCTCCACAGGAGACGATGATGCAATATGCGACCTCATTGTACAAAGGCTCAGAGGCAAGCATGGAGTATCTTTTGAGTCTATCGCCCGCTCTGCCTACGACGAAGGACGCAGCCACCTTGCCACATCTCTCCTGAACCATGAGCCCAGAGCGGGCAAACAAGTGCCTCTGCTCCTGAATATGGAAGAAGATGAGATTGCACTTGACAAGGCTATCGAGTCTGGTGACACAGATCTTGTCTTTTTCGTCCTTCTACACCTGAAAAAAAAGCTGCCACTCGCAAGCTTCTTCCGCATGATCAATAACCGACCGGTGGCCTGCGCACTTGTGGAATCTTCAGCTCGAGCACAAGACGTCGAGCTGCTGAAAGACATGTACTATCAAGATGACCGGCCAGTCGATGGCTCAAATCTCCTATTTGAAGAAGCGATGAAGCAGACCCAACTCCAAGCAAAGACAGACAAGCTCAAGCTTGCAGCGAAATTGCTCGGCGATGCAAAGGACCCTAGTGCCACACTACACGCCAAGACGTTCGGCGAAGCTGGCACGTTGCTTAAAATGCAGGAATCTTTCGACAAAGACATCACGGACAGTAGCGGAAGCTACGTTGGGTTGAGTGTCAACGAGACCATGTTCAGGTTGATAAGATCCGGTTACTCCAAGCGGGCCGCAAAGGTGCAAAGTGAGTTCAAGGTTCCGGAAAAGACATATTGGTGGGTGAGGTTGAGAGCTCTGGTCGCCGCTCGGTTGTGGGGAGAGCTGGAGGAAGTTGGTAAGAATAGGAAGTCACCCATTGGATGGGAGGTATGTCCTCATCCCTTCGTTCGTCCAGGGAACTCTCTCTGACAATTCCATGTGCTAGCCCTTCTACAACGAAGTACTCGGCGCAGGGAACACCAAGCTTGCCGCGAGCTTCATCCCAAAATGCACCAACTTGCCGGTGTCGGATCGTATCGAGATGTGGGTGAAGTGTGGTATGGTCGCTAAGGCTGGTGAAGAAGCTTTCAAGGCCAAGGACATGACTGCTTTGGAGCAGTTGCGGGATAGAGCGTCAGGTGCTCAGCTAGTTGAGATCGAGAAGATGATCACCCAGCTAAAGCCAAGGCGGTAGTTGGTTGTCAAAGTCGTGGTTGAGGATGTCGTAGCTCGGGACCTCTTTTGGTGAATATCATGAATGTTCGTCGGCCGCAGTATCCAGCATCTTCAAGTGATCTCATCATCAAACTCGATACCATTCAAGTGATCCGTTGCCACGAGCTTGTTCACGGTCACCACTACCTGTTTTGGCGGCTCGGTAGGCTCCCCTGGCATTACTGCATCTTCGTCAGGAACTTCTGCGCCATCAAACCTCTCCATCTCCTTGTCCCCATCTTCAACTTTGCCGTCTATATCTTCCCACTGCCGCTCTCCCTCTCTCTCCCCCTCCCCTACACTCCCACCAACCTTTCTCTTCGCTGTCTTTCCCACTCCATTGACTCTACTGTTAACCTCCTCCCACACCTTCCTTCTCTCTCTCCTCCTCCCCTCCCTCTGCTTCGATCCTTCAACCTTCTTCTCCATCTGGTCCATTACTGCCTCCGCCCGTTGTAATCCCCTCTCCTGCCGTATCTTCTGACCGCGAGTCTTCCCATTGCCGCGCTTGATTTTCTTTCTGGTTATGCCTGCGCCAGGGTATGGGGCTAGGACTGGGTGTGAGAACTCGCCATTGTGAGGTATGGACTTGAGGGATTTGTCGAGGTCGATAGAGGGAGATGTGGCGCGCTTCGAGGCGCGGGAACGGGGGTTTGCTGAAGAGTTATTGTGTTAGTGGACAAGACATTGAATAAATAAACGGCCCTAGGGTCAGGGAACGCCTTACACGAGGGTTTTGACTTTAGCTTCGGCGTTTTGGCCATTTGGGCAGTTGAAATGACTTTCTAGACGTTCAGAGATCGCCTGGTCATTGCTCCATCCCAATGTGTGGGTTTTTGCAAATTCCATGTGCCGTGCCAAGATTTTGCAGGGGCCTCGAAAGCTGGTTCTTGGCATCGGCCTCGAGTTTTGAGAATTGGGGCTAAGATAACGGACCCTGCCACCTAACCATGATTCATCCTCTTTGACGGGTGCATGATACTGGTCAACCCGACTAATGTTGTGACACTCTCCACACTCACCGCCTATTTGTAGAGAGCACACAACTTGACACTCTAAAGCACTTACTAACATTAGATCAGCAACCGTCTAACCAAGTTTTCTACTCTAGCCGTGGGGAAGGATCAGACCTGCAGAGACATAGCACCCGGTTCTGAGGTTACGTGGCTCATGTTTTGCCTAGAGATGCCCCAGTATTTCCTAAGAGAAGGTAGACAGGTAGAACGTATAAGATTCCCGACTGCTCTCCGTTTGGCGGGATTACTGGTTGGGCATCCGTCTCTCTCTCTCTCTCTCTCTCCCCTTCTGCATTTCCTCGTGGTGATTCCTCTAGTTGTATACACTGACACCAGCCTCCCGAGGTCTTCTTCGTCTCGATGGGGGAAGACCATGATGAAAAGGCTGTGTCCGTAACTGAGACTGCCTCCCCGACAGTCAAAATGTCAGAGCGCTCTACCAATGACATCAAGCTCATGACTAAAGATGAATATCACTTGGCGACGTTGGGCTATCGCCAGGTTCTCGTACGCGGACTTGGCCTGTTTGAGAATTGGGCGGCAACATTCACAACCATGAACTTCGTTTCCGGAATGCCAATACTGCTCGGCTTTGCACTGACCACTGGTGGGCCTCAAGCTGCATTTTCCAATTGGACCATGGTGGGAGGGCTTTCTCTTGTCGTCTCGTTTGCTCTTGCCGAGATCGCAGCAGCCTTTCCAACGGCTGGAGGCATCTATTACTGGAGCTACAGACTCGGCGGTACCAAATGGGGGCCTTTCTTTTCCTGGCTAACGGCTTGGTGGAACTGGGTCGGCTGGATCGCCGTCGTACCAGGATGTCAGCAAGGAGCTACCAATTTCTTCATTGCGGCATTGCAGATCCAATACCCGAATGCAACCGTTCTCTCCGAGAGGTGGTTCCTGTTTGTATGCACGACCGCTGGGTTGCTGATTGCCGTTGTACCAAATATCCTTGATCAGCGTGTCCTCCGCTGGTATTTCAGAATCACCGTCTGCTCTGCTTGTGTCCTGTTCATGATCTACTGGATCTGGTTTCCCATTGCATCAAGAGGCCATTTTCAGCCGGCATCAGGGGTCTTTGGCCACTTCTATAACGGTATCAATTACGGCCCCACCCAACAAGCCTCTGATGCCTACTGCTGGATTGTTGGGATTCTGTTCGGGGCTTGGGAGTTCTACGGCTACGACACATCCGTCCATCTGGCAGAAGAGACCAACGAGGCAAGTGAGGTCGTTGCCAAAGGCATGTGGGCAGGCACATTGGCCACGTGGCTACTATCCGTACCAACGCTCGTCATCCTCTTGTTTTGCATACGCGATTTCGACGCCATCGTCAACGGAACCTATGCCAACAACTTCGCAGAATTGTGCCTCCAAGCCATTGGCCCGAAAGGGGCGACGACTGTACTCATCCTCTGCTGGCTAGATGGCACATGCGGTACCATCATCTGCATTCTCTCTGCGCAGCGAGTGACTTACGCAATCTCCCGTGACGGCATTCTACCGGGGTCAAAGTACTTCCGCAAGCTTTCCACAAATAAGAGAATGCCTGTTAACGCTGCCTTGCTCGTCCTGGCTTTCGGAATTGCAATTAGCTGTATTATTATCGGGTCCGAGGTCGCATTCTTCGCCCTGACCGCAACCGCGACGATTGCCACTAACGTCAGCTATCTCATTCCCATTGTTGCCCGTCAAACCGTTGCCCGAAAGCAGTTCAGACCTGCCAAGTGGCATTTAGGCCGCTTCAGTGTTCCTTGTACCATCATAGGAGGCACTTATATCTCTTTCTTGTTCGTGGTCCTTTGCCTGCCGCAGGTATATCCGGTGACGGCGTTAACCTTGAACTATGCGCCCATCATGATCGGAGGCGTCACCATTCTGACGGTTGTAGGATGGATCTTTCCATTTGGTCTTGGTGGCAGATATTGGTTTCACGGGCCGTTAAGGACGATCAGTGAGCAGGAGACTTCTAAGGCTCGGGTTGTTGGATTGCATGACTAGACGGCCAGCTATACATAGGGCTCTTGGCTGCCATATCATGATGCATTGTCATAATTTCAGGTAGCATGACTGTGTCACCAAGAATAGTGACATGTTTCACACTGCAACATGACATGCATACAATACTAGTACTATTCTTTTACATCCTACGCCTGAGAGTTGTCCCGTGGACGGCATGATCACCTGTAAAAGTAACGATGTGGCCTTTCGGATTCCATCTATGATATATGTGTGTATGTATACGTATTCATTCACCCAGATCCCGCGTCTCATGTCGCACCTCCCACTCCAGCTTCTTCGTGATAATTGGCTGCTCTGACTGAAGCGAGTCTTCCGACGACGACCAAATCTGCCGGCCAATCGATTGCCGTTTCCTCTCGGATTTCTGGGGACGGTGGTGGTTGTAGAGGTCACTACCAGCTGAAGTGACGATCGTTGTCGTCCCTGCCATCTGACCGTAATCCTCGGGCCTGAACGAGTCTCTTTTCCTTCCAGCACCGTCGACTTCCTTATCTCGATCCCGGTCGACGGATTCGAGCGCGTACGCTGTAGCGTCGCTCTTTGAGCGGCCGAACCGACTGCCTTTGCTGCCTGTGGCGTAGGCTGCACTGTCGTAGACGGCGGCAGTCGTGAGGCCAGTGGTCGCGCCGAGGCCACTGTTGAAGGCCTGTAAGAAGGCACGCATGCAGGGGAACGTCGCAGCCATGACGGTGTAGTGCATGGTGGCTTGGGTTGCGATTACGACTTTGGTGGCGTTGAAGGTGCTGTCTGGGGAAGGTAGGTCTCTTCGCAGTAGGACAAGTTTGAAGACGACTGGTAGGACGATCAGGATTCGCAAGAGGAATGCTCCGACGACGGCGACTTTCAGTTGAAGCGACATCTGGAGATTCCAGACCAGCCAGAAAGCTAGTGCACAGACCAGGCCTTCAATGGCCAGGCTGGAGGCTTCGATGGCGACCCATCTGGCGAACTGGTAGGGTGTTAGCATTCACCAAGAGGAGTAAGGTACTAGCGGTATCTCTTACCAGGTTTGGGCAGGCGTCTTGCGTTGTTGTGTTCCACGGTGTAGGTAGTCGACATTGAAAGGCTACCACGAACAGCGCAACTATGCCCCACATACCCGTCAAGGCAGTTGAAACAATGCATGTGAGAGTGAAGTTTTTGTTCCGGGTGAGACGCGCGATCAGCAGGAACATGGAGCACTTGGCGGCGCAAATGGCGGCAATGTACAATATCGATGCAACGTACAGGCTCTGTTTGAAGAGAGGTAGCGCCAGTCAGCAGACACCCGCCATCGATTCATTACCAGGGACGCCTTTTTATACCTTGAGGGCTTTGTCGGCTTGACCAGGAGTCAGCAATGCTGTCTTCTCGCCAATTCCATCATGTACTGCAGAGAAGGTGACACTAGTCTGGGCGACAGCAATGGCCTGAAGTACTCAAGGTGGAGTTAGCAAATGCCGCACACCACTGCTGGGGTGCACAGACTTGCCGTTGCTATCGATGCGGCAGTATCATCAGCGCCAAATGGACCATTCAAGCGAAGTCTCAAATATAACCTGACGAGGAAGACAAGGAGTGTCCAAGCCAGGCATGTTCCGGCAGAAAGAACGATGAATGCTTCATGGTCCCCGGAAGAAACACCCATGCGAGGTCCACCATCGGTGGAAGACATGACGTTAAAGTGCAGTGCTCTGCTTTCTCACAAAGAGTCAAAGTATAGGGTGATCCGAAGAACAGAAGGCCGACGCTTGTTGTCGTCGAAGGCATATGAAGCATTTCGATAAACAGATTTACGTGTGACAGGCCTAGGCGAATAGTGCAAGAGGATTGGCGGATCACATGGACGTGCTCCCACCCAGAAGAAGCTACGCCGAAGAAATCATGAAACAATCAAAAGTCCAGAAAATTGTGCCTGTAGGTACCATGTCCATCACGGAGAGATGGAAGATATCATAAGCTCATCTCCTGCCTTGACCTCGCCGGGGTGGGGGAGGGGCGAGTCTACGAGAACCAACAAGGAGAAAAATTGGATCATTGAGAAATGACCAGGATGAGGGCTGCACTGCAAGTGAGGGAAAAGTGCACCAAGCCACGAGAAAGACAATGGGGAACAGGAACGCAATTGAATGGAGCCGAGGCCCGGAATTTTTGAGAGCTTCTGCCGAGCCAGTTATCTGGCCCCGCTGAGGATGGGAATGGGTAGTATCGGGAGGTTCTGCCGCTTGCAAGCTTGGGGTTGACGGACGTGCAGTGGAACACGGATCAGAACGTGGTTCATGCTTGGCCGTTGACCCCCTCAAGCGCATCCATCAGGACGTAGTAGCAGGTGAGGCATGCATCTACAAGCAACTTGGTGGCATGAGTGTTGGATGGAGGGCCCTCGTCGCACCACAAATGCAGGAACCTGCCCTTTTTTGCGCCCTGGCTGCGAACGCGATACTAGTCTCCCCTAATTTCATGATCCCAATAGCGTTGGATATCTCAGTCTCTACCACAACGTTCGCTTCTTTACTCTCCATCACTTTGTATCGTTCGCGCAATCAATCACAGGCGCGCTGTTGAATATGTGGCTGGAGCAGTCGCTTAAGACATGATGCATGGGGTGGGGCGGGAACAAGCGGGATATTTGTTGCCCGGCCGTAGCTTCGTTAGTGAGATTTCATGTTGAACTACAGAGTTAAACTAGGAAAGTCCGTTGCCCAGGTACCAAAGCTTCCTCTAGTCCCCACGTAGTTGATTCGGTTGTGCCGCCAGATAACGGCTGCAGCGTCTGCTGGTAAATTCCTATCCCTTTCTAGGATGTTCCGTGGGCTCGAAAATAAACGCTCCAAAGGAAACTGTAAGATGGTTACTCACCAGCTCGCATCTATGGTTGAGGCACTTGCTCCCAACCAAAAACATCTCCCGGACTCTACACAATGCGGCTCCACAAGTTCTATAAGCCTATCAACTGTCGGTGGCTTAAGCTTTTTGTCCCCATGTCCACGCGAGTGATCTGGAAGATGCTGGAGATCAGCCGGGGTTCCCTTCAACCAATGCTGCATGGCAGTGCGGCTAACTCGGCTCTCCTCCTTTCCTTCTATGCCGAGGATTGGAAGACCTTATCACTTTCCTCCTTCCCGAAACTTATTAGGAGATGACTCTACTGTACTCGTGGCAGGAACATAACGCCACGTGTGGCCCAGGGGCTACAATTTTTATCGCTTTCCCTCACTTCTTTCTCTAACTTCATTGTTGTGCTTCAAGTTCTCTTCACTCCAGCGATCTATTTGAGGGGTTTGCCTGCTGTGTTCTATCACATCCGTCAACATGGCAGATACCAAGGAGTTCAATTCCTACGAGATGTCAAACAATGGCGTCGAAGGGCCGATCCAGCAGATAAACTTTGAAACCCAAGAGGCGGGCACCATTCTGTCTAGCAGCGAATGGGCAGAAATACCAGAGGCTGCCAAAATTGGCTTCACAGCAAACGACCAGCGAGACATGCGACGGATGGGCAAGAAGCAAGAATTCAGGGTTCGTACATACTGAGTCAACAAAGCTTTTTCCAATGACTGATTAGCAGAACAGAGGAACTTCAAATTCATAACGACAATTGGCTTTACGACATGCGTGATGGGCACTTGGGAGATTTTACTGACGTATGCTAAATTCAATCGGAGTGGACCAGATTCTAATTCACAGCTGTAGTGCAAATACCCAAGGCCTCGTCGCTGGAGGACTGTCCGGACTCTTCTGGTCCCTTTGCTGGGCTTACCTCGGGCAATTTTTCATCGTGCTTTCTCTGGCGGAGATGGCTGCCATGGCACCCACTGCCGGTGGCCAATACCACTGGGTCTCTGAGTTTGCTCCACGGAAATACCAAAAAGTGCTCAGCTACATTTCAGGTATGCACCGCTTCAATGTTGCGGTATCATGCTGACAACCGTTTAGGCTGGCTTTCGGCGGTCTCCTGGCAAAGCATCATTGCTATCGACTCTTACATTGTTGGAGTCATGATCCAGGGCTTGATCGTCATCAATGACGCCTCATACATTCCAACGAGATGGCAAGGCACCCTGCTCATCATTGCTTCTGTCATCTGCATCGGGCTCTTCAACATCTTTGCGGCAAAGCGTCTTCCGCTTGCAGAGGGCGTCTTCGTCACGTTCCACGTCTTTGCCTTCTTCCCAATCATCATCATCTTGCTTGTCCTGTCACCCAAGCAATCAGCCCACGATGTGTTCCTCAATTTCACAGACAACGGTGCAGGCTGGCCTAATGTTGGATGGGCGACATTGGTCGGCCAAGTCAGCACTATGTTTGTTGTCCTCGGATCCGATTCCGTCGCACACATGGCCGAGGAGATCGAGGATGCCGGCCTTGTTGTCCCAAAGAGCATGGTTTGGACGTTTCTACTCAACGTACCCTTTACATTTGGTCTCTTGATCACATACCTGTTCTGCATCGGCAACGTCGCCGACGCCATCGCCTCACCGACAGGCTTCCCTTTCATATACGTCTTCCAGACCGCCACCGGCACTGTAGGCGGCACGACTGGCATGACAGTGGTAATCCTTCTGCTCCTCATCATGATCACCATCAGCTCCATGGCATCGACCTCTCGACAAACATTCGCGTTCGCACGTGACAACGGCCTCCCCTTCTCCAAGTGGCTCGGTCATGTAAGTCGCCCTCTCTTGTCCCCAGCCCACCCTACACAATTCGCACACTAGCTAACTCAACCTCCTAGGTCCACGATACCTGGCACATCCCCGTGAACAGTATCATGTTCACCTGCGGCTTCACCATCGTCATGTCCTTGATCAACATCGGCAGCACTGTCGCCTTCAATGCCCTCCTCTCCCTCGGCACCGTCGCCCTCATGGCAACGTATGTCATCTCCGTTGGCTGCGTGACCCTCAAACGCCTACGTCGTGAGTCACTGCCCGACTCGCGCTGGACGCTGGGCAGATGGGGCCTCCCAATCAACGTCACCGCCTTCCTCTACTCCATCTGGGCATTCTTCTGGAGTTTCTGGCCAAACAGCATGCAAGTCACCGCGGTCAACTTTAACTGGGCGTGCGTCATCTTCGTCGGCTTGATGAGCATTAGTGGCTTGCTGTATGTGCTGCATGCGAGACATGTCTATGAAGGGCCCGTCGTCAAGGTCGAGGGCAGGAAATTCATGTAGAAATGTGGTTGTTGATGTCGTCGTCAAGAAAGTTCTCGTTTTTGAAACTTGTACAGTACCGAGTGTTGGATTAACGAACCGAACTTACGAAACGAACCGAACTTATGTAACGAACTAAACTTACGATCTGAAATGTGGGCTTTAGAAAATGAAATGTCTTTTGCAATGTTCTTCACCTCTGCTGAGGACGATGTATGTAGCTTTCTGTCTCTTGTCACGCAATAGTCTCATCATCTTTACCTCTTCGTCCTCTACCTTGAACCCCTAGTCGCCATCTTTCACTCTACAGCGGTGAAATTCCCAGCCAGATCCATAGGTGCTGTTAAATAGTAGGTCCTAGTTCGCGGCGATGAGATTCGTAGAGGAAGCGGCCCGGGGATCGGCTAATGATGTGGCATCCCCTTTCTGAGAAGTGTGTTGTAGAGTTCTTCATGGCCGAAGTCACTCTACTTAGGTCGAAGCCGGGAGGTTGCGGGAAGGCTTGCTGGAACGGTGCATCCCCTTTTCACCGGCGTACGCCGTGATTTGGTGCCACAGTGACTCCGTTAGGGTCGTCTCCGAAGCGGTGGATATGATCTTGTCTCCACTCTGAGACGAGCCTTTGGTCGTACAGGCTAACGTTCGCTGTCCCGTTGCTAGCTTGGAAGACTGGTCCTGAAGGCCAGCCAAGCTTGCCAATGCAATAGTTCATTGCCGCATAGGCTACGCTGGGTGCCGTTGTTCGATCTTGTTGAGATTAGCTTCGAGGCCGGCCGGATTGCCTTGTGATTCCTTTGGCTCGGTGAAGAGACCGCCCCTATAGATCCAGATGACGGCCGGAGCTCCTCCTGAGGTATCTTGAGGTGCTGCATTGTAAACATTGATGGGTACGGTAACATCAAGAGACAGGCAATCATCGCTGGTGTATGGATCTAGAGCGGGAAAAGGTGAAGATTTGTTGATGTCGGGCGGCGGGTCTTCCCGTGAAGGTGGTGATACTGCCTTTCCTGAAGATATAGGTGTTGACGAAAAGAATCCTTTCGATATCCCATCGAGCGGTACCTTAGGGACACACGATGCTAGTCTGAATGTCATTGACAACAGCCCGGTTGACCAATGGAGTCTGGGGCGGAGCCCATCGAAAATCGCCCACGGGAGGCTGGGCATACCGAATGTTGCTGAAGTTAGAGTAGTGTGCGGTTTCCTGCGCAAGAAGTAGATGAGTGATGAAGTTCTCCAATGGAAGGCAAGATACATGCATTGATTGTAACTTTCCATAGTCCATATCCTAGATCCACAAGTTGGGGTTGCCTTTGGAGCATATGATGTGTTGCTGGCGACAACTACGGCGGACAAGGACGTCCAGGTAAGGGGAAATATATTCACCAGACCTGGCTTTGCCAAGTCAAACGCAAGAGGATGATAGAAGGTGCCCCTCGGTGAAGAAAATGACTGACACATACGCACTTATACGCACCCCAAGTCTGAGCTGTGCCTGCGGAGAGGGCACTGTCGACGTCATCATCATCCAGGCGGTCTCTGTCATACCACAGCCAACAACGCGATGACGCGCACGATGCCATGCCAGCACCTTGGGTTGGTGTTCGACACAAGGCTGGGGATAGGCCGTAATCCGTAAGTTTTGGGTGATTCCTGCAAACTACCTTCTCGAATAGGTAGGAGAGATTTCTGGTATCGAACCACCCCGTAGGACATTGGTCATTACCTACCATGCCTGTAGCCGCACAAGCGACTAGCATTCGGTGACACAGTAATTTCCATCGACTCGACCAGACCATTGGCAGTGAGGATTGAATCGATCTCCCAAGAGGCCGAGCTACACCCTACCCTTACACAGGCGGTGCGTAGCTTGGTAGATTTGCGTACTCCAGCTTCGAGTTGCCTTCTCCTGGAGGACGGCGGTAGTACGCTGTATGTGAAATCAAGCAAAGGTACGCGTCTAATGGTAGACGCCAGCCTGGCTAGCGCTCAAAGCTGTGTCACGGATCTAATTCTCCCAACCCTGGTGTCTCTATCACGTGTCTACTGTCAGCTTTGGTGGACCCCTGCAATGATTTTCTTGCATGCAAAAATTCCCGTAATTTGAACCCCGACAGGATTGATAAGGCACACCCGTATGGGGAAGGCGATGCGAGCTCTGCGATGAGGTGCTTCCCAGGGGTGAGAAAGTACAAAAGCTCCTCTGACGGATTGATGGTCATCTTGATCGCGGCATTGGAGGATTTCAAGTCCCTACCTGCAGTGCTCCCAACAATCAAGCCCCAAACAGCCTGGTCTGGTAAAGCCTGGTACCATGCCGACGGCTCCTGAGGGCCTGAAGGTCCTGGTGGCCTTGCCATGTGATTGCCTTAAACCCGATATAGCCTCCACTAAGCCTATACCAGGCATCCACACTAAAGTCAGGTTCCGACATTTAATTTCCGAGATCCTATCGAGCCAACTGGACGCCTACTTTATTGGCCCTCTTAGTCAGCAATAGGAGACCTACCAAACAGGCCTGCCTGGGACATATCCACATCAGCCACTGGAAGTTAGGCCGAGTACCTGGACCACTGAGGTCTCGGAGCCTGCCAAAAATGTGCCTTCCATTTCCTTGTGGCAGCAGATAGTTAGGATGAATGTCCATTTTGCCAATTGCAATTTCTGCGACGGGGGTGGGATATTACCAATATGTCAATGTTTTCGCCCATATTTGAATGCGACCTCTTCCTTGGCTTGAGCAGATAATGGCTGGGGTTCCCAGGAAGATCCAAGGGCTGTATTACCTGCAAACAGAGAAAGGTGAAATGCAACGAGAGGCGACCCATTCTGTGACCGATGACGAGGATCATGGATGCTTTGCGAGGGGTATTCGCAGGAGATGATCCTCGTCGACAAGTCTACCAGATTGCGACAATTTCGTGACCAAACTGAGCACACTGGTTGCTTCAAGGGGGACTCAGAGCGAGCATGGCAATGCCAAGATCGCAGGATCGGTCAATCTTGCAAGGCAGAGAGCTGCGTTGGGGACTCCTTTCTCGGGTAGTCCTTCGACGGACATGAGCCTTCGTGCTTACCAGTCGAACCTTTACCTGTCTTTCTGAATCGCCGTCTGTTTAGTGATCCATACCGTGATGGGACAGTTGGAACCTTTATTCTGAGGGCCATTGAAGAATGCACAACCTCTGTAGTCTATACTGCAGCATACTCCCTGGCAACAGCTCTGTTCGAACGGGCACATGTCCTCGAGCGCTCTGACGTCACCCACGGAGCGTTGGGTACGGCAAAGCACTTCGATTGCTTGGTCGGACTGTCCAGGACCCAACCGTTTGCTATGGACCCAAGAACATTGTTGCAACTCTTTTGCTGAACCTCTACGAAATGGTCACCTTTACGAATCGCCATGGATGGATCCAACATGCAGGAGTGCATAGACATTGAGGAGAGCCAGAAGGACATTATTTCATTGTCTCAAACGCCTATCATTACTACAGCCCTTACACTCCAGAAATCATACCTTCCTAGGGCAAGAGGAGTGGAAGAGCACGCCGTGGGCAGACGATCCAGCCTCAAAATTGTCTGAGCATTTCATTCAAGATATATTTGCCGACATTCCTGGACTTCTCGAAGATGGCAATTACATCATGGCGCAAAAAGCGTACAAGCTCACGGATACGATGACTGCGTGGCGAAACAAGATAAGAGACTGATCCAAACCTCCCGAGAACTCTTCCTCTGGCGCTGGGAATGGGAGCGCTCCAACTTCGATGCTGTTTTCGAGGCGACCGGCGAATCCGAGACTCTGCCCATGCATGACAGGGGTCATCCCACGTATAAGACCACATTGCACTACAAAAGTTTCGAAATTGTCTGGGAAGTTATGATCTACGATGCAGCGTTACTTTGGATACTTGGCCTCGTCAAGACTTGGGGTAGTGGTCATCCGATTAGTCTTGCTCTCTCACGCCCTCCGACTGAAAGACGCCTGAGGCTTTTAAGTCCTCTGACATTGCCCTATGAGGACCTTAACACAACCGAGATCTTGCAAGAAATATATCGTTCGGTAGGATATCATCTACAAGAGCCGCACCTCCATTCAAGAGCAATGTTCCTCATACTTCCACCACGTACAGTCTTGAAACTGGGAGAAGGCCATAAAGAACGCCTTTTGTTGGCACAGGTTTCGGGCCGGATTGCTGACATACACGGCTTGGGGATTTCGAAGAGCTTGCAGGATCGTATAGCCATGGCGGCAGGCTTTGAGCAGCGCAAGGATCACGGAAATGCAGCCGCGGCAGTGAATGCTTTTCTAGAGAATCAATTGATCTGAAGCTTCGATTGAACAGAGAGAGGGCTGAAGCTTCTCAGCTTTGGATGTCTCCACGACGGATTGGTTCCTTCTAGAACTGTCACGTCAGGACAGCGGCAACTCGAGTACTCAGCTGCATACATTCAATCGAGCAGGTCTAAACCAAGACGGACAATTTGCGATGAATTGAAATAGGTATCATGATGCTGGTGCTGTAGATAAGTCCGTCTTTATGTCCTGTTGCAACTCTTCCACATCTGGCGCCATGTCAGACTCGTCCACAACGACACCTTGTTCTTGTTCCTGCGTGTGCTGTATTCCTGCAAGCCTTCCCTCTTGAGTAGCCTGACGTAAAGAAGTGGCATGCTTCAAGAAGACAGTCTTATCCGCCCTCAAGGCAAAATCTAGGTCTGCCGTCACACCAAGGTCGCTCGCATGCGCAAACAGTAATGTGTCCAATGCATGCTTTTCGATAACAATCCGGCCAGTCTCCAGCAAATCCTTGACGTCAACATCGTAGATGTCTTTGACAAGTCCATGCTCTCCCACCTCCTCCATCTCCCTGAACAATCTCTCGCGATAAGCTCCTGTGACCAGTAGGCTTCGTCCATTGGCCTTGCCCCATTCATTGCCCTCAAAGACGTTCGAGAGTAAACGCCCTCCAGTATTTCGTGGTAGCATGATCTTGTTATCTAGTATGATCAGCTCTCCCTTCTTGTAGCGATAACTCAGCGCTGTCCTCCAAGCAAGGTCATAAACCTTTCTTTGTAGTCCCGTCGAGAAATCTCTGGGATGGGGTCCGAACGCAACGCCTCCACCTCGCAGCATAGGTGACTTCTTGTCACCTAGTCGCGCTCGTCCAGTTCCCTTTTGAGGTCGGATTTTGCGACCGCTGCCGTGAACGTCTTTCCTCCACTTCGTACTGGCCGTCCCCTGTCTAGTCGCGTCTCCTTCGAAGACTACAGCGCGATGTAATATATCCCGTCTCATTGGCAGGTACAAATGTTTGGGATGGTACCAATCAAAGCGAACTGGCTCCAATGTGGGCCAGGAGTAAATCGTTGTAAGGACTTGGGCCGTATTGACGTTGTGCAGGGGACTCGAGGTTTGAGGCGAGGATGAGGTTGGGAATTGACCTTTGATGGTCCCATTTTCTTCGGCAGCGATATCGTGGAGAATCGCAGGAGGGTATGGAGCTTCTGTCGCCATCGACCGGGATAATCGTGGAGCAAGGCATTGCTACTTAACCATTAGTTACCATTGGAAGCTGGCCTGCGAAAAGACTCACAATCAGGGGATCAGAGCTATGGAGCTTGCTGAAGACTCTGCCGAGGCCCAGCAACGATCGTGACGAGCTATGGCACGACATGATACCGTGAAATATGAGGCAGGCCAGTTGTGCCTTGCTTTTAAAAGGGCTACAATATTCTGCAAAAAACACGCGGAGACTTCAAAATCGGAGATTCTGTTCGCCAAGCTCTTTGAGCTTGGCAGCCTCTTACGCTCGCCGCTTTGATGATCGTGACAACCCATGACGATTTCATTCGATCTAGCCGTTCCGCTTGGCAATTGTAAATTGATGCCAGGCTGGCATACACTGAAGCTCCAAGTAGGGTGCGCTATCTAGCATTTTCCAGCTCTACTTGCTCTCCTGTAATTCGTTACGCTACCTGACGGATCCGCGATCTCTTCAATCGCACCTTACATTCGACTCACATCGACCAGAATGTATGATCCACTTGGTCAACGAAAGTTCTCATGGTGATGTCTTCCTGGATGTCGAATAGAGCACCCATAGTCTTGTTGAACGATGTCTCGAACACTGAACGCCACGAGCTGATCGTCGAAGTCTTGTTGGAAAATGATGCTACACACCTAGAGATTAGCTATTGCGGCCTTCTTGCGGTTCGCCTTACAAACCGCCAAGCATGCTTGAGCGGTCATAACCGTACTGCAGATTGAGCATGGCCTTATGATTCCGCCGTTCGTGCACCTATGTGTCGTATTTTGGTATCAATCGTTGGCTGTGCATCTAACCCACGCCCACGTCGTTATCGTGGATGGTGTATCAACAATGGTCTCGAAGCTGGTACAAGTTGAACCTGCCATCTTCGGAGGTGGAAATTTCAGAATCTGAACGTTAATTCGTTGTTCGCGTCAACTAGAAATACCGAAAAGTCTGCGTATTCTAATTCCTCTATCGTATAATGACCATCCGGGAGGCAATCGGAAGCGAGCGTCCGTAAGATTGCCTGGTCCTCGTGATCGGCGACCATCGCACTTCCAGCGTTAGGATTGACCAGATATATGGATATTGCGGCGTCTAAACATCCTCGTGAGATTAGACATTTCTACTCGACAGTTCGACAGCCTCAGGCCGTAAGATATCTAACAACGTATGAGTGATTACGAGTACGACTGTTTCTCCTGCATACAACGTTGGATCAACTGATTCCTATGTTACGTCATCCATATGCTAGTTAAGCGTTGAGCCTTTAGACATAATTAGCCTTATGTAAACTGATGTGCCAACTTACAAATACATACGGATTGCTTTGACTACTTCCATTTCCCTTGATGGCCTTGGTTGAAGTACTCGACGCTTGCCTCTGGTGCTCGTTTATGAGAAGCGAGCCTCTTTTTAGAAGCTGAGACTCGGCCATGTTAGGTTCTCTGGGCTCTTCAAGCATATTTGGGGTTCGTTGGTGATTGCTTGTACTGTCATCGCAGGGAAATAGACTTCGTTCTGCTGCAACTGCCATACGCGTACTACATGGTGTGGAGGCCATGTCTTTGCTTAGTTCGGCGTCGACTCTGTGCATCGCTTCAGCTCCCACCTTCCCGGGTAGCCTGTCCGTTGGGGCCCATGTCACTCTTCCATGGAAGAAGGGGCCCATTGTGAGTCATGATGTTGTTCATCTTTGCGCTGATGTGGTGTCAAAGTTTGCCGGCCAGCCAGGGTAACAAGAAAAGTACTTATTCTCCGGACGAGACGTAGCTTCTTGTATCATCTCTGCAATGGCTTGGAGCCCATTTTCAGAAGCCGCTTGAGCAGCGGTCTTGCCGTTTACCCAATAGTCGGCCCAGGCGCCCTTCGCGAGTAGTAGTTTTACTACTTCGTGATGACCAGCCTTAGCGGCCTCGTAGAGTGGATTGGATTGCATGGGGATGTCGTCATTGGGGGGAACACCTCTATTAAGCAAGTCACGAACGATTTCGGTGCTTCCGGCGGCAGCTGCAGCTCCAAGTATGCTTTGAGTTGACGAATCACGGTGATAGATGTTTGCACCAGCATCAACAAGGGTGGAGTACGAACCAAAGTCTCCCTGATGCGCTGCGTGGAATAAGGCGGATCTTTCGAGAATGTCCCGTTCCGTTAGTAGCTGAGGATCTTGGCGGAAAATCGGATCCAAAAGCGCCGCTTTCCCAGTCGCTGCCGCCGCTATTACAGCGTTCTGTCGCAACATATCGAGCTCTCTCAGAGCCGCGGTTTCTCGGCCAAGAAGACGAGCAACATCATCGTTGTCTCCACGCAAAGCCCGGTGTAAAGGAGGAAAATGAATACTCGAACTCGTGTGCAACGGTGGCAAGCGAAGATTCTGAAGCAAGTCCCGAATCTGCGGTGAAATCGTGACAAAGCACTGAGCCAAGTGGGCGGTAACGTCGCCAGTACAATCCGATTTCGTGGAATGCTTTTGGTTGGAGAGGTGTTTCAACATGCGCTCCACCGCTGGAAGATTCCCTTCTTTCCGGTAGATCAAGAGTAATTCCTGTAATAGATGCACCTTGATTTTGGAGAACTGCTCCATCTCCGTGCCGATGGAGTTGATGTCATCGAGAGTTTCAAGATAAATGCTCTTTGCCATTGTAGTGCTAGCCTGTTTTGCAACTGCCATCAAGTCTTGGAAGATTACGTCGTACTCCCTAGCAACGCAACACTCGTAAACGCCCAGTTCCACCTTAACATTTTGCTGGACTTCGTTCCCTTCCAGGGTGGACACGCGAGGTTCAATGGATCTCTGCAACCCGTGGATATTCTCGAGTGCAATGCGAGCAAGTCCAAGCCTTGCGAATCTAGGATGATCCTCTAAGTCAGCTTGACTAGGGCCCTCTGGATTCTCCTTACGAATCATAACTCCGCACCTCTCTGATAATGAATGGTTATCTTCGGGCTTCCTATTTACGGTGGCAGCTGGGGAGGGCGAGAGATTCGCTGTCGTGACGGAGGTGGTGGTGACACTTGCAGAGGACTCAATTGAGACCAATGAAACATCAACATCTCTTTTGTGGGCGGTTGATGTGTGATGTTGGGAAGACTGGAGTTGTAAGAATTCAACTGTGGAGGACGGAGAAGTGCTGCTGGTTGTGGCTGTCAGCGATGGCTGGAAGCCTTGGCCCGAGCTGGTTCGCGGTAACGAAGATCTGCTGGAAGGAGTATTCGGACCACAGGGCAGCCGGCTTTTCTGACACGGAAAGCATTTTTCTCCGTTGGACCAGTCTCGGTCACTTGGATAACACTTTTTTCAATAGAGAATTAGTACTGATGGATATAGGACAATCCGTTAGACTTTAAGGGCGCTCCCAGAACTGACCTTGCATTTCTTCTTCCTACAGCAATCACATTTCGTTCGTGCTCTTTCCAGTGTCGGTCCTGACCCTCGACCAGGTGCGACTTCCATGGACGCCATGCTTGCATATCTGACAAAGGGAACTTCGTTAAATGACCGTTGGTCGTCGATGGTGGAAGAGACCTCGCGCGTTCTTAGTGGGGTTTCCTTGTTGATTTAAGTGACTCTGCAAGCCTCAATCCTTTTAGTCGTTGCCTTGCTGGCGAACACATAATTGCATGCGCCCATTGATGCGTTGCGGGCTGCTGGAGATCCCCAGCCTTGTCAATACATTGCAAGTGAAAGGCTCAACCCATGGCCTGTGCTTTGCGCTTGCCACGAATCAAATTGGCCTTGCAGCTCTGGTGTCGGTCCCTAAGCACAGCATGGGGTCGAGTGGCGTGCGCTTCGGCTTTCGCGTCGCATCGGCTCTGCAAATCGCAATTCGGCCGCAAAAAACCTCCCACATATCCTTACTGACTGGTCAGGTCACAAACCCCGGTTGGAGATGATGTTGGCTATGCTACTCCTCAGCCTGACACACGCCCGAGAAGCGTTGCTCTAACCAATGTCCTTTCAAGCTTTCCAAGTGGAGAGGAGGGCCCGGTAGCCACCTTTTGTCGCGTCGGATCCTTTGAACAAAGCAGTTGCAACTTTAATTCGCTCGGTTAGGTGGGAGGTTAGTGATCTATCGATGGCGACTTGCCAATTTCCTGTGTCCTGTGCAAGGCAACTTCTGACGTTGAACTACGCAGACGGAGCCCATCCAGATATGAAACTGTCGGCAGATGCCGCAGTCGGCAAATGCCGCAGCAATGATTGAAAAGAGAAATGGATCCACCTTGGTCTTCGATTGTCTTACGATTTACTCGTTCACGATCCTCTCTTAGCCTCGTAGGCCATGTCCATCTGGGTACCATTTTCGTGTTAATGCCTGTTCCCAACCCACCTTTAGAATGTCGTTCGGGTTCTCGGTTGGTGATCTTTGGTCGACCTTCAATCTCTCATATCAGCTAGTGAAGCAGTATCAGGAGTTGCAGCAGTTGGGGCGCACACTTGACAGTCTTGTGAGAGAGTGTAGTTATGCCACCGACTTGGAGTAAGTACTACAAACCGAGGCTCTAACAAAATCTGACCTCCCTTGTATAGCGTTGTCTTCGTTGCAGGACTCAATGTGTGCACAACAAAAGCACTTGACAAAGAAGCCGACGCAATACGATTGCTGCACTCAACAGGGCTGGTTCTTGAGTCTGACGAGCACAGGATGTTTGTCTCCAATGAAGCAAGCG
>Ga0335072_10001790_pt1 | contig 34165 bp, 27 predicted proteins | sample Lox_Sample_21_FD_206725 | JGI IMG/M metagenome (GOLD analysis project Ga0335072, IMG submission 206725) | Soil microbial communities from Loxahatchee National Wildlife Refuge, Florida, United States - Lox_Sample_2.1 | ecosystem: Environmental > Terrestrial > Soil > Wetlands | place: USA... | reverse complement strand
AGGCTGCCCTCAGCTACAGCAGCCTGCTGCGACAGGCCACCGGCGAAGGTCTCCCACCTCCACTCGAATCACAGCGCCTCATGGCGCACCAAGGGACTTAGACACTCACTTGTCTTCCGCAGAGGCCGTCCCATGCTCAAGGCGACACGCCGTGATCAACCCACATAACCCGCCTAAGGGCAGGCTCACCTGGGTCGGCGGTCACCTGTCGGTAAAAATAAACCAGCTACTTACAATGCGTTAGAGGGCCTTCGGGCCCGACCGAGATACGGTTATCACCTGTGCCTTGAGTGGGAGGAGGGTTACTGCGGATCAGGCTTGCCGGCATCAGCGGATCGCCCATCTGCAAAGAGAATAGGAATGACTCGGCTCCGCCGCGCGGGCGGCTCAGGCGGTGCGGGCGTAGGTGAACTCGCCCTCGGCGTCAATGACACCATCGATGGTGCGAACCGCCGAGAGCACGGATGAGACCATGTTCCTGTGCTCGAGTTCTCCGCTCATCCGTACGACGCCATCGCTGACCTCTACCCGGACCAGGAGCGGGTTGGTGCCGTAGTGGCCCGTCAGCACCTGGCTGGTGACGTCCGCCTTGATCTCTTCATCCGGCCGTAGCAGGACCTGGAGCAGGTTTCTCGGCCCGACCACCCCGAGCAGCCGCTCGCTCTCGTCAACCACGGGCAGGCAGCCGAGTTGATGCCGCTCCATCAGCCGCGCCGCCTCGGCCACCGGTGTGTCGGGCCGCACCGTTACGGGGTGCGTGGTCATCAGCTCCCCGGCGGTCTCGGCCGTGGCGATCAGGCGCTGCCGCTGAGAGCTTCGGCGCGGCAACCGGCTGCTAGCGGGATCTTGCTGCACTCCTTCCTTCTTGAGCAGGTCCATCTCGGTGATGAGGCCGAGGACCTTGCCCTCCGCGCTGACCACGGGAACGGCGTTGACCCTGAGCTTGACCAGGACGCCGGCCAGGGACTTCAGCGAAGTGGTGGACAGGACCGTCACCGGCTTGGTCGTCATGACTTCCCGCACCTGACGATGCTTCATGGCTTGCTCCTTCCAGGCATTGGTTTCCCGTCGCGGGCGTTGCTCCATCGTGTAGCCAGTTCGCCCGGGACTCAACCACAGCCAACCTTGGTCGTCCCTTCCGAGCAGAGCGCCCGCAATGGTTCAGCGGTAGGGCCGGACGTCCCGTGCCGGACAGGCCATTCGTCCACGGAGTCAGCTACCTTCGCCTGCGTTGCCCGGGCGGTCCTGTGCGCATCATGACGGGAGAAGGCGATGATGCGGAGGGGATATGCTCGATAGGCCCGTGCTTCGTGGCTGGATTCACGCCATAGCTACGCCAGTCGCACTGGCCGCAACGACACTCCTGGCCTGCCGGGCTGCCACGCCCCCGGGGGTGGCAGCCACGGTGGTGTTCGCCATCTGCTCGGTCGAGCTGTTCGGCGTGAGCGCCGTTTACCACTTGGGCAACTGGTCCGCTCGGGTGCGCGCGGTCCTGCGCCGCGTTGATCACGCTGACATCTTGTTCCTCATCGCCGGGACCTACACGCTCTTGGCGGTGCTGGTACTGCGCGGCGCGGGCCTGGCGACCCTTCTTGTAGCCGTTGGCGGGATCTTGTACACGCTTGGCGGGATCGTCTACGGGCTGAGGCGACCGGATCCGTGGCCCAGGGTCTTCGGGTTCCACGAGGTATTCCACTCCCTGACCGTCGCCGCGTTCACCTGCCAGTTCATCGCCGTCTGGCTCGTCGTTCGGGGCACGTGCTGACGATGGCTGCGCCAACGCTGGTCCAGCGCGATGGGTACGAAGGGCACGCGCAGGACCAGCGACGAATGGCCTCCGCGATAGGCGGAGGCCATTGAGAGGCTGGCCGCCCCTCAGTCGATCGGGAAGCTGGCCAGGACGTCGAAGCTGACTGGCCGCGGGGGCGGGTAGCTCATCCGGTCACGGACGGCGACCACCCCCTCGATGTGGCGCACCCGCCGGATGATCGTCTGGGCTGTCTCGCTGATCTCCGCCGTTCCGGTCAGCGTGACGACGCCGTCTGACACCCACACGTCGATCGAGTCGGCGGAAGAAGCAGCCATTGCGACATCGGCGGCGACCTCGCGACGGATGTCCTCATCCGCGCGGCCGAAAACGGACAGGACGTCCGCCCGGCTGATAATGCCCGCCAGGTGGCCATCGGTGTCCACGACCGGCAGGCGCTTGACCCGGTGCAGGTGCATGAGCCTGGCCGCGTGCTGGACGGTGTCTTCAGGCGCTACGGTGATCGAGGGAGCGGTCATCAGGTCGCCCGCAGACAGCGCGCGGGCCTTCCTCAGCTCCTGGTGGTGCAGGATGCCGCCGATCATTCCGGGCGTGCGGTCTTCGCCGCTGGCGAGCGCGAGCTTCACCAGCAGGTCGGCTTCCGAGACGACGCCGAGGACCTGGCCCGCGGGATCCAGCACCGGGACCGCGCTGACCTTGTGCTGCTCAAGCGTCGCGACTATCGCGGCGAATGGCGTGTACTGCTCTACCGAGATGACACTGGTGGTCATCACGTCCTTGACGGCTGTGTTCACCAGTCCTCATCTCCTGCCTGCGTGTCCTCGTCCTCTTCCCGCGCGAGGACGACCTTGAGCGCGCCGGTGCTCGCCGCCTTGGCGAACGTGTCGTACGCCTGCATGAACCCGTCGAGGGCGAAGCGGTGGGTGATGAACCGGCTGGCGCCCAGCTGGCCAGTGGTGAGGAGGCGCATCAGGGTCGGGGTGCTGGTGGCGTCGACCAGGCCGGTGGTGATGGTGATGTCCCTCGTCCACTGCTCTTCCAGGTGCAGCGTGGCTGGCTGGCCGTGCACCCCGATGTTGGCGATCCGGCCGCCGGGCCGGATCAGCTTTACTGCCAGCTCGAAGGTCGAGGGCGCGCCCACTGCCTCGATCGCGACGTCGGCGCCGAGGCGCCCGGTGACGTCCTTGATGACGGCGACGGGGTCTTCGCGGCTGTCGTTGACGATGATGTCGGCGCCGAATTCCCTGGCGGCCTTGAGCCGGGCGTCGGACAGGTCGATGGCGATGATGTGGCTGGGGCTGAAGAGCCGCGCGCAGGTGATGGCGGACAGGCCAACAGGGCCAGCTCCGACGACGGCCACCACGTCGCCCGGCCGGACGCCGCCGGCGAGCACGCCGACCTCGTAGCCGGTGGGCAGGATGTCGGCCAGCATGAGGATCTCCTCATCGGGCACGCCATCGGGGATCCGGTAGGTGGAGGTGTCAGCGTAGGGCACCCGGACATAATCAGCCTGGGTGCCGTTGATCGTGTGGCCGAGGACCCAGCCGCCACATTCGGTGCACTGCCCGTAGCGTCCCTCGCGGCAGAACCGGCAGGTCCCGCAGGCGCTGATGCAGGACACGAGGACCCGGTCGCCCGGTGAGAGGCGGTGAACATTCTCACCGACCTCGTCGACGGTGCCGACGGCCTCGTGGCCGAGGATCCGGCCGGGACGTACCTCGGGCACGTCGCCGGCCAGGATGTGCAGGTCGGTGCCGCATATCGTGGTGGTGTCGACCCGGATGATGGCGTCGGCCTCGTCGGTGATCTCCGGGTCGGGAACTTGTTCCCAGGCCTTGTGCCCGGGACCGTGGTAAACGAGCGCTCGCATGGCTTGCCTCCGCTGCCGGTCTGCTCTTTCACCTCTAGCCTGTCGAGAGAACGGCTGGAGGGCATGGGCCGAAAGTCCGTAGTTAGCGGACGGAGGGCCTGCTGCCAGGCGCGCCGGGCGGCAGTAGTTTCGTGACTGCCAGCTATGCCGCGACTGGAAGGAGTGTCCCTTATGCCTGACCGCGTGATCGAGGAGCTTGATGAGGAGAGGTGCCTGCAGCTGATATCCGGGGGAGGGATCGGCCGCATCGCCTATGCCAGCCGGTTCGGGCTGGTCGTGCTGCCGGTCAACTACATGCTGCGTGACGGTGCGGTCGTGTTCCGGACTGCGGAGCACGGGTCGCTCGATGAGGACCTGCGCACCGGGATCGAGGGCGCTGAGTACAAGGTGGCGTTCGAGATCGATGACATTGACCTGGCCAGGCGGGAAGGCTGGAGCGTGCTGCTCCAGGGACCGGCCCATCACCTGACCGGGGACGATCGTGACTCAGCCGTACAGTCGGGCATCCAGCCCCTCGCGCCGGGAGACCGGGAGCTGTTCGTGCGGATCGTCCCCTCCAGGATAACTGGACGGCGCATTAGCCCCGCCTGATGCCAGGCCAGCTGACGGTGGCCCGCCCGGCTCGTTATGTGAGCCCGGCGGGCCGCTGTTCTCAGTGCCGTCCCGGTTTCATGACACGGATCGCGGGTGGCCGGCCCTTGTTCGCGTTGGGACCTTAGTCCCTGTCGGGCCTGGCCCCGGGTCACTAACCTGGGACTATGACGATCAAGGTGTTCCTGCTCGATGACCATGAGGTTGTCCGTCGTGGAGTGAAGGACCTGCTGGAGGCCGAGGGTGACATCGAGGTCATCGGCGAGGCGGGGACCGCGTCGTCGGCGCTGGCCCGCATCCCGGCACTCAAGCCCGATGTTGCCGTGCTTGACGTGCGGCTGCCGGATGGTGATGGGGTAAGCGTGTGCCGGGAGATCCGCTCGCGGCTGCCGGAGGTCGCCTGCCTGATGCTGACCTCCTTTGGTGACGATGAGGCATTGTTCGACGCGATCATGGCCGGCGCGGCCGGCTATGTGCTTAAGCAGATCCGAGGCACTGACCTGGTGGGCGCGGTCCGCACGGTGGCGACCGGACAGTCGATGCTTGACCCGCAGGCGGCGAGTCAGCTCATGGCCAGGCTCCGGGACCAGGCGGTCAAGAAGGATCCGCTGGCAGGCCTGACCGACCAGGAGAGGAAGATCCTGGAGCTCATCGGCGAGGGCTTGACCAACCGGCAGATCGGCGAGCGCCTGTTCCTGGCGGAGAAGACGGTGAAGAACTACGTCTCGGCCCTGTTCGACAAGCTGGGCATGCAGCGGCGCACGCAGGCGGCTGCCTACGCGGCGAGGATCTTCGGGGACCAGTAAGGGGACCTTCGGCCCTCCCGCCCCCGCATACCGGGCCGCAGTGTGTCCCCATGGAAGAAGTTCTCGCCAGGCTCTCCAGGGAGCAATGCCTGCGGCTGGTGGCCACCGCGCCGGTCGGCCGGATCATCTACACGCGCCAGGCGATGCCCGCCGTCGAGCTGGTGAACTTCACCGTGGACGCCGGCGACATCGTGATCCGCACCGCTTCGGCTGGCAAGCTCGCCGCCGCGATCTGCGGTGCGGTCGTCGCGTTCGAGGCCGACCACTATGACCCGTCCACGCGCGAGGGCTGGTCAGTGACCGCCGTCGGGCACGCTGGCACGGTCACCGACCCCGCGCGCGCCGAGAGGCTGCGGATCGCCGGGCCGCGGCAGTGGGTGCCTGGCGATCAGCCATGCCTCATGGTGATCACCCCGGGGATAGTGGACGGGCGGTACCTCAGTGCAGCGGGTAGCGGCCCTGCGGGGCCAGGCGAGGGGTCTCGGGTTCGGGCTCCATGACGAGGGGAACCCGCCAGACGAGCTCCGCACCACCGGGCGTCCCGGCGGAGACGGTAAGGTCGCCGTCCAGTGAACGTGCCCGCTCGGTCATGTTGGCCAGGCCGCTGCGCCGGCTGCCGGGGGCGATCCCGCGGCCGTTGTCCGACACGGTGATGGTCAGGTAGCCCTCGTCCGCGTCAACGGTCACGTCGGCCTTGGTGGCGTGCGCGTGCCGGGCCACGTTGGACAGGGCCTCGCGCAGCACGGCCAGGGCATGCTCGGCCAGCGAAGGGGCCAGTCGCGCGTCGAGCCCGCCGCCCAGCCGCAGCGCCGGCGCGAACCCGAGCACCTGGGTCATCTCGTCGGTCAGCGCGAAGATGTCGGCCCGCAACGTCGGCCCCTTGGCCGCGCCGCGGGCCTGCAGGGCGAAGATCGACGCGCGGATGACCTTGATCGTGTCGTCCATCGCGTCGACCGCATTCCTGACCCGGTCCCCGACCTCGGGCCGGGTGACCAGCGGCATCGTCCCCTCCAGTGACATGCCGGTGGCGTACAGCCGCTGGATGACCTGGTCATGCAGGTCGCGGGCGATGCGGTCGCGGTCCTCGAAGATCGAGAGTCGCTCGGCCTCGGCCCGCCGTGTCGCCAGCTCCAGCGCCACCCCGGCCTGGGCGGCGAACGACGCGACCAGCGCGGTGGCGCCAGGCGCGAATGGAGGGCCGCCGGCCCGGCGGCCGACGACGAGGACGCCGCGGACGTTGCCCGCCGGCCCGAGCGGGAACATCACGGCATGGCCTATGTGGCTCATCGCGGCCCGGACGGCCTGGGTCGTTCCCTGCTCGCTGGCTACGTCGCTGACGGCCAGAGGCTCGCCCGTTTCCAGCACGGCCCTGGCCAGCGACTCGGCGATGGGGATCACCAGCCCGCGGACCTGTTCCGCGCCGTCTCCCTCGGAGTTGGTCACGGTCAGCCGCTGCCCCTCGTCGTCGGGGACCTCAAGCGTGACGATGTCGGCTCCAGACAGCTCCAGGGCCTGGCGAGTGAGGGTGGTGAGGACGGCGGCGGTGCTGTGGCCCGACAGCAGCTCGGTGGTGACCTGGGCGCTGGCCGCGACCCAGCGCTGCTGTCGGCGGGCCTCCTCATACAGCCGGGCGTTCTCGATCGCGATGCCCGCCGCGGAGCCGAGGGCCACCAAGATGGTCTCGTCGTCCTCGGTGAACTCCCCGCCTGCCCGCTTCTCGCTCAGGTAGAGGTTGCCGAACACATGGTCGCGGGCCCGGACCGGGACGCCGAGGAACGTGCGCATGACCGGGTGGCCGTCGGGGAACCCAGACGACTCGGCATGGCTGGAAATCTCGGCCAGCCGCAGCGGGTGCGGGTCCCTGACCAGGAGTCCGAGCAGGCCGCGCCCCTCCGGCCAGTGATGGATCCCGGCGATCTCCTCCTTGCTGATCCCGACCGGGATGAACTGGGCCAGCTCCCTGTCCTCGCCGATCACGCCCAGCGCCCCGTACTTCGCGTCGACCAGGCTGACGGCCGCCTCGACAACGCGGCGAAGCATCGCCTCGAGCTCCAGCCCGGAGCCGATCGCGACGACCGCCTCCAGCAGGTCTCGCATCCGGTCCCTGGTATCCAGCACCGCCTGCAGCCGGCCCTGGAGCTCGGCCAGCAGCTCATCCAGCCGCAGCTGGGGCAGCATGCCACCGGGTTCGGTCATTTCCACGCGATCATCGTAGAGCGCTGGGGCCGTAAGTCCCACCGCCCCGTGACAGTCCGCCCTAACCAGGCCGTACTGGAAGTCGCATGGTTAGACCGTCAGCTCACGGCTGGCACGAGGGCGGTGACCACTGCGGCGCCTGCCCTTCCGGCCGTCAGCGTCCCGCCATGCGCGAAGGCAAGGAGATAATACGATGTCTGGAATCGTCGTCGGGCTGGATGGCTCAGGCCACTCCGACCGGGCCCTGAGCTGGGCCGCCCAGGAGGCGGCGCTCCGCCAGGTCGCGCTTACCGTGCTGAGCGTTCATCCGCCCGTGATCACTTACCTGGGCAGCGCTGTGGACAACACCATGGATGGTCCGGTTACCGAAAGTGTCCGAGCTGCTGCGCAGCAGCGGGTCGGCCGGGTCCTGAACTGCCTTGAGGCTCTGCCACCCCAGGTCACAGTCCGGTCGGTCAGCGGCTCACCCGCCGAGGAACTGCTGAGCGCATCCAAGGGCGCCGACATGCTGGTCGTCGGCTCCCGCGGTGCGGGCGGCTTCGCCCGGCTGGTCATGGGATCCGTGAGTGACCAGGTCACCCGGCACGCGCAGTGCCCGGTCATCGTGATACCGGCCGGGAAGGCATGACCATGCGCATGAGCACCGAGGAAGAGCTCACGACTATTCTCGGCCACCTGCCTGACGATCCCCGGGTGGTGGTGAGCGGGAACTTCGCCACGCCATGGCGGGCAATCAGGGTCCTCAACGGCGCTGTCGGCGAGTACCGCCTGTTCACGCTCAATGCCCAGTCCGGTTTCGCCGACCGAGACGGCGTAACCCTGGAGTCCCCGTTCATCGGGCCCGGGATGCGGAACAAGCCCGGGCTTCGGTATTTCCCGTGCCGCCTGTCCCTGGTGCCTGCCCTGCTAGCCGGGCCGTTGCCACCCGACGTCGTCGTCGTGCACACCTCGGCGCCAGTGAACGGGACCGTGTCCCTCGGGGTCGAGGTCAACGTGCTGCCGGCCGCCATCGAGGCAGCCCGCGCCCGCGGCGGCATCGTCATCGCCCAGGTCAACCCGCACATGCCCTACACCTACGGTGACGCTGTCCTGGACACCGATCAAGTCGACTACGCGATCGAGGCCGACGACCCGCTGCCCTCACCGCCGCAGCGCCCGCCGACGGAAACGTCACTGTCCATTGCCGGCCGGGTCGCCGCCCTCGTCCCCGAGGCCGCGACCTTGCAGCTCGGCATCGGGGCCGTTCCTGACGCCGTTCTCGCCGCGCTCACCACGCGGCGCGGCTTGGCAATCTGGTCGGAGATGTTCAGCGACGGGGTCCTGGCCCTGGAGAAGGCCGGAGCGCTGGACCCGGATACCCCCGTCACCGCCTCGTTCGCGTTCGGCAGCGCCGAGCTCTACGACTGGATCGACCGCAACCCACGGGTCCGGATGCTGCGCACGGAGCAGACTAACGACCCCGCGCAGATCGCCCGAAGGCCGCGCATGGTATCGGTGAACGGGGCGCTTCAGGTCGACCTGTTCGCCCAGGCCAACGCCAGCCGGGTGCGCGGGAGGATCTACTCCGGCTTCGGCGGGCAGACCGACTTCGTCGTCGGCGCCCTGCACTCACCCGGCGGCCGGGCAATCATCGCGCTGCCGTCATGGCATCCCAAGGCCGACGTGTCCACCGTGGTCCCGCGACTGGCCGGGCCGGTCACGTCCTTCCAGCACAGCTTCTTTGTCAGCGACCTGGGAACCGCTGTCTTGTGGGGCCACGACGCCTCATCGCAGGCCGAGCAGGTCATCAGCCAGGTCGCCCATCCCGAGGCACGCGACGGCCTCCGCGCCGCCGGACATGAGCTGGGCCTGCTGTAAGGGCTAGGGGTGGCTAAAGTCCCGGGCCTTCGGGCGCTCGGCCCCTAAGGCTTCCCGTCGCCACGTCGCAGCCTGGGAAGGAGGTGAGTGACATGAGATCCTGGCTAGCCCGGACGTTCCGGGGCCGCAGGCTGGACCGCAACCCGCTACGACGGCGCAGCGACCGCGCCGAGACTGCCATCGGCATTGCACTGATGGTCGCCTTCGCGATTGGCGCGCCGTTCCCCTTGCGCGCCACCGCGATCGCGGCATATTCATCGGCCCAGCACGCTCGGGCCGGCGCGATCGCCACCCGGCAGGAGGTCACCGCGGTCACGCTGCAGGCGGCGCCGACGAACGGCGAGGGCCAGTCGTGGACTAGTGCCGCCTGGACCGCACCGAACGGGCAACGACGGACAGGGCAGGTGCAGGTCGACGACGGCACGCTCAAGGGCAGCACCGAGAGGATCTGGGTCACCTGGTCCGGTGACCAGGCCCCGCCCCCGTTGCCGGCCCAGGAGGTCTCGCAGCTGGCCGTCGCGGCAGCCGCTGGTGTCGGCCTCGGACTTGCTGTCTTCCTCCTCATCGTGGCAAGGGCGACACGACAGGTGCTCAACCGTCGGCGGATGGCCGCCTGGGATACCGAGTGGACGGCCGTCGAGCCCCGGTGGAACCGCCAGCGCTGGTTAGCCGCAGGCGAGCTCTCCAGTTGTGGTCGGCAGGCTGAATCGTGACGACAGATGCGCACGAGATGATCGAGGTGGCTGGGATGACAGCTCAATCACCGGTCGGCGCATCGCGGCGCAGTAGCGCCGCAGGCTGGTCGCCCGCGTCGTGAAGACCAAAGTCCCTCAGGACTAGGCCCTCTGCCGCTACTAGGGTGCGAGCGCCCGCAGTGAACTGACGGAAGGCAACAGGCGAAAAGAGGCGAGTTGAGATGAGCGCCACGGTGAAGGACGTCATGACCAGCCGGGTGGTTGCCGTCAGGGAAGACGTCACCTACAAGGACCTAGCTGACGAGCTACGAGAGAACCACGTCAGCGCGCTGCCGGTGCTGGACGGCGAGGGCAGGGTCGTCGGGGTCGTGTCCGAGTCCGACCTGCTGGCCAAGCAGGCACTGGACGGGCAGGACACTGGCGTCATCAACGGGATCCTGCACCGCAGGGAGCAGAACAAGGCGTCCGCGGTGACCGCGGCCGCCCTGATGAACAGCCCTGCGATCACGATCGGCGCCGACGACAGCGTGGCGCAGGCGGCACGGCTGATGTACACCAGGCGGGTCAAGCGACTGCCGGTCGTCGGGGCCGACGGGCGCCTCGTCGGGATCGTGTCCCGTGCCGACGCGCTCAGCGTCTACAGCCGGGCGGACGAGGACATCAGGCGGGAAATCACCGAGGAAGTGATCCTGGGAGCCATCCTCACCGATCCCGCCCGATTCCTGGTCGAGGTCAAGGACGGCATCGTGACCATCGCGGGCACACCGGAGACCGCCGGCGTCGGCCACGACATCATCCGCTCGGTCCGGCACGTCGAGGGCGTCGTCGCGGTCCGCGACCGGCTGTCCTACCCGCCCGCCGAGCGGCCATCCAGCCCCGGCCCGCTGTTCTGAGGCGAGCGAGCAATGTACCCGAATTCAGCGATGTCAGCGTTCCCGCTCACCGTCATGGCCGTCGTCATGGTGGCAGCACTGGCGGTCTGGCTCACCGTGGTGTTCATCGCCGCCCGCGACCGGAAGTGACGACCCCGTACCAGGAGGAACGATGCTGGCACCACCCGAGCCCGTCTACGCGCTGCTGGCCGACGGGTCGACCGTGCTTATCCGGCCCGCCGGGCCCGCCGACCTGGCCGCGGTCAAGGCGATGCACGAGGCGATGTCGCCGGACAACGCCTACCTGCGGTTCTTCAGCGCCAGCCGGCTGGCCGCCGCCCAGGAGGCCAGCCGGGTCTGCCGCGAGGCCGGTCCCGGGCAGGCCGCGCTGCTAGCCCTGTCCGGCGAGGAAGTCGTCGGCTGCGCCAGCTACGAGCAGGAGGGCGAGGGCAGCGCCGAGGTGGCGTTCGCGGTAGCCGATCGCCTGCACCACACGGGCATCGCGACGCTGCTGCTGGAGCACCTGGTCTCCCGGGCACGAGACGACGGCATCATCACGTTCACCGCCGTGGTGTTGGCCGAGAACACCGCGATGCTGCGGGTATTCGCGGGGGCCGGGCTTCCGGTCCGGCGCCATTTCATCGACGGGGTGATTGAAGTGACGGTCCCGCTTCCGCGAGGCAATGCGGACACCGCGCTGGACGCCTACCTGGCCGCGGTGGCCAGGCGCGAGGGCTCGGCCGACACCGCGAGCCTGCAGCACCTGTTCGCGCCCCGGTCCGTCGCGGTCATCGGCGCCGGCCGCCGGGCCGGCACAATCGGCCGCGCGATCCTCGACAACATCCGCGCTGGCGGCTACCAGGGTCGCCTGTACGCGGTGAACCCGCACGCCAGGTTCCTGGGCGGTGTCCGCTGCCTGCCCACCGTGGCCGATCTCCCCGAGGCACCAGAGCTGGCCGTCATCGCGATTCCCCCGGCCGGCGTCCTCGGCATCGCCGAGGCCTGCGGTGCACGCGGCGTGAGGGCGCTGGTCGTGATCACCACCGGGCTCGACGTCGGCATGTCGGCTGACCTGCTCGCGACCTGCCGCCGCCACGGGATGCGGCTAGTCGGCCCCGGCTCCTTCGGCATCGCGGTGCCAGGCACGGGACTGGACGCCACGTTCGCCGCCGCCGATCCCCAGCCGGGGAGCGCCGGGCTGGTCATGGAATCAGGAGGCCTGGGCCTGGCGATGGCTGCCCAGCTGTCACGGCTGGGCATCGGCATCTCCTCATTCGCCTCCGTCGGCAGCAAGCTCGACGTCTCAGGCAACGACCTGCTGCTGTGGTGGGAGCACGACGGGATCACCCGGCTCGCCATCTTGTACATCGAGTCGTTCGGCAACCCGCGCAAGTTCGCGCGCACCGCGCGCCGGGTCGCCGCGACGATGCCCGTGCTCACCGTAGACGCCGGGGATCCGGCGACGGCAGGTGGGCATCCGCGGCCCATCGCGCCGCGGGCATCCCGGCAGGCACTCTTCAAGCAGGCAGGAATCATCACCACCCGAGGGCTAGGCGAGCTGACCGAGGCCGCTGCCCTGCTCGCTACCCAGGCGTTGCCCCGCGGCCGCAGCGTAGCGATCGTCTCCAACGTCGCAGCCGCGGCGGCCATGGCCGCCAGCGCGTGCGCCGATCATGGCCTGACGGTCCTCCGGCCGCGTGGTACTACCCGCCGCCGGCTGCACGCGCTCGTGCCGCCAGGCGGGTCGGTCACCGGCCCGGTCGACATGACCGCCGCGGTGACCCCGGCGGCGTTCCGCCGCTGCCTGGAACTGCTTGCCGCGGACGATGAGGTCGACGCCGTGATCGCAATCGTGCTGCCCACCGCCGCGACCGGCGACCTGACCGCGGCGATCCAGCAGGCAGACGTGTCGGTACCGCTGGCGGCCGTAGTGCTAGACCAGGCCGAGTCGGTGCGGCTCCTTGGCCGCGGCGACAGGCGGATACCAGCCTATGGCGGGCCGGAAGCCCCAGTCCGGGCACTGGCCCAGGCCGCCGCCTACGGCGAGTGGCAAGCCGAGCCCAAGGGGGACATCCCCGCCCTCCCCGACGTCACGGCCGGCCCTGCGCGCGACCTCGTGCACCGCTTCCTCACTCAGGCACCCGGCGGCGGCTGGCTCGCGCCGGGCGACGTCACGGCCCTGCTTGCCTGCTACGGGATGGCGCCCGTTCCGGCAACCGCCGTGCCGAGCCAGGATGAGGCAGCCACCGGGCCCCCGTCGATCGCCGGCCCCGCAGTGCTGCAGGCCGATGTCGAGGTTGTGGCCGGGGTAACTGTCGACCCCGTGTTCGGCCCGCTGATCACCCTCGGCCCCGGCGGGGCGGGTGCCGGGCTGGAGGGGAACCGCGTCATGCGACTCGCCCCGCTGACTACCACCGACGTGGACCGGATCATCAGCTCGGCCAGCGACCTGGCGCTGTCACGCCGGTACCCCGGCGCCGCGGCCGCCGATTTCTCGCCGCCGGCCAGGGAAGCGCTGCGTGACCTGCTGCTGCGGACATCACGGCTGGCCGAGGACCTGCCAGAGATCACCGAAGTCAGCCTCGGCCCGATCATCATCCGCCCGGACGGAGTGTTCATGGTAAACGCCCAGATCAAGGCCATGGCATCGGAGTCTCAGGATCCCTACCTGCGGCGCCTTCGCTGACCGGGGAGGTCCCATGATCGAAGTCACGGCGCAGGCGCTGGCTACTCATCCGTTCCTGCACGGCATGCCGCCGGGCCACCTGGCGGCACTGGCCGAGACAGCCACGGATGTCGTGTTCCCGGCAGGCCATCGCATCCTCGCCGAAGGCGGGTACGCCGCCAGGTTCTGGCTCATCCGGTCCGGCTCAGTCGCGCTGGACATGCTCGTGCCCGGCGAGGGACCGGTCGTCATCGACACGGTCGGCCTGGGAGGGCTGGTCGGCTGGTCCTGGCTGTTCCCGCCCTACCAGTGGGCGTTCGGCGCCGTGTGCGCCAGCCCGGTCGAGGCATTCGAGCTCGACGCGGCGGCCGTCAGGAGCCGGTGTGCGGCCGATCCCGCGCTCGGCTTTGACCTCACGTTGCGGCTGGCCCGGGTCCTGGCCGGCCGGCTGCAGGTCACCAGGACCAGGCTGGTCACCAGGCCCGGGGATGCCCTCGACGGTGAGTGATGAGCTGCGGCTTACCGTGACAGGGCCCAAAGTCCGTGACCGATGGCCCTGATCGCGCCCCGGCGCCTGCGCTTGGCTAGTTAGCAGGCAACCGCAGGAGGACACGATGGTCGCAGCCATGACCACAACGACGGCCGGGGATGACCAGTCCGCCTGCCCGGCACGCGAGTTGGCACCGGAGCCATGCGAGGGATTCTGGTATCAGGTCAAGCGCCGGGTCCTCGGCCCGCCCCTGGTCACCGAGCAGCTCAGCAACGAGCGACTGTCGCGGCCACTGGCACTCGGGGTGCTGTCTTGCGACGGGCTGTCCTCAGCGGCCTACGGCACCGAGGAGATCCTGTACGCGCTGCTGCCGTTCTTCGGGCTGGCCGCCTTCACGCTCGTGCTCCCGCTGACCCTGCTGGTGCTGTTCGGGGTCTTGCTCGTCGTCTTGTCATACCGCGAGGTCGTATCGGTCTACACCCGGGCGGGTGGCTCCTACGTGGTCGCCCGGGAGAACTTCGGCCCGAGGGTCGCCCAGGTCGCCGCCGTAGCCCTGCTCATCGACTACGTGGTGACGGTAGCGGTCCAGACTGCCGCGGGCAGTGCCGCCATCGTCTCCGCGTTCCCGGCGCTGTCTCGCCTGCCGGTCATCGGCCCGAAGATCCTGCTGGTCATCTCCGTCGCCGCGATCGGCGTCATGTGCCTGGGCAACCTGCGCGGCATCCGCGAGGCCGGGCGGGTCTTCGCCGCGCCAACGTACCTGTTCGCAGGCTCGGTCACCGTCATGATCGTCACCGGGGTCATCCGCGAGCTGACCATCGGCCTGCCCCGCGCCACCCATGGCCACGGGACGGTAGGCACCGGATCCCATTCCGGGCTGATCGCCTTCGGCGCCGTTTACATCATGGCGAAGGCCTTCGCCAACGGCGGCTCGTCGCTGACCGGCATCGAGGCCGTCTCTAACGCGGTCAGCGCGCTGCGCCCGCCCGAGGGCAGGCACGCCCGGCAGATCCTTGTCACCCAGGGCAGCCTGGTGGCCTTCCTGATCGCCGGCATCTCCTGGCTCGCCCATGAGACGCACGCGACCCCCTACATGGCCGGGTTCCCGACCGTCCTCGCGCAGGAAGCCCAGATCGTCTTTGGCCACACCGCGGCCGGGCAGGTGATGTTCCTCGCGTTGCAGGCCGCGACGGCCGCGATCCTGTTCACCGGCGGGAACACCAGCTTCACTGGCTTCCCGTTCCTGGCCAGCTTCGTCGCCGAGGATTCCTTCCTGCCCCGCTGGCTGACCCGGCGCGGCCACCGGCTCGCGTTCTCCAACGGGATCATCCTCCTGGCGGCACTGTCGGCGACGCTGATGCTGGTAGCCGGGGCAACCGTTGACGCCCTCATCCCGTTCTACGCCATTGGCGTGTTCACCGGGTTCGCCATGGCCGGATTCGGCATGGCCCGCTACCACCGCAGGACCCGCGAGCCGGGATGGCGGCGGAAGCTGGTGATCAACGCGGCGGGCGGCACCTACACGGCGCTCGTGGTCGCGCTGTTCGCCGTGGTCAAGTTCACCGAGGGCGCCTGGCTCATCGTCATCCTCTTCCCGCTCCTGGTATTCACCCTCATCCGCCTCAACCGCGAGTACGCTACCGAGGCCGCCGCACTAGCCCAGCCTGCCAGTGACGAGCCTGCGGCGCAGCCGCCAAACCACGCCCGCCGGATCGCCCTGATCCTGGTCGATGACTACGACCTGGCCTCCATCGAGGCCCTGAAGTACGTCAAGGGCCTGCGGCCCGCCACGCTGCGCGCGGTCCACTTCGTCCTGGACAGCGCCAAGGCGGACCGGCTACGGGAGATGTGGCTGCAGGCCGGCACCGGGATCCCGCTCGAGCTGGCTGACTGCCCCGACCGGCGGCTGGCCCACGCCGCTGCCCGGCTCGTGGCCCACCTCGCGGCCACACCCGGTACGCACGTCACCGTCGTCCTGCCCCGCCGGAGCTACCCGCCGCTGGCCGGGCGACTGCTGCATGACCATACCGCCGACGGCATTGCCCGCGTGGTCAGCCGCATCCCCAACGCGGCTGCCACCATCATCCCGTTCGACGTCACCCACCGGGTCAAGGCCCCCCGGACCGGACTGGCCAGGCCCGTCCCGGCGGCGGCCAGGCGAGGCAGCCTGGACGACTACGAATGGCCGGCGCCACCACCCCGCACGGACCCCATCGGGTCGCTGCGCTCGCCAGGACCCGCCACCGTCCAGGGGCGGCTGCGCACCACCGAGATCCGCTCTCCCCGGCAGCCCGGCAGCACCGTGCTGGCCTGTGAGGTGACGGACTCAACCGGGGAGCTCACCGCGATCTTCCACGGGCGCTCCCGGATCGCCGGCGTCGAGCCTGGCAGCCTGATCCGCCTGCACGGCACCGTGAGCATCGGTGCCGACGGGCACCCGACAATGATCAACCCGGCGTACGAACTCCTGAGGTGAGGTAGCGCCGCCCGCCGTAGGCCCTTGTTTCACGGATCGGGGCTGGGCGGCAGGGAGGGGTAACTTTATGCTTGCCTTGTACTGATTGGGTTTGCCCGCTCAGCGATTGTGCTCCTCGCCTGGCAGCCGAGGCCGTGACCACCGGCGGCCTAGCGACAGCACACCCGGCGTGCATGACGATGTGCCGAGGTGCCCGTGCCACCGTTCCAGTCTTCTCCTCCGGCCCGGGTAGGTGACCCGGACCAGCCCGGCTACCCGTTCCGCGGGCTGGGCCTGCTTGTGCGAGTGGCGCCGTTTGGTGTCATCGCGCTCTTGGCCGAGGCGAGCCTGGCATTGTCGCCAGGCCCGGTCCCGGCATGGCAAGTCGCGATCAGCCTGGTCCTGCTGGGGGCGGTGGCCGCGGCATTCGCACTGCCCTGGGCACGGCTGCCAGGCTGGCTGCCGGTCCTCGTCCCGCTTGCCTACACGGGGTCGGTGCTGGCGCTGATCCTGGCCGCAGGCTCAACTTCCGGTGTTGGGATCGTGTTGCTCGTGCCGCTGATCTGGACAGCCCTGTATCACCGGCGCTGGGAATCGGGCTGCATCCTGGCCGCCATCATCGCCGTGGAAGTGGTCATCTCACTGACGCCAGTAACCGTGGCCGCTGATGTGATCGCCCGCCGGGTCATCTTCTGGGCGGCACTCGGCACGGTACTAGCCGTTGCGACACACGAGTTGCGCGACCGCGGCAGCCGTGCCCAGCGTGAGGCAGCCGGCCTGCACGCCCAGCTCACCGATCTGACCTTGCTACGAGACCGCGATCGCATCGCCGCCGATTTGCAGGACAAGGTCATCCAGCAGGTCTTCTCCGTCGGGCTGAGCCTGCAGAGCACCGCTATGCTCGCCAGCCAGCCCCGAGTCCGCGAGGGCATCCTGGCTTCGGCCGACGCACTGGACCAGGTGCTCCGGCTCACCCGGGACGCGGTCTTCGGCCTTGAGCAGCGACTGCAAGGGCGTGGGCTGCGCGCGGAGATCGGTGCCTTGTTCGAGCAGGTATCCCCGGCTCCTGAGATCAGCTTCACCGGCCCCGTCGACGGGGCCCTGGACCCTGCTCGCGCAACGCAGCTGGTGCAGGCGCTACAGGAGGCGCTGCAACTGATGACCCCGCACGCCATGCCCAGCCGCTTCACGGCCGTCAGCACCGACACGTGCTATACCGCCGAAATAGAGACCACCTGGTCGAGTGCGGACAGCGGCCCGCTTCCCGCGTGGATCGCGCAGATCGCCAGCAGCTCCCCAGGCCCGGGGATCAGCGTCACCGTCAATCACGCGGCTGGCGGCACGCGAGTCACCTGGTCCGTACCCCTCCTCCAGCGGCCGGGGTGAGAAGGCCAGCGCCTCCAGGAGGCCAGCCTTCCGCCCGTCACGCGGTGAGCGCCTGTCGTCACCGATGACGACAGGCGCTCACGGCCAGGGTCAGCTTCAGTACGGCCACCTCCAGTCGCGGATCTCGGGGTCGTCCTCGCCGTGCTCGCGGGTGTAGGCGCGAGCACGGATGCGCTTTTCGTCCATGAGCTGGCGCAGTGAGCCAGCCGAGTCAGGAAGGCCGGGGACCCGGTCGATGACGTCCATGACCAGGTGGAAGCGATCCAGGTCGTTCAGCATCACCATGTCGAAGGGCGTGGTGGTGGTGCCCTCTTCCTTGTAGCCGCGGACGTGGAAGTTGGAGTGCCCGTGGCGCCGGTAGGTCAGCCGGTGGATGAGCCACGGGTACCCGTGGTAGGCGAAGATCACCGGCCGGTCGGTGGTGAACAGCGCGTCGAACTCGGCGTCCGACAGGCCGTGGGGGTGCTCGGACTCCGGCTGCAGTCGCATCAGGTCGACGACGTTCACGACCCGGACCCGCAGCTTGGGCAGGTGCTCCCGCAGCAGCGCCGCCGCCGCCAGGACCTCCAGCGTCGGAGTGTCGCCGCAGCAGGCCAGCACGACATCCGGGACCCCGGTGCTGCCGTCCTCGGATGAGGCCCAGTCCCAGATGCCCGCCCCGCGGGTGCAGTGGATGACGGCCTGGTCCATGGGCAGCCACTGGGGCTGGGGCTGCTTGCCCGCCACTATGACGTTCACGTAGTCGCGGGACCGCAGGCAGTGGTCGGCGACCGACAGCAGGGTGTTGGCGTCCGGCGGCAGGTAGACCCGAATCACCGAGGCCTTCTTGTTCACCACGTGGTCGATGAAGCCGGGGTCCTGATGGGAGAACCCGTTATGGTCCTGCCGCCAGACCAGCGAGGACAGCAGGTAGTTCAGCGATGCGACCGGGCGGCGCCAGGCGACGCCATCGGCCACCTTGAGCCACTTGGCATGCTGGTTGAACATCGAGTCGATGATGTGAATGAACGCCTCGTAGCAGTTGAACAGCCCGTGCCGCCCGGTCAGCAGGTAGCCCTCCAGCCAGCCCTGGCACAGGTGCTCAGACAGCACCTCCATTACCCGGCCGTCCGGGGTGAGCTGGTTGTCCCCAGGGATGATCTGGCCATCGAAGGCGCGCCCCGTGACCTCGAAGACCGGCGTGAGCCGGTTGGACGCGGTCTCGTCCGGGCCGAACACCCGGAACGTGGATGGGTTGTCGCTGATGACGTCCCGGGTCCACTCGCCCAGCACCTTCGTGTTCTCCGCCTCGGTCGCCCCGGGACGGTCGACCTTCACCGCGTAGTCGCGGAAGTCGCGCAGCTTCAGGTCGCGCAGCAGCAGCCCGCCATTCGCGTGCGGGCTGGCGCTCATCCGCTGGTCACCGGAGGGCGCGAGCTGGGCTACCTCGTTGACCAGCAGGCCGGCCGAATCGAACAGCTCCTCCGGCCGGTACGAGCGCATCCAGGCCTCGAGCTGCGCCAGGTGCGCCGGGTTGGAGCGCACCTCGGCGATCGGCACCTGGTGGGCCCGCCACGTGCCTTCCACCGGGACGCCGTCCACGACGGCGGGACCGGTCCAGCCTTTCGGGGTGCGCAGCACGATGGCCGGCCAGCGGGGCCGCTGCGTGGAGCCGTCCTCCCGTGCCGCCCGCTGGATCTCGGTGATCGCCTCGACGCAGTCATCCATCGTCGCGGCCAGCTCCTGGTGCACCGCGCGAGGGTCGTCGCCCTCCACCACGTGCACGTCGTACCCGTATCCGGTCAGCAGGCTGGTGAGCTCGTCGGAGGGGATCCGGGCCAGGACCGTGGGGTTGGCGATCTTGTACCCGTTCAGGTGCAGGATCGGCAGCACTGCGCCGTCGGTGGCCGGGTTGAGGAACTTGTTGGAGTGCCAGCTGGCGGCCAGCGGCCCGGTCTCGGCCTCGCCGTCGCCGACCACGCACGCGACGATCAGGTCCGGGTTGTCGAACGCGGCCCCGTAGGCGTGGGCCAGCGAGTAGCCAAGCTCACCGCCCTCGTGGATCGACCCGGGGGTCTCGGCGGTCACGTGCGACCCGACGCCGCCGGGGAACGAGAACTGGCGGAACAGCCGCCGCAGGCCGTCGGCGTCCTGCGTGACCGAGGGGTACAGCTCGCTGTAGGTGCCCTCCAGGTAGGCATTGGCCACCATGCCCGGGCCGCCGTGCCCGGGGCCGGCCACGTAGATGACGTTCAGGTCCCAGTTCCTGATCACCCGGTTCAGGTGCGCGTAGATGAGGTTTAGTCCCGGGGTCGTGCCCCAGTGCCCGAGCAGCCGGGGCTTGATGTCCTCCGGCCGCAGCGGGTCGCGGAGCAGCGGGTTGTCCAGCAGGTAGATCTGCCCGACGGACAGGTAGTTGGCGGCTCGCCACCAGCGGTCCAGGTCATCGATTTCGCTGTCGCTCAAGGCATTCATGTCACCTAATCCTCCTGTCAGGGGCGGGTGCGAAATAGGGACGTAAGTCCCGGCCAGAGGATCTTTCTGCCCTGCCGCCAGCCGGCGGCACTGGCGAGACTGGCCTCATGCGCGACTTGACCCCGCTGCCCGACCTGGCCCGCGACGCCGGCCTCACCGGCCCGGTACGTGCCCGCCGTCCGCGGTACGTTGACCTGCTGCCGCCGTGCAACGCCGGCTGCCCGGCCGGGGAGAACATCCAGGCGTGGCTGGCGGCGGCCCGCGACAAGGACTACGAGCGGGCCTGGCGGCTGCTGACCGACGACAACCCGTTCCCGGCCATCTGCGGCCGGGTCTGCTACCACCCGTGCGAGAGTGCCTGCAACCGGGCCGAGCTCGACTCGCCGGTCAGCATTCATGCCGTCGAGCGGTTCCTGGGGGACATGGCGGCGCAGTGGCGCCACCAGCCGCTGGCCGAGCCGACCGGCAAGCGTGTGCTAATCATCGGGGCTGGTCCCAGCGGCCTGAGCGCGGCCTACCACCTGGCCCGGCGCGGGCACGCGGTCGAGGTTCGCGACGCCGGGCCGGAGCCAGGCGGGATGATGCGCTACGGCATCCCGGCCTACCGGCTGCCTCGCGACGTGCTCGCGGCCGAGATCGCCCGCGTCCAGGCCCTTGGGGTCACGATCACCTGCGGGCACCCCGTGACTGACCTGGAGGCCGAGCGGCGCGGGTTCGACGCCACCTTCGTCGCCGTGGGCGCGCACCTGTCCAAGCACGTGGACATCCCCGCCCGCGAGGCGAGCCGGATCATCGACGCGGTCCCGTTCCTGCGCGAGGTCGCGGCGGGCGGCCACCCCGTCCTGGGCCGCCGGGTCGCTGTCTACGGCGGCGGGAACACCGCGATGGACGCCGCCCGGACCGCCAGGCGGCTCGGCGCGGGCGACGCGCTGATCGTGTACCGGCGCACCCGCGACCGCATGCCCGCCCAAGAGGAGGAAGCGGCGGCCGCCGAGGCCGAGGGCGTCACGATCAACTGGCTGCGCACCATCCGCGCGTTCGACGGCCCAGAGCTAGCAGTCGAGGTAATGGAGCTCGACGCCAGCGGGTCCCCCCATCCCACCGGGCGGGTGGAGACGCTCTCGGCCGACACGCTGATCCTGGCGCTGGGCCAGGACGCCGACACCCAGTTCCTGCGCGCGGTGCCCGGGGTCGAGTTCAAGCCTGACGGCACGGTGCAGGTCGGCCCGGAGATGATGACCGGATGCGCGGGCCTGTTCGCCGGAGGCGACATGGTCCCGGCCGAGCGGACCGTGACGGTCGCGATCGGGCACGGCAAGAAGGCCGCCCGCGCCATCGACGCCTACCTGCTCGGCCAGCCCGCCACCGGTGGCCAGGACAAGCACCCGCTGGCCTCCTTCCCGCTGCTGCACCCCTGGTACTTCGCCGACGCCGCCCAGTCCTCACAGCCAGAACGGGCCGTGCCTGATCGCCTGGCCGACTTCACCGAGGTCACCGGCGGACTGCCCGACCCGGTGTACGAGGCGTCCCGGTGCCTGTCGTGCGGCAACTGCTTTGAGTGCGACGGCTGCGTGGGCGCCTGCCCCGAGGACGCGGTCATCAAGCTCGGGAAGGGTAACAGGTACGAGTTCGACTACGCCCGATGCACCGGCTGCGGCGCCTGCTTCGAGCAGTGCCCCGTCCACGCGATCGACATGACCCCGGAGGCACCATCATGCGAGTGACGATCGACGGGAACGAGGCCGCCGCCTCCGCCGCCTACCGGCTGAACGAGGTCTGCTGCATCTACCCGATCACCCCGTCATCCCCGATGGCCGAGCTGGCCGACGAGTGGTCGGCCCAGGGCCGTCCCAACATCTTCGGCAGCGTGCCGACGGTGGTAGAGATGCAAAGCGAGGGCGGCGCGGCCGGCGCCCTGCACGGGGCGCTGCAAAGCGGGGCGCTGACCACGACCTTCACCGCGTCGCAGGGCCTCCTGCTGATGATCCCGAACATGTTCAAGATCGCCGGCGAGCTGACCCCGGCGGTGTTCCAGGTCGCGGCCCGCTCGGTCGCCGCCCAGGGACTGTCGATCTTCGGTGATCACTCCGACGTAATGGCGGTGCGCCAGACCGGGTTCGCCATGCTCTGCTCCGCCTCGGTGCAAGAGGCGCACGACCTGGCGGTCGTGGCCCAGCTGGCCTCGCTGCGGACCCGGGTGCCGTTCGTCCACTTCTTCGACGGCTTCCGGACATCGCACGAGCTGAACACCTGCGACCTGCTGGCCGACGAGGACCTGGCCGCGCTGACCGATCTGTCCCTCGTGAGGGCGCACCGCCGTCGGGCGCTGTCACCGGAGCACCCCGTCATCCGGGGAACGGCGCAGAACCCGGACACCTACTTCCAGGCGAGGGAGACGGTCAACCCGTACTACGCCGCGGTGCCGCAGGCGGTCCAGGCCGCGATGGACGCGCTGCGGGACCGGGTCGGCCGCTCCTACGAGCTGGTCTCCTACCACGGGGACCCGCAGGCCGAGCGAGTTATCGTCATCATGGGATCGGCCGCCGAGACGGCGACCGCGACCGCCAGCTACCTTGCTGCGGGCGGCGAGCGCGTCGGCGTCATCCAGGTCCGCCTGTTCCGGCCGTTCCCAGCTGCTGAGCTGCTAGCGGCGCTCCCGCCCACGGCGCTGCACGTGGCGGTGCTAGACCGGGCCAAGGAGCCGGGATCTCTCGGCGAGCCGCTGTTCCTGGACGTTATGACCGCCCTGAAGGAAGCCAGCCGGCACGCTACCGTGATCGGCGGCCGGTACGGGCTGTCGTCCAAGGAGCTCACCCCGGGCATGATGACCGCCGTCTTCTCCGAGCTAGGCCAAGAGCACCCGCGGCCCCGGTTCACGGTCGGGATCAACGATGATGTCTCCGGCACCAGCCTGGCCTGGGACGAGCTGGACATCGAGGATCCCCGGACCACCCGGGCGGTGTTCTTCGGGATCGGCTCGGATGGGACCGTCGGGGCGAACAAGAACAGCATCAAGATCCTGGGCGAGGCGGGACTGCACGCCCAGGGGTACTTCGTCTACGACTCCAAGAAGTCCGGCTCGCAGACCGTCTCGCACCTGCGCTTCGGCCCCGCCCCCGTCAGCGCGCCCTACCTGATCGGCCAGGCGGGCTTCGTCGGCGTCCACGAGGCGCGGCTGATGAGCCGGGACGAGGTCCTCGACCGGGCCGCCGTCGGGGCGACGGTCCTGCTGAATACGCCGGTGCCCGCCGACCAGGTCTGGAGGGAGCTGCCGGCACGCGCCCAGGAGGCGATACGGGCCAAGAACCTGACCCTGTACGCCATCGACGCGGGCGCGATCGCCCGCGACGCCGGGCTGGGTGGCCGCGTCAACACGATCCTCCAGACCTGCTTCTTCGCCATCTCCGGCGTCCTGCCCAGGAAGCAGGCAATCGACGCCATCAAGCGGGCCATCGAGAAGACCTACGGCCGCCGCGGACCCGAGGTCGTCCGGCGCAACTTCGACGCGGTCGACAAGGCTATCCAGGGGCTGACGCTCGTCCCGATCGCACGCACCGGGAACGGCGTCGGCGAGCCGTCCTACCAAGGCGCGCCCGACCTGATCCGGGCCATGCTCACCGGACACGGAGACGACCTGCCGGTCAGCGCGCTGCCCGCCGACGGGACCTACCCCACCGGCACGGCCAGGTACGAGAAGCGGAACATCTCCGACCAGGTCGCCGTGTGGGATCCCGACGCGTGCATCCAGTGCGGGAACTGCGCCTTCGTCTGCCCGCACGCGGTGATCCGCTCCAAGTTCTACCCTGGCGACACCCAGGTCCCTGACGGGTTCCCCTCGGCGCCGCTGGACTCACGCGGGCTGCCCGACTCGCGGTTCACCCTGCAGGTCTACGCCGAGGACTGCACCGGGTGCGGCCTGTGCGTGGAGGCCTGCCCGGTCCCGCTGCGCGGCAGCGGACCCGGGCCGAAGGCCATCAACCTGGGTCCGTACGACAAGGACAAGACCCGCGAGAACGTCGCGTTCTTTGAGACGATCCCCGTGCCCGAGCGGTCCAAGGTGGACTTCGCCACCGTCCGCGGCACCCAGTTCCTCCAGCCGCTCTTCGAGTTCCCCGGCGCCTGCGCGGGCTGCGGCGAGACGCCGTACCTGCGGTTGCTCTCCCAGCTGTTCGGCGACCGGCTCATGGTCGCCAACGCGACCGGCTGCTCGTCGATCTACGGCGGGAACCTGCCGACCACCCCGTGGACGGCCAACGCTGACGGCCGCGGCCCGGCCTGGGCGAACTCGCTGTTCGAGGACAACGCCGAGTTCGGCCTGGGCTTCCGGCTGGCCGCCGACCAGCACGCGGGACTGGCCCGCACCCGGCTCGCACAGCTGCGCGACGAGGTCGGAGCGGACCTGGCCGGAGCGATCCTGGCCGCCATCCAGCGCACGGAGTCGGACTACTCCGCCCAGCATGAGCGGGTCAGCGCCCTGCGCGACCGCCTGCGCGCGCTCGATGGCCGCTCCTCGAATAATCCTGCGGTCGAGGACCTGCTCAGCGTCCTGGACCACCTGGTGCGGCGCAGCGTCTGGATCGTCGGCGGCGACGGCTGGGCCTACGACATCGGGTCCGGCGGCCTCGACCACGTGCTCGCCAGCGGCAAGGACGTGAACGTCCTCGTCATGGACACGGAGGTGTACTCCAACACCGGCGGGCAGGCATCCAAGGCCACACCGCTCGGAGCCGTCGCCAAGTTCGCCGCCGCGGGCAAGCGGGTCCCGAAGAAGGATCTGGCCCTCCAGGCGATCGCCTACGGCAACGTGTACGTCGCCCGGGTAGCCATGGGAGCCGACCCGCGCCAGACCCTGCTGGCCCTGCGGGAAGCGGAATCCTACGAAGGGCCCTCCCTGGTCATCGCCTACAGCCACTGCATCGCGCACGGCATCGAGAAGGACGGCCAGTCGCTGCGCAACGGAATGGACCAGCAGTACCGGGCCGTGGCCAGCGGCTACTGGCCCCTGGTCCGCTACGACCCGGTCCGCCGCGAGTTCATGCTCGACTCGCCGAGGCCACGGCTGCCGCTGCCGGAGTACATGGGCAACGAGCTCCGGTTCCGCGTCCTGGCCCGGACCGACCCCGAGGCCGCCGCCCAGCTGGCCGAGCTAGCCGCCGCCGAGGTCGACCAGCGGTGGAGGACCTACGAGGAGATGGCCGCCCGAGGCCCCGAGCGCTTCCCGGATCTAAACAGCTGACCGGGCGATCGGCCGGTCGACGCCCATGGAGTCGGCCATGCCGACGAAATCAATTTGCAGCGCCAAGGCGCTCAGCACTGCTCTCCAGGAGTTCGCCCGGACGGCACCGGCGGAGGGGTGCCCCTGGGAAGTCGACGTCGCAGCTGCGAACGGGGCCGCTGACCATGTACGCGCGGCCCAGCAGCGTCTGCTCGAATGGTGCCAGCATCAGGCGCGTTTGATCTACGTAAACGGGCACGACCACCTGACCTCGATGAGCCGGCTCCTCGGGAGCGATGGAGGGATGTCGCTGTTCGCCCACGTAACCCTGTCACGCAGCGTGTGCGAGGCAGCGGTCCGGCACTCGTGGCTGCTCGACCCCTCCATCAGCTACGAGGAGCGCATCACCCGCAGCGCGGCCATGCTGTCCTACAACATCGGCAACCGGCTCAAGGGCGCCAGGCAGGCCTTCGACATTGTTTATGACCGTAATGGCCGCGATGTCGTCGGCATAAAGCATCCTGGAACCAGGGGCGGGATGCTCGACGTCCTCATGTGCGAGTACCGAGACCAGCAGGCCAAGAATCCCTTGCCCCTTATGGAGGCCATGCCGTAGCCCGCTGAAACTCAGGTTCCCAGTGTCGCGCGGACCTGGCGGGCGATCTCGATGTCCTCGCGGGCGCTGATCACCAGGGCGCGAACCAGTGCGGCTGGTGCCCCGATCTCCCGGTCGCCGGATTCCTCCTGGTTGCGGTCGAGGTCGGCGTAGATGCCGAGGAAGCCGAGGCCGTCCATCGTGCGGGCGCGGATCTCGGCCGAGTTCTCTCCGACGCCGCCGGTGAAGACGAGGGCGTCAAGGCCATTCGTCGCGGCGGCCATGGCCGCGATGGAGCCGCGCAGCCGGTGCAGGTACACGTCGCGGGCCAGGCGGGCCGCGTCGTCGCCTGCGGACGCGCGAGACAGGATCTCGCGCATGTCGGGCGTGCCCGCCAGGCCGGCCAGTCCGGACTGCTTCTCCAGGGCATCGGTGAGCACCTCGGCGCTCATGTCGGCGTGGGACTGCAGCCAGAGCAGCAAGCCGGGGTCAACGCTGCCCGAGCGGGTGGCCATGACCAGTCCCTCCAGCGGGGTGAAGCCCATCGTCGTGTCAACCGAACGGCCGCCCCGGACGGCGGCCAGCGACGCGCCCGCGCCCAGGTGGCAGGTGACGACCCGCAACCCGGCAGCCGGAGGTGCATCCAGCAGTTGCGCCGCGCGCCGGGACGCGTAGGCGTGCGACAGGCCGTGGAAGCCGTAGCGGCGTAGCGCCCACTGGTCACGCCAGGGCGCGGGCAGCGCATAGGTCGCGGCGGCTGGCGTGATGGTGGCATGGAACGCGGTGTCGAAGCAGGCCACGGCGGGGACATCGGGCAGGACTGCCCGGACCGCGTCGAGTCCGGCCAGGGACTTGGGCTGGTGGAGCGGGGCCAGGTCGGTCAGCGACCGCAGCTGCTGCTCCACCTGATCGTCGATGACGACCGGACCGGAGAAGAGGGTCCCGCCGTGCACGATCCGGTGCCCCACTGCGCCCAGTGAGGAGCCGAAGGAGGAGATCGCCGCCTCGATGCCGGCCGTGTCTGCCGCCCCGCTGGGCGGGGGCAGGTCGGCAGAGCCGGCGACCTCGTCGTTGTCGTTGAGCACGCGGAGCTTAAGGCTGCTTGACCCGGCATTGACGACGAGGACGTCCATGTGTTTATTGTCGGTCACGTCATCGGCTGTCGCTGCCCGCCGCGGATACCGCCGCCCGGCCTGCCTCCAGCCGGGCGACGGGGACGCGGAACGGGGAGCAGGACACGTAGTCCAGGCCGGCCTGGTGGAAGAAGTGCACGGAGTCGGGGTCGCCGCCATGCTCGCCGCAGACGCCGATCACGAGGTCCGGGCGGGCCTTGCGGCCCTCGGTGACCGCGATCTGGACCAGCCGGCCGACCCCGTCGGGGTCGATCGTCTCGAACGGGGAGACGCCGAAGATGCCCAGCTGCAGGTACTTGCCGAAGAACGCGGCCTCCACGTCGTCGCGGGAGAAGCCCCAGGTCATCTGGGTTAGGTCGTTGGTGCCGAAGGAGAAGAACTCGGCGCTGCCCGCGATCGCGGCGGCGGTTAGCGCGCCCCGGGGCACCTCGATCATGGTGCCGATCGGTGCGTTCAGGTGGACGCCGGTCTCCTGCTCGACCTCCCTGAGCGCGTTGACCGTCAGCCCGCGAGCCACCTCCATCTCCTGCACGGCCGCGACGAGCGGGGTCTCGATCTCCGGCCGCGGGTCCTTGCCTGCCTTCTTCAGCTGCGCGGCGGCGTGCGCGATGGCGCGGACCTGCATGCCGAACAAGCCCGGGATGATCAGGTCGAGCCGGACGCCGCGCAGCCCGAGCATCGGGTTCTGCTCGTGCATCCGGCGGACCTCGGCCAGCACCCGCTTCTCCTTGTCGGTGGCCTGGTCACCTTCCAGGGCGACCTTGACGGACAGGTCGGTGAGGTCGGGCAGGAACTCGTGCAGCGGCGGGTCGATCGTGCGGATCGTCACCGGCAGGCCGTCCATGGCCCGCAGGATCTCGATGAAGTCCTGGGTTTGCAGTGCCTCGAGGGCGGCCAGCGCACGCTGGCGGTCGTCGTCGGTCTCGGCCAGGATGAGGTCCTCGACGAGCTGGCGGCGCTGGCCGAGGAACATGTGCTCGGTGCGGACCAGGCCGATGCCCTCGGCCCCGAACCGGCGCGCCCGGGCGGCGTCCGAGCCGGTATCCGCGTTGGCCCGCACGCCCAGGCCGCGGCGTGCGTCGGCGTGCGTCATGATCCGGTGGACCGCGCGGATGAGGTCGTCGGCTTCGTGGGCGTCGGGCCGCAGGCCGCCCTCGAAGTAGCAGACGACGGGGGAGGGCATGACGGGAACCTCACCGAGGTAGACGTCTCCGCGGGTGCCGTCGATGGAGATCACGTCGCCCTCGCGGATGGTGATTCCTCCGGGGGCGGTGAACTGCCGGGCCGCGGTGTCGACGTCGAGCTGGTCGGCGCCGCAGACGCAGGTCTTGCCCATGCCGCGGGCGACCACTGCCGCGTGGCTGGTCTTGCCGCCACGACTGGTCAGGATGCCCTGGGCGGCGATCATGCCGCCCAGGTCGTCGGGGTTGGTCTCGCGGCGGACCAGGATGACTGGCACGCCTGCGTCGTGCAGCCCAACGGCACGGGCGGAGTCGAAGACGGCCCGGCCAGCGGCCGCGCCGGGGGACGCGCTCACGCCAGTGGCGATCTTCGTGACATCCGCGCCGGTGTCGAAGCGGGGGAACATCAGCTGGGCCAGCTGCTGGCCGGTGACCCGGGTCAGGGCCTCGTCCAGGTCGATGAGGCCCTCATCGACCAGCTGGGTCGCGATCCGGAACGCCGCGGCCGCCGTCCGCTTCCCCACGCGGGTCTGCAGCATCCACAGCTTGCCGCGCTCGATGGTGAACTCGATGTCGCACAGGTCCCTGTAATGATGTTCCAGGACGCTCATGATGTGCAGCAGCTGATCGTAGGATCCCCTGTCGATGTGCTCCAGGTCCTGGAGCGGCACAGTGTTGCGGATGCCGGCGACCACGTCCTCGCCCTGGGCGTTGGGCAGGTAGTCACCGTAGACTCCGGGCGCGCCGGTGGCCGGGTCGCGGGTGAATGCCACCCCGGTCCCCGAGTCGTCACCGAGGTTGCCGAAGACCATCGCCACGACGTTGACGGCCGTGCCGAGGTCGGCGGGGATGCGCTCCTGCCGCCGGTAGAGCACGGCCCGGTCGCCGTTCCAGGAGCCGAAGACGGCCCGGATCGCCAGGTCCATCTGCTCGCGCGGATCCTGCGGGAAGTCGCGGCCGGCCTGCTCGCGGACGATCTGCTGGTAAGCTGCCGTCAGCTTTCGCAGGTCACCCGCGTCCAGGCCGGTGTCCGCGGCCACGCCGCGGGCCTTCTTGGCATCCTCAAGTGCCCGGTCGAAGTGCCCGGCATCGATGCCCAGGACGGTCTTGCCGAACATCTGGATCAGCCGCCGGTAGGAGTCCCACGCGAACCGCTCGCTGCCGGCCTGCCTGGCCAGGCCCTCGACCGACTCGTCGGACAGGCCGATGTTGAGGACGGTGTCCATCATGCCGGGCATCGAGAACTTCGCCCCCGACCTGACGCTGACCAGCAGCGGGTTTGACGGGCTGCCCAGCTTGCGGCCCATCGACTCCTCGACGGCGGCTAGGTGCCTGGTGACCTCAGCGTCAAGGCCGTCAGGGATTGCCCCGGAGGCGAGGTAATGGCGGCAGGCATCGGTCGTGATGGTGAAGCCGGGCGGCACTGGGAGGCCGAGATTCGTCATCTCGGCAAGGTTGGCGCCCTTGCCGCCGAGGAGGTCCCTGAGATCCTTGCTGCCCTCGGTGAAGTCGTAAACAAGCTTGTGCATCGCGTGCTCCCTTGCCGCAGGGGCCGGATTCGTTCTGGCCCCTGCGGCGATTCTTAAAAGGGTGAATTCAGAACGTGAAGACCAGCCGCGCGGGCACGCGGCCGGCGAGTACGTCATCGATGCGGGCGTTGACGTCCTCGAGCTGGCAGGCCTGGGCGACGACCTTGGTGCGGCCTGCCCCATGGAGGGCGAAGACGTCGCTGAGGTCCTTACGGGTGCCGACGATGGATCCGATGATTGACTTCCCGCCGATGACGGTGTCGAAGATCGGGATGGACATCGTGCCGTTGGCGGGCAACGCGACGCAGACAAGTCGGCCGCCTCGCCGCAGCGAGCCGAACGCCTGCTCAAACGCCCGGGGCGAGGTCGCCAGGCTGACCGCAACGTCGGCCCCGCCCAGCTGCCGGATCGCCTCGACCGGGTCGGCCTGCCGCGCGTTCACGACATGATCGGCCCCCAGCTCCCTGGCCAGGTCCAGCTTGGCGTCCTCGATGTCGACGGCGATCACCTGCCCGCCCAGGATGCGCGCGTACTGGACCGCCAGGTGCCCGAGGCCGCCAATGCCGAAGACGGCCGTTGTCTCGCCGGGCTGGATCCCGGAGACCTTGACCGCCTTGAAGGTCGTGACCCCGGCGCACGTCAGGGGGGCCGCGTCGAACGAGGTGACCGCGCTGGGGACCGTCACGACGTACCGGTCGTCGGCGATCGCGTACTCGGCCCAGGCGCCATTGACTGAGTATCCGCTGTTTTGCTGGGACTCACACAGCGTCTCCCAGCCGGAGACGCAGTGGGCGCAGTGCCCGCAGGCGGAGCCGAGCCAGGCGATCGCCACTCGGTCGCCGACCTGGTGCAGGCTGGCCCCCGGGCCTAGCCTCTCGACGGTGCCAATGCCCTCGTGGCCCGGAATGAACGGCGGCTCCGGCTTGACCGGCCAGTCGCCGTTGGCGGCGTGGATGTCGGTGTGGCAAAGCCCGGATGCCTGCATCCGGATCAGTACCTGGCCTGCTCCGGGCTCGGGGATGGGGACCTCTCGTACTTCCAGCTTGGCGCCCAGGTGGGGGACTACCGCGGCCTTCATGGTGTTCATTGCTTCTCCTTCAGCTGGCTGCTGATGTGAGTGCGGGCCGGGCGGGAGCCGCCCGGCCCTGGCCTGCTTATTACGGCCGGTCGTCGGCCGGGATCACCACGACCGGGCACTTGGCGTGCTGCGTTACCTGGGTCGATACCGATCCCATCACCAGGCGGGCGAAGCCGCCCCCGCCGCGGGAGCCGACGACGATAGCGTCGGCGTCCTCGGCTGCCTGGAGGAGTGCGTCGGCTGGGAAGCCGTCGACCGCCCGGACGGTGACTTCCGCCGGGCGCTGGTCGATTCCCTCGAGGACCTTGTCCGTCTCGGCCTGGGCCTGCTGCTGGACGTCCTTGAGGGTGGGCCCGCCGGTGAGTGGATAGACAACCGGGACGCCGGTCCACCCGGCGATCGCCTGACGCACGGTCAGCACGGTGAGCGAGGTCCGCCGGACGGCCGCCTCGCGCGCTGCCCATTCCAGGGCCTTCTGCGAGTGGCCGGAGCCGTCGACTCCGACGATGATTCCTGACATGTGTTCGCATCTCCTTACGATGATGATTCCGGTGTTCCTGGATCGTGATGGGCTGCTGCGGAACCAGCGCCATCGCGCCGGTCGACGACGTCAATGACCCCGTCGACACCCCAGGCCAGCCGGATGGCGACCGCGACTGGGTCTGCACCGCCCTCCTGCGGCCCGGTGATAACCACGACGCCGTCCCGCACGGTGACCGCGACGGCTTGGGAGTCGGCCTGGAGTACCTCGTCGAAGACCTCGCGAACCTCGGCTTCCACGGCGCTGTCCGGGCGCAGGAACACGCGCAGCAGGTCTCGGCGGCTGACGATGCCGAGCAAGCGCCCGTCGGATCCCACGACGGGAAGCCGGCGGACGCGGCGAGTGTTCATGGCCCGTGCCGCGCTGGCGACCGTGGCGTCCGGGCCGATGGTGATAGCTGGTGCGGACATCAGCTCACCGGCGGTCATCGCCCAGTGCTGTTGTGGACGCAGCCCGTGCCCCGGGATCGCCATCCGCTCCCAGGCCCGCTTTTCCTCCTCGGCCAGCAGGTTCGCCTCGGTGACCACGCCCACCACGAGGCCTTCCTGATCGAGCACCGGGAAGCCGCTGACGCCATTCTCAGCCAGCAGCCGGGCTACCTCCTTGTAGGCGGTGTCCCGCTCGACCGTCACGACGGCCGTGGTCATGACGTCCCTGACGTGGCGCGCCCAGCGATGCTTGTGTGCTGTTGGCGGGCTGCCTTCAGCAGCGCTCGCGTTGGCATGCAGCGACCCGTACTGGGTGGCGCCTAGATGCCGCAGCAGGGCCTCGAGATGCATATCGGTTCGGGTCATGTCCGGATGCCTCCTCTCGGTCACCTGGCTTCAGCCTCGCCTGGCGGCACCTCCCCGGTCAGGGCCGTTCGCACGTGTTTCGCGGGACCTTGGGCCCCTGCTCAGCCGCCCCGGTAGGCGTGAGGCTGATGGCAGCGGGACCTGGAGGCTGACATGACAGGAAAGCCAGTAGTCGTAGCGGTAGATGGCTCGGATGACGCGCTGCGCGCGGCCCTGTGGGCCGCCGAGGAGGCGCTGCGGCGAAGCGTCGGGCTGCGGGTCGTGTCCGCACCGGCTGTGCCGTCACGGGTGCACGCTTACCAGGGAGCCGGCTTGATCGTCGCGAGCATGTTGCGTGACGCGGCCGCTGGCGCGGTACTGCAGGCGGCCCGCTGTGTCGCCGAGGCGGTCCCGGGGCTGACTGTCGACACGTGCGTGCTGGCCGGCGCCCCGGCGATCGCGGTCGCGGCGAGCGGGTCCGGGGCCACCATGCTCGTCGTGGGCGCGCGTGGGACGGGTGGCTTCGGCGAGATGGCCCTCGGCTCAGTGAGCAGGCACGCTGCGGCGACCGCCGCCTGCCCCATTGTCGTGGTGCACCGCCAGCCCGCGCCCGCCCGGCCAGAAGTGATCGTCGGGGTCCGTGACCCGGGGGCGTCCGGCCCCGCCCTGGCGTTCGCGTTCGAGGAAGGCGAGCTGCGCCAGGCCGACCTGGTGGCGGTACACGCCTGGGACGGGCTCCCGCCGGCCCTCCAGGTAACTGGCGCCCCGGACGGCGATGCCGGCCCCGGCCCAGCCATCGCCCGTCAGCAGATCGCCGTCGAGCTGGCCGCCTGGCACGAGAAGTACCCGACGGTGACGTCAGCAGCGCAGGTCACGCACGGCCACCCCGGGCATGTGCTGTCAATCCGGGCCGCTACCGCGCAACTGGTGGTGCTAGGCCGCCGTGACGACAGCGAGTCCTCCCGGAGCGCGAAGAGCGTCGGCTACGTCCGTCATTCGGTGCTCAGCTACGCCCGCGGCCCCGTCGTCATCGTCCCAGCCTGACCGAGGTCCGGTTAGGCGCCTCAGTACCTAAGTCCCGTCGGCCGGGGCCCATCGCCTCCCGCGGTGAGGATCGCGAGCCGCGATCCTGCCCGATGAGGATGCGAGAAGGGATGATGAGATGACAACGCGAGTTGGTATCAATGGCTTCGGGCGCGTCGGGCGGGCATTCACCCGCTACGCGGTGGAGCGCGGCGACATCGAGGTGGTCGCGATCAACGACATCACCGATGCACGGACGCTGGCGCACCTGCTTCAGTTCGACTCCACCTACGGCAAGTTCGGCTACCCCGTGGACTACGCGGACGGCTCGCTCTTGATCGATGACTGGCCGATCACAGTGCTCAGCGAGCGGGAGCCGGGGAACATCGACTGGGGCCAGCTCGGGGCGGACGTGGTCATCGAGGCGACCGGTAAGTTCCGCGGCCGGGAGCAGGCCGCCGCGCACCTGAAGGGCGGCGCGAGGAAGGTCATCATCTCCGCCCCGGGCAAGGACGTCGATCTCACCGTCGTGATGGGCGTCAACGATCGTCAGTACCTGCCCGAGGTCCACGACGTGATCTCGAACGCCTCGTGCACCACCAACTGCGTCGCCCCGATGGTCAAGGTGCTGCACGACGCGTTCGGCGTGCAGCGGGGGTTCATGACGACCATCCACGCCTACACCGGGGACCAGATGCTCCTCGACGGCCCGCACAAGGACCTTCGCCGCGCCCGGTCAGCAGCCAGTTCCATCGTGCCAACCAGCACCGGCGCGGCCAGGGCCACTGGCCTGGTCATCCCGGCGATGAGCGGCCGGCTGGACGGCGTCGCCGTGCGCGTCCCGGTCGAGGACGGGTCACTGACCGACCTGGCCGCTGTGCTAGCCACGCCGGTCACCGTCGAGGAGGTCAACGAGGCGTTCCGCGCCGCCGCCGGAGGCGACCTGGCGGGCTTCGTCCGCTACTCCACCGATCCGGTGGTCTCCCGTGACA
>Ga0335072_10001789_pt1 | contig 34178 bp, 33 predicted proteins | sample Lox_Sample_21_FD_206725 | JGI IMG/M metagenome (GOLD analysis project Ga0335072, IMG submission 206725) | Soil microbial communities from Loxahatchee National Wildlife Refuge, Florida, United States - Lox_Sample_2.1 | ecosystem: Environmental > Terrestrial > Soil > Wetlands | place: USA... | reverse complement strand
GGTTGCCGACCATGAAGCCTACGCGCCATCCGGGCATGTTGTAGCTCTTTGAAAGCGTAAAGAACTCAACCGCTATCTCCTTTGCGCCCGGAACCTGCAAAATGGACGGCGCCTTGTATCCATCAAAGCAGATGTCCGCATACGCCAGGTCGTGCACCAGGCAGATACTCTGCTCCCTGCATAGAGCCACCACGCGCTCGAAGAAACTCGGGTCAGCGCACTGCGTCGTTGGATTCGCAGGAAAGTTAAGGATGAGCATCTTCGGCCTGGGATACATGAGCGGAATCGCGCGCTCCAATTCATCCAGAAACGCCTCCGTGTCATGAATGGCGACGCTGTGTATATTCGCGCCGGCAATCACCGGGCCATAGATGTGAATCGGATAGCTTGGATTCGGCACAACCACCACATCACCCTGATCGAGCGTGGCGAGACACAGGTGCGCGATTCCCTCTTTCGAGCCAATGGTGACAATCGCTTCCATGTCCGGGTCAAGCGCAACGTCGTAGCGCCGTTGATACCAGTTGCAGATCGCTTTCCTGAGCCGCGGAATGCCGCGTGAAAGCGAATAGCGGTGCGTCTCCGGCTTACGCGCGGCCTCGATCATCTTGTCTACGATGTGCCGTGGAGTCGCCCCATCGGGATTGCCCATGCCAAAATCAATAATGTCCTCGCCGCGATGCCGCGCGGCGGACTTCAGCTCGGAAGTGATGTTGAAAACGTAGGCGGGCAGTCTCTTGAGTCTTGAAAATTCTTCCACGCAATCAGTCCTGTAGTCTGCGAGCAGACAGCTCTTTCAGTCGGTGTCTGCTCCCAATATAAAAGATGCCGGAAGGATTTCCTACAAGCCTGAGATGCCGAAAGATTCATGCTCCGCTCAGCGCCTCCTGCAGACGATCGCTGTAGCTGCGGCTCACCCTGAGCGTCGTTCCATCCTTCAACCGCAGGAGGCAATCGCGGTTTGCAAGCGCCTGCATTTCAGAGATTCGATCCAGTCGCACGATCGTGGAACGATGGATTCGGATAAAGGTGGACGCATCCAGCCGCCGTTCAAGAATGTGCAGCGGCTCGCGAAGCAGGTGCGTTTTCCCGCTCACATGCAGCGCCGCGTAGTCGCCTTGCGCCTCAATCCATTCCACTTCGTTCGCGGTCACAAAAAAGATCCGCCGGCCGTTGCGAATCGCGAACCGCTGTTTATTCCCTGTTGCTGCCCGCTTCGAGTGCAGGTCCGAGAGCAGCGATTCCAGGCGCTCTTCGAGCGTGTTATCTTTCTCCATTTGCAGCACACGCTGCACACGGTCTATTGCCTCGGTAAAGCGCTCGTCGTCGATCGGCTTCAGCAGATAATCTGTGGCGTGCACATCGAACGCGCGCAGAGCATACTGATCAAAGGCAGTGAGAAAGATGACCGCAGGCCGCTCATCCGAAGGCAAGTTCTCCAGCATTTCAAAGCCATCCATCTCAGGCATCTGCACATCGAGGAAAATCAGGTCCGGGTGATGCTCCGAAATCGCAGCCAGCGCATCTTCACCATTGCTGCACTCTCCGATGACTTCAAATTGCGGGTAGGGCCGCAGGCGGGATATGATTCCGCGCCGTGCCAAAGGTTCATCATCAATCACGATGGCTCGATAGGTCATTGTGTTCTGTTCTCCTGGACTCTTACGCCTGCAACCTCTGCAGGCGCTATGTAAGTATGCAGGGGAATTCTGATCGTTACCTTGCAGATATCTCCTGCCGAAAAATCAATAGTGAATCGGTGAGCGTCGCCGTAAAGCTGCTGCAATCGCGTGCGAATGTTCGTCAGTCCAATTCCGTATGTGCATGGCTTGCCGTTCAGCGGCGTCAATTCATTGCGCACATGGATCACAAGGTCGTCGCCATCCCGGGAGGCTTTTATGAAAAGCTCGCCGCCATCGCGCCGCTTGGCAATGCCGTGACGCACCGCATTTTCCACGAGCGGCTGCAGCAAAAGACGCGGAACTCCCGATTCCAGCAAGCTGGAATCCGTCTCCTCGATCACGATCAAGCGTTCTCCCAGACGCGTCTTCTCGATCTCAAGATAAAGCCGGGTGATGTCCAGCTCATCCCGCAACGGGCTCTCGTAGGTGCCATTGTCATCCAACGTAGCCCGCAGAAAATCGGCAAGGCGCGCAATCATCCGGTTGGCGGTTGCCGTGTCCCGTTCGTATACGAGCGTTGAGATAGAGTTGAGGGTATTGAACAAAAAGTGCGGGTGAATCTGGTACTGCAGCGCTTTTAATTCCGCTTCATGCACCAGAGATTCCAGATGCAGCAGCCGCGCGCGCTCTTCCGCCTGCGCGCCGTAAAACTTGATGCCGAAGTACAGGGCGCTCCACAGCGCGAGAACAAACGTTGGGCTCAGCGCATTGGCGAAGATATAGTACCACTCGAATTTCTCCCATGAGGGCATCATAAATTTCGCTTCCAGCCACAGAAGCACCGTGCCGCAAACCAGCCCCAGAGAATAACAACTGAGCGCCACCACACGAATAATGCGCGACCACGGCGCCTGCTGACGCCACAAGCGACGGCAGACGATGTGCTGAACAAAGCTCGACAAAAAACAGACGACCAAGAAGACCAGGTGGTAAAGCAATTCGCCGCGGAGTTCCTTCGAGGGCAGGAAACTGAGCAGCTCCAGGATGAAGTAAACGGTCCAGCCGCCGGCCTGAACCTGCCAGAAAGACGGAAGCCGCTGCTCCTCAGAAATTCTCACACTGGCAGTATGTTAGCGGGAAATCAGTCCTTTAGGCTTCGCGGAACGTCGCAAAATTCGCACGGCTCATCGTGCATCAACGCGAAACTGCATACAAGGAATTCTTCACGTGACTTTCTTCCCCGGCAACTTACAATCTGTGACAGCACGCCGGAGACCTTAGATTCCAAATGGAATGGCATAACGTCATCGATGCTTCCAGTCCCGAGTTGGACCACCTCGCTGAGCAGTACCATCTTCATCCGCTGCACATCGAGGACTGCCGGCAGCGCCTGGGCAGCCCCAAAATCGAGGAGGGTGAGAGCTATCTTTTCACCGTGATCAAATGCGTCGAGCTGAGTGCGGACGACAATATCGACGCGCACGACATCGATCTCTTCCTGGGCAAAGACTTCCTCATCACGGTCCTTGAGCCGGACGACAAAGACACGCGGCAGCAGATCGACCGCCTGAAAAGAGCAATCAACCATCCTCGCGCCGATCAACTCTATTACCGCATCATCGACGCTACCGTTGACAACTACCTGCCGGTGCTCGATCACTTCGGCGAAATCATAGACAACCTCGAAGACAGCGCGATGGAGGCCGCAACTCCACATACGCTCTCTCGAATCTTCGAAATCAAACGTGTCCTCATTGAACTGCGCCGCATTCTCGTTCATACGCGCGATGTCACCGCACACCTGCAGCGCGTCGATTCACCTTATATCGAGCGCGATATGTGGCCTTTTCTCCGCGATGTCTACGATCACATCGCCCGCAACCTCGATCACGTAGAGATGCTCCGCGACCTGCTCAGCGGCTGCCTTGATGTCTACCTGTCGAGCGTGGCCAACCGCACCAACCAGGTCATGAAGGTGCTTACGGTATTGAGCACCATCGCGCTTCCCGCGCTTGTGCTTTCCGGAATTTACGGAATGAATGTGAAAGGTTTGCCCGGTTCCGAAGCGCGCTACGGACTTTTTATTGTGCTGGCCGCGATGGTCGCCTGCACCCTCATCCTGCTTTGGATTCTTCGCAAATTTAACTGGCTCTGAGCGCCTGTTCCATTCACGGCCTGAAGGAAGCCGGTTTCGCCGTCCTGAATGATGGAAGGCACCACTTGTCAACAATGCCCGGGGAATTTATTCATCGGCGGGACACCAGCGAAGGTGCGGGCGTCATGAGAAAGAAAACCCACACCATCCGTATGCTAGCATCTTATTATGCGGGTGGTGATTTCCGTCATTCGGCCATTTCACTCAGTGCTTATGGCCAATACCCTGACGAAAGATCAGCATAGCGTAAAGCTCTATAGCGCCGCGCCCCGAAGATTTTTCAAGGGCCTGGCCCCAGAGATAAAAACACGTCTTATTCCTGCTCCGCTGGAATATGTATGCCGTCTCGCGGGTCGTTATTTCCCGGTGGATGTGATGCTCCGCGAAGCTCTCTTTTTCGATCGCGCCGTCTCAGTCCTCATAGGAAATTTCGACGTGTACATTGGCTGGGCCTCGCTCTCGCTCTATTCCGGCATTGCTGCAAAACGTAAAGGCGGCAGATACGTGCTGGACCGCGCTTGTCCGCATTTTGATTTCCAGCAGGACATTGTCCGCGAGGAATCCGCGGAAATTGGGGCTAAATTTGTCGAGGCTCCTGCATGGTTTCGCGATCGTGTGCTACGCGAATACGAAGAAGCCGATACTATACTCGTGCCATCCGACTACACCGCGCGCAGCTTCCCGGCCGTGTTGAGAAGCAAGCTGATCAAAGCGCCTCTCATCGGACGCTGCAATGTTCCTGAAACTGTGCAGGCAAAGCGCAATGAAACATTCACGGTAGGAATCGTTGGAGGCGAGCCTCGCCGCAAGGGATTTCTCTATCTCCTGCGTGCCTGGAAAAAGCTCGGCCTTCCGAACGCCCGGCTGCTGGTCCGCACCAGTGCTGATTTCTCCAACTACCCGGTTCTCAATCGGCTGCTCAAGGAGATGCCCAACGTGGAGGTGGTTCGCTTTGTTCCCAACATCAGCGAGTTCTACCGGCGTTGCGATGCGTTCGTCCTTTCCAGCATAGACGACGGCTTTGGCATGGCGCTCTTTGAAGCAATGGCCAATGGAGTGCCGTGCATCGCCACGCGCAATTGCGGCGCATCCGAGCTGCTGACCGACGGCGAGGACGGCATAGTCGTCGATGCGCGCAGCGATGAACAAATTGCCGCAGCGCTCCTGCGGCTTTACCAGAACGAAGAGGAACGTCGCAGCATCGCGGAAAAAGGCCGTCAGACGGCGATCCATATCGCAAGCGGGGCCGGAACGCGCATGTATGAGCAGGCAATACGTGACATGTTGAGTATTGACTCCGCCCAGGTCGGCGCCGTTCCTGCTTCATCGCACAGCACGTAACTCAGCCGCCTTTCCATCAGGTACGTTGCCTATCTCTATGTCCAAGCCTCATCGCTATTTTGCCGCGTGGCCTCACTGTCCCGATCCTGTCATTGAGCTTCCGAATGGCTCACAGTGGAACAAGAGCCTGCCTGCAGAGTGGCGTTATCCCCTCGCAGTACTGTCTGAGGCGGAAGCCGGAACCAACGACAGCGGCCTGCATTTCTACCTGACCAAGGATCCGAACCGGCTTCCTGAATATGGCCCGCATGTTGTTGCCGTTCTCTTGCAGGAAGAACGCTGTAAGATTCCCGCCTACGCCCTGCATATACGCGCCGTGGTTCGCAATCTGCCCTCTTTGCCTTTCCTGGGACTTAAGCATTTTGGATTGAACCGTCTTAGCGCTGTGCTTGCCTTCGAATATGCGCGAGACTGCGCGCTCCATTATCGTTCCATCCGCGCGTCGCGCTCGCCGCATCCTGATTGGCCTGCCCCGCTGCATACCATCCCGCGAATCTGCACTATTCCTCTCGGCTACCACAGTCAGGAAGAACTGCCACAGATTCCAATGCGGGCGCGAACGCTGGATTCGTTCTTTGCCGGCGAGTTGGCAACCCAAGTGCCGCCGACAACCTATCGTTATTGGGTTTCCACGTCGAAAGCGGAGGCCCGCAAACAGCTCTGGCGTGTTCTCCAGCAGATAAAGCGCGATCCTGAGTGGCGTATCGACCTCGACAACATCGGCGTCGGCGACATTGCCAATCGCGCGACGCAATTCAACACGTATTCGCAGAAGATGATGAACAGCCGCATCTGCCTTGCTCCGCGTGGCTCCATGGCGGAAACATTTCGCCTTTACGAAGGCCTGCGCGCCGGTTGTCTGGTCATCGCGAATCGCCTGCCCGATGAGCCCTTCCTGCATGGCGCGCCGGTGATTCAGATCGACAACTGGAAAGAACTACCTGGTTTACTGAGGAAATACGCTCGCGATATCGACGCTCTGGAGTATTTTAGACAGGCAGCTCTCGCATGGTGGCAGAACCATTGCCACGAGAGAGTCATCGGCCAGCAGGTCGCGCATTTTCTCAACGGATGCCCGGGCGGCTGTCCCTGAGGTTCTTCGTTAGTTTTCGCCCTACTCCTTGACGTTCTAGGAGGAGTCAGTTTACTCTCCTAGTCAACCTAGGAGGAACCTTGGCGCCAAAGCAAAACGATCTTCTGCAGGGCACGCTCGACATGATGGTGCTCAAGGCCGTCTCGCTCGGGCCCTTGCATGGCTACGGTGTGCTGCTGCGCATCCAGCAGATTTCCGGCAACCGGCTTGAAATCCAGCAAGGCTCGCTCTATCCCGCTCTTTATCGTCTCGAGCACGAAGGGTGGGTCGCCAGCGAATGGGGGCAGAGCGAGAACAACCGCAGAGCAAAGTACTACCGGCTTACAGCTGCCGGCCGCCGCCGCCTGCGTGCTGAAACAGAAAAGTGGAATCACATGGCCGAAGCCATCGGCGCTGTCCTTGGCGCAACACCGGAGGAGGCATGAGCTTCGCGAGCCGCATCGCCACATGGTGGAAGGCAGTCACCCGTCAGGAACAGCTCAACGCTGAGATTGAAGTGGAACTCGCCTTTCACATTGAAGCCTATGCCGATGACCTGATGCGCAGCGGCCTTCCACGCGAGGAAGCCTTCCGCCGCGCGCGCATCGAACTCGGCGGCGTCGCCGTCCAGAAAGAAAACATCCGCGAAGCCTGGGGAACACGCGCATGGGATGAGCTGCGCTCCGATCTTCGCTATGCCTCGCGCATGCTCGCAAAGAGCACGGGATTCACGGCCATCGCCATCGGTTCGCTCGCCCTGGGCATCGGCGCCAACACCATCATCTTCACCGTCACCAAAGCAGTTCTGCTCGACAAGCTGGCAGTTCCCCACCCTGAAGAACTGCGCCTTCTCGCCTTGACGCAAGGCGACAAAGGAATCGTCCACGGCTCATGGGGCAACTTCGATCACACTCCCGATGGCAAGATGCTGAGCACCTCCTTCTCGTATCCCGTCTATCAGCAGCTTCGAAAGACAAATCGCACATTGCAGGACATCTTTGCCTTCAAGGACTACGGCCGCTTGACCGCAACTATCGACAACAAGGCCGAAGCCGTCACCTCCGAGATGGTATCCGGCAATTACTACCAGGCTCTTCATGTTCAACCTATTCTCGGTCGCGCGATTGTTGAAGCAGACGACCAGGCAGACGGCAGCGGACCTGTTGTTGTCATCAGCTACGGATTTTGGTCGCGCCGCTTTGGCCGCTCACCCGATGTCATCGGCAAGAAAATCGAAATTAACTCCACGCCCATGACCATCGTCGGCGTCAATCCACCAGCATTCACCGGCGTTTACGGTGTTCAGACTTCTCCCGATGTCTTCCTCCCTTTCAGCATGCAGCCCATCGCCGCACCAAAATTCGGTGCTTCGCTCCTCGCTGACAAAAACCTCTGGTGGGTGCTGATGATGGGCCGTCTCAAACCCGGCTCTTCTACCGAAAAGGCGCGTGCCGAACTCGACGTGGACCTGAACGCCGCCGTTCGCTCTACCGTGACTGTCGGCAAAGATGACGAAGTTCCTCAGCTGCTGCTTGAAGACGGCAGCCGCGGCCAGAACGAAGTAGGCAGCGACTTAGCCAATCCCGTTTATGTGCTCATCTCACTCGCCGGATTCGTCCTGCTCCTCGCATGCGCCAATCTCGCAAACCTCCTGCTCGCCCGCGCCAGCAGCCGCCAGCGCGAAATGAGCGTCCGCCTCGCCCTCGGCGCGGGACGCATGCGCATTCTCCGTCAGATGTTTACCGAAAGCCTCCTGCTCTCAGTCGCCGGCGGCACAGTCGGCCTCTTCCTGGGATACATGGGCCGTAACGCCATTCCTCATCTGCTGTCCTCTGCCTGGGAGCCGCCGCAAGTAACCGGCAATTTCAACTGGATGATCTTCGCCTTTACCGCTGCCGTTTCCATCTTCACCGGATTGCTCTTCGGCATCGCCCCCGCATTGCAGGCCACGCGCACGCAGGTCAACTCCGGGCTCAAAGACAACGCGCAAACCGCCACGCAGCGCAAGCGAAACGTGACCGGCAAGACGCTCGTCGTCGTCCAGGTTGCGCTGTCCATGCTTCTCCTCGTCGGCGCGGGCCTCTTCGCGCGTACGCTGATGAACCTCAACAACACGCATCTCGGATTCAACCCGGACAACATTCTGCTCTTCGAATTGCAGGCGCCTCAGACCCGCTATCCCGATGCGAAAAGCATCGCTCTCTTTCACAACGTGGAAACAAAACTCGCCGCAGTGCCGGGAGTCGACTCCGTAACGCTCTCGCAGCTAGCCCTGATCTCCAACGGCGGGGCGAACATGTTTTTCGTTCCCGATGGCCAGCCGCAGAAGCCAGGCAAACAGCAGACTGCATCTTTCAACACCGTAGGACAGGATTTCTTCAAGACCTTCCAGATCCCCATCATCGCCGGCCGCAGTTTTAACGAGACCGATACTCCGACCTCGCGCAAAGTCGCCATCGTCAATCAAGCATTGGTGAAAAAGTTCTTTCCCAACACCAACCCCATCGGCAAAACCTTCACTGGCGGAGGCCACGATACCCCTCAACCCGTCGAGATCATCGGTATCTGCAAGGACGCCAAATACGACAGCCTGCGCCACGATCCGCCTCCCACGTTCTACCTTCCTTACCGGCAACAGAATGGATTCGAAGACATGGTCTTTGAAGTCCACACCCGCATGACCACCGCCGCCATTGTTCCTTCTCTGCGCAGCGCTGTCGCCTCCATCGATAAAGACCTTCCGCTCCTCGACATTCGCACGCAGAATGAGCAGATTGATGACACGACTCGGCAGGAACGCATCTTTGCATCGCTGACCAGCGGCTTCGGCCTCCTCGCGCTGGTGCTCGCCTGCATCGGCATTTACGGCATCATGGCCTACACCGTTGCGCGGCGCACCAATGAGATCGGTATCCGCATGGCTCTTGGAGCGCAATCGGGGCGAGTGCTGCGCATGATTCTGCGTGAGGCTTCATGGATGGCGATTGTCGGCGTGGTCATCGGTCTCGGGACTGCGGTGGCCATGGGCCGCCTGATCGCCAGCATGCTCTACGGCCTCAAGTCCTATGACCCTCTCACCCTCGGCTGCGCCGCGCTGCTGCTGATCACGGTCGCGCTCGCCGCCAGTTGGATTCCGGCCCGCCGCGCCGCCAGCGTCGATCCCATCAAAGCGCTGCGTCACGAATAAAACATGCCATACTGTTTACGGTCCCTGAACAGTATGGCAACTGATATGGCTGAAAATTTCATGCGGCGGGCCATCGCGCTCGCAACAGAAAATGTCCGCACAAACGCCGGAGGCCCATTTGGGGCGGTCATCGTGAAAGATGGCCGGATCGTCGGCGAGGGCGTCAACACCGTCACGGCCACCAACGACGCAACAGCGCACGCCGAAGTGAATGCAATCCGTCAGGCCTGCCGCAATCTCGATACGTTTGATCTGAGCGGCTGCGAACTCTACACCAGCTGCGAGCCCTGCCCTATGTGTTGGGCCGCATCCTATTGGGCGCGCATTCAGAAAATCTATTACGGCAACAAGGCCGAGGACGCAGACCGCATCAACTTCGCTGACCACTTCCTGTATCAGCAGCTGGCCATGCCCCGCGCGCAACGCATCATTCCTGAACATGAATTGCTGCGCGAGGAAGCGTGGGAAAGCTTTCAGGCGTGGGCCGACAGCCCCACAAAAATTGAGTACTAGTTTAAGCGCTGTCATCCTGAGCGTAGCGAAGGATCTGCTTTCTCTTCACTGCGGCACAAATCTTGAAATCAGTTGCGGAGCCTACTGCTCTTTTTCCCCGCTCTTGAATGTCGTCCACGGCCCAGCCTTCATATCGCGTAGAACGGGCTTCAAATAGGAAAACTCAGGATGCGCAGCCAGAAACGGAGCGGCGAGAAAATCCTCCCCGCACGGATGGCCTGCATGCGCGATCAGGGTCATCTTTTCCGCCATGTCGCTGGTCGTCACCTTGCCCTGCACCGCGCCGCCGGGATAATACGGCGGCCAATCCCACTGCGGAATGCCTTCCTTGACAACGTCTACATGCCCGCAGAGAGTGCGCTGGTCGGGCTGCTCTTTTTTCAAATAGCTGTCTTCGTGGTCGGCGAGAAACTGCTCGGCTGCCGTCGCATCAATCGAGCCCTTATGAGACGACATCTCCTGTTCCCAGCGCACCCGCCGCGCATTGGGCGAGGTTGACAGATCGTTATATTGGAAGCCGCTCGTCTCTTCCTGAATCACCTTGGGATCGCGCGCGAAATTCGAGCTGACAAAGTATCCGTCCTTCGTCCGCCACAGCGGCGTGTTCTTGAGCCCCAATTCCAGATACGCAATCTCGCCCGTCTTACGGTCGCCAATCAGCCAGTCATTCGCGTAGCCGCCGTTGTTTCCGTCGCGCATCGTAGCAACCACGTCATCGATCGAATTTGCGTATTGCAGTGCCTTGCGCGACCGCATGAACGTCGGCTTGCCATCCGAGTTCCAGCCCTCGAATTGGCTGATCGTCGTCTCGCTCAGCATGATACCCGCGTCGTTAATGCCGAAATCGTCGTTGCTGGTAATCATGCCGGGCATGCCATCCATCAGAATGCGGTGGCCTTTCGCCGGCTGAATGTCGAATATGATCGTCCAGCGCGAGCCCTCGGCATATGAGCTCCAGTTGTTGTGCGCGATCACGATCTTGCCGTCTTTGGTGTAGCTTCCGGTTGCGATAAAGGCGCTGCAATTCCCGGGCGCGTGGATCTTCGGCGCGTTCTTCGCGTGCTGCTGCTTATTCAGCCAGGGAACGTAATACTCTGACAACTCCATCGTCGCGTTGACGGCGACAATGTCCCACACATCGAGCTTGATGCCCTTCGCCTGCACGCCCTCGGCAATGCCTGAGAGCTCTTCCTGATATTCAGGATCGATGTGCGGCCACAGAATTGTCTTTGCCGCGTTGCGATAAAAATCCCAGTCGCGCTGCGTGCTGTGCTCGTTTTCCAGCTTGAACACCTGGTAAGCGTCTTCGATCTGCGGAGCCAGCAGATAGCCGTGCTGGTAGCCAATCTGATCCGGCGTGCCTTCCAGGTGTACGTAGGTCCAGCCGTTGCGCTCAAACTTGTAAGCGCCTTCGAGGCGATCGTCATGATGAATCGAAGGTTGCGCAAATGCCGAAAAGGCGCTGAAAACCAGCGCAAACGCTGCTACACGTATCCACCTACAACCAGAAGTGAGGCTGCCTGCCATGCCATCGTGCTCCCTATGAGAAGTTGTTACGACAATAGCATGGCCATCCTGTGAAGGCGATGCAGACTTAGCGCTTCTTCTTTGCCGCCTTCTTCGCAGGCTTGGCTGCCTTTGCGGACACTTTCTTGGCCGCTGGCTTCGCTGCAGGCTTCGTGGTCTTCTTGGCTGCGACCTTTGGCGCAGGTTTTTTCGTGGCTGCTTTCTTCGCCGGAGCAGCCGCCTTCTTAGCCGCCTTCACAGGAGCTGGCTTCGCAACCGACTTTTTCGCCGGCGCAGCGCTCTTTGCCGCAACCGGTTTAGCCGCCAGCTTCACTGCTTCTTTCTTAGGCTGCTTCGCGGGCGTAGCGGCAGCGGCCTTTACCGGCGCAGCCGGCTTCTTATCGGCTTCCTTTTTAGCAGATGGAGGCGTCGCAGTTTTGGCCTTCACTGCCGGCTTCACTGGCTCCTCGGCAGCCTCTTCCTCATCCTCGGCCTCGTCGAGATCTTCGCCTTCCAGATCCAGGTCCTCGATTCTTGGCAGTTCCTCGTCGACCTCCTCATCCAGCGGCTTCTCCGACTTGATCTTCGGCTCTGCCGTCTTTTTCCGCGAGCGCCGAATCGTAACCGGCGGAGGCGGCGCAGGCGGCGAGTAAGGTTCAAGGAACGCCCGCATTTCTTCGTCGGTCTGCAGCTTGCCGTCAATCAGGTTGAAGAACAGCTCGCGCAGCAATTCTTCATACCGCTCAATCTCAGGCGTGATGCGCATCTCCTGCATCAGCGCAGCCGGAACTTTTTGCCGCGCCTCCGGCCACACGGTAAAGAAATTCTTGAACTTGGCCTGGATCGCCGCGCTCTTGCCCGTATGCGCCAGCCAGAGAACGGCCTCCGGCTCATAGGATGTCAGCAGCTTCCATGTCGCTGACGGCGTAGCCGCTTCCTTGCCTGTAAGGATCCTGGCGAATTCTTTGCCATCGGCCTCCAAATGGTTCCATTGCTCCACAAATCCCGGACGAATAAGTGTCTTCTTGAGCGCCGCCAAGTCCTTCGGCTGCATCTTGGCCGTCAGCAGCTCCATCTGTGCGGCGGAAATGTCAGGGTGCACGCCTTGAATCAGCAGCTGGTAATAGTTTTCCCGCAGGTGCTCCAGGCCATTTACGTCTACCTTGGCACTGGTCCATGCCGGAAATACATGCTTCATCCAGCCCTCGGACTCAAGCGCTTTCAATGCGCGCAGCCCATCTTCCTCGTGTCCAATCTCTTCCAGCTCATAGCCTTTCAAATGCGCTGGAATCGAATCGATCACGCCCTCATTTTTTGCGTTTTCATACCGCGCCTGCGTTCGCTCGTCCATCTCCCAACCCAGGCGCGTGCGCAGACGCGCGGCGCGCAAGAGCCGGGATGGGTCTTCTATGAATCCGTAGCCGCTCACCAGCCGCAGATGCCGGGCTTCGATGTCGGCCATGCCGTTCAATGGATCGAGCAAAAGCCCATAAGACCCTTCATTCAGAGAAATCCCCATGGCGTTCGCCGTGAAATCGCGCCGCCGCAAATCCTCAAGAATAGGAGCCCAGTGATAGACAGGCTTTCCCGGCTTTGGGTATTCCTCGCGCCGGGCGCTGGAGACTTCCACACGCACGCTGCCGGGAAACCAGAAGAACAGGGTGCGGGTCGGCTCAAACTCTCCCCACAGCTTTGCGCCTGCCTTCTCCAGTGATTTCTTTAATTTGGCAGCATTTCCCTGAATCGTAAAATCAAGGTCCCTTACAGAAGAGCCGGTCGAGAGGTCACGCACCGCGCCCCCGGTAAGGAATACCGTCATTCCGGCCTCCCGGGCTGCGTCGCGAACTTGTTGGATTGCTTTCTGTTGGGCTGGGGTGAGGCGATTTTCGAGAAGATAAATGTAGTCAGGCATGCCTTAACAATCTGCGAAGAAATCTGATGAAGCTGCAGCGGCTGGGGCTTGCCCTTCATCTATCACTAAGCCTATTGCCTACAATAGCTTAGGGGTAAGGCCCACCGCGATACAAAGCACCACTCTAACATAGAGGAACCCGATTGGCTACCAGTTTGCACACTTTTCGCTGCGAATCAGTTTTTCCACGTGCGACAATGACCCTGCATCGCAGACCCAGACATGAGCGCAAGCCGCAAAAAAGCGATCATCCGCAGGTTCACCCGGGATTGGGTTGCAGGCTATGTCTCTACGTCCGGCTTCACGCATCAAGGCAGACTGGAAATCCTCGATCTTACCGGAAAAGTCTTAAGCTTCCCCAATCAGGATCTTAAGTGGGTATGTTTCGTGCGGGACTTTAATTCTGGCGAGATCGACAATCCGGAAAAGCTGATCCGTAAGAGCTACTCCGGGCGGCCACGGAGTGAAGGTCTCTGGCTACGGGTCCAGTTGAGGGATGGCGATGTCTTGGAAGGATTATCCGAGAACAATATAGGGCTTCTCGATCCCGACGGCTTCTTCATAACACCCCCCGACACCCGCAGCAACACTCAGCGCATCTGGCTGCCCCGAACGTCTGTGGCCGAACTGGAAGTGATAGCCGTCATTGGCGCAGCAGCCAGGAAAAAGCCCGCCAAAGCCGCGAAACCCGAAGATCGGCAGGAGACGCTCTTCCCGCTGGCCCGAAACTGAAGTCGAGTTAGCAAGGATCGCCAGCCCGGGCATGGCTCATCCGATACAGGTAGAATCACGGCATGAAGTTAGCGGAGCTGGCTCAACTTTTAGGTGCGGAATATCATGGTCTGCCGGATGCCGAGATCACAGGCGTAGCCGGCATTGAAGAGGCTGGCCCGGGACAAGTAACCTTCGTGGCCAATCCGAAATACGCCGGGCTCGCGAAGAAGACGCAAGCCGGAGCCGTGCTCGTTGCGCCGGACTTTCCCGAGATTAAAGCTCCAACCCTGCGCATCAAGAATCCCTATCTGGCCTTTGCCCGCGCCATCGAGCTTTTTCACCCCGCGCCAGTCTATCCGCCCGGTATTCATCCAACAGCGGTCATTCATCCAACAGCCAAAATTGGCCGGGATGCATCTATAGGCGCATACGTGGTCATCAGTGAAAACTCTGTCATCGGCGACTACGCGACTATTTTGCCCCATGTTGTCGTCTATCCAAACGTGCGCATCGGAGACCACTTCTTCGCTCACGCTCATTCCGTCGTCCGCGAAGATTGCCGGCTCGGTCATCACGTCGTCCTGCAGAATGGCGTCGTAGTAGGTTCGGACGGCTACGGCTTCGCCAAAGATGACGCCGGAAAGTGGCACAAGATCGTCCAGTCCGGCCCGGCAATTATCGAAGACGAGGTTGAGATTCAGGCCAACTCCTGTATCGACCGCGCCAGCGTGGGCGAAACGCGCATCGGCCGCGGCGCCAAGATTGATAATCTGGTTCAGGTAGGCCACGGCTCCTCAGTCGGCGAAAATACGCTGCTCTGCGCGCAAGTCGGGCTTGCCGGTTCCACGCACATCGGCGACAACGCTATTTTGGCTGGACAGGTCGGCGTGGCCGGCCATTGTCACATCGGCGATCGCGTCATCGTAACGGCGCAGTCCGGCGTAGGCGGCAATATCGAAGCCGGCAAGGTCATCAGCGGCTCCCCTGCCTATGACAACCGGCAGTGGCTTCGCGTCTGCGCCATCATGCCTCGGCTGCCTGAGCTGCTCAAGCAGTTTGAGCGAAAACGGAAAACGGAAAACGAATAGCAGCGTTGCAACCAGGTGCTGCATCTCACAGGGTACACGATGGAAAACGAATCAACCCGGGAATATGAGAAGGGCGTGCAGGCAGTCGCCGAGCCGGTGCGCGTGCTGCTGCTCGATGACCACCCAGAGAACCTGCTTCTGCGTTCCACCATCCTCCGCAAGTACGGCTATCTGACGGAAACCGCTGCCAGCATTGAAGAGGCCGAGCAGCTGCTCGACGAAATCGACATCGCCGTGCTCGATTACCACCTGGGCGCGGGTCAATTCGGCACTGATGTAGCTGAAAAGCTGCGCCAGCGCCGACCCGAGGTGCCGATCATCATCCTCTCGGCAACCCTCGAACGCCGCTTTGGCGGCCCCGAAGACATGCACCTGCTGAAGGGCTACAGTTCCATTGACGACCTGGTGGCCGCGCTTCGCTCCTTCGAAGCGAAGAAGCGGGGCAAACCTGTGGTTGTCGATGCGCGCGAGTTCTTCTATTCGCGGATCAACATGGCCATGGGCGACGACTCGGTGCTCGAAATCCTGGACGTGCACGGCAACTGGCAATACGTGAACGAGACCTGCGCCCGTCTGCTCGAACGCCCGCGCGAGTGGTTCATGGGCCGCAACATGTTCGACGAAATGCCCGATCTCGCTCCCGACTGGCGCGATATCCTCCACACCGTCGCCGTGATGCGAGAGACCTATATCGACCGCACCTACCGCGGGCTTCTGAACCTTCCCCGCAAAGGCGAAGCATGGGTATGGAACGTCCTCGTTTTCCCCATCACGTTGCACACGAATGAGACCGGCGTAGTGCTCACGGCGCGGATTCTGGAACGAAAAACGATCGTATGAAGAAGGCTTTTGCCGCTGCTTCTCTGGTCGTTCTGATCTGCTTCGCATTCGCCGGCTGCCGGTCCGCATTTGTTTCCACGACTATCACCAACAATAGCCCCTCCAAGATTACGCTGCTCGAAGTCGATTACCCCAGCGCCAGTTTCGGCGTCGACGCGCTCGCTCCCGGAGCGCAATTTCACTATCGCTTCAAGATTCAGGGCGGCGGCCCCATCAAGCTTCAGTTTACTGACGCCTCCGGCAAGGCTCACACCGCCTCAGGCCCCGATCTGCAGGAGGGCCAGCAGGGCACGCTTCAGATCAATATCGACCCGTCTGATACCATTTCCTGGATACCCAATCTCACCAAAATCAGGTAGCGTAAATAGTACTCCGGCGCCTGCTCGTGTCCGTTCCTCGCCTGGAGCATTGCTCTGAGACGGCTTCCCGCTGCCCTTTAGCTCATGAAGAGCGATATGAACGGTCCACATAGCGATAAGAGATCTCCTGTTGATGCCAGGCATCTGATTGTGCTGGTTGTTCTCTTTGCCGGCATCTGCCTTGCTGCCTGGATTTCTTTGCTGGCAGATGCAGGCGCGGATGGTGAGGCTGCGTTATGGTGGCCCAACGCCATCCTCCTGTCAGTCCTTTTGCTGAACCGGCGTGAACGCTGGCCGGCAATTTTTCTTACCGGCTTTCTTGCCAACGTCGTAATGCATCTTGTCGTGCGCGACTCAATTGCCGTCAGCCTTGCGCTTTCAGGATGCGACATGCTGGAAGCAGGTATTTCCGCCTTTCCTTTTGCGCGCACAACACAAGGGGCGATCCGCTTCTCGCGTCCGCGCGAACTCCTGCGGCTTTGTTTTGTGGGAGGCGTCATTGCGCCGGGCGTTTCCTCCGTCATTGCCGCGACTGTCTATCGTCTGCTCCACAGCCCTGTCCCACCCAGGTTCGGGCTTCATTGGTTTTTCTCAAACGCTTTGGGCGTCGTCACCATCACGCCCATCATCCTTTCCTTTTTCGACAGCGAGCTTCCTGCGCTGCTGCGCCGGGAGCGCGTGAAGGAAACGGCCTACCTCATCGGGCTCATGTTTATCTGCACTTATCTGGTCTTTCATCACACCAGTTTCCCGCTGTTCTTTATTCTCTTTCCGCCTTTGCTGCTGCTGGTCGTGCGGCTTGGGATGGGCGTCGGGATGGTGGGAGTCATCATCATCGGCGCATTCTCAGCGGTGTATGCGATCCAGCATCGCGGGCCGATGGCGATGATTCAGGGCATAAGCTGGCAGCGGCAGGTCTTCCTCATTCAGGTTTTGCTCGCCAGCGCCGTCATTTGTGTCGCGCTCGTTGCGGTTGTGCTGAATGAGCGGCGCATGCTCGAACAGGCGGCCAGAAAGAGCGAGCAGCTTTACCGCCTGCTGGCGGAAAATTCCCGCGACATCATCGTTCTCACTGATCTCAGCCACCGCCGCGAATACATCTCTCCTGCCGTACAATGGATGATGGGCTGGGACCCAAGGGAACTCACAGGCACAACCTATCAGGACAGCATCGTTCACCCGGACGATATCCCAGCCATGACCGCAACTCTCGAAGCGCTGAAAAGCGGCGAGCCGGCTAAGTCTCTGACCTATCGCTGCATGAAGAAAGACGGCACCTATCTCTGGATGGAGGCGAACATCAGCCTCTACTGCGACCGGGTTACGGGAGAGCCGATCGGCTATGTCAACGTTGTTCGCAATGTTGCCGAGCGCAAAGCCGCTGAAGAACGCCTGCAGGACGCCTATCTCGCGCTTGAAACGCTGGCCTCCGTCGATCCCCTCACAGGCACGGCCAACCGCAGGCAGCTTGACGAAGTGCTCGAGCACAACTGGCGCCTGGCCTGCGGCACAGCATCGCCCATATCGCTTCTGTTGTTCGATGTCGACCACTTCAAGCTCTACAACGATCTTTACGGACACCTGCGCGGCGACAGCTGTCTACGTCAGATTGCCGAAGCTGCCCGGCAGGTATTCAGGCGTTCCGGCGACACCGTGGCCCGCTTCGGCGGCGAGGAATTCGCGATTGTGCTACCGGATACAGACCGCATCACAGCGTTTGAATTGGCGCATCGTCTCCGCCAGACCGTCGAGGAACTCGGTCTGGAGCACTCCGGCAGCATGCATGGCGCTGTTACCGTGAGCGTGGGCTGCGCGACGATCGTCCCTGAGCACGGGGCAGACTCGAACAACCTGATCGCAGCCGCCGACCGTGCGCTCTATGAAGCCAAGCGCACAGGCCGCAACCGCGTCATCGACGCCTTCGACCCGCAGTTCAGCGCAAGTTAGTTACATCGACTGCACCGGAATGCGCAGGATATCCTCGACCAGCCCGACTTCCTTCTGCACAAACGGCTCCGCATAGCGCACCCCTCCCAGCAAGCCGTAGTGGCGCGCCTCCGCGAAGGTACGTTCGCGAATCTCTTCCTCAGGCACGAACAGGCTACTGCCCGCTGCCTGGTTCCGGTATTGCGATTTGTAAGCCATGAGCGCCTGGTGCCGCTGCTCGATGTATGGCGTAATGTCCACGACGAAACTGGGCCGCACATCGGCGTACAGGCTTGCGTAAAGAATCTTGAATGGCCGGTGCGGTGCCGCTCCGGTATCGAGCTTGGCCAGCCCGGAAAGAAAGCATGCCTCATATCCGAGCGTCGATGTGGTGTAGTGGTCCGGGTGCCGTCCAGTCCAATACGGCAGAATCACAACGCGCGGACGAACTTCGCGCAGCACGCGAACGATCTTGATGCGATTTTCATAGGTGTTCTCGACTCGGCCATCGGGAATATCGAGCGCCTGCCGCCAGCTTACTCCGAGAATGCCCGCGGCATACGCTGCCTCCGCTGCACGTTCCGCCGCTGAGCCGCGCGTGCCCGCTTCGCCCTGCGTCAGATCAAGGATCGCTGTGCGCCAGTCGAGCGCTTTCATCCTAAGCAGCGTGCCGCCGCAGGTCTGCTCCACGTCATCGCGGTGCGCGGCCATCGCAAGAATATCGGCAATAGAATTTTCGCTCATGCTCCTTAATCCAGCCCACGTATCGCCGAGCGAACGGGCCACAGTTCTCCTAAAACTTTTGTATCACCGATCACAATAGCCGACAGGTACACAGAAGATCATCACTTTATCAAGCCTGACGATAGCCGCGAGGTCATAGCCAATGTCATGCTGTTGCCTATGCTTTCTCGCCGCACCGCCATAGCTTGCATACTTGCGGGAACTCTTTTCGCCTTGCCCGCCACCGATCTCATTTCGCAGACCAACCCCGAATGGACCGACTCATTCCCACCCTATCGCATCGTCGGCAACGTATATTACGTCGGCAGCAGGGACCTCGCCGCATTCCTGATCACGACGCCGCACGGCCACATCCTGATCAACAGCAATCTCACCACCTCCGTGCCACAGATCAGGAAGAGTGTCGAACAGCTCGGCTTCCGCTTCACCGACATTAAAATCCTGCTCATCAGCCATGCACATTACGACCACTGCTCCGGAAGCACGCGCATCAAACAGCTGACCGGCGCAAAGTATATGGTGATGGATGCTGACGTGTCCGCAATCGAAGATGGCGGCAGAAGCGATTTCCAGTACGGCAAATCAAAAGACATGTTCTTTCCGCCTGTAAAGGTCGATCGTGTCCTTCATGACGGTGACGAAGTGAAGCTGGGAAATGTCGCGCTGGTAGCGCACCTCACGCCCGGCCACACAAAAGGCTGTACCACCTGGACGCTCAAAGTCACGGACGGCGGCAAAATATATAACGTTGTGATCGTAGGCAGCCCGAATGTCAATCCCGGATACAGGCTCGTAAACAATCCTGCATACCCGCAAATCGCGCAGGATTACGAGCGCACCTTTCGCGTCCTGAAATCGTTGCCCTGTGATATTTTTCTGGGAGCGCACGGAAGCTACTACGGAATGACAGCAAAGTTTGCCCGTATCCAGAGCAGCAGCACGAATCCCTTCATTGATCCGGAAGGCTACAAGGCCTATGTGGCCGAACGGGAACAGGCTTTTTACACGGAGCTGAAAAAGCAACAGGCAAAAGGCGCGATGTGAGCATCGCGCCTTCCTGAGCCCTGTAACCTGAGCCCTAATACGTCGTGTTATCGCCGTCGGTGGCCGCATCCATATAGGCCACGTCGTAAGCCGTTCCTGTGACCGTCACGTTGGTATTGTCGCGCGCCGTGCCGTCCGAGGTGTTGTAGATATACACCTGGCCGCCTTCCGCGGTATAGACCTTGTTCAGGCCGATCACGGCGGCAATGCCGGTCCCGTCGCCCTTGAACGATTCAATCAGCGTCGAGTTGTTCGATGTGTTGAACATCGTAATGCAGCCAAATGGAGTTCCCGGCGCGGTGGTCTGGCTCAGCTTGTAGCGCTCGCCCGACTGGCACTGGTACGAACCGATCCACAGAGTGTTGTTGTCCGCCAGCAGCATCTTGTTATGCGTGCCGTCGCTGATCGAATACTGCCCGGTCACCTGCCCCGTCGACGTATTCACAACCGACAGATTTCCGGCAAACAGGCCATCGCTCTGCAGCTGCTGTCCCGCCACATAAAAGGTGGTGCCGTCGAACAGCCCGTTCGTCGCGCCGCCGGGAACGGCAATGTTGCTCGTGGCCAGCAGCGCAATACCGCTCGCGCCCACCCCCGAGGGATTCAGCGCAGAGGTGGTAATCGGGATCGTCGTAATGCCCGCAGTCGTTCCGCCGCACTCAGGTCCGCAATTCAGAACATACGCAGTTGTGCCATCCGTTGAAAACACCGCTTTCGTCGGCCGATCGAACGATACGCCGCTCGCCGTGCTCACCGGGAAAACGCAATAGACAGGCAGGTTCTGCGGTTCGCAATCCTGCGCCGGCTGCGAATTCGGCAGCCCCGGGTTCCAGTGCGGATTGTTGATCGCTGCCTGCTGCTGGTCCGCGTTCAGGTGCACCAGGCTGTACACGTCATTCGTGTTCTCGACGAAGGCCAGGACCACAGTATTGCCGGAGTTCATCGAGACGCGATACACGCCGGGAAGGTTCAGCGTGTAGGTCGTGCCGTGATCGATAACCGTAAGCGAGTGCGCCGACTGCGCGGCCGCGTAAATGTAGTTCAGGTCGTGGGAGATGAAGATGCTCTGGGAGATACCGTTCAGGCTGCTGGCTGCCGTGGTGGTCTGCTGTTTTTCCGTGGCATAGCTGATGATGGCAAGACTCCCGTCGCCGATCGAATAGACAGCGCCCACCTGCTGCTCAGGCAGGTTCTGGATCGTTACCGGCAGAGAGCCCGAGAACCCGGCGATCGAAAATGTCTGGTTCACATTGTTATAAGCGTGGCGGATATCGTAGAGCGCGTCATCGAACAGCAACTCTCCCTTGGACAGCGTGCTGGGATTCTGGACCGCCACTAAGACGCGGTTGGCAACTCCACTGGGTGGAAGGTTACGGCCTGCAAAGTAAAAGTTCTTGCCGCAAGCGGTCAGGAACAATACGGAGCAAAACAACCCAACAACTGAAAACAAACTTCTTCTCTTCAAATCCTGAGACCTCAACCGTTCCTCTTAGGAAGTTCGTGGGAAAGCCAAGTATAACAAAGCAGAAGCGCTGTAGTCTGTCGCCCTCACACGATCCGCAGTGCCCTGATTGATTCTGTGCTGGCGCTCGCGCCACAACTGCCTTAGCATGACTACAGCCAGATGACGAACCGTCTCCACAACCTCTTCGGTAACCGCACTGTTCTGTTTGACGGAGCAATGGGCACAATGCTCTACGCTCGCGGTGTCTTTATCAACCGCTGCTACGACGAGCTGAACCTCTCGCAGCCGGAACTCGTGCGCTCCATCCACGAAGAATATCTGCAAACCGGCGCTGAAGTCATTGAGACGAATACGTTTGGCGCGAACAGCTTCCGCCTCACCCGCTATGGGCTGCAGGATCAGGTCGCCGCGATCAACAAAGCGGGAGTACGCATCGCCCGTCAGGCCGTGGCGCAGCTGAAAGACAAGCAGGCTGGCACAGCATGGGTCGCCGGATCGATCGGCCCGCTCGGTATTCACCTTGAGCCGCTGGGCAAAACATCGCTCGAAGAGGCGCGCGCCGCCTTCGCCGAGCAGATCCGCGGCCTTATCGGCGGTGGTCCCGACGCAGGCCCTGATGCAGGCGTAGACCTGCTGGTCATCGAGACTATGCCCGCGCTCAACGAGGCCGAGCAGGCGCTCGCCGCCGCCCGCGAGGTCGCGCCCGGCATCCCGGTGATAGCGCTCGTCACCGTCGATGAGGAAGCCCACTGTCTCGATGGCGCGACGATGGAAGTGGCAGCGGCGAAGCTGGCCGCCTGGGGAGCCGACGCCATCGGCGTCAACTGCAGCACCGGCCCGGCAACCGTCCTTACCGCGGTCGAATGCATGGCAGCGGCCAGCGATCTGCCTCTCGCCGTCATGCCCAACGCCGGCATGCCGCGCGCCGTCGACGGCCGTAATATTTATCTCTGCTCGCCGGAATACATGGCCAGCTTCACCCGCAAATTTCTCAAAGCTGGCGTGCAGTTCATCGGCGGCTGCTGCGGCACCACTCCGAACCACATCCGCGCCATGAAATCCGCGACGCGTGCCGTGGACGCGCAGAAGACAAGCCACGCACACGCATCGCGAGCCCCCATCGTGACGGAAACGCCCCCGCCGCCGCTCGAAGAGCGCTCGCGCCTCGGACGCCTGGTCCACGACGGCAAGTTCGTGGCCATGGTCGAGATCGTCCCTCCCAAAGGCATCGACTGCTCCAAAGAGCTTGCCGGAGCGAGCCTGCTCGCCGGTCTCGGCATCGACGTCATCAACGTGCCCGATTCGCCCCGCGCCTCGGCCCGCATGAGCGCGCAGAGCCTCTGCATCCAGATCCAGCAGAAAACCGGCATCGAAACGATCCTGCACTACACCTGCCGCGACCGCAACGTGCTCAGCATCCAAAGCGATTTGTTAGGCGCATCCTCCATCGGCCTCAAAAATATCCTGTGCCTCACCGGCGACCCGCCGAAGCTCGGCAATTACCCTGATGCCACGGCGGTCTTCGACGTAGACGCAATCGGCCTGGTCAACATCGTCAATCGCCTGAATCATGGCCTGGACATCGGTGGCAACCCCATCGGTGCGTCCACCGGATTCACCATCGCGTGTGCGGCCAACCCTGGTGTTCCCGATATCGACAACGAAATCCGCCGCTTCGCCTACAAAGTAGAAGCGGGCGCCGAATACGCCATCACCCAGCCGGTTTTTGATATTCGCGTTCTCGAAGCTTTCCTCAAGCGCATCGAGGGTTTCCGAATCCCGGTCATCGCCGGCATCTGGCCGCTAACCAGCCTGCGCAACGCCGAGTTCATGAAGAACGACCTGCGCGTTGCCGTGCCCGACAACGTCATGCTGCGCATGCAGGCAGCGCCATCACCCGAAGCAGCCCGCGCCGAAGGCATCCGCATCGCACAGGAGATGCTCGAAACCGCGCGCCCGATGGTGCAGGGCGTGCAGGTCAGCGCACCGTTTGGCCGCTACACCTCTGCTGCGGAAGTTCTGGTCAGCGTCTTGCCCGGCGCACCCGGAAGCACCAAACAAGATACAACCGAGGGAACAAGCGTTGGCAAGCTTTGAAGAATCGCTGAAGCGGCTGGAAACAATCGTAGAGCAGATGGAGCGCGGCGACTTGCCCCTCGAAGACTCGATCAAATTATTTGAAGAAGGCATGCGCCTCTCAACCGAATGCAAGGAGCATCTCGAACAGGCCGAAGGCAAGGTGCAGATGCTGATCAGGCAACGCGACGGCTCGATGAAAGCCGAACCGTTCCCGCCGCAGAAACCCTGAATGATCGTGTCATCCTGAGCAAAGCGTAGGCTCTGCGTTTTGCGAGGGCGGTCGCAACTCCCGGCGTGATCTACTTACCGTCGATATCGGCAAAGATCGCGTCGAGGTGCAGTTCCACAGGCGTCCCTGCAACCGCGAAATCATTCGCCTCGATCCAGCTTCCCGTCGAGCAGTCAAATCCCTTTCGCGCAGCCGGATCGACAACCCAGATGTGTTTCACGCCCATCGTCCGGTAATCCTCCAGCCGCTGACGATAACGGCTTACCCGGTCATCCGGCGAAAGGATTTCGATGACAGCCAGCGGCGGCGTCTGGATAATCTGCTCTCGCGGCGCCGAGGTTGAGATCAGACAAACATCGGCGATGCGGAAGCGTGTAGCGGATATCTGAACCCGTATTTCCGGCACTGCCTTGATTCCCCATTCGCGTCTATGTGCCGCAAACCAGGCCAACAATGCGCCTTGTAGTTCCGCGTGATCCAGCTCCCCCAAATTTCGCTCCTCGATAACGCCGTCCACATAATCGCAATCCGGCTGGTAACTGGTATGCAGGTACTCATTCACCGAGATCGGGAGATTGTGCGCTGTTCCCATAACCGCCTCGTCTGCCTTCATCATGCTATCTTCACGCCGCTATTGTCCACGCTTATACAGACCGACCAGCTTTCCTTCAGCCAGCACGTGTCCTTTTGCTGCTTCCGCTACCTCCCGCCTGGTCGAGCCTTCAGGAAGCTGCAAAGAAGTATCCAGCGCGTACACGCGGAAGAGATAATGATGCGCCTTTCCGCGCGGCGGACAAGGCCCGCCATATCCAATCTTGTCGAAGTCGTTCCTGCCCTGCACCGCACCCTCAAAATCTTCCGGATGCATTGCAACGCCTTCATGCAGAACGCGCAATCCCGTCGGCAGATTGAATGCAACCCAGTGTACAAAGCTGCCCAGAGGAGCATCCGGATCGTCCACAATCAGCACCAGGCTCCTGCTGCCCGCCGGTGGCGCTGAAACCGTGAGTTCCGGAGAAACATCCCCGCCATCGCATGTGAACTTCGCTGGAATGACGCCGCCATCGGCAAAGCTCGAACTGCTAACTGTAAGAGCTGGAACCGAGCCGGCATCAACAATGTCTCTGCCGCGATCGCGCCTCCGCGCCACGATCCACGCCGCTGAAAAAACTACACTCAGCAGCAGCAGAATCAAAATGCGCCAGCCCAGTCTTTGCCCCTTGCTCATCATTATCTACATCTACCTCAATGCGGCCGGCCTCAGCGGACGCAACGCATGCTGCTCCACAAAACTCACAACCTCGTCGCTCATATAATCCGGTGGCGCAATGATAAATCGCGGCTTGCCCTCAATCAGCCTGAGCGAAACCCGATCCCACTGCGGAACCAGGCCACGGCCCGTCGCCCGCACCAGCACAGCATCCGCGCGATCCAGAAAAAGCCGCGCCGAGTCTTTGAAGTCCGCCGTTCCCGCATCGAGAACGGTCAAATACAAATCCGGCTTGAGAAACTGCAGAATGCTGTTCGACTCGATGATCGCATTCCCGGCCTGCGCCAGTTCCTTGCGGATACGCGGCATCGCCTCCACCAGCATGCCGATGCGCGTCCGCACCCAGATCGACCGCTCCGCGCCCGAAGCAAGAAACCGCGCCGTATCTGTTCCGCTCGTGGCGCTGCGCTCTTCGCTCACCGCCAGCGTGTGATCGTCGGTCTGGCAATCGCAGGGCTCGCCGTTCGCCGTGCAGAAACCATGCCCGTACTGCGTAATCTTGAAGGCCGTCCAGCGGTACTGCGGCAGCCGCGCAATCAGACCTGCAACCACAGAAGTCTTGCCGATACTGCGTGAGTGCCCGCCAACGACAATAATTGCCACGGCCTAATCCTCTTTTTTCCTGGACGCACGCGACAGTCGCGCGAGCGCAGCCAATTCCTTCAAATAATCTTTGATAGGCCGCGCCGGCGTCCCCCAGAACACAATCCCCGGCCCGCGAATCTTCTTCCGCGAAGGAATGCCCGCCTGCGCGCCAAGAATCACTTTCTCGCCAATCTCGACATGATCGGCAATTCCCACCTGCCCGCCGACAATGACGTCATCGCCAATCACGCTGCTGCCGGAAACACCCGTTTGCGCCGCGATCACTACATTCTTCCCCACGCGAACATTGTGCCCAATGTGCACCAGGTTATCGAGCTTCACGCCGTGCGCAATGCGCGTCTCCTCCAGCGCGCCGCGATCGATCGTGGTATTCGCGCCGATCTCCACTTCGTCTTCAATCACCAGCAGTCCCTGCTGCGGAAACTGCAGATACTCACCCGTAGCCGCGTCACGCACGTAGCCAAAACCATCCCCGCCCAGCACCGCACCGGCATGGACCACCACGCGGTCCCCGAGCGTTACGCCGGGATACAACACTACACGCGGATACACCCTGCAATCTTCCCCAATGCGCGCTCCGGCGCCGATCACCGCACCCACGCCAATGCTCGTGCCGGCGCCGATCTGCGCGCCATCTTCCACCACGGCATATGCATCGACAAGGACGTCTTCACCGAGCGCAGCGTCCGGCGCGACAATGGCCGAAGGATGCACGCCCGTCTTTCGCCCGGAAGACCGCAGCAACCGCGCTGCCCGCGCAAATCCAAGACGAGGCTGCGTCATCACCAGCAGCGGTTTCGCCTTATCTGCGAGATTTGCCAGGCCTTCCGTTACCAGCACAGCCGCCGCCTGCGATTGGAGCGCCTCGCGCAGCGCATCTTCATCTTCCGCAAAAACCAGCGCGTCAGGTCCAGCATGGACGGCGCTGGCCACACAGGCAACGGTAACGACAGCGTCCCCGCGCATCTCCGCGCCAATCGAAGCGGCAATTTCTTTCAGTGGAAGCATGGGCATATCCAGATCTTGCGGCGTCAATACACCGGTCCTTCGCCCTCTGGACGCGTCTTCCATCTCCGGTGCACCCACAGCCACTGATCAGGATACCGCTTCACATAGTCTTCAATCGCCGCCGTACACTTCGCCGTGTTGGCGACAGTATCCGCCTCGTCATCCCCGGTGCGGTCGAAAACAATCTCATCGCCAAAATGCAGCACATATTTTCGTTCCGCCTCTTCCCACAGCATAAAACCCGGCAGAGCCGCTGCGCCGGTCTTCAACGCCACCCGCGCCAGCCCCGAAGCCGTGCACGCCGGCTTCCCGAAAAAAGGCACAAAAACTCCTTGCGGCGGGGTCATATTCGTGTCCATCAGAATGCCCACCGTCTCGCCCTGCCGCATCGCCCCCAGCAGTCCGCGCGCAAAGTCGTCCTTGTGCAGCACGCGGTTTCCATGCAGGCAGCGGATGTGATTCACCAGCCCATCCACTCTGGCGTTGTCCAGGCGGCGTATGACCATGCTCATCGAATACCCCATCAGCGAATGGTAGAAGCTCGACAACTCCCACGCGCCCAGATGTCCGGTAACGATAAGCACGCCCTTGCCCTTATCGCGGGCCGCCAGGTAATGCTCCAGCCCGTCGTAGCGAAGAAAGCTCTGCGAATTTTCCCGCGTATATTTCGGCATCTGGCAGAACTCCGCCAAGAGCCATCCCAGTTTGCGATAAAGACGGCGAAGCGTGTCTTCCTGCTGCGCGGCGCTCCATTCGGGGAATGCCACCTCCAGGTTCTTCATTCCCACGCTTCGCAGCCTGGGCACCAGGCGATAAGCCAATGCGCCGATCCCCGCGCCAACGGCCCGGGCAACACCGCGCGGCAGCAAACCCAGCAAATGAATCAATACCCATACAACAGCGAACTCAAGGCTTTCTTGCATATACGAAGTTCATTGTCAGTGTAAATGCGCAATGAAATCGTAAAACTGCCCGCTCCTACGCCCAGCAAAAAGGGCCGCATCATCATTGCAGCCCTCTTGTGCAATAGCGGTAAAAGACGGTTTTACTCGGTTTGTGCCGTATGGAAGTATTTCGCGATGGTACGCAGGAACGGACGTGAGTCCGCCGGTGGCAGCACATTTCCCTTCAGAATCTGCTCGAAGGTGTGCGGGGCGCCATAGAGCAGTGTCGTATCATCCGTGTTCTGGCTTACCGTCACGCCAGTCAGATCGATGCCGGCAAATAATCCCTTGCTGCGCGAATAAGTGAGCAGTTCCGCCCGCAAGGACAGATCAGTTGCGGCCTGCGCGTTACGTCCAACCGGGCCGGCTGCGGCAGATGCATCGCCGCCGATCTTGAACTTGCTCTTCAGCAAGTCCTGCAATCCCTTGTCATTCACAGCCACCAGCACCAGGTCTGTTCCCTGCCCGCCAATCTGGAAACCGAATGAACCGCCAGCCACGCGAATAAATACCGGACCGCTCCAGCCATGTCCGGTGCGGCAGGTAACCACCCCCTGCCCATATTCCGCGCCAACGATGAAAGCCCCCTTTTTCAGACTGGGAACAACGGCAATGCAGGTGGCCTGCTTCACGATCGAGTCAGGAACGCCTTTATCCGGGGTCTGCATGATCTCGTCAATGACCGTCCGCGAATTTTCCAGCCGGTCGTCAAGGGTCGCCTTGCTGCTCGCCGCCAGCGCCGGCAAAGTCATTCCCACCATGCACAAAAGTGCAAATAATTTCTTCATATGGATTCTTTATTCTCCCTTACGGTCTATGTATCTAATTCATTTCGCTGAAGTAGACGCCGCCCTTTCATCCTTCAGCAGAATGATGCATGCGTCAAGAGAGCCGTTAATGAGTGACGCTCCAGAGACTGTGATGCAGGACCGACCGTATGGGTTGAGTTAGGACACAGAACTGGTTGAAGTGCGAACCATGATGGTTTGCGGCGCGGAGGGGAGGGCTTTTGAAGAACCGTCATCAGGAGAAAAAATGGGGTGGCCGTACAGAAAATCCGCACAGGCCAGCCCCGTTCCCCAGATCTGCGTTGTTGCTATTAGGGTTGTACGGGTTTTCTACCTGGCCCGCAAGATAACAGAGGTAGGTGGACCTAAGTAAGCCTTCTATGCGGTCAGATCAGATTGATTCTAAAGACAGTATATGCCGCACTTTTAACTGCCCTGCTCCGGACCGCCTCCCAGAGCATGTTTTGCGGCATGAATCGAGAGGGCAATCCGGTTGCCGACGCCGACCTTGCGCATCATCCGCCCCACATAGGACTTGACGGTGCGCACCTCAATACCAAGGGCTTCGGCAATTTCGCGGTTCGATCGCGCCGAAACCAGCAGCTGCAGCACTTCCAGCTCGCGATGAGTGAACTGCGGCGCAGAGCGCGCCGAAAGCGTGCCTCCGTCCACCATGCGATCGACCAGCATGGACAGCGCCTTGCGCGGCGCCCATATCGAGCCGCTGGCAACCACTTCAACTGCCCGCGCCACTTCCTCAGGCTCGGCAGTATCCTGCAGATAACCTTTTGCGCCCGCCAGGATCGCGGCAATCACGCTCTCGTCATCGCCGTCCTCGCTCATCACAATGATGCGGACCGTGGACTTCGCCGCCCGCAGCCGCTCGATTGTCGTCAAAATCTCCGATCGAACCATCAGGCTGATCACCGCGATATCCAGCGACTCCGCCGCCAGCAGACCATCCAGCCCGGAGTCGACCAGCTCAACGCCGTGCACCTCTTCCAATATGGTGCGCAGGCCCGCGCGGCGAATCGGCTCCACAGCCAGCAGGCCGACCCTCAGGTGTTGCGCGTAAATGCGTCCTTCTTCCATCACAGCTTCGGTAAAACAATTCCCTGCTGCTTCTGGTACTTCCCGCGGCGGTCGGCGTAGCTTATCTCGCAGACCTCGTCCGACTGGAAGAACAGAATCTGACAGAGCCCTTCGTTGGCATACACGCGCGCCGGCAGAGGCGTCGTGTTTGAAATTTCCAGAGTCACGTAACCTTCCCACTCTGGCTCAAATGGGGTCACGTTTACAATGATGCCGCATCTGGCATATGTCGATTTACCTACACAAATCGTCAATACATCGCGCGGGATCTTAAAATATTCAACCGAGCGCGCCAGTGCAAATGAGTTAGGGGGGATAATGACTGACTCGGCCTGCACCGTCACAAAAGACCGCTCGTCAAAGTCCTTGGGATCAATAATAGCGCTATTTACGTTTGTAAAGATTTTAAATTCATCTGAAACCCGTAAATCGTACCCATACGACGACAATCCGTACGATATGACCCCCTCCTTCACCTGCTTTTCGCTGAAAGGATGGATCATCCGGTGTGTTGTGGCCTGTTCACGAATCCAACGGTCGCTCTTGATTGACATGCAACTCCTTGCTCTTTAGGGTACCGCGAAATGAAAAAAAGTAGAATAATCCACTCAAAATGTGCATCTTATGAGACATCCGGCACATTGACAACGCGGGAAAAGCTTTCTAGTATCCATGTAACTCGGGTCCCGTAGTCAGAGCCTTGCAAAGCGAGGGTGAACGCGTTGATAAAACAAGATATTATCCATCACGTCATCGAACGTACGGGTCTGCCGCGCAATAAGGCGGAAGCCGCAGTCGACACCGTCTTTGAAAGCCTGAAGAAGGCCCTCGCCGCCGGCGATCGCATCGAGCTGCGCGGCTTCGGCGTCTTCAACGTCCGCCCCCGAAAAACCGGCATAGGCCGCAACCCGCGCACCGGCGCCGAAGTGACCATCACCCCGGGCAAGGCCGTCCGCTTCAAACCCGGCAAAGAGCTCCACCTGCTCGACTCCTAAGCCATTCTTCGCCCAGGTCCCGAAGAATTGTCATCCTGAGCATAGCAAAGAGCCCGCCCTGAGCTTTTTACTAAGCATCAGCAAGAAAAAGGGTGCCCCATCCTTTCGCAACGCGAAAGGATGGGCACCACAACTCTCACCCCGCCAATAAAGGCGCGCCCGCCCAAACGTCCAGCATCACATCAGACTCACAGCATCCACATCCACAATCAAATTCCGCCGCGGAACCCCAACCTCCTCGGCATGCGCCAGCATAGCCCGCAGCGCCTGCCCCAGAACCTGCCGCTTCTCCGCCTTCATCACCAGATGAAAGCGATAAATCCGCTTAATTCGCGAAATCGGAGCAGTAGCCGGCCCAAGCACGCGCACACCCGTCAGTTGCGTCTGCTGAAACCACCGCCCCAGGGCTGAAGCCCATCCCGCAGCTTCTTCCAGATGCTGGCTCTGAATCAACACATTGGCGAGAGCATTGAACGGCGGATAGTGCATCCATCGGCGGTACTTCAGCTCGCGCTCCACAAACCCATGAAAGTCATGCTTCGCCGCGCACTCAATCGCATAGTGATCCGGATGATAGGTCTGCACGATCACCTTGCCCGGCAACTCGCCGCGTCCCGCGCGCCCGGAAACCTGCGTCAGCAATTGAAAGACGCGCTCCGAAGCACGAAAATCCGGCATCCCCAGCGCATGATCGCAACCAACCACACCAACCAATGTCACGCCATGAATATCGTGCCCCTTGGCAATCATCTGCGTGCCCACCAGCAGATTAATCTCGCCCGAATGCAATCGCATCAGCAGCCGTTCCAGATCATGCCGCCCGCGCACCGTGTCGCGGTCCATGCGCCCGATGCGCGCGCCGGGAAAGATCTCCTGCAGCCGCTCTTCGCCCTGCTGCGATCCCGCGCCCAGAAAATACAAATGCTCGCTCTCGCACTTGGGACAAACCTTCGGCACCGTCCTTTTGTAACCGCAATAGTGACATTCCAGCCGCTGCCCCACATGCGCGTGCGCGTCGTCATCCGGAACAGCCTTGTGATAGGTCAGCGCAATCGCGCAGTTCTCGCACTCCAGCTTCTCGCCGCAGGCCCGGCACAGCACCACATACGAATATCCGCGCCGGTTCAGCAGAATAATCGCCTGCTCCCCGCGCTCCAGCGTCGCCTTCGTCTCCTCAATCAGTGCCCGCGAAAACAACTGCTCCTGCCCCGTCTCCTGAAACTCGCGCCGCATATCGATGACCTCGACCACCGGCAAAGGCCGCTGCATCACGCGTTCATGCATTTCGATTTTTGCGTAGCGCCCGCGCTGCGCATTCTGCCACGACTCGAGCGACGGCGTAGCCGACCCCAACACCACGGCCGCCGATGACAGCTTCGCCCGCATCACCGCCACATCGCGCGCGTGGTAGCGCGGCATCTCCTCCTGCTTGTAGCTCGAATCGTGCTCCTCATCGACGACAATCAATCCAAGGTCGGCCACCGGAGCAAAGACCGCCGACCGCGTCCCCACCACAATGCGCGCATCGCCTCTGCGAATGCGATGCCACTGCTCGGCGCGCTCTTCCGGCGTCAGCGCTGAGTGCAACAGCGCCACCTCCGACCCAAATACATGATGCAGCTGCGCCGCCATCGCCGGAGTCAGCCCAATCTCCGGCACCAGCAGAATCGCCGACTTTCCTAGATCGAGCGCGTATCGCATCGCCGTCAGATACACCGCAGTCTTCCCCGACCCGGTCACACCATGCAAGAGATGAGGCCGAAACTCGCCCGAAGCAACAGCCTCTGTAATCACATCGAACGCAGCCCGCTGCTGTGCATTCAATTCGTACTCCGCGCGCTTCACACCCAGCCCGGTCAGATGAAAATCCGCAGCCCGCTCCTCAATCCGAACCAGCTCTCGCTTCACCAGCGTCGCCAGCGTCGATTGTGGCACCGCCAGCCGACGCAGCTCCGCCACCGGAAGCTCCCCACCCGAGCCAGCCAGCTCCGCCAAGATCGCCTGCTGATTCTCATTCAGCTTCGGTAGCCGCACACCGTCAAGCGGATGCTTCTCAAAAGAGTTGTCATCCTGAGCGGAGTCTTCGCGCAGCGAAGACGCAGTCGAAGAATCTGCTTCATCTTCTCCAGCCACAGAACCGGGTGCCCCATCCTGAGTGGAACGCGAAGGGTGGGGTCCTCCAGGCGATCTCCCCGCCAGCACTGCCCACCGCACCATCCGACGCGCATCGCGGGTATTCGCCTCCGTCTCCCGCGCAATCCAGCGCTTGCGCAGCATCCCATGCAACAGAGTAAGACTCGCCCCGGTCGAAGACCGCAACCGGTAAACCCGCGCAGTCTCCCCGCTTTCCAGATAATTCAGAACCGCATATTCAAGACTTTGCTCTCCGGGAGAAAGCTTCGACCGCCGCGACGAACCTTTCTCCGCACCCTCATGCAACACCTGTCGCCCTGTATCCGTAATCCGATACAGCACCACGCGCCGCACCTCTGCCATCAGTGGCAGCATCGTCCGCAACACTTCGCCCAGCGGAGCGATGTAGTACTGCGCAATCCACCGGGCTAATTCCAAAAGAGATTCAGAAAGAATCGGCTCCCGATCCAGAATCGTAAGCAGCGGCTTCGCTTCCACCGGAGGCGCATCGTCATGCAGCCGCACCACCACTCCGGCAAGCTTCTCGTTGCGAAAAGGAACCAGAACCCGGCAGCCAACGCCGGGAACCTCGCCATTCAGCGCATAGGTAAACGCGCGATCCAGCGGCACCGGCAAGGCAACATCACAAAACGCAGGCATGATACTAAGCCGAGACTACCAGAACCTATTCTGCCTTTACTTCCCGTACGCCTCTGAATCCAATTTCACCTTGCAACATCTGAAGACAAGGCAGGAGAAACACAAACATGGCTACAGAGAAAAAGGTTGCTTTTATTACAGGTGGAAACAGGGGCATTGGCCTGGAAACCGCGCGTCAATTGGCACAGACCGGAGTCAAAGTCGTTATCGGATCGCGCAATCTGGAAGCAGGCAAAACAGCGGCAGAAAAGCTGTCCGCTGAGGGCCTGGATGTACAAGCCATCCGCTTCGACATCACCAAATCGGCTGACTACAAAGAGGCCTACGCCTACTTCGACAAGAATTACGGCAAACTCGACATCCTCATTAACAACGCCGGAGTTTCAAAAGAAGAGTTCATGGCAGGCAACAACGCCAGCGTCGTCACACGCGATGTCTTGCACGAAACCTTCAACACAAACTTCTTCGGCACGGTTGAGCTGACCCAGATACTGCTGCCGCTCATCAAGAAAGCGCCCGAAGGCCGCATCGTCAACCTGTCGAGCATTCTGGGCTCCCTCACGCTGCATGCCGACCCGAAATCACTCATCTATGGCGCCAAGGTCCTGGCCTACAACGCATCGAAGGCCGCCCTGAATATGTTTACCGTTTCCCTGGCGGCAGAGCTGAAAGACACAACGATCAAGGTGAACTCCGCGCACCCCGGTTGGGTCAAAACTGAGATGGGCACCGATGCCGCGCCCATGGAAATCCCCGACGGCGCCAAGACCAGCGTCCAGCTTGCCACGCTCGCAGCCGACGGCCCGACCGGTGGCTACTTCCACATGGGCGAACCCCTGCCCTGGTAACTTCTCAAAAAAGCGCAGAAAATGCTCGGATTTTCTGC
>Ga0335072_10001788_pt1 | contig 34192 bp, 27 predicted proteins | sample Lox_Sample_21_FD_206725 | JGI IMG/M metagenome (GOLD analysis project Ga0335072, IMG submission 206725) | Soil microbial communities from Loxahatchee National Wildlife Refuge, Florida, United States - Lox_Sample_2.1 | ecosystem: Environmental > Terrestrial > Soil > Wetlands | place: USA... | reverse complement strand
ACTTCAACCTGCTTCCGCGCACCACGGCTTTGGACAATGTGGAGCTGCCAATGCTGTACTGGCGGAACGGACCGCGCTACCGGCGCGCGCGCGCGATGGCGGCGCTGAAGATCATGGGCCTCGCGGACCACGCGCTGCACCACCCCAATCAGCTTTCCGGCGGCCAGCAGCAACGTGTGGCGATTGCGCGGGCATTGGTGAATCATCCGCAGATCGTCCTGGCCGACGAGCCGACCGGCGCTCTGGATTCCCGCACCAGCGTCGAGATCATGGCGGTTTTCCAAAGACTGAACCGCGAGGCCGGGATTACCTTGCTGATGGTGACGCACGATCCGGACATCGCCGCGCACGCCAACCGCGTGGTCCGCTTTCTGGACGGCAAGGTGTTGGACGACCGCAAGGTGGGCGCGCCCCGGGAAGCCGCCAGCGAACTGCTCGACATGCCCCCGGTGGATGCCGCATCGCAAAGCGAGGTTCTGGCATGATCGCACCCCTGTTGTCGAGCCTGAAGATCGCTTACATCGCGCTGCGCACCAACAAAATGCGCGCGATGTTGACCATGCTGGGCGTCATCATCGGAGTGGCGGCGGTAATCGCCACCGTCGCGGTTGGCGCGGGCGCGACACGGACCATCCAGGCTCAGATCTCCAGCCTGGGTAGCAACCTGATTATCGTGATCCCCGGCAGCCTCACGGCATCCGGCATCCGTTTGGGCAGCGGTCAGGCTTTAACCCTGACCCAAGGCGACGCCGAAGCGATCGCGACGCAGTGTCCCGCGGTGGCGCGGGCAGCGCCGGTGGTGCGGGAAGGCGAGCAGGTCATCGCCGGCGCCAACAACTGGGCAACTTCCATCCTGGGGATCACGCCGGATTATCTCAAAGTGCGGGATTGGACCGTCGCGCAAGGCGCGCCCTTCACTTCCAAAGACGTTGACTCCGCGAATACCGTGGCGCTCCTGGGCAGGACCGTGGTCACGAACCTGTTTCCGTCCGGCAATCCCGTGGGCCAGACGATTCGCATCAGCAACGTGCCGCTGACCGTGATCGGTGTGCTGACGTCAAAAGGGCAATCTCCGGGCGGGCAGGATCAGGACGACGTCGTCATGATTCCGCTGACGACGGCGAAGAAACGCGTGCTCGGTGTAAGCTCCGCGGGTGCGGACGCGGTGGGCGCGATCATGGTGCAGGCCACCGGTCCCGCCGCCATGCAGTCCGCGCAGCAACAGATGGAGGTGCTGCTGCGGCAGCGTCACCATCTGCAACCCGGCCAGGACGACGACTTCACCATCCGCAATCTGGAGGACGTTTTTGCCGCGCAAGAGAGTTCCGCGCGCGTGATGGCGGTGCTGCTGGCCGTGATTGCTTCGGTCTCACTGATCGTGGGCGGAATCGGCATTATGAACATCATGCTGGTATCGGTCACGGAGCGCACTCGGGAAATCGGACTGCGTCAGGCGGTGGGCGCATTCACCGGCGACATTCTGTTGCAGTTTCTGGTGGAGGCGGTGGCGCTTTCGGTTGTGGGCGGTGTGGCCGGAATCGGCGTCGGCGTGCTGACCGCCATGCTCATTTCGCGATTCGCGCATTGGGCCACCGTTGTGAGCACCGGTTCGATTGGCTTGGCTTTCGCGTTTTCCGCTCTGGTAGGGGTTTTCTTCGGCTACTATCCGGCGCGCAAGGCGGCGTATCTGGACCCCATAGAGGCGCTGCGGTACGAATAAACAGCAGAAGGCCTGGATGCCGAAGCACCCAGGCCCAAGGAGTTTGCTGCGCATTGGTGGTTGGCTTTCTACTGACCCGCCTCCTCCTGCCAGATCTCGAGCGTCGCCGTATTGTCGTCCACTGCGGCGATGGTGATGACGCCGCGCTCAAACATGACGCCCAGTCCGAAGGCGCCGCCTTGCGAGGCATCCACCGGCCGCTCGGCGACGAACTCGCCATCCACGGTGAATTCCACCAGTTCGCTGGGCTGCGTCGGATCGGAATTGATCACGTCGCTGTTGCTGACAATCAGGTGGCCGTTGGGCGCCAGAACCATCGCCAGCGCTCCATGCAGGTGCTGGTTGTCCTGGTAGACGCGGTAGCCCATGCCGCCGTCGGCGACGATGTGGCCGGCGTTCGGGACGGCGAAGATGGCGTTTTCGAAGCTGCCCGCCACATAGAGGATGTCCCGGCCAGCGTCGTACGCCAAGCCCGTCGGACCGACTTCCAGCGCGGCGGGGTCGCCACGATGGCCGTAGCCGGAGGAAATCTGCAGGCTTTTCTCGACCGTGATGTGATTATTGGTCACCCCGAGATCCAGGCGCGAGATGGTCCCGCTGAGGACATTGGAGATGAAAACCTGGGCGAAGTCTCCCTGATCATTCACAGTGAAATCCCAAGGCCCGTTCACCAGGGTCGCGTTGGTATAGGTCCAGACGACGTTGGCGTTGTAGTCCAGCGCCATCAAAGAACCCGGTTGAGCGGTGGCGGAAGTGCCGTCTTGCGTGGGGAAGCTGGCCACCAGCACCAGGCCGGCCTTGAGCACGGCCAAGCCCGTGGAGAGGCCCGGCTGCCCCTGGGCCTGGAAGAACAGCGTAGGCGTTCCGTTCTCGATTCTCACGATGGTTGAGCCGGTGCCTTGCAGATTCGCGGAGTTGTTGTAGTTGGACACCAGGATGTCGCCGGGGTTCAACTTGCCGCCCCGCGGGAAATGGCGGGGGACAAATGCAACGCCATAAGGATTGACGTCGCCGTTGGAAGGCACGGTGGAAACGATGGTCGGTGAACCCAGGTTTCCTATGATGGAATCGTAGACTTGCGCCTGAAGCGTGGCGGAAGCCAGAAGCACGGCCGCTCCAACCAGGGCGGCGTTGATGTTGATTACGTTTTTCATTTTCTCTCTCCTCGGTTTTGAATTTTCCTCACTGACGAATCGAGGTTAACCGGAGTGCGCCAGGCAAGTCGTCAATCCGCGGTTAAGGTTGCGTTAGATCTTCGAGTAGGTCGAGACAGCAGGAGGAGAGATGAATATAAGGATGGGAGCTCAGCGGGTCTGGGAAGGCTCGGCGTCAGACGCCTGGAGGTGTTGCGCGATGAAGCTCACCAGCTCTTCGACGGTCTGGAAGCGCACGGATTGGCCCGAATCCATGTGCTCGACACGTCCGCGGAGGATGCCCCGATCGAGATCGGTTTCCGGCCGGACCTGGATGACGAAGTCGCCCTGCATCTTGCCTTCAGAATAAGTTAGACCGGGAGCGGAGTCGTTAGGTTTGGGTTAGACAGAAGTTAAATCAGTAACATTCGTGTGTCAGGAATCACCGGCGGACGCCGCGCGTTCAAAGGCTTCCAGCAGGGAACGGCGCAGCGGCTCGTGCCCGGCAAGTGACGCGGCGAGGCGATGAATGCATTCGAGCGAGCGTGTCCGGAGCGCGTCGGCCTCGTCCGCATGCCCGCGGCGGCCGGCCAGTTCGGCGGCGGTTCGAAGCACTGGCCATTCGGCCAGCGGCGTCTCGGCGCCCTCCATGGCCTGGAAAGCCAGCTGAAGCTGGGCTTTAGCTTCCCAATCGCTCTTTTCGGCCAGGGCCACGGCAGCCAGCTGCCGGCGGCCGAGCGCCAGGTAGGTGCGCTGGCCGGATATCGCCGCCTGTTCGCAAAGTTGCGAAGCCTCCTGCCGGGCTCGGTCGTAGTCGCCCCGCTGGAGCCAGAGCTCGCTCAAGCCGCGCTGCAGGGGCATGTGGAAGATCCAATCCAAGCGAAAAGGACCTTCCCGCGACCGTTCCAGCACTTCGTCGAAGCAGTCCGCGGCAAGATCCATCTCGCCCAGGCCCAGGTACGCCTCGCCCAGCATGATCAGCGTGAGAAATCGAGGCGAGCCTTCGCGAGCGCGCACCAACGCCTGCTGGCAGATGTCGCGCGCGCCCTGGAAGTCCATGGCCTGTGCGTGCAGGCGGGCCTCCATGACGCGCAGAACCGTGATGGCGGTGCCGTGACCATCTTTTTCTGAAAGGACGAGGCTGTCTTTGATCAGATCCAACGCCACGCCCCATTCGCCCAGATGCAACAGCGCCCAGACCTTGAAGTATTGGCAGGAGATGTAAAGGAACGAATCGCCCAACTCCAAGGCCAGCTGCATTCCTTCGTCGGCGGCGCGGCACGCTTCGCGCTCGTGGGAGCGAAATGATTCGAAGAAGGACAGGTGCATCAGGGCCAGGCACAGGTAGTTGGCGTGGTTGGAGGCGCGAGCCGCTTCGGCCGCTTCGCGGCACGCTTCAAAATCTTCCGCGCGCCAGCCTTCCATTCGGATTCTGCGGCTGGCACAGTAGCCGCGGGCATGTTTCTCGAGCAGCGGATCGCCGAGGTCCAGGCTTAGTTCGACGGCGCGCTCGGCGGCCTCCAGGCTGCGATCATGCCGGATCCAGAAAAGCACCGCGCTCAATTTGAGCAGGGCGTCCACTTCCCAGCCGACGCGCTTCGCCTGGCGGGCGCAGGCGGCCATGCGCTCGAAGTCCGCGGCGGCGCCTTCGTTGTCGTCCCTCGCGCGGCGCGCGGTTCCGCGTTCCTGTAGCAGGATGGCTTCGATCTCGGCGCGGTCTTCCTCCGGAAGGTGATCGAGAAGCGCCATGGCTTTGCCCAGATGTTCCTGGCCTTCGCGGTTGCCGTGACGCTTCAAGGCATTGGCTGCGGAGAGGCGGCGATATAGGATGGCGCGCGGATAATCGCGGCCTTCTTCGAAGTGAACCGAAAGCTCGGCGGCGATCTCTTCGCGATGGTCCGAATAAGCCGTCTCCTGAAACTCGCCAATGCGGCGGTGCAGAACAACGCGGCGCGGCTGGGGCACGGAGTGATAGAAGATGTGCTGGTACAGCGCGTGAATGAATCCATAGCGCTCCAACAGCGAGCCGTCGCGCAGTGGAATGGTCTTCGCGGGACGCAAAAACTGGCGGCGCTTCACCAGGTTTTCGCAGCAGCGCTCGATCTCTGGAATGCCGGCCTCCATGCCGCCGGATAACGTGCGGGTGGAAAACTCCAGGCCCGCGACGCTGGCTATGGACAATAGGTGCTGCTCTTCTTCGCTCAGCCGTTCGATCTGGCGTTCGATCAGCTGCTGCAGGCTGTCCGGTACGTCCGTTCCCACTTGCTCCAGCGGAACGTTCAGCCGCCAGCCGTGCTCGCCCCGCGACAACTGGCCCTGGGCGATCAGATAGTCCACCACGTTCACCACGAACAGAGGATTACCGTCGGTGCGCTCGTGAATCAGGCTCGGAAGGCCTTCGGGAAGTTCGCTCCCCGGAAAGCGGAGCGCCAGGTACCTGGCCACGGCGGCTTCCGTGAGAAATTCCAGAGCCAGCTCCGAGCAGCGCCGGTGCACTTTGAGTTCCCGCTCGATCTCACGCAGCGGATGCCGTTTGACGATCAGCTCGGCCGGGCGGAAGGTGCCGAGCAACAGCAACCGCGCGGGGCCGCGGCGGCGAGCCAGGTGACCGATCAGATCGACCGTAGAATAGTCGCTCCAGTGCAGGTCTTCGAGAACCAGGAGCAGCGGAGTGTCCGCGGTGAGTGCCTCGATGGCGGCGGCGATTTCGCGCAGCATCCGTTCCTTGGCGGCTCCCAGAGTCTCCCGCTTCAGACGCTCGCGATCGTCCTCGCTTACCAGCGAAGGCATCTGCGCCAGCCAGGTGGGCGCGTGCTGGCGCAGAATCTCGATCAGGCGTTCCCGGCCGGGTTGCTCGGAGAGCCGGGCCAGCGCCTCCAGCACCGGAAAATACGCCTCGCCTTCGGCGAAATGCTCCATGCACTGGCCGGTAGCGATCCATACGGCGCCATCCGCCGACACGCGTTCCACGAAAGCCTCCACGACGGTGGTTTTGCCGATGCCGGTTTCGCCGGTGACGAAAACCACCTGGCGCTCGCCTTCAAACGCCTTTTTCATCCAGGTGTCCAACTGCGCGAGCGCGCGCTCCCGCTCGACGGCGCGAATCGTGGGCGTAGCGGCGCCCGGTTGGTCTGCCTCGATCTCGCCGATGAAGCGATACCCACGCCGGTGGGCCGTTTCGATGAAACGCGGCGAGCGGCTGACGTCGTTGAGCGCTTTGCGAATCTCGGCGACGGCCACCTTCAGCACGCCTTCGGTGACATGCGTCTCCGGCCACACCCCATCCAGAAGCTCGTCTTTCGTCACGAGTTGGCCCGGCCGCGCCGCGAGGAAATGGAGCACCGCAAAGGCCTTGCGTGTGAGCAGCAGCTGTTGCGGGCCGGACCACAACTGTTCGTTAGCGGGATCCAGCCGGAAGGGCGGAAAAACGATCTGCTTCTCTTTCGGCAAGGGGCACTTTGTATTTTATCGTCAGTCGCCTGGGCTTCCGAGACTCAGTCGACGGTCATCACCGGACCGTTCGAGGGCGTGCCCGCGATTGTGATCACCAACGGGTAGGTGCCCTGAGTGAGTTGCGGCACGTTGAAGTTCGCCTGATACAGCCCGACGCTTCCCGGCGTCAGGCCGATATAGTCGACCGTGGCCTGAATGCCGCCCACCGTCAACGAGTACGACGCCGCCAGCGGCGACAATCCACTCGGCGCCGGATATCCGGCCTTCAGCCCCGCGGCGTCTACCGGCCCCCCGCCTGTGAAATACACCACCACCTCGTCGCCATCGTGTGCCGGAGCCGAACCGGAGTTGACGCTTCCATCCTGATTGACCACCACCGCGCGATTGTTTCCATAAACGCTGATGCCCGGAGTGCCCGTTGCGGGAACATAAACCGCCACGGCGTTGCTGGAAGCGCTGCCGTTTTTCACGATCACCGTAGCCACCGCGCCTGCGGGAATGTCCCAGGGCATTTGGGCGTCAATCTGTCCGGGGCCCACGTAGAACAACGGCGCGGTCTCTCCGTTGACCGTCACCGTGGTGCTGAGCAGCGTGCCGGGTAAAGGCGTGCTGGCGGCTTGCGCCGTTTTCGACGCCAGGTCCACCCCGAATAACGCAAAGACGCTGCCCGGCGGCGTCGCACTGTACGCGTAGCTGGCCACATTGGTGATGGCCTGGCTGGGATTGGTGAAAGCCGAATGCATCGAACCGGATCCGATCGCCTGCGAGTCGGCGCCGATCAGCGTCATGTTTTCGCCATAGAGACCGGTGACCACCAGGTTGAAGGTAACCGTTTCGAAAGTCACCGAGTCCGTGATGCTCACCGTGGCGAGGCAGACCGGCCCGTCGGTAACGGCATAGGTACCCGTGTAACTTCCCTCGCTCTGCGGCATCCCCGCTACCGAATCCGTGTAGCTGCCGGTGGTCTTTCCTTGCCCGTCGAATTGAAGCACTCCAGCCTCTTCGAATCCCAAACCAATGACCGTGCTGGACAGATCAACCCCGGTGGCCTGATACGTGTATTCGCCGGAAACCGTGGAAGTGGCGCAGCCCGGCGGCAGTTCACTCGTGCCGCTGCCCGAATAAATGAAGATCGCGTCGGCGCCGGCCACCGCGAAACTCCGGCCGTTATTCCACACCACCAGAGTGAACGAGCCGCCGCTGGCGCTGAAGGTCGCGGTGCCTGAACAGTTAGACGACAAGGTGTACTTTCCCGGGAAGGAAAGGGATGTCCCCGCTGAAAGGTTTGAATTCGCGGTTCCCGACAGGGTCACCGCGCCCACTCCGTCGAAGGTCGCTTGTCCGTCAGCCTGAAAATTCGACGTCAGAGTGCCGGCGCCTGAGATCTGGCGTCCACTAAGACTCAGCGAGTAGGTTCCGCTCAACGTTGCCGCCGTGCAGGCGCCGCCGCCGATCTGATTCATCACCGGCGGGGGCGCCGTGGGCGCGCCTCCCGCTGAAGTAGGCTGGCCGTAACTCGCCACCGCGCTTCCGGACATGATGGAATGCTCACTGCGGGCGATCAGGATGTACATTCCCGAAACGTACACCGGAGTTTGGTTGTACACGCTGAAGTTCAGCGTGAATGTGTTGCTGTTGCTGTCGGTCAGGGTGGCCGATCCCTGGCAGCCCGAAACCGAGTAAGTCCCCGTGAGAGTAGTGGTGCTGGAAGACCCCGGGCCGAAAGCGCTCATATTCGCCGTCAGGTTTCCCTGCCCGTCGAATTGCATCAGACCCGTCGCGGTTCCGGCGCTGTTCACCGACGTCAGGCTGAGGCCTAACCCGCTGGCGTTAAATTCGTACACGCCCGCCAGGCCGGCCGCGGAACAGGTGGAGGGCTGCGTGTTGCCGCCGCCGGCGTACGTGTAGTTGGAGTCGCTTCCATTCCACAAAAACGCTTTGCCCTGATTGTAAATGGCGATTTGCAGCGTGGGCCCGGTGTTTATCGCGATATGGCCCGTGCAATTGGCTTGGACCGTGTAAGTCCCCGACCACGGCAGCGGATTTCCCAGCGCCTGGTTCGTGTCGGAAGTCAGATTCATGCTGACCATGCTCTGGCCGTCGAAGGTGGCCGAGCCGTTGGCCACCAGCGCGTTGCCGAGGCTACCGCTGGAGGAGAGCTGGCGGGCTGTCACAGTCACCGCGTAAGTCCCGCTGAGCGTTGCGGAGCTGCACGTCCCTCCTCCGATCTGCGGTTGCGCCGCCAGATGCGCCGCCGAAATCAGACAGACTGCTGCCAGGTCCAGAAGTAAATGTTTCACGTGCGTTTCCTAGCAATGAAGAATCGCCCGTAGGGGCAAAAGACTAACTATACAGGAATCAGCGCACCCCGGATTCATCCGGAGCAGCGAACAGGTTGCCGCGGTTGAGCAGCCATTGCGGATCGAGGCGGCGTTTCACCTGCTTCATGCTTTCGATCTGCTCGGGCGTGTATTGGAGCGCGAGCAAATGCGCCTTGCGCTTGCCCAGGCCGTGTTCGGCCGAGACGGTGCCACCCAACTTGACAGCGTGCCGGGCGAAGTCCAGCATCAGGCGCTGGCCGGCGTCAAACTGGGCTTGCGAATCAGGCAGGATATTGACGTGCACATGCGCGTCGCCGATGTGGCCGAAGATGACGTAGTCGAGCGATTGCTCGCGCAAGCGCGCGTGGTAGTAAGCCAGCATTTCGCGGTTGCGCGCCACCGGCACCGCGTAATCGGAACCGAGCTTCAGGAACCCGCTCCGGCGCATCGTGTCGTTCACCAGTTCGGGCAGCGCGTGACGGAAGCGGCGGAAGCGTTCGCGATCCTGATCGCTCGCGGCGAACCAGCTGTCCTCTGGAACCCGTTCGACCCAGAAGTCAATGTCGCCGTCTTCCTGCTCGATGAGCAGCGCGGCGCCGGCGTTGGGTGGTGTCTCGTCGAAGCGCTGACGCAGAAAGGCGAGCGAGTTGCGGTCGAAGTACTCGAGCATGCGAAGCCCAGGCAAGTTCCGCCAGGCGTCCACTGCGCCGAGCGCGGCGTCGTCGGTCTCAAAGAAGACGACGCCTGCAAGAAGATCCGCGGGCTTCGGTAGCAACTGCAGCTCCGCTTCCGTGAAGATTCCCAGCGTGCCTTCGCTGCCCGCGAACAGATCGATCCAATCCATGCCCGGTGCGAGCGGATAACCGGCCGTATTCTTGGTTGTTTGCGGTAGCGGGAGCGCGGGCACGTCGAAATCGATCTTGTCGCCGCGCCGGAAGTCACGCACGCGGCCGTCCATCATCACGGCGCGTAACCGCAAAATATGCCGGCGCGTGCTGCCGTAGCGGAAGCTGCGCGATCCGCTGGCATTGTTCGCGATGGTGCCGCCGATGCTGGCCGCTGTTTCTGTTGGATCGGGTGGGTAGAATTGACCGCTTCGCGCTGCCGCGGCTTGCAGCTCCTCGAGCGAAACGCCAGGTCCAACGATGGCTCGGCCCGGGCTGATCTCGATGCGCGGGAATCTCTGCATCGACACCGCCCAACCCGATCGCGGAACGCTGCCGCCAGTCAGGCCCGTTCCCGCCCCAATGACGGTCAACGGCACGGCATCACACGCCGCAGCGGAGATCATCTGAAGCACTTCCGCTTCCGTCGCAGGCAGGATCAGCCGTTCCGCTTCGCCGCGAAAACCCGACGCGTCTTCGATGACCTCGGCCAACTAGACCTCCAGGATCACCGGCATGATCAGCGGGCGGCGCGACGTCTCTTTGCTCAGGAAGCGCTTCAAATCGGCGCGGATCTTCTCCTGCATCACGCCCCAGTCCGTCCGCTCTTCCTCGCTGGACGATTCCAGCGTCTTCGCCACCACCTGCCGCGCCGCCTGCAGTAGTTCCGAGCCGTCCTCGAAAGACATGAAGCCGCGGCTGACAATCTCCGGCAGCGTTTCGCTTCTGCCGGAGTGCTTGTTGATGGCGATGATCGGCAGCACAAAGCCGTCTTCGGACAGATGGCGCCGGTCGCGGATGACGATGTCTTCCACTACTTCGTCGATGCTGCCTGAATCGATGCACACCCGGCCTACCGGAACCTTTTCGCCGCGCCGCGCGCCGGTGTGGTCGATCTCCAGCGTCTCGCCGGTCTCCAGCACGAAGGTTTCTTCCAGACCCGCGCCGCGCAGATGCTGGGCGAGCGAGGCATGCTTGGCCAATTGCCGGTACTCGCCGTGAATCGGCATAAAATAGCGTGGCCGCAGCAGGTTCAACACCAGCTTCAGTTCTTCGGAGCTGGCATGGCCGGACACATGCACCGGCGGGTTCATCGATCCATAAATCACGTCGGCGCCGCGCTTGGCGAAGTGATTAATCATCCGGTAAATGCCCTTCTCGTTGCCCGGAATGATGCGCGCGCTGAGCACCACCGTGTCGCCGGCTTCCACCGACAGATTCTTGTGATTATCGACGGCGATGCGCGAGAGCGCCGACATCGGCTCGCCCTGCGTGCCGGAGGCCACCACCACCACCTTGGCGGGGTCGGCCGTCATGATGTCCTGGGGGCGCAGTAAAATGCCGTCCGGCAGGCTCAACAGACCGAGCGAATGTGAAATCTCAGTCACGTTCAGCATGCTGCGGCCCAAAAAAGCCACTTTGCGCCCGTATTCTTCGGCCAGGTCAAGAATGAGCTGCAGCCGGTGAATGGACGAACTGAAACAGGAGATCACCAGGCGGCGGTCGGCGCGATAGAAAATTTCTTCAAAACGCGGGCGCACGCCGCGCTCGCTTTCCGTGTAGCCGGGCCGGTCGACGTTGGTCGAATCGGACATCAGCAGCAGCACGCCGCGCTTGCCGTAATCGGCCAGGGTGTGCAGATCGAACAGCTCGTTGTCGGTGGGTGTGGGATCCACCTTGAAGTCACCGGTATGAACCAGGACGCCCAGAGGAGTGGTGATGGCCACGGCCATGGAGGCGACAATGGAGTGCGTCACGTGAATGAACTCGATCGCGAACGGCCCGATCTCCACCTTGGCGCCGGGCTTCACGGTGTTCAGCTTGGCGTCTTCCAGCAGCCCGTGCTCTTCCAGACGGCGCTCCACCAGGGCCAGCGTAAACGCCGCGCTGTAGATCGGTACGTTGATCTCGCTCAGCAGGAACGGCACCGCGCCGATATGGTCTTCGTGGCCGTGCGTGAGGATCAGCGCGCGCACGTGCTCGCGGTTCTGTTCCAGGTAGCCGAAGTCCGGCGTGACAATGTCCACGCCCAGCAGCTCCGCGTCGGGAAACATCATGCCGGCGTCCACTACGATGATGTCGTCGCCGTAGCGGATGGCCATAGAGTTCATCCCGAACTCGCCCAGGCCGCCGAGCGGGACGATTTGCAACTTTGGATCAGGCATTTAAGATTCAAGAGTATCAGGTGGTTTGCTCTTGGGCTAACGGAAACCGGCCGCCCGGCCGAATATTAGATCGTGGACGTGTGTGGCTCCAGAAGAGGTTTTGTGCTCATTGCGACCTGCATCGCGCTCACGGTGCTCTTGGCGCTGGCGGGTTTCGCGGTCGACATCGGGCGCATGTACGTCATTAAGAGCGAGTTGCAGGCCTACACCGACGCGGCTGCGTTGAGCGCGGTTTTAGAGCTGAACGGCGCCGAGCCGGGAATTTCACAGGCGCGCCAGGCCGCGAAGCGCCTGGCCATGGGGCCGAACGCGATGCGCTGGGATATGGGGACGGAGCCAATTACGAACGTGACCGCGAGCTTCTCGGCGGACAATAAAACCTGGCAGGAGCGCCCCAAGGAGGCAGGCGGCTTGCGCTTCGCCCGCATCGTCGCCAGTGAGCCGGCGCCGGTGATCTTCCTGAGAGTCTTTCAGCCGTCGACCTCCATCAACGTTGCAGCATCGGGCGTGGCAGTAAAGAGCGGTGGAACCGCGAGGTTGATTCAATGAGGCCCAAGAATGCCCGGGCTGGCAGCGCGTTGATTGAATTCGCCGGGTCGCTGATCCTGCTATCGGCCGTTTTCGCCGGGGTCTTCCAGATCGGGTACACGTTCTACACCTACAACTCGCTGATCAACGCGGTTCGCGCCGGCGCGCGGTACGCTTCCTTACTGCCGCGCGGCGCCGCCGATGCCGAAGCTGCCCAAGCGGTACGAAACCTGGTCGTCTACGGAGATCCTGCGCCGGGCCCGGATGCGAAGCCGGTCGCGCCGGGCCTCACTGTCGCGAACGTCGAACTGGTGCAAGAGCCGGGGTCCAGTACCGTCTTCTTGCGCGGCTTCGAGCTGGACGCGATCTTCGCGCGCCTGCAGATCGACGGGCGTCCGACGGTGACCTTCCCCGTTACTCAGGGTGCGGTGCAATGAAGAGCAAATCGCGCCAAGGCCAATCGCTGGTGGAGACAACGTTCGTGCTGGCCGCCTTCATGGGCCTGTTGCTCGGCATGGTGGCCGTAGGCCAGACGTTGTTCGTGCAGCAAACCCTGGCGGACCGGGCGCACCAGGCCGCGCGTTGGGGCGCGGTCAACCCGTACGATCCGGCGGCCATCCGCAACATCGTTTTGTTCGGCGCGCCCGAGCCAAAAAAGGATGCGGCTCCGATTGCCGGGCTTTCAGCCTCGGCGGTGCAAGTAGGCACTCCCGGCTGCCCGGGACCTCACTGCCGCGTGAGCGTCGCAATTGCCGGACACGGCGTCCGCAGCGTCGAACCGGTGGAAACCCCGCCTACGGGTGATGCTCCCGCCAAGCCCTGACGTAGGGAGCCGTCTTCGGATCCTCTGCGTTCCACTCAGGCGTTTGGGTGCTATCGGCCAGCATCACCAGGGACAGCGCCACCGCACGATCCACCTTGGCCATGTTGCCGTAATCGATTTTCTGCCATTCATCGCCCGGGCGGTGATAATCGGGGAAGTCGAAGGCCACGGTCAACGTCTCGGCCGGCACGCCCACTTGGGCCAGCGAAAGATTGTCGCTGGCGCTAAAGTACGGGTCGCTGTTCCGTCCGTTCTTGTAGACCTTGATGCCGGTCAGTTCGCCGGCGCGCCGGACGAAACCGGTAAGGCTCGTAAAATCAAACCCGGTGAGAGTGGCGTTGTTGATCTGTTTGCCTTCGGTAGAATCGGTACGGCCGACCTGTTCCAGGTTCAATTGGGCGATCGTTTTTTCAAGCGGCCAGACGGGATGGCGGGCGTAAAAGCGCGAACCAATCAGGCCTTTTTCTTCCCCGAAGAAAGTTACAAAAACGATGCTCCGGCGCGGCCGCGGATTCAGCTGAGCCAGCACACGCGCGACTTCCAGCACCGACACCGTGCCGCTCCCGTCGTCGTTGGCCCCGTTGAAAATCCGATCGCCATCGCCGTCCGGGCGCATGCCGAGATGGTCGTAGTGCGCGGTCAGGAGAATGCACGTGTCTCGCAGTTGGGGATCGGAACCGCGCAGCACAGCGACCACGTTGTGCAGCGTTACCGGCCGGCTTTCCGGGGCATCGATATGGACCGTCGCCACCGCGCCGGACAAACCGGGCTTGAGCGACGCATAAAACTCCGCGGCGGCACGGCCCCTTAGGGTTACCTGCCGGCGGCTGTTCTCCGGTTCTCCGGGATCCACCACACGCTGATCGTCTCCGCCGCGTGCCATCACTCCCGTCGGATCCACCAGGATGATCAGCGGCGGCTTCCACTGGCGTAGCTTTACCATCGCCGCCCGCAGGTTGGTCATTAGCCTGGGATCGTATTCGACGATCACGACCTTGTTCTCGACGTCGGCCGCCGTTAACTTTTCGATCAAACCGGCATCGGCGGCATCCAGCTTAAAGACCGGCGCTCCGGCCAAATCCAGGGCGTCAGAAATCCGGAAAGATGCCTCGGACGGCTGGGCGGAGAATGCCGCGTTGCCGTGTGAAAGGCGCAGGGCGAATCCTCGGGTAGTAGGGGTCACCACCAGCATGTGCGCCGTCTGAAAATAGCCGTTGTCGCCACCCGGCTCCAGGCCCGCCCGCCGGAACTGCGCAGCGATGTACTCGGCGGCAAGGTCCAACCCGCGCGAGGGCGTGTCGCGCCCTTCCAGCAAATCGGACGCGAGAAACGACAGATCCCCGCGCAACGAATCCGCGCGAATGTGCTCCAGCGCGGCCCGGACCTCCGGTGTCATAGTAAAGTTCTGCGGTGCCGCGGCGAAGCACCCGGCAGTAAGGAAGACTACAATGGAACCGATGATCTGTCGCATGGTATTCGGGCATTCCAGGCCGCCCGCTAGTCCAGCTTGATGGTAGCACTTGAATGACGAATCACTTTCATGGAAGATTGTTTTAGAGGCAGCCGGGTGGCGATGTGACAAGCCGGAGCGGAAGAATCAACCAGTTGCGGCGCCAGGTTTCCGACAGCGGGCAGCGGAGGACCGGGTCGATCGTGGGAGCCGAACTGGGCGAATCCGGCCTGTTGGACCACGCCGTCCTGAACCGGCGGATTACCGAAATCCTGGAGGGCCTTTCGACCGATGCCGCGCTGGGGCCCCGCATGGAACACGGCCTGGAAGAGTTCCTGGCGTGCATGCAGCGCGAGGATGTGCCCCAGGCGGCCGCCTCCGTCACCTCCCTTTTGAGCCTCGAATTGGACGATCTCCGGAAAGCCGCCCTCCTTTCTCTTATGGTCCGGTTAGCCGGAAAGCGCAAATTCGACCCGGTGGCTTCCTACATCCTGAAACACCGGACCCTTTACGTAACCGGTCGGGCTTGACAAGCGTATCATTTAAGAGCAGTCTGAGACATAGGAGTTTTGTATGCGCTTCTCGCTTCTGGGTTGTGCGTTGTTGGCGTTGTCCGCAGGCTCGGGCTACGCGCAGTACGTGATTTCGGCTCATTCCGGGGTGGTGCAGTACGTCGAAGGCACCGCTTACCTGAACGGGCAGCCGGTGGATCCCAAGTTTGGGCAATTCCCCAATATCAAGAACAACCAGGAGTTCGAGACGAAGGAGGGCCGCGCTGAGATCCTGCTCACGCCGGGCGTATTCATGCGCCTGGGCGAGAACAGCTCCATCCGCATGCTTTCCAACAGCCTGACCGACACGCGCGTCGAGATGCTGCACGGCTCGGCCATGATCGAGGCCGATGACGTTCCCAAGGATAACTCGATCCAGATCGTCTACAACCTGGACACGATGTCGCTGACCAAGCACGGCCTCTATCGCGTCGATACGGACCCGGCCCGGTTCCGGGTCTACGACGGCGAAGCGGTGGTCAAGGGCAACGACAAGCAGGTCGTCGTCAGAAACGGCAAGGAAGCCGCCCTGGACAGCACGCTCAGCGCGCAAAGCTTCGACCGCAAGGACGACGATGAGCTGTACCGCTGGAGCGACCGGCGCGCCAGCTACGTCGCTCAAGCCAACGCAGCCTCCGCGACAACGGCCAGCAACAGTGGCACCGGTTCCTACGGTAGCGGTTATAGCGGCCTCGCCGGCGGCGGCCTCGGGCTGGGTTATGGCGGGCTCGGTTATGGCCTCGGTTACGGCGGACTGGGCTACGGCTACGGCGCATACGGCTTCAACGGTGGCTGGATGTTTAATCCCATGTTCGGCATGTACACCTACTTGCCTTTTGAAGGATTTGGCTACAGCCCGTTCGGCTACCCGTTCTTCAGCCCTTACACCGCGTTTTACGCGCCCTATTATTACGGCGGCTACTATGGGGGAGGCGGCTATCCGATCCGCACCGGCGGCGCCGTCAGTACCACCCGTCCAGTGAGCTCGGGTTCCTTCTTAGGGCACTCGACCGGGGGGTTCCTGGGGGGTGCACGGAGCGCCCGCTTGGCTAGCGTTTCTAGCGCCCGGGCTGGCGGCTTCGGTCGCGTCGGCGGCTTCAGCGGCGGACGTGCAATCGGCGGCGGTGGCTTCAGCAGTGGGCATGTCGGCGGCTTCTCGGGCGGTCACGGCGGCGGCGGCGGACACCGCTAGAAACGTCCGGCTACTGCTTTAGATTGTTCTCAAAAAAGCTGGTGGTCTCTTCCAGCAGCTGTTTCTCTAAGGGCCCGCCTACGGCGTGAGTCTTTTGGGGATAAACCACCATCTGAAACACCTTGCCGGCGCGCTCCAGAGCCTCCGCCATCTGTAACGTGTTCTGAAACAGCACGTTGTCATCTTCAAGGTTATGCACGATGAGCAGCTTCGCCTTCAGCTTACCCGCATACTCCAGCGGCGAACTGGCGCGGTATCCTTCCCCGTCCTCGGCCGGCAATCCCAGGTAGCGCTCCGTGTAGATCGTGTCGTAATTGCGCCAGTTGGTGACCGGGGCGCCAGCGATTCCGGCGCGAAACACGTCCGGCGCGTTCAGCAACGCGTTCAGCGTCATGAACCCGCCATAACTCCAGCCGTAAATCCCGATGCGCGCCGGATCGACGAACCCTTGCGCGACCAGGTATTTGACGCCTTCTAGCTGGTCGGCCAGCTCGATCTTACCGAAGCGATGGAAGAGTGGCGATTCGAAGGCGTGCCCGCGTCCGGCCGATCCGCGGTTGTCGAGCTGCCAGATCACGAAGCCGCGCTGCGCCAGCACCTGAGCCCAGTCGGCGCCCCTCCAGGCGTTCACCACCTCCTGCGCACCGGGCCCGCCGTAAACCATCACGACTGCCGGATATTTCTCTCCCGCACGGAAATTGGCCGGCCTGATCAGGTGCGCGTACAACGGCGCTCCATTGTCCGCTTTGACCGTGACGGTCTCCACCGGCAGGATCTGATAATCGTCCGCCAGCTTGTGGCCGGCATCCCAGAATACGGCCGATTCCTCGCCATCGTTCCGGTGCACAGTCTTGCGGGGCGGTTCCGTCAGACTGGAGAACGTGTCCATGTAATACTCGCAGGTTGGACTCATGGAAATGCGGTGCGTGCCCTCGCCCTGGCTAATCCGTGTCAGATCCTTGCCGTTCAGACGGACCGAATAGAGCTGCCGCTCCATGGGGCTCGCCTGCGTGGACACAAAATAGATCTTTTGCCGCGATTCGTCGACGCCCGCCAGCGCCGTCACTTCCCAGTTGCCCTCGGTGAGCCGCTTGTGCAGCTTGCCGTCGAGTGAATACAGGTACAGATGCCGAAAACCGTCGCGCTCGCTGCCCCACAGGAACTCGCCGTCCGAGAGAAAGTGAAAAAGATCGTCGGTGTTGATCCAGTAGGGGTCGGATTCATGCAGCACGACGCGGGACGTGCCGTTGGGCAAGGCCACCATCAGATCGCGCTGGTTCTGCACACGGTTGTAGCGCTCGATCGCCAGTTCCAACGAGTCCGGCGCCCAATACACACGGGCGATCAAAGAACCGCGCGGTTCTCCCAGATCCAGCCAAAGGGTATTGCCTCCGGCGGCCGGCGCCACGCCCAGTCGCACTTCCGGGTTGGGAGTGCCCGCCTGCGGATACCGCTCCGGCTCGGCAATCGCGCGCAGCCCGCCCAGCGCCACCTGGGGATAGACGAACTCGTGGCTGACGTCAAACTGCAGGTAGGCGATGTGCTGCGAGTCCGGTGACCACCAGTAAGCCGTGCCCAGGTCCAGTTCTTCCGGATACACCCAATCCAGTTCGCCATTGAGCAGCGTCGCGCTGCCGTCGTCGGTCAGACGCGTGACTTGGCGGCTGGCCAGATCCATCGTGTAGAGGTCGTGGCCGCGCCGGAAAGCCACCCGCTTGCCGTCCGGCGATAGCTTGGGATCGCGCTCGGCCTCCGGCGTGGCGGTCAGCTGCTCCCACTTCTTGGAAGCGAGCGAAAAAAGGAATAAGTCGCCGCGTACGCTGAGCAGCAGTTGAGCCCCCGAACTCGACCATTCCAGGCTGCTTTCGTTAACGCGCCGGTTCTGCCAGTCGAAGCGCTGCGGCTCGACCACTGGAACGGCTGCTTTTTCCAGCGCGTCCAGCGTGAGCAGTTCGGTTTCTGCCTTGGCCGCGACGTCGGAAAGCATGACCCGATTGCCCCGCAGATAGGCGAACTGCTTTCCGTCCGGTGCCCATACCGGAGCCGGACCGGTTTGCGCTCCCTGCTGTTCGACCAAAGTATCTATGGTGATCGGCTTTTTCTGGGCTAGCAGGCAAAAGACACACGCCAGGGCGAGGCAAAAAGATCGGAGAGGCACTTGCTGTGATTTTACGCTAAAGACCGGAGCGCAGGCTGGCCCGCGCCGCGCCCGCATCGCGGAACTGATAAACCCGGACGGTGGGTGTTTGGAATCTCGGCACAAACACGCGACTCGCTTCCACGGTGTCCCAGAACTGCGTGGCGCCTTGCTCGTGTAGGTCGCGATAGAAATCGCCGCGTGTCAGCAGCAGATATCCGAGCCGGTGCTCGCGCGCGAAATCCGGGATGGAAACCAGCAGCCGGTGAATGCCGGCCTGGTCGTCGTGAAACAGCAGCTTGGTGGGAATGGGCAGCGCGCAGGACTTCCGGCTGGTATAGAGATACATCAGCGGATCGTCGTACGCATAGACGTTGGCCTGCTCCGGAACGTTCTGCTGGATCCAGCGGTAAGCCGGCTGCCGCGCTTCCAGGTCGCTGCGGTAACTGGCGAAAAGGTCCGGCAAAAAGAAAAACAACCCGAACCCGGTGGTAAAAACCAGGAAAAGCCCGAAGGCGGCCAGCACTCCGGCGCCCACGCGCGCGGCCACCCGATCCGGACGGGCCGGCTTTCTCCACGAAGCCCGCAGGGCCTTGGCGACATTGCCCAGCTCGGTCCACAAGCCCATCAGCAGCAGCGGATAGAGCGGAAAGACCAGGCGCTGCTCGGGCGTGTAGTGCCAAATGAGCAGCAGCGCGGACACACCCAAAGCGGCCAGCGGATATTGCAGCTTGCGCGTGCGCCGGGCCAGGCGAACGCATCCAGCGATGGCCGCCACGGTCGCCACGCGTTCCAGATGCTTGGAGCCGAACGGAACGTCAAACGTTAGCAGAGTGCCGGCTCCGCGCAGGATTCCGTCCAGGTTGTGCCACACCACCAGCGGCAGATCGCTCCACGGCACGTTGTATTTCTGGTATCCCACGTAGTTGGTGTAATACAGCGACACCAGGTCCCAGGACCGTAAGACATGCGCCGAGCTCCACCATTGCCAGGCGGCCACGGCCGGCAGCATCGCGCCGAAGAACAGTCCCGCTTTGACGAATTGCTTCCGCAACGCGAAGCAGAGTGGCGCGGTGAAGAGGAGCGGAGCCGCGGCGGACTTGGTCAAATACGCCAGCGCGCCGCAGATCCCCGCGAGCAAAGGCAGCCAGCGGGCTGCGCCTTCTTCAGAAGCACGCTCCGCGAGTACGACGCTGGCCAGAAATAGCGTCATGAACAACAGTTCCGGCATCAGCGAAACGCTGAATACCGCCGCCATCGGACTGAGGCCGGCCGCCAGCACCAGCACCGCTTGTTCTTTCTGCGTGAATCCGTACTGGCGCACCAGCGCCCCGACCATCAGGACATAGGGCGGCAGTAGCAGCCAGGCGAAGAGCGAGGCCCATGGCAGGTTGGAGGGGAAGTGCGGATTCAGCTTCCAGATCACGGCCAGCAGCGCCGGGTACAGCGGCGGATATTTCGTCTGGTAAGGCTCGCCGGGCAGGCTCGCAATGCGGTAGCCGTGGCCGGAAGCCAGGCTCTGCGCGGAGACCCAATAGATGCCGTCGTCGTGGTAATAACCCAGGTGCGGCATGGCCCGTAATCTCCAGGCCAGGTAGGCCGAAGGCGCCAGCACCAGCAGCAACACACCGATCGCGGCCAGCTTCCTAAGCATCCAACCTGAATCTAACAGCGCCCCGGCCGGCGACCAATCGGGGATTCACCCTAGTATGGCTACCGTTAAGCCTCGCGCCGGTCAAACCCGGCTCTGCGCGGACCGGCTGGCGATGCTGGCGGATTGCTTGAAACTGACAGGAAACCAGTATCCTTGAGAGGATGAAACTAACCTTCTGGGGCGCGGCTCAAACCGTAACCGGCTCCATGCACCACCTCAGCGTTGCGGGCCGCAACTATCTTCTCGACTGTGGCGAGTTTCAAGGACGCCGCAAGGAAGCCGCCGAGCGCAACCGGCACTTTCCTTTCCCTTGCCAGGACATTTCGGCCGTTATGCTTTCGCACGCGCATATCGACCACAGCGGGAATCTTCCATTGCTGGTGAAGAACGGCTTTCGCGGTCCCATCTATACCAGCCCCGCGACGGCGGATTTGTGCCGCCCGATGCTGGCCGATTCGGCTTCGCTGCAGGAAAAAGACGCCGAGTTCCTCAACAAACGCCATATGCGGCGCAAGGCGCTGGATGTGCCGGGGCTCGCCGCGAATGGCTTAGTGGAGCCGCTCTACACCGTCGAAGATGCTGAAGCGACTTTTCCGCTCTTTCATCCCCTGCCGATGCATACACCGGCGCCGGTGGGCCCGGGAGTGGTGTATCAGTCGTTCGAGGCCGGACACATCTTCGGATCCACATGCATGTTGCTGGAACTCGAGTCGGAAGGACGCAAGGTTCGATTAGGATTTACCGGCGACCTAGGGCGGCCTGGGCTGCCCATCATCCGCGATCCCGAGCCGCTGCCCGTCGCCGACTACCTCATCATTGAGAGCACTTACGGCGACCGCATCCACGAGCCGATCCATTCGGTGTCTCAACGGCTGGCTGAAATCGTCAATCACACTTACCAGCGTGGCGGCAAAATGATTGTGCCCGCGTTCGCCGTGGGCCGGACCCAGCAACTGGTGCTGTTGCTCCACGAGCTCATCAATGCCAACAGCATTCCGGCATTTCCCATCTTTGTGGATAGCCCCTTGGCGGTGAACGTCACCGAGGTCTTCCGCAAACACCCGGAGCTCTACGATGCCGAGGCCCGCGCCTTCCAGACCAACCACGAGGACCCGTTCGGGTTCAGCCGCCTCACCTACGTGCGCGACGTGAATCAGTCCAAGGCCCTGAACGATCTGCGTGGGCCGTTCATGATCATTTCCGCGTCGGGAATGTGTGAAGGCGGCCGGGTGCTGCACCATCTGAAGAACAACATCGGAGACCCCCGTAACACCGTCCTTCTGACCGGCTACCAGGCCGTGAACACACTGGGCCGCAAAATCCAGGAGCATTGGGAGGAAGTGCCCATTTTCGGCGAGCCGATGCGCCTCCGCGCCGAAGTCTGTCAATTGGACGCGTTAAGCGGCCACGCGGACCGGGAAGAGATGCTCTCCTGGATGAAACCGCTCGCGGCCGCTCTCAAGCGCGTCTTCCTGGTCCACGGGGAAATCGACCAGCAAACGGCCTTCGCTGCCGCGATTCGCGAACGTTATCAATTGGATGTAGTCGTGCCGGCGCGCGGAACGAGCTTTGAGATCTAGCATATGAGGAAGGTACTAGGCTTAGAGTACTCTTCCCCTCTCAGGTCTTCCTCCGATACTGTTAAGGTAAATGACTGATGCTCACACGGCGCTCGGGGCCGGGAAGCGCCGGCCCATGACCCAACTGATCTGGCAGTATTCCTACTTGCAGGTCCTCGATTTTCTCACCACGATTGCTTTTCTGGTGAATGGGGTCAGGGAAGGCAACCCCGTCGTGCGGCTGGCGTTAGCGCTGGGACCAAACCCGCTGGAAAGCCTGCTTGCGATCAAAGTTCTCGCGCTGATGCTCGGAATTTATTGCTGGCGCCTGGGACGCCAACAACTACTCGCACGCATCAACCTGCTGTTTGCGCTAGTCATTGCCTGGAACCTCGTCGCCCTGATTCTCGGGAGCCTCCACCCGCACAGCGTTTGAGAGCCTTCCCCTACTCGACTACTGGAGCGGTAAAAGCACAGGGTTACTGTCGACGCCGTTGATGGTTACCGTCACCGTTGCCGGTGCGCCGCCAGGCAGCCCGGCGGGCACTTGGAACTCGGTCACCGTCATGCCCGTGTAGCCGGGCGCCGCGGTGACTGACTGCGGAACGACGGTTTGACCTCCGACGCTGAGCGAGACGGCATCGGTTGCGGCGGGTGGCGGATTCGGCGGATAGAAGCCGTCCAGGACCGTGCCGTTGTAGGGACCGAAACCGGTTCCCAGCATCGTAACCGTCTCGTTCACCGCCGCCGGTGCGCTGGGCGTCACCAGCGAGCCGTCGCTGTGAAACGCCAAGGCGATCTGCTGCGTGTTGATGGTCTGGAAGAAAAGACCGGGAGCGTCGCGGACGACGGTCAGCGGGCCATCGACATCCGGCTGGCCGGTATTGTGGACCTCCAGCGTGTAGGAGCCGTTCGCCAAACTGGAAGGCAGCTGCGCGTTGATCTGCTGCGGCGAAACGAACAGCAGCGGCAGAATCATGTTGTTGACCGTGACCGAAACGCCCGCGATGCTCTGCGACAGCGGATTCGCCGGACCAAGCTGCACCACCGGCGCCAGGCTTTGTCCGAAGATCGAAATCAGCGAGCCGGGCGCCACCGCGGCGCTGGGCGTGACACCTACCGCGTTGGCGATGCCGGCCGGCGCGATGAACGGGACGGCGCTCATCTGCGCCACCACGCTGACCGGCCCTGCCATGTCCACCACCCCAACCGGATACGAGCCGGTGAGCTGCCCGCCCCACTTCAGGAACTTGAAGCCGTTATTCGGGCTCACTGTGACCGTGACGGAGGTGTTGGGCGTATAGAACATATCGCTGGAAGAAGGCGAGAACTGGAACGCCGCGCCGTTGCCGGGATTCGAGCTGGCGTTCAGCTGATACATCATGTTGTAAGCGGCGGTGAGCACCGAATAAGTCTGGCTGACGGTCACCGTATGCGTCGAAGCGCCTGCGTCGGACCAGGACCCGAAATCCAGCCGGGCCCCCTGTCCCATGGCGATCTGCGTAGGCACGCTCACCTGAACCTGCGCTCCATTCTGGCGGTCGACGTTGCAGGGGCTCGTGCAGGCCGTGCCATCCACCTGCACCGTCAGCCCCGAGGGCACGGTTTGAACAACGATCCGGCTCAGGATGTTGTAAGTGGCGGTCATGCGCATGCCGCTGGTAACGGCGTTCTGGCTTACTGCGATCGTCTGCGAAGCGCTGCCCCCGTTCGACCAGCTTGCGAAATTATAGACTCTCCCCGTCGCGTCGGTCGTCGTGGCGGGAGCCGCAACCGTGTGTGTGGTGCCCTGGCCCCAAATGAAGTCGTAAGAGGCCCAGTTCGAGCGGCCGTCGACGTTCAGCGGCAAACCAGTCGGGCTGGTCAGCAGAGCCACCTGTGCTCCGGCCACAAAATTGGCCGTCAGGACCGTGTCGCTGGCGGCGCTGGCCGGAATCGTCAAGATCGAGTTGGGGCCTTGGCCGTTGCTGAAGTTATTGAACACCCAATACTTGCCCTTGCTGTCTAACTGCGGGCTCACGCCGGTAATGAAGTGCGTGGAACCAGGCGCAAAATAGAAGTCTCCGTAGCACACCGGGGGGAATCCTAAAGCCGGGTTGGTCGGCTGGATTTCGTTCAGCGGACAGGTGGTTGGATCGCTGGTGCTCCGCGTCGGCTCCTGGGTGTGGTCGATCATCAATTGCAAGCCAGGAGGAGAGGTGAGAAATTGAACTTCCTTGCCGGGAATGAAAGTCGCGGCGATGTTGACCGGCCCCGTGATAGTCAGGCTGGTCAGGAACGCGGTTTGAGTCGCTCCATTAATCGACCAACCCGTAAAGACGAAGCCGGGATAAGGAAACGCATTCAAATCGACCACCTGATTCTGCTGCAGGAAAAGGGTGCCCGATGTGCTGTAACAACCGGAACCTACGTAAACAACGCCCACCCCGAGTTGCGGGGCTGGCATACCGGGGGCGACACAGGTCGCGGGAGGGGCGGGGGCCGGGGAGCTGGGTAGTACGCCCACAGGCGAACCGAAAAATTGAACATATACCCGGTAGAAGACGGTAACGTTCGCTATCAGCGAGGTGATCGAAGGATCGGCCGTAGCGGTGAGTTGGCAGGCTGACGTGGGGACTAAATCTCCCTTGTTATCAACCCAACTCGTCAAATTGTACTCGGTTGAGCCATCCTGCGATATCTGGGTTGGGCAGTTGTTGCCGACGAAAGTGATAATATGCTGGCTTCCGGCGGGCCAATTCAAAGTGACTGTTGTGAAGTACTCCACACCGTCTACCATGATGGCCGCGCCGGCAGGATTGCTGCCAATCGTGATCGTGCTTGAAGTCTGGGCCTGCGACAAGCACATGCCACTCAATAAGAGTAGTACTGGAAGGGAAAGCCGATTCATAGACGACACCATGAATCAGATCGGCAATAGTACGAGAGGCCTTTAGGTTGGAGATTACGCCACCACAACTAGCAGGTCGTACGAAATCAGACCCTCCGCAGCGCGGGACGGGCCAGCAACGTCAACAGGATAGCCGCGACGATGGAAGCGCTCAGCAGAACGGTAGGGCGAAATCCGAGGCGGCTCAGTATGATCCCTGCCGGCAAGTCCCCCATAGGCCTTACGCACATCACCAGCAGCGTATTCAGGCTCATGGCGCGGCCTCGCATTTCCGGGGGCACGCGCATCTGCAGCAGCGTGGTGGTGGTGGCGCCAGCCGAATTCTGCGCCGCTCCCAGTAAGAAAAGGAGGGAAATGGACAGCGCCAGGCTGCCGCTCAGCCCGAAGGAGGCCAGCGCAACCGCCCACAGCAGAATCGAGCTCAAGACCAGCGGGCCTTTGTGACGGTAGTCGCCGAGCGAGGCGATGACCAAGGCCCCCACGACGGTGCCGGCGCCGACCGCCGAGAACAGGAAGCCAAGCTCGGCTGGCCCGGCTCGCGCCACTTGCCGGCTGTACCAAGGTAGCAACAGCGTCATCGAAGGTCCGCAGAACAGCAGAGCGCCGTAAGCCGTCAGCACCCGCGGCAGCAGAGCATCGCGCCGGACGTAGCCCAGCGCCTCGCGAACGGCCTCCAGGAATGGAGCGCTGTGGCTGGTGACGCGCCGTACGGGCAAGAATGCCAGCACCACCAGCACCGCGATGTAGCTGGCCGCGTTGAGAAAGAAGTTCCCGGCATAGCCCAGGCGGCTGAGCGCCAATCCGGCCAGCGCCGGTCCCAGAATCGAAGCGCCGTTAAAAACCGCCGACTGCAGCGAAACGGCGTTCATGAGAAGCTCTTTGGGAACCAGCGATGCAATCAGCGCGTTGCGCGTGGGTTGGTCGAAGCTGAGCGTGGCACTGCTCGCGAACGCCATCAACGGAATCATCCAGAAGCGAACGACGCCCGTGATCGTGAGAACTCCCAGGAGCACGGCCAACGCCATCAGCAGACTCTGCGTGAACAACAGAAGGCGCCGCCGGTCGATGCGGTCGGCCACAGCGCCGCCCCAGGGCGCAAAAAGCAAAAATGACAGTGCCTGTGTAATGGACACGATTCCCAAGGCCACTGCCGAGCCGTGGGTCAGATCCAACACCAAAAGGCTGGTGGCCACGATCTGCATCCAGGTGCCGACGGCGGAAATCGCCAGGCCGCCCCAAATCAGGCGGAAGCCGCGGTGCTCCAGCGCGCGGAAGGTGGTGAACCGCGGGCGCGCTGAGGCCGCGGCCGGACTCTGCGGCTCAGATGGGCCCCCAGGCATACTGCTTCAGTTGGTAGTATATCGGCAGGGCGCCAGGAAACGCCTCTTAGGTTTGCCGCGTCGATCCAATGTAATATGACCTTCCGCCACAAGTCCGCGCTTCTGTTGCTCGCCTGCTCGGTCTGGCTTTCCGCCGCCGACAAAAAGCTGCCGATTGAGGAAACTTCCAATGAACTGGTGGATGTCACCGCCTCGCTGCTGGACAAGGATCAAATCCACCAGGAGTTCGGCGACAGCCTGGATCCCAGTGTCGTGGTGGTCCGGGTGACGGTCCATCCGCTGACTGACAAGCCGGTTCAGCTAAGTCGGGATGGTTTTCTCCTGGTCTCTAATAAAGATGGCCAGCGCTCGGAGCCGTTTGCGCCGGGCCAGATCGCGGGAGGTGAAACCATCGCCGAGACCCCGGACGCCGGTCACGGCGTCGGAGCGAAGCACGGCCGTCCCTCGTTTGAGGGCATTGGACTGGGGGGCAGTCTCGGAAGCTCACCCGGCGGCACGCGGGCGCCGGACTTCAAAGCGCACGAAAGCCGCGATGCGAAGCCGAATCCTCTGCTGGATGCGCTGAAACAGAAGGAGCTTCCCGAAAAGCAGATCACGGACACCGCTTCAGGCTTGCTGTATTTCCAAAGCGTCGGCAAGGTAAAGCCGAAGGATTTAGAACTGCATCTGAAGGGGATCGGCAGCCCGCTCGCGCTGCGGTTCCATCCCTGACCGGCCCGGTTCCCGCACCTGCGTGTCCGCCAAGCCTAGTGTATGCTGTTGAGGTTGGAGGAGTATTGTATAAAGCGAAAATCACGGCGTTAGGCTGCTACACGCCGCCTGGATTGCTGACCAATCAGGACCTGGAAAAGATGGTCGACACCAGCAATGAGTGGATCCTGCAGCGCGTGGGCATCTCCCAGCGGCACATCGCCGCGCCGGAAGTGGCTACCTCCGACCTGGCCGCGGAAGCGGCGAAGATCGCGCTGGAGCAACGCGGCATTTCGGCCAGCGAACTGGACGCCATCATCGTCTGCACGGTAACCCCCGATATGCTTTTTCCCTCGACGGCTTGCCTGGTGCAGGACCGGCTGGGCGCCAAGCACGTCTGGGGATTCGACCTGGTGGCGGCCTGTTCCGGATTTATCTACGGCTTGACCACGGCGGCGCACCTGGTGACCTCCGGCTCGCACAAGAAGGTGCTGGTGATCGGCTCCGACACGATGTCGCGCATCATCGATTATACGGACCGCTCCACCTGCATCCTGTTCGGCGACGGAGCGGGCGCCATGTTGATCGAGCCGACCGAGGACGGCGAAACCGGATTCATTGATTTCGCCAATGAGATCGACGGTTCGGGAGGCGATTACTTAAAGCAGCCCGCCGGCGGCAGCCGCATGCCCGCCACCGCCGAGACCGTGGCCCAGCGGCTGCATTACGTGAAGCAGGAAGGCCAGCAGGTATTCAAGTACGCCGTCCGCAAGATGGAGGAATGCTCACGCAATATTCTGGAGCGCAATCATCTGACGGTGGCCGATGTTGGCGTGATGATCCCGCATCAGGCCAACCGGCGGATCATCATGGCCGCGGCCGAAAAGCTGGGCATCAGCTGCGAGCGCGTGGTAATCAACATCGGCGAGTACGGCAACACCACCGGCGCGACCATTCCGCTGGCTACGCGCGACGCTTTGCGCTGCGGGAAGCTCAAAAAAGGCGATCTGGTGCTGTTTGCGGCCGTCGGCGCGGGCTACACCGTGGGCGCGAACCTCTGGCGCTGGCAGATGTAGCCGGTAGCGAGGGTGATGCGTAAGAAAGCGGTTATCTTCGGCAGTAGCGGGCAGCTTGGCGTGGAGCTGGTGCGCGTATTCGGCGAGCGCGGCTACCAGGTTTCTGGTTTCGACCGCGCGCAAGTGGACGTCAGCGAACCCGAGCGCGTGGAGCAAGCCTTGGCGCAGGAAGATCCCTCGATCGTGCTGAACGCCGCCGCCTACAATCAGGTGGACGTCGCCGAGCAGGAGCCGCTGCCGGCGTTTCAAGCCAACGCGCTGGCGGTGCGGAATCTGGCGATGGCCTGCCGGCAGCTGGATGCACTATTGGTGCATTTCTCCACCGACTATGTTTTCGACGGCGCGGCCGGCCGGCCTTATGTGGAAGATGACGTGACGCATCCTCTGGGCGCTTACGCGGTGTCGAAGCTGGCCGGGGAACTCTATGCGCGGGCCTATTTAGACAAACCGCTGGTGATTCGTACTTGCGGTGTCTTCGGTCCAGCGGGGCTGAACACGGCGCGCGGCAATTTCGTCGAGACCATGCTGCGCTTGGCCGCCAGGGGCCATCCGATCCGCGTGGTGGACGACCACGTCGCTTCACCGACCTACTCGCCCTTACTCGCCGAACGAACGGCCGATCTGGTCGAGCGCGGGCAGCAGGGGATCTTTCATGTTGGCGGCGGGCAGGCGATTTCGTGGTTCGATTATGCCGCCATGATCTTCCGCGCAGCAGGGCTGACGCCGGAGTTGCGTCCGACCAATGAACGCGAGTTCCGCACCGCCGCCCGCCGGCCGAAATACTCCGCGCTTTCCAACGCGAAGATGGAAAACTGCGGGATCGCGCCGATGCCCCCGCTTCAGCAGGCCGTCGAAATGTATATCGAGGCGCGGAAGCAGTACGTGAGAACTTACCGCGAATAGGCCCGGATGGACCATGCGCCGGCCGCCGTGCCCATCTGCCAGGTCCCTTGGATTGTGCTCGAAAGCGCGGCTTCGAACATCATGGCCATGCGCGGAGTGGCTACCAATTGCGTTGTCGCCCGCCACGTTCCCGAGTAGCTCTGGCCGTTGGCGGTGCGCGCCTGCCAGCCGCCTTGCCAGCTCTTGGCGTTCTTGCGCGCCGCCCAGGTGCCCGCGGCGAGTGGCGTGCCCGACGGATCCGTCAGCGTCCAGGTTCCGGAAGCGGTAGCGGCATCCGTGCTTTCCATCGCATCCCAGGTTCCGCTGAAAACGCGGCTACCGGCCGTGGCGCTCCACGTTCCGCTCCAGCTCTTCGTCTGGGCTGAAGCCGCGAGGGCCACCGCGACCAAGACGAGCAGCATCCGCATGTCTCAAGTCTACGGCATTGAGTTAGTCTGAAATGACATGCAACGAAGCACCGACCGCATTCTCACCACGCACTGCGGCAGCCTGGCGCGTCCCAAAGAACTGCTGGACGTCATGAAGGCGAAAGTGAACGGCGAGCCGTACGATGCGGGCGCTTTCGCGAGCCGCCTTCGCGACGCCGTGGCCGATGTGGTTCGCAAGCAGGCTGAGTGTGGCGTCGACATTGTCAACGACGGCGAACAGTCTAAGTCCGGCTTCTTCACGTACGTCGGCGAGCGGCTGAATGGGTTTGAGCCGGTGGACGGCCCCTCGCCGCGCAATTGGGCCGAGGAAGTGGACGAGTTCCCCGAATACTACGAGCAATACTTCAGCCGCGCCATGATGGGCCGGACGATCGCGCGGCGCGTCGCGATCGTTTGTACAGGGCCAATCCGTTACCGCGGCCAGGAAGCGATCCGCAGGGACATTGAGAACCTGAAGTCAGCCTTGCAGGATCTCCAGCCCACCGACATTTTCATGCCGGCGGTGGCGCCCAGCGGCGTGGGCGAAAACCGTTACTACAAGACGGATGAAGAATATTGGCACGCGCTAGCCGATGCGATGCATAGCGAATACCAGGCCATCGTGGATGCCGGGTTTCTGGTCCAGATTGACGATCCGTTTCTCACCGACACTTTCAGTTACTCGTCTTCGGCGAAAGGCGATCCACGCAGGACGGCGGAAGCGTACGTGGAGGCGGTGAACCAGGGCCTGCGCGGCATTCCACCGGAGAAGGTTCGCTATCACACCTGCTATGGCATCAATGAAGGACCGCGCGTCCACGATGCTCCGCTCGGCGAGATCGCACCTTTCGTGCTGAAGGTCAATGCAGGCGCATATTCATTCGAGGCCGCGAACGCGCGCCACGAGCACGAGTACCACATCTGGGAAAACATAAAGCTGCCCGAAGGCACGATCCTGATCCCCGGCGTGGTCACGCACGCGAGCAACATCGTGGAGCATCCCGAGTTGATCGCCGAGCGCATCGTGCGTTACGCGAAACGCGTGGGACGCGAGAACGTGATTGCCGGAACCGACTGCGGCTTTTCGTCTCAGGCCACCTATCATCCGGAAGTGCATCCGAAAATAGTTTGGGCGAAGTTCCGGGCGATGGCCGAAGGCGCGCGGCTGGCGACCAAACAGCTCTGGGGCTGAATGTTTATTTCGCGGTGAAGGCGAGCAGTACGTTGCCGGGCGTACCGCGCGCGCCGAAGTAGTAGCCGGAACCGGCGAACAGAGTTCCGCCTACAACCACCGGTCCCGCCTGGCCCATCGACCCGCCTTTGGCCGCGACGCCGTTCACCGTCTTGTACTCCTGCAGCATGTTGTACTGCCACAGCAGTTCGCCGTCTTTGGTGGAGAACACGCGCAGGATTCCGTCGTAGCCGCCGGAGAAAACAACGCCCGGCGCAACGCTCAAAGCCGCGCCGATGCCGAGCCGCGGTCCAGCCGCCTTCACTGGCGCGACCCACCGCTTCGAGCCGTCGGTTAGCCGCAGCGCGACCACGCCCACGCTGCTCACGCCGAAGTAGGCGTTCTGGTCGTCGGCCGCGCCGCCAAACGTGATTTCACCAATGGATTCCTTCTCGGGAATCTGCGTCTTCCAAACCAGCGCGCCCTTGCGATCCGGATCGTGCGCCCACACCACGCCGCCCTTCTGCCCGGCCACCAGGATGCGCCGGCCGTTCGGAAGTGTTCGTAGGATCGGCGAAGCGCCGAAGTCGTAATCCGGCCCCATGTCCTCGGGGCAGTTCTCGGTTTTTCCAAAAGCGCCGAAGCAAACCAGCCAGGCGTCTTTGGGTGTGTCCTGCTTCACCCACAGCACTTTGCCGGTGTCGAGATCCAGGGCCAGAATGGCGTCGGTCATCGGCTGAGCCGGTTGCGTATAGCTGTTACCGGTGCCGACGTAAAGTGCGTGCTGCTTGGGATCGATGGTAGGCGTGTTCCAGACGCCTCCGCCCGCGGGCGCCCAAAGCTGGGTGCCCGCTGAATTCTTGCGTGTGGGCTTCGGCTCATCCGGAATGGTGTAGGTTTTCCAGATCTGCTTGCCGGTATTGGCGTCGAGAGCCACGACGCTGCCGCGGAACGTGCAGCAAGGATAAGTGAGCGCGACGCCGGACTGCTCCTCGCGCGACGCCACCGGCACGTAGAGGCGTCCCTGGTACAGCGCCGGAGCGCCGGTGATGCTGGCCAAGCCATGCTGATCGACTTTGGTGCGCCAGAGCGGGCGCCCGGTGTTCGCGTCCAGCGCGTACACGTTGGCGCGCACATCGCCGAAATAGACAGCGAACTTCGCTGCGCCCTGGTCTTTGACTTCGCCGATGCTGATGGCATTGCGTACGTCCGCCCGCGCCTGGAAGGACCAGTAGGCGCAGCCCGTGGCGGCGTCGAGCGAATAAATGTAGCCGTTGTTCAGGCCGACGAACACGCGTCCGCCGGCGATGGCGGGCTGGCCGTGCACCGAGGTGGCGCCGGGAAATCCGAAAGCCCATTTCAGCTTCAAGCGTGGAATCTGTGCCTTGGTGAGCCCGGCGCTGGCGGCCGTCTGGAAGCGCGCGTTGGTGCGGTCGGCACTCCAGCCGTTCCAGGCAGGCAATGCAGTGAGGCTGGTAATCGGCGGGTTGGCCTTGCAGACGTTGGGCATTTTGCTCGCATCCGCGACGAGGCCTTCCATCATGTTCCGGCCGCCCGCGAATTCGGCCACCTCGCGCTTGTCGGCGTCGGTGAGCTTCGGCATGGCCTGGAGATGCTGGCGGTCGGCGCTGAGCACCTGATAGATCGCTTCCGGCGTCATCTGGCGGAGCGCGGTGGGATCGGGGATCGGCGGCTTCTGCGCTTTGCCGTGACACGATACGCAGGTCAGCTCGAACAGGCGCACGGTCTGGGGCGATTCGGCGAAGGCCGTGCCGCACAGCAGTATCGCAACGGGGAGCAGTTTCCTCATAGCAAGTCTCCATTCAGTTTAGTCCCCCGACGCCGTAAAAATGGTGTGCGCGGGGGATGGTTTCGCGGGAAACGGAGTGGCACAATTTTCTCGGGAATTTTTGCCAGGGATGAGGTTATATCTTCGTGCCGGAAATTCATGAGTCATGATCGAAGCCCAGCTTCTGGGTATGATCGCCGCGGTCTACGACGCAGCGACAGACCCGGCGCTTTGGCCGATTTTCTTCCGGCAGTACGCCGAAGTTGTGCCCGCTGACTACATCTGTATTCAGGTTCACGATTTTCGGCATGCACAGTCGCGCTTGCTGTCCTCCTACGGTCGAGAAACGACATTCGAGTCGTACCACGAGTACTACAATCAGCGGAACCTCTGGCGTGAGCGTGGAAAGCGGATCTTTCAAGCCGGCCAGATTCTGGGGCCGGAGTCTCCTAAGGCGCACTTGCGGCCTGCTGGAATCAAGCACACCCTGGATGCGGTTCTGAACCGGGACCGGGACATCGCTACGCTTTTCAGCGTCTGCAGGAACGAGCGCTCCGGAGCGTTCGATGGCTTGGCGGAACAAGTCACACGTGCCCTGCTTCCGCATCTTCAGCGCGCCGGCAGCATCCAGCAGCGTCTGGCGACTCTAGCCGCGGGCGAGGAAGTGCTGAATCAGCTGCCGGTCGGTGTGGCTTTCCTTACAGCGGATGCCCGGCTGGTGTTCACCAACCGCGCCGCGGAGGCGATGATGCGCACCGGGGACGCCTTCGGTGTGCATGACGGTAGGCTGCTTTGCCATACCACAGGCGACGCCGCGCTGCAGCACGCGATCGCTGAGGCAGCCGCCGACGGCAATTCGCTGAGCCGTCCAGCGGTCGTGCTGTTGCAGCGCCGCTCGCTGCTCCGGCCTCTTCAAGTGGTGGTGGCTCGCGTGACCCGCCGATTCAGTGAATTCGTTGGGATGCGTTCGCCGGCGGTAGTGGTTTTGATTACAGATCCGGAACACGAAGTGGCCGCCGACGAGGATCTGCTCGGGAAGCTGCTGCGGCTGAGCCACGCCGAATCTCGCGTGGCGGCTCTGTTAATCAACGGAAACAGCACTTCGGAGATCGCCGGCCGGCTCAGGGTCCAGGAAAACACCGTGCGCGCCCATTTGAAGTCGATGTTCGCGAAGACCGGCGCGCGGAACCAGGCCGAATTGATCCGGCTGGTACTAACCTCCGCAGGAATTGCCCAAATGGGTAATGATTTTTAGCCTGTTCGACTGTATCCTTCCTGGAACGTGGAAACACCATGATAAACAAGTTCACTGTTCTGGGGTTATTGGCGTTTGGCGCGGTCGCGCTTCCTGCAGCGGCGGATCCGGCGTGCGTCAGCGGAAGCCTGGCTAGCGAGATCGGGGTGACCTGCGATATCGGGTCGCTGACGTTCGACTTTACGTCGTGGGGTACCGGCTCCCTCAGCGCCCCAGCGAGCGACTTTACCTTCACAGTCCTCAGCAACGGATTCACCATAAGCACCACCAGCGGCACGTCGCGCTCCGATACCGACCTCGACCTCGACCTCGGCGTCGGCGCCGAGGATTATGGAGACTTGGTCTACAACGTAACCGACCAGAACGGCAACATAACTGGCGAAGCTGTAACGGATAACGGGTTATCCGCCTCAGGCTCGGATTACTCGCTCGCGGAAGCCTATGACAACACCACCTGTACATCACCCTGCTCCGACGACGCCTACGCCTTCGCAGACGTCTTACAGAGCCAAGGAGTAGTGTACAGCTATGGCCCCACGAGCCTCCTCTTCGGAAGCCCGTTTTCCTCTGGTTCCGGAGATGCCTATGCGTTCCTCTTGGAGGCTGACGGCCCCTCCGACACCGCGACCTGGGATGGCTCTACAACCTTTACTTTTTCCACCGAAACCGTCGTCCCTGAGCCGCGCCTCGCGGGGGTTCTGAGCGTCATGCTGTTGGGCTTGGTTGCGGTGAGACGCAAGGCCCGCTGCTAGCTGGACTTCTCTTCTTCCAATAGGATGCGCATTTCGTTCGTCGCGGTGAAGCCCATCTTTTCGTAGAGCGGGCGGCCATCGTCGCTGGCGTGCAGGATGACGGCGCGGACCCCGTTCGAGCGGCACCAATCGAGCGCTGTCTCCATCAACCGCCGCGCCAGACCCATCCGGCGGCTGCCCGGCTGGGTGTAGACATTCACGATGTTGCCGCGCCAGCGGCCCGGGCCGATCATGTGCGGCGGCCAATCCATGAGCCACAATCCAACTCCGGCAACGATGGCGCCGCCGTCGCCGATCGCGAACCACGCCAGGTACTCGCCGTCCTGCATCTTGCGGCGCAGCCAGGGAT